>Ga0065711_1038932_pt1 | contig 18272 bp, 12 predicted proteins | sample Hoacrofraction12_FD_59098 | JGI IMG/M metagenome (GOLD analysis project Ga0065711, IMG submission 59098) | Hoatzin crop microbial communities from Cojedes, Venezuela - Epithelial fraction 12 v2 (version 2) | ecosystem: Host-associated > Birds > Digestive system > Esophagus > Crop | place... | reverse complement strand
CCCATCAAATCCATGGCTCTCCAATTTAGAGAGAAGGATGTTGTGGGGGACCGTGTCAAAGGCTTTACAAAAATCCAGATAGATGACATCCATTGGTTTTCCCTTGTCCACCCTTGTTGTTACACCATCACCATTGCCCTTGGTGAAGCCATGCTGGCTGTCTCAAATCACCTGCCTGGCCTCCATGTGCCTTAGCATATCTTCTAGGAGGAACTGTTCCATGATCTTCCCAGGCACAGAGGTGAGGCTGACAGGTTGGTAGTTCCCAGGGTCTTCCTTTCTTTCTTCCAGGGGCACAAACATCATACATTAACCCCAACACGTCAGGACTTTGTTTCACAGTTTTCTCAAATACAGTGGACCATTATGAATACAAATAGTTTTTAGCAATGATTGTCTTTCAAAAGCTCATTGTACTTACAGCTATCGTTCTTCATGGATCATCCTTGCTGTCTCTCCATAGATTCATTCCAGGCTCTGTATAAAACAAGGAATATTGATTTAGGTTTGGCCTGCCATTCTCCATCATGTTCTTCTGTGAGCTATTCTTTTTTGTGGATAAAGATTGTTGTTTGAGGGATCTTGAAAGGAATAAATAGACAGAGGCAGTCACTAGACTGTCCCTGTAAAGCTATACATACACATGGATACCCTGTGGGAGTTAGAACAGACCACATCTTTTAAATCAAAGCAACCAAATAATATACAGTCTGTCACTCTGCTTCTCTAGCCGACAAGCTATTTATAGAGTAATGAATACTTTACTTTTAGATCTACCAAAAATATGAGAAGAAGCATTGCCGAATTATCAAACTACACAAAAATGTCTAATCAGTTCATCTTGTTTCCCTAGAGTCCTTTTAGTCATAGCGCTTTTAAGATCTTTACTCTAATATATTACTTTGGATGAATTTTTGAAGAAAATGGAATTTTAAAGCATCTGAAGAGCCAGATCAGGTTGTGATGTTTGTTTGGAAAAGGAAATGATCCCCAGCTGTGTCTGCTATTTCAAATGTTTTGAGGGAAACTATCTCTGACCCACAGCACAGGTTTGCACTGTCTGTTCTGCACAACTTCTGCTCTCTGAATTGCCTCTGACAGCACTGGGAGATCACAGTGAGGGTGACCATGCAACACAGCTACTCAGAGCAGTTCATAGGAATCTCCCAGAGAATGACTTCATCCCTGTTTCACAAATGTGCCTTGGGGATAGTGTTTTCGTTAGAAATGGGTACAAAATGCCAAAGCTATGCCCTGGATTCAAACACCTTCAGGTCCGAGTGTTCTCACATTTGGCCAAAGGTTTTTACTTAAACTGTATAAGGCCTCCTGAGAAATATATCAGTCTACAACTTTTTTTTTGTTTTTTTTGCTCTTCCAACACTTGGCCTCTCTGAACTCTCACACAATAGGGGGACAGAGGGCTATCAGAGATAGTCAGCACATCACAAGTTCTGAGTGAAGAGGAGGAGGCATTCTTTGCACAATGTCCACTTAACCTCTTGAATTCATTTCAACAGGATTTCAAAAGTCTAAAGGCAATTACGCACATTCATCTAAGAACTATTAGTCCAGGACTACGAAACTGCCTGAAGTAAAGAAGTCATAGACTTCTGGAGACCAGATCATTCTGCGGAATGTCACCATCTGCTTGATACATGTATTCTCCTCTCCAGCACCTACCATTGACCACTGGCAAAGACTGGGTACTGTGCCAAATGGAATGGCATTATGACACAAAATCCATATACTAGGTATAGAAATTAATTTGTGTGCGGGCATTGAAGTATGCACAGACATCGAGGCATTTTTGAAAATTCAGTACATTTCTATTAATCTTTCACCTCCAAAATGCAAATTTACTGATGTAGAATAAGAAGACAATAAGGAAATGGATTTACCTTTCATAGCAGCTTCTCAAATGTTACTTGGATTTGTTCTATGTTTCTCTTTTCCCCATGTTTCCCAGAATTTTTTAGAATCCCTGGTACTTGACCATCCTTAGGTCATGTCTGTCTTGTAAAGCTAAGGTTTATACCTGCCAAACATCATGATGTCTGAAACTCAGCTGTATCCTGGCTCCAGAACTAGAAACATCTACCAAGAGCATAGGAAGAGTCACGTACAGGACGCCTGCCGATAGACTGGACTGCAGCAATCCTGCCTTGCACCTGGTGCATACAAATCTCCTGAGTGAGAACCGGGTTGGCAATATGTTATTGTTCACGCCTGAATTCTCCTCCTCAAGGTGTCAAGTGCTTGAGCTAGGCTGTTTTGGTGTGTATTCAAATGTTTACACTGGGAATGGCAGATAAAACTGGTTTTAAGGGTGTTTGATAGTTCAGTATTCCATCACATACTAAACCGACACCGGGTGCAAACTGTTGGCTTTAACTTCCCAGTTCCTTCTGCCTGAAGGCCTTCCTTCTTATTAGCATAATCATGTGTATGGATTTTTGAAGGACAGTGAAGTGAATGGTTTATCAACACCACCTTTTGTAAGGCCCTGTGGGCTGGACCTGCCTGTATTCAGAAAAAAACAGACACAAAGGCAGCTCGCATTTGCTAGGACTGTAGCAGAACTCTAGCGTACTTGCTTGCAAAAGCTTACACAGGAGTAGCCTGAGAGGGGTTGGGTTGTTGTCGGAAGAGAAAGCCTCTCTACCATCAGAAAAACCAGCACAGCCAACAACATCAGGCCAGTTTCCATCTCCATCTATGTGCCAGACACAAGAATTTCGTTGCTGTCATGTATTTTTTTTAAGGATGTGCTGCCTGTCCACACAAATAAGTAACAGCTGGGTCTCTGCTGGCCTTTGGAGAGCAGGCGCTTCTGCTTGCAAACCTTCCACTATCTTTTTTAGTTATTTATGCAGCAGAAAACAGCACAAAGTAGCAGAAAAATAGGGATCTCTTGGAGAAAGAGAGTAATAATATTGAGCACGTGAAGCTGTTTATAATCTGTGCATGGATTGTGTTAGCAGAAGGTCTTACATGCATGTACCAGAGATAACTTTTTCTTACTAGGAATGATAATTGAAAATTAATTTCTGCTGTAACTGTTTTGTATTGCTGGTACAAGCCCTAAACATTATTTGACAGATGTTAATCCAAGAATTATGTATCCTTATAAGGAAATGTTTGAGTAAAAATTCAAGGGTGATTTATGAACTATAATATAAAATACAGAGGATTATTTTTCAAATATTATAATATAATACCATAGTGAAAAGAGCAAGGAAAGTGAAATATAGCACTGAAAGTCTTTTGCTGCAGAAAGCCATACACACATTGTTCTTGTGGGTTTTGCACAGGGGAAAATAATTTTCTTCCAGAAATAGCCACAGAGAAGTAATATGTAGCTATACACATATACTCATTAACATTAGCATGGATAAATAAGTTACAGGCCACATTTGCTGTGGGATTGCTCTGTACACAAGATAAACTAAGAACACGTTAATAGCAACAGAGGCAAGTTAGCATATTTGTTCCCATGAGTCTCAGGTATATGCACTGCATTTATTGAGCAATTCATTAGCACATTTGCTAAGTTAAACACACAGATTGAACAAAAAAATCTCGACACACTTGTGCTGCTCATTTTACCCTCTCCAAAACTAAAGTTCTTTCACATTTGTCATGTACTCAGTACAGAAACTTCATAAAGATGTATCGATCTTACTCTATAACTTACCCAGTGCAGGTAGAAATGTGGTCATTAAAATTTTAAAAATGCCAGAAACATAAAAAAAAAAAATTGATAGAATAACAGGAAATTAAGAAAACCTCAATTACTATCAATCCCAACATTGCAAAATTATTCACATATTTTCTAGAGTCTGCTCTGGTTTAATTTATCAATAAAATAATTCTGCTGGGATAGTTTTGTCACTGAATATAATTCTTTTACCATAACCAATTGAGCTGTATAGCTCATAGTGTTACCTTGTTCCAGGCTTGCTAGAGATAAGCCTGGGGGCCGCACACCAGTGTTTAAGGGATGATGTGCTATAGCAAGGTCCTTAGGTCTGCCATTTCAGTGTAGGTAGGGGGTGGAGATCCACAATGGCAGCAAAGACATGAGGGTTATTGATGTGTTAGAAACCACGGAAGTGACTGAGGAGAGTCACTTAGGAACTAGGGTTTCTCCCGAAAAAATGTTGGTGGCTTCAATAGCCCAGCTGAAGTGCATCTACACCCGTGCACACAGCATGGGCAACAAACAGGAGGAGCTGAAAGCCATTGTGCAGTGGGAAAACTATGGTATAGTTGCAATCATGGAAACATGGTGGGATGACTCAAACAACTGGAGTGCTGCAATGGCTGGCCATTAACTCTTCAGAAGTGACAGGCAAGGAAGGAGAGGCAGTGGAGTAGCCCTGTATGTTAGGGAGTGTTTTGGCTGTCTAGAGCTTGGCAGTGATGAAAGGGTCAAGCGTTTAAGGGGAAGAATCAAGGGAAGGTCAACAAGGCAGATATCATGGTGGGAGTCTATTACAGACCACCAAACCAGGATGAAGAAGCAGATGAAATATTCTATAAGCAGCTGGGAGAAGTCTCACAATCGCTACCCCTTGTTCTCGTGGGTGACTTTGAATTACCAAATGTCTGCTGGAAATACAATACAGCAGAGACGAAAGAGTCTAGGAGGTTCCTGGAGTGTGTGGAAGATAACTTCCTAACACAGCTGGTGAGGAAGCCAACTAGGCAAGGCACCCCACTGGACCTGTTGTTCATGAACAGAGAAGAACTTGTGGGTGATGTGATTGTTGGAGACAGTCTTGGGCATAGCAATCATGAAATAACAGACTTATTGATTCTCAAAGAAGTAAGGAGGGGGGTGCAGCAGAACTGCTTACCCTGGACTTCCGGAGGGCAGACTTTGGCCTATTTAGGAGCCTGGTGGACAGAGTCCCTTGGGAGGCAGTCCTGAAGGGCAAAGGAGTCCAGGAAATACAGACATTCTTTGAGAAGGAAATCTAAAAGTCACCGGAGCTGGCTGTCCCCTTATGCCAAAAGACAAGTCAGTGGGGAGGACGACAGACCTGGCTCAGCAGACAGTTTTGGCTGGAACTCAGGAAAACAAAAAGAGTTTATGAACTTTGGAAGAAGGGGCAGGCAACTCAGGAGGACTACAAGGATGTCATGAGGTTATGCAGGAAGAAAATTAGAATGGCCAAAGCCCAACAAGAACTTAATCTGGATACTGCTGTAAAAGACAACAAAAACGTTCCTATAAATACACTACCACAAAAAGGAGGACTAAAGACAATCTCCGTCATTTATTGGATGCGGGGGTAAACATAGTGACAAAGGATGAGGAAAAGGCAGAGGTACATTATGTCTTCTTTGCCTCGGTCTTCGGTAGTAAGACCAGTTGCTCTCAGGATACCCAGCCCCTTGAGATGGAAGACAGGGATGGGGAGCAGAACGAAATTCGAGGTTAGGAAGGCTCTACAGAGAGATCTGGATACACTGGATCCATGGGATGAGGCCAGCTGTCTGAGATTCAACAAGGTCAAGTGCCAGGTCCTGCTCTTGGGTGGCAACCACCGTCTGCAATGCTACAGGCTTGGGGAAGAGTCGCTGGAAAGCTGCCTGGCGGAAAAGGACTTGGGGCTTGGGGTGTTGGTCAACAGCCGGCTGACCATGAGCCAGCAGTGTGCCCAGATGGCCAAGAAGGCCAACAGCATCCTGGCTTGTATCAGGAATAATGTGGCCAGCAGGAGTAGGGCGGTGATTGTGCCCCTGTACTCGGCACTGGTGAGGCTGCACCTGGAGTGTTCAGTTTTGGGCCACTCACTACAAGAAGGACATTGAGGTGCTGGAGCATGTCCAAAGAAGGGCAATGAAATTGGTGAAGGGTCTGGAGAACAAGTCTTACGAGGAGTGGCTGAGGGAACTGGGGTTTTTTAGTCTGGAGATAAGGAGGCTGAAGGCAGGACTTATCACTCTATAACTGCCTAAAGCAGGTTGTAGCGAGGTGGGCATCTGTCTCTTTTCCCAGGTAACAAATGACAGGATGAGAGGAAATATCCCCAAGTTGTGTCAGAGGAGGTTTACATTAGATATGGGGAAAAATTTCTCTCTGAAACAGTTATCAAGCATTGGAACAGGCTGCCCAGGGAAGTGGTGGAGTCACCATCCCTGGAGGTATTTGAAAGACATGTAGATGTGGCATTTAGGGACATGGTTTAGTGGTGGACTTGGCAGTGTTATTTTTATGGTTGAACTCAATAATCTTAGAGGTCTTTTCCAAACTGAATAATTCTATGATTCTATGATTTAGTCCGTAAGTACAAACACAGTGAATAACTTGTACTATGAAGAGAAACATGTTTCTTCCTCACAGTACTCTTTTCAGAATTAGAACAAACTGTCCCATGAGACAGAGTAAAAACTGTTTATATAAAATTTAGTTTTTGCCATCCAAGTTTGCATACAAAACATATTGAGTCAATAGTGTGAATGAACGGTAATTTTAATGTAGGTGTTCTCTTTTTATAATAAATCAGATTAGCCTGCTGTGTGCTTCTACAGCAGCCATTCTTTAAAATAATTAAATAAATAAACCTATTAAGAAAAACACTGACAAGTGCATTTTTTCCAAACAGTAATACCAGATTCAAACATAATATTAAATAACAATAAAGCATAGAGAATTCTGAAAACACGGTTCTTGTGAAAATGAGGTCAGCGGAGCCACAGAGGTAGCATTCAGCTAACCAGGTTGCCCACACTAACAAGCCCATAACAATGCGGCTCCAAAGTATGTACATCCCATCCATTTTTTATTCTTCATGTGTTTTGATTCATGATTAATCTTGGATGGGTATGATCCCCTGTCCTCTGGTTCCAACACTGGCTCAGTTCTCCAAGCGGCCCCCAAATCCATCCAAAAGGTTCTACACAAAAATGCTTTGACATTTTCTAGTTATTACTGTATTTTATTTTATGTTTTCTCTTGCAGGTCATGTTTCCTAATCAGCTCCTATTTGCTCTATGTTTATCATTACAGCAGAATGAGAGTTCAATGAATTAAAAGTCAAATGAGCACAGACACTCACAGACTCAAACTACTTTATTAGACAAACATTTTCCAGTCTAAGAGAGGCATCTATGGGACTAATTAAGCCAACAACCAGCTATACTAACAGCAGTATAAAATTCTGTTTGAACCTTGAAAATGCCATCTCTAAGCATTTGTTCTGCAGTGTGTGGTCATTTCAGACAACAATGACTCGGTGGGAGGAAGGCAGCTGCTTTTCCGGATGATTGGAGTGAAACTTTGCGTTGCTCATTGCTGTAACTGCATTTAAGAGTGCAAACCTCCTTTCCTGACTGGTACAGACTAACTGTTCTCCCAAATCATAGCAGGCTGGAAAAGTCACTGTAAGTGGATATGATCTTGCAAAAGAGCAGAGCTGAAGAATTCAGCTCTGCATCATTTGCTGCACACAGCTTACCAGAAGGTTTGGATGATCAAGACCTTCTGCTTAGGCAGGACAAAAAGGTCACAGCACAGAGAGGTGCAGAGTTGTAGCAAAAAGAGGTGGAGACACCCTGGACCTGAGAGCATACACAGTCATCAGACTATATTAACTCATCTGGCAACGACAAAAAGTTCTAAAAAACTGATTGAAGCTGTGATTACAGGGCTTATTTTGAGGAAATAAAAAGTGTAGGTTAAAAATTGTGGTTTTACAAGGTCATCAGTTTTGAGTAGTGCTTTCTTCCTATGTATAAGAATGTATCGAGTTACTAGTGGCTTGCCACGGTAGAACATTCCCTATACATGGGACACACGCCAACTAGTTTAACTATCTTCACAGCATTCTCAATGCAAACATGGTAAAGCCTTGATCAGCTTAGTCACACTGTAAACAATACTAAGCAGATAAATGATGAAGCACAATAAAGTGAATTGGAATGAAGTTAATTTGCTGAGTAAATAACCACTAGAGCAGTAATAGCAGTCATTTATGTGATGTAATGGCAAAATCAAAATAGACTACAGATCTTCTATTACCATAATCCCTGATCTCAGCAGAACCCCTTAATGAAGGAATTTTTCTTGTGATTTCTGGCTGCTGATGGTTTTAAGAATTACAGCAAACATACTGACTGAAGGATTCACAAAATAAATTACAATATTCAGTATAATCCTGTAGTACAGACTACATTTATGAGTGTAATCGTGCTCTGTGTTCCAGATCTTCAAAGCCTCCAGGCAGGGCACGAGGTCACAATCTTCCACAGCTCGTTCCTACTCTACCAAGCACCCTTTCTGTGGAAACCAGGAGTTTAGGGAGGATATACTGACATGAGCTTTGATTTGCCTGTGGATAGACCCACCACTCCCAGGTAGAATGGTTTAGAGAGTGTTTTGTAGTTTGTCTCACCTTTGGCTTCAACCATCCAATGCCGACAATGCTGGAGGACATTGTGAAGTGGTCTTGTGGTTTGCATGTGGCGAATAGATTTTCTGTGAAACTCACCAGGACTGTCCATCTATGATATGCTACCTGTGGCAGCAGGTGATTAGTCTCAGAGGAAAAGGCAGAATTCCTTTCCTCTCTTGATTCTCATGTTTCCATACGACTGTAAAAATGTCCTCTGCCACAAGAGTTCAATGAACCCGTCCTTAGCAGAAGAGTGTCCACCCTGATGTAAGAGAAGATAGAGGGGTACATGTAAGCTCTTTACAGTGGTGAGAAATGGGGTCTATGATCAAGAAGAGGTGATCTCCAGCCAACAAATACACACAAGCAGCTACCAGATATGGGAGGAGAAGACAAAGAAAAGTGGGGTGGTATCAGACTGTTCCTCCAGACTACTGAGCACTCTCACTCACCTGGATGTCTTCAAGAGCGCTATCATCCATAAAAGTTGAGGGGAAGCCTATTTGCCCAAGAACTACCTAAAAAGGGGGGGGTACTTCTCACCAGAGTACTTAGAATACATGAAACTTATTATTATGTGTATTTTTCTCTGGACTCTGTAGAATTTAATGATTTCTTTGGGAATAAGTAACAATAAAAAGTTAATTGTATGATTTAACCTGGATTCTCAGTTATAATTTATACGGAGTAACTGGGAAATTATAATTCTACAGTGGTCATTTGGTCAGCTAACAATTTACAAAGACTTTACTACTGTGTTTTCTGGAAAACATCATCAGAAAATTTCTATGTTTTAGCTAAGGATTATTCTCGTAAAAAAGTTAACAAAAACTACATTACTAAGGCTTTCATCTGTGTTTACCTTTACTTGGGTTTCCCCTTTTATCTGTTTGGCTATTTCTCACGATTAAACCTGTCCTTTATCATATTGCCAGATTGCCTTCAGCTTATTTATCTTAATCTTGACATCATACATTTTATTTTTTGATTACTCAACTATAATCTCCAAGATGTAAACTGGTATTTATTGTCTGGAAGGGAGAATGTAATATGAAACAGAGTGACAGAAAGAATCCTGTTAAACCATATTACAGGGAAACCCTTACGGAAAGCACATAAAAGTGGGGTTTTTCCCTGCTTTTGTTGCTAGCTAAAACTAACTATACCTAAATACATTTTGTCCTAGGCACACTACAATGTAGTTCAGGGCATTTCATTCAAGCAAATGGAGACATTTTAGAGAAGACCTGCAAAAGCCTACAAAAAAATGAAAACAGGATTATTTTCAGAAAACACAGCTAAAGAACTTAGAGATATTTAGTCTGCAGAGGAGACATGGTAACAGACTTTATATAATGACTCTTCCGCAGAGAAGAAAGAAACAAACTGCTCTCTACTGTGAGTATGACAAGAAGTCATTGGTTTGAAACTGCAGAAAAGGAGAGATAAATTCTGAAATCCGTCTAGGAGTAAAAAAGTGCTGAACTGGAGTACCTTCATTGTCAAGGAATCTCTGTCTCTGAAGAGGTAAGAACAGGTGAAACACCTGAGTCAAGGATGACGGTCAACCTCGTGAGCCCGCAGTTAGTCAAGCAGATGGATTAAATAATGGCTCATAGTCTCTTTCAGAACAATCTGATACATACAAAAATCAAAATCGTGCTGAGCTGAGATCTTGCCTGTGGTCCAGCATCTTTTCATGTGCTAGAAAATAAACTCCTTTCTTTCAAACCACCTGTTCTATACAGAGCAAGCCTATGAGACATGGCATAAGCAGAACACAGCTGAAGTGACTTATCTACAATCAAAACATGTTAGAGAGATTTATTTTCCTGGTTGTTCAGCAATAGAAACACTGACACTTTTTCAATAAATTATAATAGCAAATTCTCCAAGTTTCTAATTTGTGCTTGTGCTGGAGTAAAACATCTCTTTCTTTGACACCTTTTTGGGAATTTGTTTCAATAGTAATTTTGTACCTCACTAATCTGTGGCATTTGTGATGCTGAAATAAAGCAGAGTAGAAAACTGTGGGGTTTTTTACATTGTGATAGGGTGTGAAAATTAACCAGTGTTCGTCTTACCACTTACCACTTACTTACCAGTTAACTGGAGGTAGGATGGGTATGTGCACAACTACAAAAATGAGTATCTTGAGTCCTTTCTAAAACCCTTAAAAGGTTCATTTTCTCTGTGGAACACATGCACATGTGATTTTCCCTTCTTTCCTGTTATTAACCTTGAAAGAAAAAGCATGTAAGTCTTGTCCTAGTTACTATTTTTTCCCGTGGCTAGAAATCTTACTTATGTGAAAGCTGAATACTTTTTAAATTAATATAATAATATTTCCATTCACAAGACAAAAACAATGTCTCTAGTCTCTACATTTATGCATGCTGAAAATGAAGTTCCTGAATGTGAACATGAATTTGTATGTATATAACAGAGTGAAATGCAGTCTTCCAATTACAGACAATTCTTTAAGTCTATAATTGCTGCCCAGCTTAGTTTCTGGCCAGTTTTTAAAATAAAATATCTATTGGAAAGTTGCAGGTGTTATGGCTTTTCTGCTTAACACACTCACAATTTTTAGGCTCCTGATGAAAGACTAGTAATCCTGAAAATCAGAAAATGTAGATCTGTTCTTCTGTGTAGACTTCACCATACCAAAACACTTCCTGCTGAAAGACAACTAATAGGTACACAGTATAACTACAGGATAATCAACGTGATGGCTACTTGACATAGTTTAGAAATCTAAATTACAGTCCAGGTGTGCCACTAGCCTTTTAACAAGCTGTCAGAGCCCTGTCTTTTGCCACCCAAGCGGTGACCTCTTTTCTTTCCAGCACAGCCATTAGTGACCCATTTAACACAGCCTAGCTGGAGGTGTGCACCTCATGCTTAAGCTCTCACCAACACCACAAGGCTTCCCTGTCCTCAACTCCCTTCTCTGCAGTTCAGGATTTAGACCTCAACTCACCCTGGAGCTCAGCCAGGAGAGCTTCTATGAGTCTAATAAAGACTTCAGATAACCTCTGACAGATCTTAATTCAGTTTTTCAGATGAACGAATTGGGTGGTGAAGTATCTCATTTTCTATGACCCACCACTTTCCTACCCTTTGCTAGTGAGACAGATCAGTTTGACAGTTGCCTAGTCTGCGAGGGGCCAGAATCACAGCGTCCCAAGCAAGCTCTTCGGATCTTTGGTGGAAGAGAGCTCTGGTCTATCTTTACTCGGCATGAGTTCAGTGATTCATAATAAAACCATTCATAACCTTTCTTTACAGTTGTAGCAGGCTGGGGGGAAATGTTGAAAAATAGAAGGTGCTGCTTGCACTGCCCCTGGAAGCTGTCAGCTTTGTGAGTTGACAAAAACTGCTGAAATGGTGCCAGTTTGCGGGGTTGCAACCAGTAATTCTTCAATGCCTTCCCTTAAGAAATAGCATACTGTTTGCAAGAGACCAAGCAATCTACTCCATTACACAGCTCAGCCTCTACCAGTTATCATCTATGAATAAATCACATAGGGAAGTGCCTTTAGCTATCACACATAATGAACCCATTGAGATCTGCTGTGTCACATTCACCAGAGTGCTACACAGCAGGGGGTGGAGGAAAGTCCTGCTTGTCTTGATGGAGGCACTCCACGAACCTAAACATTGTGCTGAAACGGAACTAAACAACAGGGCTGATGGCATGTCCACTGAGTGAAATAAAGCACCATGCCTAATGCAGAGGAAAGCAGCAATTATAAGACTTTTGTTCCGCTGAGGAAAGGAAAGGAGAACAGACACACTTTGGTAGTGCACGTCATATGAACCCAACAGAGCCCACAAGAAAAAATGCAAGATTGTAATCATCACTTTCCCATGTGGTTTGTTACACAGCTTGTGTCCTAGCGCCACTATGTTTTACAATTTAATGGTGCTTCTCAAATTAAACTTCTACATATTTTCATTTTATTGTAACTGTGGAATGGAAACAGTGTCCAAGCTAACCCCACCATGCTTATTGTCCCCTGGCTATCACATGCACACATTCTGAACTCACATATGTACACACAGCACTCTGATGCAGTTTTAAAGTACAAGAATGAAGCTTAGTGCACTTTAACAGTACTGGAATTATCATTAAATCCACAGAGAATGGTTTAAATCCCTCTGTTCTTCAAGCACAAATTTAATAATCTTTTAAGATTTCAGTAGCAATGGTTCTATAAAATTATTTTTAAAAAATTTGATACCAGCAACCTTACACTTCTTCTGTGGAAATGCAACATGAATTTAAATTTGGATTTTGTGTTCATTCACAACAGAACACCAGCTTCCTTCTGAAACTGAAGTTTCAGTCTGTATGGATAATTCTTAACTGCTAATTGTCCCATAAATGCCATCTAGATTTCAACATTTTCTACCTCGTGACAATGAAAGGATTTCCATTAAATCTTTTTTTTATGTCTGGCCATATATCTGGATGGTAAATCCACCATTTTATCAAAGAAATTAAAGGAAGAAAAAGCTAATAAATGCTATGACTCTTCTATGTTTTGCAAAATATGCTATACCCCCTCCTAGCAGGAGTCTTGGCAGTATTGCTGTTCTTCATAGTGGTCATGTGATCGAGTCAACACTGAATATTCTTGAAGATCCTGTCTTTGTTTAGAATATGCAAACTCCAGTATTGATATTTTCTCTTCAGCTGTTAATAACTTGCTAAGGTACTGTCAGGCTACTGCCAGGATATCAGTTTGACTAAGAATATCAGCTAAGCAAACTGACATTAGTAGGCAGCATGAAAAATCACTTTGTCCCATAAAGGCACGGCCTTGGCCATGTGCATGAAGTCAGTCAAATTGGATTTCATCTGTCAGTGAAGACAGAAGGACCTTTTCAGCAAGATGTCAGGGTGATCTGAGCCAAATTTCACCAACATGATGTGACGCAATTGGTCAGGATGGCTACCCTGTAAAAATTTTGTAAATTCTTCACAGAGCACCATGAATATCAGAGAAATATTTGTGACGAAGTGACAGTTTTGCCATTGACTTCAGTATAAGAAAGACTTTGTCGAAAAAAATAAAAAAGAAAAAAGGTCTCAGCGCCATCAGTACAGAACCTTAAAAACTACATTGTGCAACCAGATCTCACACGTGGACGACCATGTGCTACAGACAGTCTAGTCTCTGAACAGTGTAGCTTTTCTGAGGTTATTTGTGGTACTGTGCTAGAAGTATATGTAAGTAGAAGTGAAATACCTGTAACAAAAGATATCACTCACACAGCAAATTTGCAAGAATTAAGTAGAGACATGGAAATCAAGTGGAGAACAGCAGAAGTGACAAGAAAGAAAAATCTGTCATATAAAACTGGGAAGTGTATATTAATAGGTCTCTGAAATGTTTTGTTCCTTATTTTCATACTTATCTTTCCTAAAATGCCATCGGTATTAACAACACGATAAGAAATTCAGATTTCAGTCATCTGGTCAGAGAGTTCGTTGCTCAAGAAACTTTTGAGCTTGTTCTCCAAACCCTGATGAGCTCTTGCACAAGAGGAGACATTTCATTTATTTAGACTTCTGCCGGTAAAAACACACTCTTTCCCAGGCAAATATCCTAGCAGGAATTTGTTACACATTGCATCACTCTTGGGGCAGCCCAGAGAGACAGGCACCTCCTGCATGCCATTTCTCTCTTGGAAGAACCCAAAGCTACAGCCACCGATGCCACCTGAAGGTGCCCAGCTCTATTAGAAACATAAACTCTACTTTGCCTTGCAGAGGGCTTTGTTTCAGCCATACCCCAGCTTATTGCTAAAATAGCCCAAATTCATAACCTCATCAATTTAATTGCATGCTAGATGTTAAAATGAATAAATAGTCCCTCTCCACAGATCAAGGAGTAAAAGCTGGTGCTGGAACACCAGTGCTGTAATGTATGTCAGGCAGAGGTTTCCTCAGAGCAAAAACCTTGACTTGCACGCTGTGCTCTTACACGTATTTTCTGCTTTGCAATGAAGAGCAGAATGCCTGTTAGCAGTTTCTTCTCCTAGCAACAGCAGATTTTGTTGTGGCTAATGCTATCAAGAATCTCCCTGCTTTTTGAAAGAGTTCCCAACTTCCATTTGACTAAAATGTGACAGCTCTTGAAAGCTGCTTAAACCAAGCCTACGTCAGAGAACAAGCCCAGCATTACTGAAAATTTTTACTTTCTTCAGTCCAGCTATGTGTCATGACATCAGCCAAAAGTCTCAAACAGGATTACTAGTCTGTAACTACTGCCAAGCTAGATGGGATTTGTGATCTGTTTAGCATACAGATTTATAGCAATGTTGAATCAACAACATGTGAGTGCATATCATAATGTAAAGAGCCCCTACACTGAACTTTCTTCAGGGGCTTCATTCGACATTGTCCCACCACTGACAAAGGGATTGCCTCAGGCTTCGTGGTTTTGTCTTTAGCTCATTTCAGCCAAATTCTGCCCAAACAGAAAAGCAAACAGAGAAGTGCCTGTCACCATTCTGTGACACTCCAGCACAAGTAAGGACAACTACTTTCCACTACTGCAAGTAACAAGGGAGACGGTACTGGAGATTAGAGAGTAATCCTGTAGTCTTTCTAGCAGCTAAGCTCCCCGACATAAGGAGAAATGTTCACCCTCAATGCAGTTACAAGATACTTTTTGCTGTTCACTCACACAAATTACCTTGCATGGATTTGAGAATTAGGCCCCAATCCTTTCAAGTACATGTGAGTGGCATAAAAGTATGAATACAGTCTTTCCCATATATGAAGGCTCATTTTCCTACCTTCTACATGATGAGGAATGGAACAGCATTGCTTCCTGACAACTTTGTTATCACTCTTGAAAAATATCTAGATCGGTTTTCCAATGCACATGAAAGCATTTATGCATTCCGCAAATCTTTTATGCAACTGGACTGAGAAACTCCGAGCCTTCACTATCATACAGTTATTCCATAATTGTGTCCTTACCAGTCAGAATCTTCTCTGGAGTTTTATGATCAGAGAGGGAAAGCTGAGAACATAGAACTGTCAATTAATTTTTGTAGACACCTTTAAAAAGGCTACATTGGTCATACAAAGGCTAAAGAATATGTGCCTTTCCATGCAAAAAAAAAGAAGATTAAATCCTTCACAAGAGTACATCCTAAGTGACTGAAGAAAAAATTTTGTGCTTGATTTCACCCATTTATGTTAACTACAGGTTTAACTGACATGTGGAAGCCCAAATGCTATCTGCAGCAAGCCATGAATTTACAATAGTTTAAAAGTGGCTTTGATGCTTCAGAGAGTATGTTTCTGGCCATTGAAGAAAATAAGAATGGAATTGTTTCTCTTTGTTCCACCTACAAGGACTTCACATGTATAATATTCTGAGTTGCTTGCAAGCTCTAAGTTCCTGCACCACAGTGGAGCTTGGCTTCACATTCAAATACCTAGATTCAGATGTCTATGTGTAGGCATCCATGTGTGTCAGCTATGCAAGCTTTCCACAGAACACAGCAGTGGTCTGGTCAACCCAGTCAGTGGAACCTGCGTAGCTGTTCATCGTGCCCCAGAATAAATGTCAAGGGCTTGATTCATTTGCTTGAAAATAAACACTCCCTGGTGCTTGTATAATGTCAAGTAGGGCAACCTGCTTCACCTTAATCTGTCACTCCAGAAGGACCCAGGTCTTCCACAGGTGTGTTGTCCTGTGGACATGCTGTGTGGATGTCTCATACATCCTGAGGCACCTCAAGTGATGATAGACACCTCAACTTAAGGCAATCAAATTAAGACATTAGTGGCTAGTCTCCAAGCACCACTGATTCCATAATAGGAACTCCCACACACCTATATTTATGGATCTAAATTTAGATGTCTCAGTCTCAAATGAATCTTACCCTGAGAGATTAACCAGTTTCTTATATACCACTGACCAACCTTTTGATAAAATCTTTTACCTTTTTTAACATATATTAATAACAGAAGTCAGTACGTTGCTAAATGATCTACCGGTAAAATGGAAGCATCAGCATAAAAACAACTTATTTTACGTATTCTATGTCTAGGAAGAACAGCTGGATTTTGCTAGAAAAAGTGACAGTTATTTTGTAATGATAGTACTCTAATTCTACCCAAAATATGGTATTCCAGAATATCAGGTCATAAAACTAAGGAAAAATCAGACTATAATTAATTATGCTCTACACATGAGAATAGACGATGAATACATCATGTCTCAGTGTGCAGACTGTGCCTGTGACAGAGATAAAGTTCTTTAATGATTCTACCAGTAATCACGTTATTAAGAATGCTCATAACTAGACTCCATGTGAAAACAAAAGGTTTGAACCAAAATTAAATTTATACAGAAGAGATTAAAGTGGCTTTTCCACGTCCATTAAGACTCAGAAGCACACTCAGATTTCTACCAGAAAAAAAGCATGAAACACATGAAATTTCTAAATCCATGCAAGATTAATTAGTGAGTCTAATCCAGAATGGAAAAAAAAAAAAAAGTATTAGTTAAATTATAAGTTCTCAGAAGCAACTTGGTGGGCATCAACATGCAATACCCACTGGGACTGATATAATGGAACAGTAATTGCTGGGTCTCCTGACTGTCCAAAAGACTGCAGAAAAGGCCCTGAAAATGCAGCTTTATTACATCAAAGCTCTTGGTCCAAGTACTTAGCCAACATTGTCTCTGCCAATTCCATTACCAAGTTAGTCACTCATATCACTCCCCAAAAAAGAAAGTCTGTATAACGCTGTCTCAAACTATTCAGCACAGGTTCAGACAAACAATAAAGTGATTTTCTATATGCTTTGCCATGTGTGCATGCATAAGCCATTCTTTCCTATCTAAGTTAAACAGTGCAACTACTGCTAAAGGTAAAGGACTCACTGTGGCAAAATAGTATTTATGCTTCTGATACAACTCGTTCCCACATTTTCTCAAATGTCTCACACAAATAGATTGAACAACTGAAAAAATACAGATTTTATTCCGGGATCACAGACCTGTGAATGTCTTACTTCCTTATAGCTCAAAAGAATACTCAAATTTATTAAAAATCATGTCTCATTTCAAGGAAATACCTGAAGACCTTTCAGAGAATTGTTCCCTCCTTGATGGAAAAGGAGAGCTTACAGCAGCCTTAAAAGGTTCACAGGAGATTATGGCGTTGCTGCACATGAGAAAAGAATCCAGTCTAGAACAAGGAAACAGCAGATGAAAGAACAGTGATAACAGCTAGTTTGACTGAATTCGCTCTCACATTTTTCCAAAGTCATCATCTTGCAGATTTCATGGGGGATAGTGGGGGGTCCAGAAGGCTGGTAAAGGGCAAATCAAGCGTCTGCCTTTGGAAAATGACAGAAAAGGGAGTCAGAGGGTTAGAGATCAGTCAGCCTAACCTCAGGACAGTACTTGAATGAAAATCCATGTTATTTGAAACATTTAAAATCGCAAGGAGGTGAGTCACAGTCGATATAGTTCTGACAGATCTATCTACTTTCCTCCTGCAGAAGGAGTTTGTGCAGCTAAGCGAAATGCGGTAATGTTGTGTAACTGAACATTCACACACTTTCTGGTGCTGTCTTACATCACAGCGTCATAGAAAACTTAGAAATAAATTAAAAATGCTCAAACTGGAAATAAATACTGCAACTACCATGAAAAACCTAGATCAAGACCATACAAATCTACAAGGTGGGTGTCCTGGTGACAGAGGATGCAGATAAAGGAGAGCTACCGAATGCCTTCTTTGCTTCAGTCTTCAGTGCCAAGGCAAGCCCTCAGGAATAACAGGCCCCAGAGGTAAGAGAAGAAGACCACAGAGAGGATGACT
>Ga0065711_1038941_pt1 | contig 18273 bp, 11 predicted proteins | sample Hoacrofraction12_FD_59098 | JGI IMG/M metagenome (GOLD analysis project Ga0065711, IMG submission 59098) | Hoatzin crop microbial communities from Cojedes, Venezuela - Epithelial fraction 12 v2 (version 2) | ecosystem: Host-associated > Birds > Digestive system > Esophagus > Crop | place... | reverse complement strand
ACCCCGAGCAGGGACCCGTTTCCATTCCCCCCCATCTCTTAGGCCCCCTCTTTCTGCTCGGTGGCAAGAGGGTTGGGGGTTCTCTGCTTTCTGTGGAGCCGCCTCCTGCTTCCTCTGCCTCAGGGAGGGCAGGGTGCTGCCCCACCAGTCGATCTCCCTCTCACACTCCCGGATGCTCCTCAGCCTCTCCACTTCCTCCTTCAGCTCAACAGACATTGAAATTAATTCAACAGACATTGAAATTAATTTGCATAACAAGTAACTACACTGTTATTCTAACTCTATTCTGCATGTTAACCCACTTGTTTATTAATAATTATTAATAATTTGGTATAGGGTCCTCAATGAAAGACTGCTCTGTGTTCAATTCAATTTTTTCCTTTCTTGTTTTTGAAGTTACATTAACACTAAAATTTGTTTAACAGATAGCAAAATGTTCTAAAAAAAGAATCTTCTTCAATGCTGTAAGTAGAGTATTTAAGTTAAAAGTTAGTTTATGCTGGAAATGACTAAACAGAAATATCGCTGAAAAAGAGCCAGGAAGAATCCTGCTGAGAAGCTCTGGTGATACCAGCATTAGAACTGTAGGGCTGGGAGTCAAGAAATCTTGATTCATCACAGGACTTTCTGACTGTGGAGAAACTGCTTTACTTCATGGCCCCTTGTTCTCCACCTTGTAAAACAGAATTATAGGATGATCGTATATCTTCAGGTATATAGCAGGAGGCAATTCTGTAGAGTAGTAATTTATCCTGGTCTGAATTCTCTTTATAAAATTCCAGATGTTCAAAGGAGACTTAAGACAGCTTGTTCCCCGAATCATGTCTGCCGCACCTCCCCAACCGCTGCCCGTACTGTGATTGTCAAGTAGCCATGAGTCAGCAGTATGAGCAGGTTTTTCTGGTGGGGCTAGAATAGACCCAACCCATGGCCGGTCTTACTTAAGCCTGACTCCAGCCTAGTCCTCAAATGCCTGAGGACAGGGAGAGGACTTGGCTTGCTCTCTGTCAGTATCCTCCATCAAAGACTCTAGCCCTGTATTTATAAAATTCTTTAAAATCTTATCTATGAGAAGCTTTATGAGTGTAAAGTAGTTATTGTGCTTAATTAACAGCAACAAGTGATCATGCCCAAAGGACATATTTCTGGATAATTTTTAGTGTACAAAACATTGCTATATTATTTCTTTTGCCTTCATCCTTTCAGAAGGTACTTACTGCATTATTTCTCGTGGTGCAGGCATTAGCCTTTTTTGATTTGAAGAACTGTAATTCAACGTGCTTTTAATGTGGTAATTTAGATGTACTATTTTATATGAAGAGCAATGTAGGGCTAAATTTGTATTATTAATTTGTGCAAACTATTTTTTCCTATAGTAATTTGTGAGAACTGACATTTTAATAAGTATTCTGATGGTACTTTAATAGATTAAGAAATATGCTCACCTAGAAGCACCATTATCAAGGTAACTACAAGTTTAAATTCCACTGATGTCATTGGAATTGCTTGTGTTTAGGTTTAACCAGGTCCCAGGAATGACTATAAAGTAGCTCGAGGAAGAAATGCCGTTTTGTGTCCACTGCTGTTTTGAGAAAACAATTCAGTCCAGAAGTGGGATGATGCTCTAATGTGAAAGCAAATTATGTAACTGATAAAGCAGAACTGGCTTATCATCATTTTCTCTGAATGATGAAGCAAAATTAATCCAATTTAGAAATAAGGTATTCTTCTGGTAGTATATGCACTGTTTCTTTGGGAAATGCTAGATCAGTTTTTATCTGATCTATGCAAAAGAGATTTCCATGGGGCGAAAAAATTTTTAAGCTGAAATTTGCAGCTAAACTATGGACAACGACTAAAGTAAAAGGTTAAGTTTTGTGTAACTTGATTTAAAAGACTAAAAAAATCAGATCGTGAATCATTTTAATCTGCTTCAAATACTCAAATCCTTTAAAAATGTGAGGTGCGTTTCTTGGAGTATAAGAATACGTCACTAATGCAAGTCGACATTTCTAAATTAGGTGCTTGCCACTTCACTGGTATAAGCAGAAATGTATTCTTCAGTGGGAGATGGAAGAAGATGCTTTTATCATCTTGTCACTGTTGTCATGGAAACTTGTGTATATCATTGTTAAACAGAGCATACGTAAGGATCTAACATTCCTGTGACTTAGTATTGCTAGCTATTGTATCTTTAGTGTATTTTCTTCAACGCTGTAGTCAATGCTTAAGAACTTGAAAGTTGCTCTCCTGAATTACAACCGTGAACTCAATTACAGGATTAGGCTGTCCAGAGAGCCCTTCGTATAGGGTTCTTTGCTAGAAGATTCTCTTCAGTACAGGGTTATTAACAGTTTTATTTCCCAGTCCATTGTAGCCTATTATAAGCACTTCAGAAATAATGTTTACTCTATTAAAGCAGACTGTTTTGCCACAGGAGCTTTTTGGAAAGAATGAGCTATCCATCGGTCATTATAAACTCTCTGTCTTGAAAATTACAGATTTTTTCTGAATGTGCATTTTATATATTGAGTGCTTTGTCTTTTAATACATGGTTAAATTCATAGTAAAGCTCTTGTGTATAGTTGTCTTAACTTGTCATGCATGGAGTGGTAGGCTAAGAGGGAAGCTTGATGATGACAATCTAGATTTAAACCCTCCAGGACACAAAGTATGTGTAACTTGTATTCTTGTTTAAATCTTACGATGGGCACAATTCAAAACGTAGAAAAAAAGCTGAATTAGTTTCTCCAAATGAGAGCTATTTAAGAATCAGTAATTTTAAGCACAATAAAGGCGTTGTATGTTTTACATAATTACCGTTTTATTTTTGTCTTTCTGGGTCTGAAGATATTTCAAAATATACCTTCTCCATCAATTATTTATGACTTCAAATTATTTGTCTAGATCAAAAAATGAAGTTACTTGAATAAATTTTTCATCATTGAACAAGTCATTTTGGTTACTTCAAATGTGTTCATTAAATTTCCTTTTTTTTCCTGGCCTGTTTTGTTTGGTCTTTTCTGGGAGTTTTCTGAAGTCTATTCTGAAATTTAAAAGCTATGGTTTTAAATAAGTGTCAATGAAGAACTTATTTTTTGTTTTAGTGTTAGGTGTCTGTAGCAAGTTGATGCAAATTTGACTTACTTGAATCGTAGTAACATGAAATGTTCTAGAAGAGTAAAATTATAAAGTCCTTTTTAAAGGTGTGTTACTTACGGTATTGTTCCATCCAGAGAGAGTATGACTGAAGTTAAAGTATTAGGTCTATCAAAACACAAGAAGTGCAAAAATATGGAGAAGAAAAAAATACATTAAATACCAGTAAAGTAAACCACTGTGGTTTTAGTTTTTAGAAAAATGCATTCATTAAGTAAGTGAAGGTTATAGACTGGTGGATGTAATTACAACTGAAATTAAATTTATAGGAAAGGTTCAGTTTTCTGTTCTGGCTCTGGGAGATTCTGTCAGTTCAGGTAGTTGAATTCAAAGTAATGCCACAGGAAAAATTCCTGGTAAGTACACATGCCTAGTCTATATGTCTAAGAAGATGTATGCAAAAGGCTGTGTATAAGCCAAATATATCTTTCCATTATTTCAGATTACAGTAAGTTGTATATTAATATATAGTCACTGAAAGGAGAAAGGAAGTATCTTTAGCTTTTTAGGATTTATTGAGGCAAAAGAAAACTTGTTTATTACTGACTTCGTACCTTTTACCTACATTCATTGATAATTCTAGTTGTGATTTTATAGCAAGGTAAAATTTCAAAATTCTCATTATATAGTCCTGGCTCTTTCTTCCAAAGGATTTATGTTTGGATAAAATGAAAATTTTGTGAATGGAAAACTTTGTCTGTCATCTAAACTTTTCTCTATTTGAGGAGTTCTAAGAAAAAAGCCATAACTTCTGTCTTGAATCCCTCTTCTGCTGAATGTGGTTTTGTTTTTATGGATATCTCACACAGTAACCCAGGCAGTTGATAATTTAATTTTCTAGCCATCCTCTGTAGAATAGCTGTAGGAAATCTGAGCCGCAAGTTGCAGGGCAGAGGGATAGCTTGGATGTGTACTGCTCTCCACTGGCTACATGGGACTAGTGTACAGGACTAGCATCAGGGCTCAAGTTTGTAGGTAACAGGAGTAAATATCTTGAGTATTCATTGTTGTAATGGCACTAGTAAGAGGTGGGGAGTGCTGAAGAGCCTCAGCTGCTACGCCCTGGAGCTGTTATCTCTGATGGAGATAGTTGGACGCTTGAGTAAGGGGAGAGGGGTTTTATGACATTTAGCAAGAAAGGGAAATGCCACAGCTATGTCAGGAAGAGGAGATTAAACAGTTGCAATGCAGTCAAATGTGGATGATTCTGGTCTCAGCTCCTGGTGCATCAACTTGTGAAGAGAGTGGTGGATCTTTCAGGCTTCTGGTTAAACTGAAACTGTTGGGGGGAGTGGAAAGAGCAAACTCCCCCATTGTTGAAGATTTAATTTCTTGACAAATTAAAAGTTAGAAAGAAGAACAGGTGAAACTGTGCATCCCATTTAGGAAGTACCATCTTTGAGGGTTAAAAACTATTGTGCAAATGTAGTAGGCAATTACAAATATTGTCAGAAAAATGAAGCTGAGGTTTTGGGGTTTTTTAGAATACATTAGTATCTGAAAAAGTTTTATGCTGGTTTATTTCAATGTATTGTTGCTGATTGCAGCTAAGGTTACATCTGCATGGCACAATCTTGTGCCTTGATAAATACTCCCATTTCTGAATGGGTTCATTTCTCAGGATAGTTAACTGTGTGGGAAAGAGTTTATTAACTCAGGCAGTGTCATGCTAGCATAGCCACACTGCTTCTGGTAACTAGATTAGATTGGCTATTATTATGTGAAACTAGTTGTACCATATTGACATCTGAAATGCTTTGTCATCAAGATCCAGTTGGGCTAGACAATGTGCCTTTGAGTATGTGTTTGCAAAAAATGGCTGTATTCATGTATTTATTAGGCATTGAAATTTCATTACGTTTTCTGAGATTCACAAATCAGTGTTCTAACATCTCATTAGTATTCATCCTTAAAAATACTATTGCCACACTCTGCTTTACCAAAACCTTAAATAAAACAACTTTCACTGAAGGAAAATCTTAGCTTAGAACCATGAGATGTTTGCAGGTCTTGAAGTGTTGTTGATAAACTCACTGTTAATGATCCGACAGATTCAAGCTTATGGGTAAGCTTTTTTACTAAATAGAACCATCTCTTGAATTTGTTTTGTTAATGTTGATTCAGGGGAGGTTAAAATTAGCAGGCTGGGATCCCTCTCTTTCTTTGTGTTTGTGATTGTGGTGCTGATAGCATAACTATGAACTTGTGCCGGGCTGCTACTAACTTCCGGTCTGATAGATGAGTATTTCTAGAAATGAGAAGTAATTGAGTCTCAGCGCTTACAAATGCCTTGTGTGCTTTTTGAAAAGAGACCACCAGCTGTGTTGTGTTGAATTAATTGTACTTATTTCAGTGATGTGTGTGTCTTGTCCAGTGAGAACAGAAAATAACATTTTCATTTCAGGGTTTTCTGTGGGCTGATTTTTAACTCACTGGAAGCAGGATAGTTAAAGCACTAAAACTCTACCTCTATTCTTGCTGGGTTTTCAGTCCAGGATTGAAAGGAGTGTATCTGTAATGTGAATATATCTCTCACTATAATGCTGTGCAGATATTCCAGCTGAAATACCTCAGTCTTTAACTTGCAACCTATGTTCAAGTATCCCATGAGGAAGTCTGCTAAATAGGTTTGAGACTGTGACATTCCTGGTACCTTTTCTAGGACAAGCAGAGTTTCTGCTGTTCTATGAAATGGTAAAGAAGTTCTTTCAGCTCGTGTGGATATTGCAGATCTCAGAATGCTTTTGGGATTATGCCAAAATAGTCCGACAGTATTGTTTGTTCAGTGACAGAACTGAGTGCAACTGCTAAATTGTTATGTATATCAGGGCCAAAATGAGATGAAGTCTTTTAACTTTCTGGGCTAGCATCTCCCAAATGTATTCCTTAAAAGAGTGATAAAGGGACAAGGAGATGGCGGGGCTTTGGCCAGATGTGGATACAGCTGTGTGTGATAAAAGCAGGACAGCTGCACATCTGTGCTCCTGAACCGTTCGCATGCAGACCAACTTGTACTCATGGGGACCTGAACTCCTTTATACCCCATGCTTCTTCCCCTTCTGCCTGCTCAGCAGATACGCATTTAGACCAAGTACTACTTAAGTAATGTTCTGTGTCAAAAAATAGTACATTGACACAATCGAATGATGACTGTGTGGGGAGATTCAGCTGTCTCCTTTCATAAGACAAACCACATAGTTTGCTTCTAGAAGTCTTGTCTTCTCTATCAAAAGTTCGTACACAGTGAAGGTTGCATACTGCAAATATTGTGCTTCTATGAACAACCTAGACAACATACAGTTATTTTGATTTTATTGCAGCTTCTTTGACAAAATAGCCTTCTTAAGGCTAAATTTGAACAGAGGTGTGAAACATCCTTGTGGCATGGTGGAAGTGGCAATGTGGAGCTACGCAGCATTCCCTTACAAAATTTGAATGAGTTTATACTGGGTACTTCCCTGAAGAACCCATTTCTCCCCATTGTGTGCATTTTCAGATACCTATAATGCAATAATAAAATCTGTTATTTACCCTGTATGCATGCAAATATTATTGTGTATACATAGCTTAGCAGTCCATTTCAGGGTTTTCTTAAAATTATGTACAGTTGGATTTTGTTTAATGTGTGCTGTTCCATGCCAGAACAAATGACTACAGATTATTCCATTACATACAGTGGAAAATTGTTCAGAAGTGTCAGTTTGGAGGTTTTGGTAAAAATGTAGGTTTTGTAGGTGAGAAGTCATCTTTAATACAACATCCTGCATAATAGTATTGCGGATGTAAGGCTCAGCATTTTAACTAAGTCTTTGTTTAGATTAGATTTTAGTCTTTTTAGAGTACTTTTCAAAATACCTGTAAACATACACACATATTTGCTATGCCAAACATGCCTGCTGATCCTAGATTATTTATTGCCTCTTATCGAAATAACCTAAGCTTGTTCTTGACCTGCAGGCTGCTAATAGAATCGTAATGCACTTTTAAACTGTGCAGCCCTTAAATGGGCATAACTAATTCTTCTCTGAATTATATCTGAATACATTTAATTTTCAGGCTTTCTTTGTTGCACAGTGAATGTTACCTGACAGTATCCAATGTTTTGAGGAGAATGAAAAAATGGGAGGCAGGTTTCTGTGTCATATAGTCTCTTACTGCATCTGTTATGTGAAGAGTGCCATTTTGAATAACTTGTGTGTGGTTAGTTCATGCTGTGGTACTTTTTATTTTGCTCCCTTTGTGCAAAATATTATATTTTTCTTTAATATAATGAGTTATAGCAACTGTCTTGCAATCCCTGTATTATGGAAGTTACATTGGATTTAGCATATTTGGACACTCTGTTATGCCTGATCCAGATTATGCAAAAATGTGAAAAAGTGGTTTCTATCAAACCAGTTGAAGATCATGCTAAAGAGAAAGCAGATCTTTATTATGCAGAAACCATTATAGAAAAATCACAATTAATATATAAATTTTGTTATGTCCAGCTGCTGAAAAACCACCAGGTACAATGTAAGCATGTTAAAAAAGCTGAAGAGTCCCCTCTTCTCCCCCCAAACACGAACAGTTTTGACTTTGGCATTTTGACAATATTTACTTTCTGGTGCAAAAAAGAGCAAAAGATTTCCCCATATTCTGCAAGCTTTGCAGCTACTAATAGCTCATCTCTAGTATCTTAAATATTTTTCAATGTCTCCACTTAAAAAATTTATTGAATGTAGGAGGGAAAGGGAAATTAGCTGCACTGGAAGAATATAGTATTTGCAATATTAGCACAAAAATCCCCAAATGAAGCCTTGGTGCTGCATTTCTGTTTGGCACTTTTGTGAGTACTCTGTCTCCTTAACATGTGGTCCCTTGAAATTGTGCATGAACCTGTTGTTCAGGAATATATTTGCTGTGGCCATAATCTTAAAAAATGACCTGTTACTGTGAACACCTATGTTATAAGACTAAACCATTTGTTTCCACCAGGATGAAACATCCTTAGCTCCAAAAGTAGTCAGGATAAATTACAGGTAATCCTCACCTATACAAACCAGACTCCTAGATTTCAACCTGAAGTTCAGCAATGCCAATCCACATCTGAGGTTTAGGAGCTTATACTTGAAATCGCAGAATGGAAAATCTTGATGCTTTCGACACTATTAACATATGAAGAATTCCGTCTCTTGATAGGTTCAGAGTGAAAGCAGTTTGTGGCTTTGTTCTTAATATTTTTTCAAATTTTCGTACCTTAACTAAATCCAACATTATATTTCTTCTCCTCCTTGAAATGTTTCTGTTTCTAAGCGAATATGTGTTTTTAAATAAGTTCTAAAGACATTGTGTTTGGGCACAAGTACTTAAAATTCTTTGAAGAGTTTTTCTTAAGAGCACACATTCCTTATTATCTTTGCCTGATTGCAAAGCTGTGTAGTGGTGAATCACTTTGCTAGATGAAGTTCAAAATCATGACCTCTACAAACTAAGAAGTATACAAGCCACAGTTTGGAAATAAAAAGAATGTTCAAATGCTGGTTACTCCTACTGGTCCTGTAATACCTCCTTCTTGTTTTACAGACACAAATGCTGTGACACCCGATCCATCAGTGTAAGGATATCTTTCAGTTTTGTTGCAGCTGGAGTGAATGACTTCACGCTGAAAAAGGTTGGTTTTGAACCTACAGACCATGACAGTTTTTAACAGTAAAAGAACATTAATGTTTGTGTAAATACATAGCCATGTATACTTGTCAGTATAGAGATGTGTTTGTATGTATGTATGCACTGGTTTAACCTTCAGCTGACGTAATATGCAAAGCATTTAAGGAATTTTATATACTTTGTGGAAAAGGAATATTTCCTGAGAAATATATACTAGCAGTTACATCTACTGGAAGATGAGAATAGAGTGCTTTTTTAAATCAGAAAGCTCTGTTATTGGACCAACGAAATAAAGTTTCGTGATAACTGGTTTTGAAGTTGGTGATGCCTTGAATTTTAGAACTGGGCAGTCTTCCCATAACCCTAGAGTCAATGTTCCCCTTTTAAGCCTATTAGTTTTACTGAATTACTTATGTTATAAATTAATTGCATCACAGTATTTTAATTAAGTGTGCTCATAGTAATTTTAAAAATAGTTGACTGGAATAGGTCATTTAATTGTATTTTATCTGTAAGAAAGCATTAGCTCTGCTGCGACTGATAGCTAGCAAGGCCATCTGCACTGCCTTTCAGTTCACTCACAGTGAATTGTTCAGATAAAGACTGTCAAGTGCTGCCTAAATAAGGAAGGAGTCTTGGTAGAGTTAAGTGCAGTGGGGGACACAAATGAAGCATTGATTCCAGGCGTGCTGTAGGGTCTGAGCTGTTTCCTGCAGTGCTGAACCTTTTCTGAGTTTTCATTGTTGTTTTCTGCAAAGTATTAAGATGCGAGTATCTGTCATTCAGGATTTCAGGGAATATGAAAATGAGGATGAGGAGGAAGAAGAAAAGGTGAGTTAAACCCCAAGAGCTTTGAAAAGTACTTGTTTCCTGCTATCGTTACCCTCTCAGGACAATAAACCTGGAATGGTTGCCTTTCTCTTACAGGTCTTCCTCAAGCCTGTTACTGAGGACAGAAATATGGAACTGGCCCGGAAATGCAGTGAAATAATAAGTGATGTAAGTGACAGTGACTGTTTGCATCCTTACATTTGCATTTCTTGTTCCAGTAGCTTTATATTTGTGATACACATTTTTTCAGATATGTACAGTGCAGCATATGCCCATTCAAGGCTCAAATATAAAACCACACAAAATAATAGAAAAGCACAGCCTACTCTAATACATTAAATTATCAGCCACAAAAGGATGAGCTTTTCAGAGCACTTGGATGGTGTGAAGCGTAGAGCCTAGGAAAAAGAATGTTCCAAAAAGTGGTTCTCACACAGAGGGTGTCTCCCACGAGAACACCTTGGCTGATTTCATCAGGAAAATGCAGTGTTTTTTCTAGCTGTAGCCTAATCCTATGAAGTTTGATTGTTTAGAACAGAACTGGGTGCCAGCATACATAGCTGTAAGGAGGGAGGATAAAAATAAAACAGACAGACAAATTTTGAGTGTTTTCTGTTGGTCTGTGGTGATAGATGCTCAAAACTACTTAGCATATTATTATTGATTTACACTTACATTTTTAAAAATTATTCAGCTAGCAAATTCTTGACTTAGTTACTTTAGATTTTTAAAACAGTTGATCAGATACAGACATTATATAAACGTCATAGACTGGTTCCAAGACATTTTAAATTGGAGTACATCCAATTGCTTCAATGTAATAGCATCAGATTTACATTGATGGAAATTTATTTCTGTGTCCTTCTGGGAAAGTGTGTCTGAAAAGTAACTTTGTCCCTTCGTGTGAATGGGAGTTAAGAGTGGTATTTCTCCTGCGAGGATGATGGCTGGTGGCAGAGGAGACATTGCTGAGGAGAGAGTGACTTGCTTTAAGAAGTGTTCTGCTAAAGGAACCGAAAAATGACGTCTGACTTGTGTAATCTGGTATTTAGATTTGGGGTGTTACTGTTCAAGGTGAACGAGTATGTTGATTTTTATGAGAATAGAACATACAAAATCCACACTTAAGGGGTAAATTATTAGGGGTTATGTACAAGAAAATAATAGGCGATTCAGAAAAACAGTATCTGGGATGTGTAGATGTTACAGTGCTGGCTTGAAAGTGTAACTTGACAAGGTCAAAGTTACTTCCTTCTCCACACACCGTCTGGTAATACTTTAATTTTCACAGAAAGAGTGCTGAAAATTGGATAGATCTTTTAGGGAAGCTACCAAGATGGCTCCCTTGTAATCTTAAGCTACTTTAGGAAGTAGTAGAGATTATTAGTATTTTTACTGATGGTTATCTACATGCTTTTTTGGGAAAAGGGTGGCAGATGGTACAGTAAGTGCCTGTCAACTCATGTAAAGGCCAAAACGAAAATGGACCTGGAGCACTTATCTGACCAAAATATATTTATTGCTTCCATGCAACTTTTTTCTAAACATGGTTGCTATTCTTAAAGGCAAAAACTCCTTGAAAAATGATGAAGAAATATTTTCTTTAATTGAAAAGAATTTATTACTGTGCTGTGTACGCATTAGGAATAGTGCTGGCTGTGACTGTTAATTAACTGATAAATGGGGTGGCTGTATTTTCTCTGATTTTCTGCAGAGGCTTGGGGGCTAAGGTGAATAGCTAAGTCAAGCCAAGTTTCTGAAGCCTATAATGGTTTAGGGATGTGGGCTTTTGCTGAAAACCTGTGGTGCGTTTAACCTGCAAGTGTGTTAGATTTTCCTTGAGATACATAAAGTATTATGGCAAAGTGTCATTAATGCTTTCAAAGCAGTAGTAATATGTAATGGTCCAGACCAATTTAGTTTCAAAGAGGAGATTCTGCATTTGAAAATCGTGTCCAATTTTGGGGCCTTATTCAGCCTCTGCTGAAATCAGTGGATGTTTCTTCATTGGCTTGAATGGAATACATGTATGTATAGGGGGTGAATTTTGTTTCTCAGAATTTTTGCTGTAATTGGGATTTCTTAAGACCAGTGAAGTCCTTTGTGCTGGGGGGGTAAGTTCTTCACCCTGCACACTTCATTATGGAGGCCAATAAACTGCAAGGAGTTTGCATTCTTGCCTTTGATTTTTGACCTTGGGACAGCAGCCTGTGTCATTGCTGACCACGAGTCTGGGTGATTTTGTTTTTTTGCCGGTGGAGCTGTCAGCACAGCTCCTCCATCACAACGCAGCGCCAGGAGTGCTCATGACTGAGATACCGGCGTTGCCTTACGCTTTGTCCTGCATTCTTTGCAGGCTGACTTGAATTTAGCAATATGGTGTTTAAAAAGTGTTACGATGGCAGCCCTTAGTGCGTGCGGAACTGTCAGCCTTGAACTGTACATAGGAGAAGTTGTAAAGTGTTTACGTGCTCCAGTTCTTGAGGAAATCCCCATTTTCATTTGAGGTTGGCAGATGTTTATTCTGTGGCTGTGATACCCCCTGGATTGTTTCTCTCTAAAGCCATTTCATTTAATCTCCCTCAGTTATGCAGTTTTATTTCACAGATGTTTTCAAAACTGTCATATGTGTTTGATTTATATGAATTACCTTCCTTTCCAGGCCTTTTCCATACTGAAACTGAGCCTGTCCATTTGCTTATATTACTTATATTTTGGTATATTTTCATCTCTTCTTTGTTTTGATTGTCTGGAGTGACATTGTGAATACTGTTATTAAGCAGAGAGGGCAATTATTATACTAAAAATGATCATTGACCTAACTGTCATAATCCTTTTTGGTAGAGAGGCAGACACTCTGCTTCTAAAGATTCTGCTGAATTTTGGTAATGTATGGTACCAGGGCTGCTTTTCCCCTATAGCAAAAAGCGGTACTACTTGTCATTTGACTGTCCCTGTATGGAGTCCAACTTTGCTTTAGCGTGTCTCTTTGTTATAAAGCAAGGGCCAAAGAGACCTAGAGTCAAGGGCAGAAGCAGAGTGCCTTTCCACTCATACCGATAGGGTTGTGGCCACCTGATTCAGGGTGGATCTGTTCCTCTGGGCTCATCATTACTAGTCACAGCCTCTAACTCAGGAGGACTTGGAGCTCCAGATTACTGGAGGCTAGTGAAATACTGTGGGGCAATAATGCCGTACGCTTGCCCTATTCTCATGCTTTTCTCTAGGTTTCTGTGGCCACAGAGAGAGGATTTTGTATTAGATGAATCTGTGGTCTTGACACAGCTCTTAGATTAGAAATTAAGAAATGTAGGGTTGGAAAGCAGTTCCATTTCAGTCTAGCATAAGAACTAGATGAGAAAGTTCAGACCTTTTTGTGGCTTTTCTAAGCTTAAATTGGTCTTTGAGAGATGACAGTTCTATAGTAGATCTTGGCATGATGACTGTCAACATGGTTACATCATTGATGTTAAGACGTAAAGAACAGCTTTTTGAGTATGTTCATATTTAAGTTAGATTAATAGGTGCACCAGAATACAAAGGAATGGTGACTTCTTGGATTAAGGTGTCACTATTGGAGCCTTTCCTTTAGCCCACAGTCTGCTGTGTTTCCCCATGAAAAAGGCTGATGGAACAGGCCATGGGTGGGATGAATTTTCTTGGCAAGTCAGGAAGCTTCAGCCTGAAGGTTGGATGCCCTTGTTTTATAAAGTTCATCTTGCCATATAACATCTGTTAAGTGCAATTTGAAGCTTACTGTTTTGGTGGTTGTCTAGGAATTTTAACCCACTTTTACTGAATAGCTGTGCTGCTGGTCAGAGTAGTTTTATGATGAGTCAGGGAGAAGAAAGGGGTCAGGAGCGAGCTGTTAAAAACTGGGCCTTTTGTGAGCTATTTGACTTCAAAAATATATCAAAAGAGCAGTGGTGGCTCCAGGCCATTGTTTGCAATTTTTTCCTATTATTTGTTTTTTTCTCAAGGGTCACCAGATCTACTCAACCTAAACAGTGTATTTTGTGGTGAAGGGTAAGTCACTTGCAGGCAGAATTTCCTATTCAGTATTTTAGACATCTGAATTTGTAACCCCACACTTTGAAGAGAAGTATTAGCTTCTCTGCCTATTCCTTCCAGCCATTGGTTATGATCAGTCATAGCCAACCTCTTAAGCCTCTTGCTTATGTCATTTACAATAAATATGTTTTTTAAGTTGCAGATGTGATGACTTCATAATACTTGTCCCGTTTCATCTTTCTGATTCCAAGCAATCCAGACACTTCTATGACAGAATGGAGTGTGTTGGATCAGAGTTTGACCACACATTTTGTTATATGTCCTCTCTAAATTTGTCACTTGAGCCTGTGTGCATTTTGTGGCCTCTATGGGTTACTATAATGGATGTGAATAATCAAGGACTAAGGAGGTGGCGTTAGTCCTTTACTGCTTTCAGTTATTTTGAAAGCATTACTTCTACAGCAGAATGAATTTGATTGTTTCTTCTAGTCATGTCATGACACACCCCCACCCCCCACTTAAGAGATACCTTAGGAGGCTTTTATGTTTGATTTTTAAATGTAGTTATCACTCTGTAATTAAAATGGATGTAATTACAGCTGGCTCTCAGTTATCTGTGGGTGATTTATCTAAGCTGTGACCAGCAAGACTCTCCCATCTCCTCTAACAGAGTCTCAGCTTTACAGGAGTTGCTACTGGGAACTCCATCAAACCTCACCAGTTGACAGCTCTTTATACTTCTCACATCACTTCTCAGCTGTGTCACCATGAATGACCATATTTCTATGAAGCTTTTTCTTAAGCTGTTAATGTACACATTCTTCCCCCTCTGCCCCCTTGCAAGTACATGCATATGGGCCAGTATGTGTGTGCAGGTTGACAGTAAGTGCCTGCTCATGTTTATTACAAAACTTCCCTTTTTGTGTATTGCTCTGGGGCTACCTAGGAGTATGATCATACACAGGTTACATAAATCATTGGATTTGTGGGTCCCTAAGTAAAATGATGACACACAGTAATTTTACACCCATTGTTCACCAAACAGTTTTTATTTAGAATACACTGTAATCCATAAAGGCAGATGATATGATTTGGTAATGAGATGTAGATTCCTTCAGTAGTCCAAACGTGGATGAACTCAGTAGTAACAAATATTATTTCCTGTGCAAGTATTATGTAGCCCTCAGTTTGAGATGAATTTGCCATTATCTAACCCCTTTTGCAGTGGACAAAAAGTTTGCATCAGAAAGTACAGGAGCTGATTCTGTGTAAGCTGCCATCCTTCTCATGAATCTTCCAAGTCCCTGTAGAGGAGTATAGACTAGAACTTGTGATATCCATTAAGGAGTCAGAGAAAGAGGAAATTAAGACTGCATATTTCTGTAATGCTCAGATGCAGATCATATTGCTTCTGTCAGTACTTGTCAGCAAGTCTAGAGTGCATAAATGCAAGCTGCTGTTGTGCAGAATGTGAAAATGAGGTTAGAGAAATGGTAGAAGATAATAACCATGAAAGCTTAATACTAAATAATTCAATGTGCATTGAACTAAACTATGCTATGTACAAAGAAAGAAATGTCACTAAAGTCATTTAAGGCTATTCATGTGAAGTATCTATCCTTAAAACTTATTTAGTCCATCTCATCATAATTCACCATCTTTCTTCAGGCAGTTTTTGCACAATAAAGGACCCTACACGTTCAGCATATCCATAGATTGTATTCTCCTTGCAGTCTTGCTAATACAAACAGTAACTCTGACTTATCAACAATTGTTATTATTATGCCTGCCTGTATTGTTTGTCCCATGGTAAGAAAAAGGTTTGTTGTTTAAAAAAAACCCCAAAACAGACTTGTGTTTTGATTTTTTTTTTTTTGCAAAATGTGTCGTGGTGTTTTGCTTCAAAAGTGGTTTCCTTTGTGCATACACATGATTTAAAAAATGCCTCTATTTAAAATTTGTTTGCTCTTAAAGAAATTCTGTTATTGCTTGCATGTTGTGAGTGTTGGAGTGCTTTGTAGGCAGCAATTTGGCAGTGGCCTTCTGAATTTATTCATGTAACTCTTGGAATCATAAAGGGGCATTTGATTATATTATACAGATTCTGTGCTTGCTAGGTCTGTGTTAGAAGTTAGTTTAATAATTTTATCTTTGAGATCAAGGGTCAAGGAGATCAATTATTTGATTCTCCTTTCTTTAAAGATACTAGAACATCTATAACAGTGATGAAAATGTGCAGTAGATGTAGAGGAAGATCGTATATTTTTCATCTTTATTATTAGATAGTTCTGTGACTTACGTAGCCCTGGTACAAGCCATTGTGTGTGAGAACTGGGTGTTTCCCTTTATGGCTTAATTTGATCCAGCCTAAAGCTATTTGCAAGCTGCCCAGCATAGTATCCATAAATAATGATGATAATAATAATAATAATAACAGTAATAATAGTAAAAAGCCAGTTTAATTTTCCTGTTTATTTTTTTTAAGAAAATTAAAATTCTTTTTTCTCCTCTTTGTAGGTACACTATAAAGAAGAGTTTAAAAAATCTAAAGGCAAGTGCATATTTGTATCCGACACCCCGCAGCTAAAACATGTGAAAAGTCTTGGTGCCTTTATTTCTGAGGTAAGACCTAAAAGATTGAAGAATTCTCTTTGCTTCTTATTCTTCCTAAAAACTCTCTCAATTGAATATGGTGATTTTTATCAGGGGAAGGATGGCTGATTTCAATTAACAATTCTGTTTGAAGCTGAAGTGACTTCAAGCACTGCAATTAGTGTATACTGTGTCTGTGAGTAATAATAACTTGGAATTATGTAACACACTTATTTTGGGATTCCAAGATACTTTATCAATGGTTCTGAGGCAGTCCTAGCTATCCCATTTTATGGACGGATAAACTGAGGAATAGGAAAAGGATGTTTTGTTACGTATTATGCAGTGATGAAGTTTGTAAATTATGCCCATGCATAGTTTCCCTGCTGTGGAGAATTCGCAGCCTGATATCAGAAGCAGACGAGGAAATTGTTACCATGTTATCGCCCCTGTCTTCCTTCATCAAGGGGTCTGGGGCAGAGATCAGGTCAAGACCACCTTGTCATAACCTTGTCAGAGTTTTCAGGTCTTCACGTACACACAGACACACACACAACTGTATTGGCAAAGAAAGAATGGCAGCTTCCAAAATGCCAGAGCAGAGTTTACTGCTAGCTCTTCGTGTCCCAGGTAGGAGGTGCTGTAGGATTGCATCTCTGATTTTTTTCCACAGGTGAGAACAGCAGCAGGAGATTTATATGACAGAGAGCTGCTTTTAAGGAACTGCTGGTTCTGAGTGATTTTTCTGTCACTGTGACCCTTGGAAGACTTAAATTTTTGGTGCCTCATTTTTTGTGCTGCCTTTATGATTATGATGAACAACATTCCCATATCCTTGTCTGGACTTATCTAATTTATATACATTCTATGTTCTGTTTATGATATACTTCAGTTTACTGTGTGGCGAGATTCAATATAAATGCATCTGATGAATATTTTTGTTGTATTTATCTTCGTATTTTCTGAGAAAGACTGGCGTGTCCCAAGGGGCATAAAAGTGATCAAATTATACTTTCTAAGAGACAGACTATTGTAGTCTACAAAAGCACAACACAGAGAGAGTATTTGTTATATCCATCTGTCTGATTCCACAGAACAGCAGCTGATTATTAGTCAAAGATTTAGAGATATAAAGATATTTAAAAATTGTAAACCCCGTATATTATTTGCTATCCCACTGTTGAGCACTTTGATTATTGCAGCATTACCTGAAGCCAATGATGAGATGGATGGTTTATCCTGTAAATTACTGACCTCTAGTGTCCCACGACCTGTTTTTGCAAAACTTGAACACTAATGTTCTTAACAGCATGTCTACTGCAGTGAAAAAGAGCCCCCTGTTTTGGGAAACAGCAACAAATGTTACAGCAAATTATTGATATGTGTAATACATATGGGGAACTAGTTGCTGATGAACAGTTGTATACTGAAAGTATACAGACATTAGACAATATAATTTCAGATATCTTTGATATTTATGATTACTTTCACAGCAATACTTGACATTATTATTTTATGAACGACAGGTTGACCATGAGCCAGCAGTGTGCCCTGGCTGCCAAGAAGGCCAATGGCATCCTGGGATGCATTAAGAGGAGTGTGGCCAGCAGGTCGAGGGAGGTTCTCCTTCCCCTCTACACTGCTCTAGTGAGGCCTCATCTGGAGTACTCTGTCCAGTTCTGGGCTCCCCAGTTCAAGAAAGATGAGGAGCTACTGGAGAGAGTCCAGCGGAGGGCTACGAGAATGGTGAGGGGACTGGAGCATCTCTCCTACGAGGAGAGGCTGAGGGAGCTGAGCTTGTTCAGCCTGAAGAAGAGAAGGCTGCGAGGGGACCTAATATATGCTTATAAATATCTAAAGGGTGGGTGTCAGGAGGATGGGGCCAAACTCTTTTCAGTGGTGCCCAGTGACAGGACAAGGGGCAATGGGCACAAACTGAGGCACAGGAAGTTCCGTCTGAACATGAGGAAAAACTTCTTCCCTCTGAGGGTGACGGAGCACTGGAACAGGCTGCCCAAGGAGGTTGTGGAG
>Ga0065711_1038940_pt1 | contig 18273 bp, 5 predicted proteins | sample Hoacrofraction12_FD_59098 | JGI IMG/M metagenome (GOLD analysis project Ga0065711, IMG submission 59098) | Hoatzin crop microbial communities from Cojedes, Venezuela - Epithelial fraction 12 v2 (version 2) | ecosystem: Host-associated > Birds > Digestive system > Esophagus > Crop | place... | reverse complement strand
AAAAAAAAAAAAAAAAAAAAAAAAAAAAGGCACAGAGCTACAAGCTTTTCTCCCAACAGTTCTGCTGCTTACTCCAACAAACATACTCACCGGGACCACCGCTGGTGACCATAAGGCTCTGATTCTCAGTCCTTATCTCCAGTGCAATGACACTACTCCCAATAGCTGTCCCCTCCTTTTGACAAAGGTTTCTTGTCCTGCACTGGGGCAGCAAAAACAGCAGTACTCTCTTCATCCTTGGCAGCCTTGGACACCATTGTAACACGAACTGCAGCAGCTGAAGAGAAAATGCGCTCTCTCCTCTGCCGCAGAGGCAGCAGGGTCTGTGCTGTCCTAAATCACTCACCACCAACAGTGGGAGACCTGAAGCCAGGTTCCTCAGAAGTGCAACTCTTCTCTTTCCACCTTTGCCCGGTGAGGCAAGGCAAGCACGTAGCTTAACCCACCTTCTTCCAGTCCCTGAAGAGACCTGCAGTGACCTACTTGCACGTGCGTTCAGTTTCATTTTTACAGCGATGTTCCAGGAGTCAGTTCTGCTGCTCGGTAGCTTTCTTCCTTTTGGGGAATAAAAGGGCCCAACAACCTGAGGCATACCCAGGTCACAGGTGAAAGACAGCAGTTCCTGTGGCTGCCACTGGTGGGAAAACACCCAGAAACATAACCCTGACAGTGAGTAAAAGCTGGAAAGTAAAGTGAGAATTGGGCAGAGTTTTCAGAAAGCTGATGAACACACACTGCTGCAGCCCATTAGTCTGAATGCTCTGGCTTGGACTTGGTTTTTTGTTGGTTTTTCTTCTCCCCCTCCGCAAATCCCCCTCGTGTGAGAATAAACCAGGGCTGCTTCCTGAAAAACTTCCTAAGCACAGCTCTTGTGCTGGTCCTGGCTCCGCCGGCCTCCCTCGTGATCGCATCAAGGCTGACACGCACTCCCGTCCCAGCTGCAGCAGTGTGCTTGTGCAGCGGCAGGCTCTACCACAGAGGCCCCTCTCCACCGCAGGGCTGCTCTTTAGCCCCTCTGACTTCTAGAAAAGGACAAACATTTTTCCTCTCAAACTTGTTTGCAGAATGACTAAAGGGAAATAAAATGAAATTGAAGATAATCATTTTCCTATCTGCTATACTGCACAGTCACATTTTTGTTGAAGCACTTGTACGTGAGCAGATTAAGTTTTAAATACGCGTTATGCGTGCACACACGTCAGTCTTACAGTATAGTACTGCAAGGCTCCACGCAGGGCTAGGAAGATGGTACCATGTGTCGGATAAAATAGCTGGCGTAGAAAGTTCTCATGTCATAATGAGCTGAATTTGTCCTCTTAAGATGTTCAAAATAGTGTACTTGAATAGTCTAGGCTGCATCTGTATTTCACTGCCTGGGATCTGACGCCAAAGAAAATTGGACTACTCCTTGGAAAAAAAACCAACCTAAACACATCAACCTCAGAGCCATTTGATAACACACACATAAATTCCTACTGCTGGCACGCAGTATCCTGGCTTTACACTGCCACTTAAGCAACAGATCTCTGAGCAGCCAGAACTAAATCCACGAAATAAATCAAATCCTCTGTATATACGCTCCCTGAACAAAGGCTCACAGAGCTGTAAACTGAACTCAGTTCCGTTTCTTGCAGGTAAAAATTACTCCTTTACTATCGGCAATGTAACACAGAAGGAGCAACACAAACAGCAAATTCAAGTCTATTTTGCAGGGAAAAGCAGAAGTAAAGGATTTCAGGCTAACAATGCATTAAGAAACATAACCACTTTGCTGTTGAAATCATAATCCTCGATGTGCCACTAGAGCTGCAGGACCTTATTGGGACACCACCTGAACTGCTGGAAGGAGAACTGCAGAAAATTTGAGCTACAGACAGCAGGCACGGTGCTTGCAATGAACACAGCAAAACTATTTGTTGTCTGACAGAACGAATGCAAGAAGAAAAGAGAACCGATCAAAAGTGAAAAAAGCCCTGATGGTAAGCGCGTTTCCCTGTCCCTGCTCTAGCAGAAGGCAGGAAGGTTGAGAAAAGAAAGTTATCCTTACAGCGATCTGCATGGCGGCGGCTGTCATTTGCTGTCTTCCTGTAGAGCCTTATAGGGTGCTACTGGCAACATTTGTCATGCACAAAGAGTGGCATCCGGGACAGCCAGGTCCAGAGCAGAGGACAACAGCAAAACAGATGTCTCGCAAACATATCTCCAAGACAGAAGATGTCAAGTGAAAACAAGCAAAGAGTAATTAAAAAAACAATGCAATAAAAGAGCTAGTGTGTGATGCTCCAAGAAAAGACTGATGTAACAGGACAGATTTAAGACAGTCATGTCCCACTCCTGGTTTACATTATAAAAATCCTTGCTGAAAATGTCTGGAGACTCATTCCCGGTACGTTGACCCCAAGACTCCAGTGGTTTTGGCAGCTAGGCTTATCATCAGCCTCCCCACACCACCACCCTTTGACACCTGAAAAAACACCTTACTGGAGGAGATGAGACTTGATGCTTCATTATTCTGTAAAAGAGGACAAACATACACATTGTGCAGTTTCTAAGTGGAGATCGGAGGGCTGCTCATTTCATCAAATATTCCACTTTCTTGGACCAAATAGATTTTGGAGCACAAAAGCAGAACGAAATGTCTGAATAGGTATTTTTCTTTCCCTCTTTCTCCCCCTGCCTTTTTTTCTTTTAAAGGCTCCTGTTGAGCAATAGATTTCCTGTGATTAGCTCACTTAGTACTGATTATAGCTCACTTCCTCCCAGGGAGTAGCTGAAAGCAGCTTTCTGACAAGTTTTTATTCAGATGGTGCTACCTAGCCACAGCTCACTTCCTGCCCCATCTCTAACAGCATGTTAGTTCAGCAGCTCATCAATTTGAAAATATTTCAATGCCGCAGAAAAAAAAAATCACAGAACCAGCAAATCTCAGACCATCTTCTCCACAAAAAGCAAAACAAATGGTTTGGATGTTTTGCCTTCCAACTTGAAGCATTTGGATCCATGAGATTTATTTAATCAGATCCGAAAAGGACTTTTCTGGGACAGTATGAGACCAACTTCAGAGACTGAAAATACTTAATCTCTTCATTTCAAGTCAGAAAAGTTGCACAAAAATAACTAGCAGCAACAGACAAAGAATTACTTTCTCACAGACTTGGCAAATGCAGTCACAGATCTGTCTGCCAAAAGGGGACTTGTGCAAAAGCAAGAATAAGAGTAACCTTCATAATGGTCAGTAAGAGCCAGCAGAATAATCTGTCCCACCTATGGTTATTAAAAACACGTGCAGATGCTCCAATGCAACACACAGCTCTCAAAGCCTTCCCACCTCTAAAAAGGCAAGTACCAGTCTCCACGGGACTTGCTCAAACATCTCTTTCCAGTTTTACAGGGTCTCAGACAAAAGTGTTTAGTCAATGCCAAACCACAAACCCGTGAAAACTAACAGTTATTTTTATTTAACTTTCCTTTACAGAGAGGGGAGAGGAAACTAGACTAACCTAAGATAGTCCAAGCAAGCACAGATCTCCCTAATTTACACACACAAACAAGCAAGATATCCCCTTCAAATGCTGCATTGAGAAAAGAGCTAAAAAACAGAAATAAAAAATATCTGAGCCCGTTAAACATAAATCTTTCCTTAAGATTTACAAAGGGACACACATTAACCAAACTGACTGCTCAGCGAGGCTGATCCTCTAATGGAGCTGATAAATTGCCAGTGTCTTTTATTTTCCCCAAAATTAACAGCCACAAGCATGAATTTGCCTCCTTCAACCAGCAAGGCTACAACCATGAAGTTTATAAACAGGTTGTTTCTTGCTGTCTTTCCTTTACTGCTACTCATGACAGAGGCAACACGTAATACTCCCACTCTAAAGACAGTATAGGAGAACTTTAGTCTTTTGCAAAATCAGGCTGGATGACACATATAACATACCTAGCTAAATTCTTTCCATTTGGTCTTTTTCCAACCCCTCCATTTCCTTATGATTTTTGCCGAGTCACACAAATAGAAGGGAAAACAGAAAACATAGCACAGAGAAAAATAACTGCTGCTTAATTGCCAAGTGAAGAAGAGAGTTGGAGAAAAAAAAAGGGAAAAAAAAATAACATAGTCAAACAGAAAAAAAAAAAAACCACACAGAAAGGAAAAGGAAGCTATCTTTTGTTCAGAAGAAGGAACTCCAGAACTGTAATGAGATGTGCTTACCATGAACCAAGCTACAGAAGACAAATATCTGATTCATATATCTGAATGGGTTACCAAAGCTTCTTAAAAAAAAATATTCTTCAAACCCACCGCCAAAGTACATTACAACCTAAAGCAATTCAGCTACTTACTCCTTAAGGCACTTAGCAGATGTGTGAAGTCTTGAACTGAAAACGAGCAACCAGTTGGTGAAAGAGTGATTTTATAAATAAAAATAGATCCCAGTCTTCTAAGGAGCGACCAGCAGTAGCCATCACCTTCTCATCCCCCAGACAGTCGACACACAAGAAGATGTTTTTCAGTTAATACTTCTTCACTACTTAGTGCTTACGGCTAAGCCATCCTCACCCGTCGGTGCAGGCACAATAAAGTACAACTTTCATATAATCATTCATAAAGATAAATCAAGCAGATTACACTTCTAAGATACTGGCATCCTTCCAAACTGCCAAATCAGGTTCAGAAAGTCTGTATATATAGCAAAAAAACTGACACAGCAATAGCAGAAACCTTGGTAAGGACAATTTTTTCTCCCAAACTTTAATTTTTTGACCCTTTGAATTTGGAGGGTTAGGAGGTGTGTGTATAATTTCTTAATTATCAGCTATATTTTGTGATTGAAAAAGATATCAACAGGGAAAAATCAGAAGAGGCACAGACTAGAGACAAGATATGCAAGAGTCACCTGGCAAAAGCCTGTTAGTGCACAGAAAATCTAAGCAAATTAACGATACTTGACTTCATCACATACTGCAGCCACCTGTGAATCTTGTGACACATCTCCACTTTCTCCCTTTAAACCATGCCCAGCAATCAACTCCCACCTGAATTATCATTTCTGCTTCATAAAATAAATTTGGCACTATTGAACTGTGGTGGCATGTTTTACTGCCAGTGAGCTAGAAACCTCTTCTCTGGTTTATCGCCTCTGCAACAGCTCAAACACCACAGGCAACAGTACCAGACGAACCTCAGAAGTGACTTCCCAACTGCCTTTATTTCCCATTTTCCCTCAGTGCAGCAGGAAAACTCACTCGGCGAGGCTACGACACCGTTATTGCCAGCTGACAACAGCAGCACAGAGAAACGAGGCAGACGTCTGACCCGACAGCTGGGGATGCCCATCCCCAAACTTGCTCCAAGCGCATTGGAGGAGGAATTCATTCAAGAGGGATCCATTTCCACCCTCTGCTGCAGGGCTGGGTAGTTACCGCCTACCAGCTGAATATAGGCCACACTTCATTTTATACAGCCCACAGCCACAGTTTGCCTTCAATGAACCATTGTGCAATGCTGCATAATGATAACATGTACTCAAAGGTGTTTGAAAAACCCTATTCAACCCTCAGCAAGGAAATTACTTACCCCTGCTCTACCTACTTAAAAACCTGAGTCAACTAAAGACAGACAAGACAGCCTGCAGCGTGCACATCGCATGCAAATCCATGATTCAAGGTGTTTGTGCTTACTCATTAACACTAACTAGACAACACTTTTCAGCCTTTATTTTCATGAGCTGAGGTTTTCTAAAGATCAAAGGAGAATGGGGAAAAGGGCAAGCAGGGAAAGTTTACAAGAAGAAAAAAAGAAAAATGAAGTCTGCATCTCATCATTGAGATTCACTCTTAATTAAACCTGGCATTTACAGGCAGGGAGGGATCACACATTCCACAGCAAAAGTTGTTTGAATCAAGGCTACCCCGCATGAGGTACCTATACAGCTCAGTGCACGTTTATATTTCTAACAGCATTCACAGCTGTTTAACCTAGACAATCACCACTCAACAGAGCAATGATATCGCTCTAAAAATGCCAGGCTATTGGTGTTGTGTGGAGAGATCATCAGTAGCTCTAACGGAAAGTAAAGGCTTTTTTTAACCTCTGGAAATATTATTGCGCAACAGTAAGACAAGGCTGTGGCTTACCCATCCAGATTAGAGGTCCAGGGCTAACTGGAAAGGGAAGAGGAAACACGCAGCGTGTACCACAATGGCAAAAAAAAAGAAAGAATCCAAGATTAAGGGATCTGCCACTCCCTCATCACACTGCTAGAGCTGTCAAATGTCAGCTATAGAAAAAAGGAATAATGAGGGAAAAGATAAAGGGAAAGAAGAGAGAAATAGCTCCCTGCAGAAAAGCTATCTTTTGCACTCACGCTCAGGTTAGAGCTCTTTGTTTCTCTCTAGTGGCTGGCCAAGCCTTGCTTCAACTGTGGTTACTGCTAGTGGATAGCGGGAACTTCAGCTCAGCTCACCAACCCTGGGGGCCAAACCCCCGGCTCTTCTTACAGCACTGTAAAACAGCCTGGCACAAAATGCCACAGTAGGAAATTCTGCCTCTCCCGAGTCGGTTTTCCCAACCACAGTAGGCACCAGTGGACACCAGTACAGCCCTGCCGTCCAGATGATCACAACCACTTGGAATGGCTCACCAGTTTGCCAAAACCCCTACATGCACAGACCCAAGCTCAAGACGCTTACTTCTTCATACCCACACTGAACATAAATTCGGCCAGAAAGAGTAAAGTCTAGAGGAAATCAAGTGCAGGATCTGTAAAAACAAAAAGCATTTGAAAATGGCAACAGGTCTTAAAAAAAAACCCCAACCCAAAAAACAAAAACCAAAACAAACAGAGATGGCTTGGGTGGACATAACTCATTTCCTAAGCATATTCTAGCAGCACCGCTAGAGTTCATTTCTCCTGGGGGAATTATATTCCATTTGTGCCACGACAGACAAGTACAATGACTTCTTCAAACACTCAAGCTCCCACATGAGAAGAGTTCCACACAGCATCCCACTTCTGCACCAGGCAAATTCACTTGCCACTAGCTGGGAAAGCTATTTTTGGCTACTGTGCACCAATTGTCCAAGCCTTAAGCCCTCTTAGAAACAGACACAGCCTCTGGACTTCACTGTTGCCAGAATGACCTACAAACCTCCACCAGTGCAGTCGTGTCCAAGGCTGCAGATAGCACTGCTCCCACTAATGGTTTTGCTAAAGCCTGGCTCTCTCGTCCCTAACCAAGGTCCTTGCCCACATCAGCAAAATTGATAATGCCCCCACCACAGCCAGACTGCTGCTGGTAACAGGAAAAGTACAAAGCAGCGTTTATCGCTGCAGTTACTGAGAGGAAAACTGGGAACAGGGGACAACAGCAAAACAGTTGCAAAGAGTTAGCAATAGCCAGCCATAGATCTTGATGGGGAAGCAGGGTGTCCTATGAGTCTGGAAGTGAGGCTGTCAATTTAGCAAAACGAAACAAAAGAAAAAAAAAATCAACGTGAAAACAACACAAGGAAGTTTGTGACTGTCACAAGAAATGACCTAATATTTCTCTACCAACAGAGGCTCAGGACTGTAGGATGGCATCAGATCTTAGTAAAATACTCCCCAGACCTCACTGACAAAACCTCACTAACACTACTTCTGCCCGCAGCCAGATCTTGTACAAATGTTTCAAGGCTGTCACGTTTGGAGAGAACTTCATTACACCACTGAAGTTTAAAGTTTTACAAATTTTATACAAAGAGACAAGTGATTAGCCTATTTTTTCCCTGGCATATTTAACTCTGCTAGGAGAGGCAAAGATATCTAGGTGGGGCATACAACCAAATTCTGCAGTCATTGCACAACATCACAGGCAATCCTTCCCCATTATTTCAAGCAGCAATAAACAGTACAACATACACAAACTGTAGCTGTCACAACTCAAATCAACATGAATTTCTATGCTCTCTATGCACGCAGAATTTTGGACATTAAGATCTGCGTTCATCAACGGAAAAACAGCGAACTGTAATACCTAGAACACCATGGGGAAAAGTGAGCAAGGCAAATGGCTGTAAGTCATTCACCCGTGTCCACACTCCAGCACTCTTTGTGACACTGCCCTGGTTTGCCTTGCGTGCTGCTAGAGGTTTTCTACTTGAAAATTACTTGCAGACACACACATAACATAATAACGTATGGTTTGAAGTAGCAAATCCCTGAACTTTGGGCAAATGTTCTTCTATGTCTTTCAGGGAGTCAAAGAACTCCTTTAGAACCCGGAAAGAATAATTTACATTCAAAAAACTGGGTGCCAGAATGAGGTTTTTTAATTATTTTTTCTTTCTTATGTCATTCCTAGTAAAATTACTTCTCTCTTTTTTCTTACTCATAAACAGGTTTTTATCTAAAACACTGAAGAAACAAATCCAAACCAACTAGCACTGGGTGCACAAACTACAAATCAAAACATATTTTAAAAAATCAGCCAAAAAAGCTTAAAACTGTATCATAATACAAAAACAATGCATCTTTATTCCTCATATGCTGATGTGGAAACTAATTTTTGCCAAGCCTACACGACCACTATCGGAGCCAGTAAGCAGAAAGAACTCCAACCTCTTCTGTGTATTATTACTACTACATATGCTTCTTACAGTTCACAAATCAAATGTATGATAAAAATATCATAAACACATCTATGTAAATAAGTGTACAATGGTTTAAACACCAGTTGTGAGTGGTCAAACAAATTTATGCAATTTTCAAAGCGATGTAATACATCCTACCATTTTATGTTAGCATGCTTCACAGAAGCTACTATTTTATCCCTGGTTTACCAATAGAGAACTAGACACAAATTATCTCTAACAGATTGTTTACATAGGATGCTGCAGCACCAGGACCACAAAAATTGGTTTTACAGCTGAAGAACAAAATATCTTTTAAAAAAACAAAAATTGAAATGAAGAACACAGTTACGAACTGAACAGACAAAAGGACTGTGAAAATTACAACAACACAGGATAACCAGCACCCTGTGAAGCAGAAGAGCTTCCAAAGGAAGCAGCCAAGTTTAAATAATATCTAAACAGTTGACAAAACATAATATTGAACTAAGAAAGCTGCAAAATATTTTAAGAACCTACTTATATCCTCATACAAATTATGACAGGAGTTTAACACAGAAGCATATATAGCAGAGCAAACGTGTGAAAGGTCTCTGTCACTGGTGACAGGCTGTCTTTGGGCATCTATGCATCACGTTGCTCAACAATTTATACAAGATGTTTGGCAACTGTAAATGTGATCCTATTGAACTTCTTACTCAAAGTGTTTCCTTAGGGTGTTCTATACTATCAGTATTCCAGCTAGCACAGGTCTGGGCTGCCCAGGCAAGGATGCTGCAGTACTGCAGCACTTGGAGAAGTTTAAAATTAAGTAGCCCTTCCAGCACCACATATTATAATGATGCACCTGTTCAATGAATGGAATTTTTATGGGCAGAATGACAAGGTTTCAGTGAAATATTACAGAGTAAGAGTAAAGATTCAGGAAACACATTTTTGTGAGGCTCAGGCATTTACAAACAAAAAGGACGCAGTTCTCAAACCTAGCTCTACCTTATTATCTTGCCCCCGGTAACAGTTGTGCAATTATGAAACAGCTGAAGATGTTTGTGAGGATGCGACTGAACTCACACAAAACAGACCTCAAAGGCTAATGTCTACCATCTACAAAACACAAAAACTGATCCACGAAATGGAGGCTTCCATCCACAAGGTCCTCAAATACATGCATACCACCCCAATAAAAAAAATAAAGCTACTTACTCTAATAGAAATAAGAGACACCCCACTTGTCTGAGGGGCTCTAATTCCATTGCAAGGGACGCATGATAATAATCTATGAAAAAGCAGAAGAAAGACATCGCTCACACTGTGGGATCGGGACAAGAATCAAAGATCTGCATCATAGCATTACCTTAATCTTCAGCACTACCTGAGCCCTAAATCACAGGAAGATGAAGGTTGTATCAGGGAGGCATCACCTGGAGGTACTGCGGACAGCAGCGGAAGCAAGTCCTGGGCCACATCCCAGCTCCAAAAAGCCATTTAAGAGTCCTTACACTGAAGCCGATACCCGTGAAGAGACTGCAGTCAGTACCTTGGGCGAGACAAATCGATGGCCTGACCCAGCACAACAATTTTATGCCTTCCAAGTCTTCCTCTTTTTAATTTACAATACTATTAGCTGCTACCAGTGAGTCTGAACACGTGAACGAGGGCATAAAACCTTTTCATTGCAACCAGTGAGCATGAAGACTTACAAATTCTGTGATTATGAAAATTCAAACACACATTTTTTTTAATACCAAATAAAAAAATTCTCCTCATAAAATTTATTGTAATTATGGAAAAAATTAACCCTAATATAATACCTTTAGAAGCTGTCAACTTTCCAAGAGCTTGTCATCTAAGGCAAAATTTTCTCAGGTCCTTTCAATTCTGTTAAGAAAACAGGAAGCAAATTTCAGTAAGCCATTTCAAAAGAATAAAATAAAGATCTCCATTAAACTTCGCAACAAAGAGACCCCAAAAAATACCAGTTTGCGCAGTCACTTGCCACCGGTCTGAGCAGGTATGTATAAGCACATAGGCAGTATGTATGAAGCAAAAAAGAAAGCGATGATGATACCCATACCTTGCTTAGGAAGTTAAAAACACAAACAGGAGAAAGGGACAATTAAGACCCCAAATGTTCAGGATTACTGACAAGTTATTTGACCAAATGGAAAAACTGTTAAGGGTTAGTAAGAGAAAGCTGTTTCAGCAGCGCAGGAAACACAATCACTCTCACTAATCAGAGTGACATGGAACAAGAGTTACATCTATTTTCAGTCTTGACCAAGATCCTTGAAACAAAGAGATTTCTCCAGTTTTAAATTTAGAAAGCTGGCATCTCCCTTTGGCCTGTGGTCTTTGGAAGGGCTAAGGAAGTAAAGTACAACCATCACCAGTCGCTTAGCCAAATAAGACCCAGTAGAAAAGTACTGCCAAAGACTAACTTCCAAAGATCTTCAATACTAGGGCAAGGAGGATCCCCAACGAGTCACGTTTGAAGTGTTACAGGATAAAAGTCAGTGCCAGCCATGTGTCTGACAAGTATCTCCTAGCAGCAATGAAGGAATGGGGGGGGGGGAATCATTTAAATCCTGTTTGTGTAAATACACATTTTCTTTTGCTGGAGTAACAAAATCATCACTACCCTGAATTAAACCAAATTAAAAATAATTTCATCTTGGTATCTTCACCCGTCCTTCATTCTTTCAGTTTTATTCCCCAACCCTTCTTCCTAATTTATTTTTTTTAATACACTAAACTTCATTACTTCCAATGTTCCAACCTCTAGGAATATTGCTGTGGATGTGCTATCATATAAGTTTACCAGGTGTCTTGACTTCTTCCACAAGTAATACTCAATCCAGCTTTACCAAGCATCACTACATTTGCTTGTGATGCAAAAAGACTGTTAGACTTTCTAGCGGACGCACAACAAGCTAAGGAGAATGAGAATTATGCCTCTCAGAAGTAAAATGTTTTACAATGGCATAATTATTAATAAATAAGAAAATAAAAGACATCACAACCGCACACTAAAACACACAGCCCGGCTTGTGAAGAAAACATCCAAACCAGCTGTACTGAACTATTCTGAATTTTTATTTTCCATTTCCAACAGCTACCTGGAAAAATAATCTCCATCACAACACCAATCCCCTCTAAAAAACAAACAACAACAAACCAAAACCAGTACTACACCACATATAGAAAATCCTTGCAAATAGGTCTAGAAGGGCTGGAAAGAAAAAGTAGCATTCACAAAAGCAATAGCCAGCAGGACTGCCAACACATACTTTGGTTACTGCAAAACAGCCCTCATCCCACCGCTCTGCCTATACTTTGCAGCATGCCTGTAACAAAAACCAGGAGGAGGTACTTGCATGAATTTCCTGGCTGGGGCAGTCAAGGCTTTCTTTACCACAAAGAATTGCTTCTTAAGCTTGGACATCAGTATCAAAGAGCCTTAGCATGTTAGCAGCAGATTAGTTGTTAAGTATCTTTGAAAATCCTGAACTTCACTGGCACCCCTGAGTGGAAAAACCAAGGAGACAAGTATTTCACACTTGGTGATACTGTCCCAACTCTGAAAAATCAAACATTTCACATAATTTATTTTTGCAACAGAGACAGCTAGCATTTCATCCACCGAAAGAGGCCTCTTTCAAAGTAATAAATCATTCAACATTAGAAACTTATTTTTTCTGTGCCATGGAAAAAGATGCTGATATTTTGTGACGAGCTCTACGAATAAACACCCATTTATTCATTGAAGGTTTGATCCATTGACTGAAGTAACATTCCCAAAAGCTCAGAAACACACGTGGAAAAAGGCAGGAAGAGCAGAAAGCCAGACACACAACACTCCAGCTATTACAAACTGAGCCATCAGTTTCAGATCACTGAGAAAAACTTTCAAGCCAAGCTGAACATCAGTGATTCCTTTTCCATAGATTTAGTTCCCTGATGCAGATCATGGCAGACTCGGGGATGCCACAGCGCTAGCTCATCGGAGTGGATAGAAACAACTGGTTTGAGGCCAGGGGACAGCAAGACCCTGTCCATTCCCCTTCCAACCCAAACGGCTGGTTCTCGTATTTACCTAGGTGTAAAATCTAGCAGCACACTTACAGTGGCATATTTCTGTTTTAAAACAGTCGCAGCAGGTGGACCTAACGGCCTGGTAAAAACCTCAAGCACTCAGCATATTTAACACTAGCATAAAACATCAAGTATTTCATAAACCGCAACCAACCTGTTGGCCCAAAGCAAGCAAACACGGTTAACAGCCATAGGAGACCACGTAGGAAGTCAGCCACGTTCAGAAAAAGATTCAACGAAGACCCAAATGCTTTGAAGCCACCCAAGCTGACCACTAACCCCATCACTATGTTCTGTACTCCCAAACTAAACGAGCTGCAAAACTAAAATCACCCTTTTGATGCCACCAAGTAGCTGCTGTTGAACTAGGAAGCGTGTCTCTGCACGCTCGCAGCATGGCACCACAGCGATGGGAAAACTGCCTTAGCGTGTGTATGTAGAGCAACATTTCCCTCTGAATCAGCTAAAAGAGCTTAGGGACACGCAGCTGGGACTCTGTACGGATGACTGTTCTCACCCTTCAGTCCCTTCTCCTCCAGCACCTTCAGGGAGTGCTTGCTGCTGGCACCTGAGGCAGCCTCTGGGCTGTCGGACTGATGTAACCTGCCCATAGTAGGAGAGGGAGATCCTTTCCATGACCTCCCAAATTCCAAAAAGGCCTTTGGCAGCAGCACCTGGAATTGGGCCAGAAACTGGTTTTCCTCAATTCTGATATCCTGAATCCCGGCAAAAGGGTCAAAAATGTTTAACTCCTTGTCTTACGAATTCCTGACTGGTCAAACAGTTTAAAACATAAGAAGTTTAAAGACTCTCACAGCTTCTGTCTGACCTTCGGATAAGTGAAGCCCAAATCCCCAAAGACCCCTTTAAAAGAAGGTGACCTTTTGCAGCAGACAGGCTTAGGTGAGAGATATTTTCATCTCTCCAGGTTCTCACTTTATCGGAGACCTGTTCAGGAGAAAAGGGCTTAAACATTCAAAGGTGATTTTAAAAAGCATCTTCCAGAAACAGCCTTTTCTCTCTCTTGTCCAAGACATACCTCTGTTAGTTAAAACAGTTCTAGAAAGACTGTAAATGAAGAACAAATACAACTTAGAGTAGAAAGTATTGCATTTGTTTCCAAATAAACTCCACCTTATTGGACAAAATTCTAATTTCACTCATCAAAGAAGCTATGGGAAAGCCCACGCATGCTGACAGTTACAAACTCCTGTGGGTATGCACCGAGTCAAACATCCAGCACCTCAACAGGAAGTAGAAAACTTCAGAAAAAAAAAGTAGAAGTTGAATTGTAAAGGCTTTTTAGCGTATTTCCACCCCTTAATACATCTGCCAGCTGCCCTCATTCTGGTTCACATTATGTTAAATCCCCTTCTTCGCACAGTACACCACTTAAATCACACTCACCATTGCCCTAACATGTTGGTTCCTTCCCACAACTGCTTTTCTTTGAAATTAAACTACAGAATTAGAATGAATTAAACCTGTCTTATCAAAATAACTCCTTTAAAGATAGGAAACCATTTTTGCTAATTGGCAGAGAGAACAGCCCTGACCAAAGATTCAAATACAGTACAGTTGCTGGCAACAGGTATCTTCCAGGACAACACCCAGTATTTCAGTAACCAACTCTTTCTGTTTAAGCATTCAACTTCGGGCAAACTTGTCATTGCCAGAGTTACATCAATGCTGGTCTTAGAACTTTTGGGAAACGATGACCTATCTGTTACACAAAGCACACAGTACTTTCCAGAAGTCTTAAAAATGCTGTATCTCCTTAGTAAGGTGTGTTCATTAAAGCAATTCTAAACACCGGTACATCACTAGCAGCTGAAGCGAAGATTTTTAAAAGCATTTTGAAATTCATTAATAGAAGTTAGATATCTCAGTTTGAGAATTTCAAAATCCACTTGTCTTGCCTGAAGACAAAAAGAAGCCTCACCAATTTCTGAAGCGTTTCAATATGCCGTAACCTCAGCCTTTCGAAAGCATAAGGAATTCCTTTTGTGAATTCACAGGTAGTGCGTCTAATCACCCCAAATTTATCTGAACAGCAAAAATGAAACTCCTGTCAATTTTAAGGCAGGTTCCTAAAATTTACATGCCTGCTAGGTGAGACATTTTCAAAGCCTGATTAATCCCCATTCTCAGCTGGGAAAACAGAAAGAAGCTGAGAACATAGAAAGAATGATTGACTTAAACTGGCAAGTCAGATACACAATTGGGACCAAAATCAGTGCTTCCAGCTCTCGGTGACAGACACAGTTCACTACATCAGTCAAAATACAAGCACTAAAATATGTATTTTCCAATTGAAGTAAGGCACAGCTTCCAGTAAAATCATGCCCTCTCAAACCTTGAGTGGTGTAGCAAGGCTTGAATATAAACAGCGAGCTCAATCTACACGTTGCAATCCAGGCCCCAGTTAGGTAGGTTACTAGGAGATCTCTTATTCTGAAAACATCTACTACCTCTTACCACCTGCACTTCAATGCAAATAAGAGCTGTCTAAAATCTTACAAGACAGCAGCCTCAAGACACCCTAATTCCAAAGAGCAAAGCACAATAAGAATCCTTAGGCCTTCAGGGAACGCTGCAGTGTTTCCTTGCTAAAAGGAAACTGCTTTCAAAACCGGTCCTGCCTTCAAAACCATGCCTTGCCCAAGGGTTATTTGTCCTTTGCCACAAGGCGAGTACCCTGGACTCCTGTTCTCCACCTACTGCCTCCGGTCCCCACTGCACAAGCACGGCTGCCCTCACACTACGTCAAGAGTCCAGAGCTTCCCCTCTTGCCCACACACGCGTGTGCACCCCTTGCTCTATGGCCTCGCTATGCCAGAAGGCTGGAGAAAATGCTGATTTTTGTCTAACGTAGTCCTGCAAATACTGAAAGCTTGCAGGACATACAGCCTCCTCCACGGTACTTCCCCGGTCAAGCTGACCTTGCCGAGAGGCAGAATCAATACAACACCAGCCAAGCACTGCATTAAGAGGACTTTATTGTTTCTGAGAGTCAACCTGCTAGCTCCGCCTGGCACCCCAGCGCTTGGAGTGGTTAATTCTCTTCAGCAGCGCTGCACTTCACAGGGCAAGCGGTAACCTCAGCGTTTGCAATGTTAAACTTCACTGAAAAGGTACATACAGCTACTCTTATTGCCACAGCAGGTACAGAAACCTCTCCAAGATGACACTGCGCAATTACAAAGCGTTCTCAAAGTCTTGGGCCAGACAGTCAAATTTGATTTAGATTTAAGAAGGAGGTGACTCCTTGGAAAACTAAAAATTGAGCTTGCTGCAGCCTTTCTGACTCTCTCTCCTAGCCCAAGAAAGTGCCTTCAACAAAAACAGAGCAGAACTGATCGCAGGAAAAGCTCCAACAACCACCTTCTTTTGGCGACTCAGTTGTGCCTCTTCCCAGCTGCCAGCAGAAGTACAATTCGCTAGGATGCGCGCTAAATGCATGGTACCTGGCTGCTGAAGACCTCTCCTTCCCCTTGCTCTCCCTCATCACCACGCCTGCGCTACCTTTTTCTCCTGGATGCTTTGGAGAGTCAACTCGCCTTCAAAGCTTTCTTTCTGTGTCCCAGTTTCTGATCACAGCACTTGCATCTTTGCCTGTGTTATCACTGGGCCCAGCCGTCTAGAACAGTGTCTCTAACTAGGGGTTGTTTTCAGAACAAACAGCTTTTTCTTTGTTGTGGCTGCTGCACAGACATGTCAATAAATGTGTGTGTTGTAAGAAACCAGAATATACTGGCACAAAACTCGCAGGGAAGCTCTCAGTACCTCAGAAACCTCCTAATGCAGATCACAAACAGAAGGTAGAAGGAAAAAAAAAACCACCAAGACTGATGCAAGAACTCTGAAGCAGAAGTATCTTTTATCAGTATAACACACACAGACCTATATTCGGATCCCTATGGCTTTTTGTACCATCACAAAAACAAAATCTGCAGCATCAATACCCTTAATAGTTATCCTAAAGTTACTTAGAAACCAAAGGTGCTTGAATATCTTTTTTTTTTAAACACAACTGAAAGGCTGACTTCAACAACACAAGCACACATGAGTTTTTAAAAGGATACATTTTAAAATAAGCACAAGATTAGACCTGCCATACATGGTCAAAGCATTCTCCACTCCAGCATCCACCCCGGAGAGGAAACACGAGCAGGTGCCTCCGGAAAGACACTCCCCCAGTTGGCCAAACGCCCCAGTTGTAACTGGGTATGAATTTCATCCCAGTAAATCAGCCTCTGACAAGCTGCCGCACAGCAGCTCAGCGAGCACACACCTCGGATGCACTGAAACACGCTGCACCGTGTTTAAAAGTGCAATATATATAGGCAGAGGCACTATTCCCCACTTAATAGCCCAACGCTTTTGTTTTAACAATTATATCTGCACAAAGCCAAGTCAAATTCCACACACAACTTCAGAGTAACTTGGATCTTCTGTGTTGCCCTTCTCAAGCATTTTTGTTCTGGCCTCAAGAACTGAAATATCCAACCAGCGAACTTTAGGGTAAGGCTCTTCCTTCCTCTGAAACATTATTCAGTTAATTTTTTTTAAAGTGTTCCTATTATCTTAAAGATTGTACTCCAAAACTTGTAACACAAAGGCTTTGCATTTTTACGTTTCTACGCTGCATCTATTTCAGTCTATCAGTCTGCAATAATGAAATGACTAATTCATCAGTTCTCTGGTAACACAGAAGTGGAACAGCTCATTTAGTTACAAATGGGTATTTCTTAACCTGCCTCTACAGTATCTCTGTGTGTTGTTCCCTCCCTCTCCTCAGTGAAAAAACGGAATCACTAAGTAGCTAGTCCCTGTATTTTTAGAGGTGCCACTCCAGGGCTCACACTGTGAGGACACCCCATACTGCAAAGCAGATCCCGGACTTCCGCAAGAGCGGGCCCGCTTTTTCAAGTATAAAAAATACGAAAAAAAACCCCTCACCAAAACCAGAGAAAGACAGAAATAAGCAGATTAAAAAACCCACAATATGCCATGTTTGAATTGCACCTAAAATTGCTATTACTGCAAGCCCTCCAAAAGAATGATTATTAAAATGCTGGAATATCTGGACTGTCTTTGCTGACCATAGGGTAGTACGTGAACCGGCTTATTTTGGCGACAGGCAAAGTGCAACACTGCTCCTCGCTAGCCAGCTGATGAACCCTCTGCTCCCAAACAAACTTTTGTGCAGCTGCTCGCACGTACCACGCTAAAGCCAACTTTATTCTCCCTGCTCCCCGAACAGCTTACCATCAAACAACTAAGCCGTCCTCCGTGCCTTTGGCAGAATAAAAAGCAGTAAGAAAAATAAAGCAGAAAACACAGGGAGAAGCAAACACCAGCAGGTGAGGTACATAAAGAGCAACAGTTTTCAACCGGCGCGGAAAGCCGCGGGCTGATGGCAACCCAGGCATGGCAGGGGCCGCGGAGACAACCGATGCGCTGCACAGCCCGCCGCTGCACACATTTCTGTATTTAAACAGATTGTTTTTCTGTCAGAATTTCTAACAGTAATATCCACACCCTTATTTCCTCCCCCCCCCCCC
>Ga0065711_1038939_pt1 | contig 18273 bp, 13 predicted proteins | sample Hoacrofraction12_FD_59098 | JGI IMG/M metagenome (GOLD analysis project Ga0065711, IMG submission 59098) | Hoatzin crop microbial communities from Cojedes, Venezuela - Epithelial fraction 12 v2 (version 2) | ecosystem: Host-associated > Birds > Digestive system > Esophagus > Crop | place... | reverse complement strand
CTCCTTCTCTGGAGATATTCAAGACCCACCTGGACAAGGTCCTGTGCAGCCTGCTGTAGGTGACCCTGCTTCGGCAGGGGGGTTGGACTAGATGACCCACAGAGGTCCCTTCCAGCTCCTACCATTCTGTGATTCTGTGATTAATAACAAAAAGAGGCCTAAGGAGAATCTCTGTCCTTTATTGGATGCGAGGGGAAACATAGTGAAAAAGGATAAGGAAAAGCTGAGGTACTTAATGCCTTCTTTTCCTCAGTCTTTAGTAGTAAGACCAGTTGTCCCCTGGGTACCCAGCCCCCTGAGCTGGAAGACAGGGACAGGAACAGAATGAAGATGCCATAATCCAAGGGGAAATAGTTAGCGACCTGCTACACCACTTAGACATGCAAAAGTCTATAGGGTCGGATGGGATCCACCCAAAGGTACTGAGGGAACTGGTGGAAGTTGTCACCAAGCCACACTCCATCTTGTATCAGCAGTTCTGGCTAACTGGGGAGGTCCCAGTTGACTGGAGGCTAGCCCATCTACAAGCAGGGCTGTAAGGAAGAGGGAACTACAGGTCTGTCCGTCTGATCTCGGTGCCAGGAAAGGTTATGGAGCAGATCTTGAGTGCCATCATGCAGCACACACAGAACAACCAGGTGATCAAACTCAGTCAACATGGGTTTATGAAAGGCCAGTCCTGCTTGACTAACCCGACCTCCTTCTATGAAAAAATGACCCACTTAGGGCATGAGGGATAGGCTGTGGATACTGTCTACCTGGACTTTAGTAAACCTTTTGATACCATTCTCCACGGTATTCTCCTGGAGAATCTGTCTGCTCATAGCTTGGACGAGTCTACTCTTCGCTGGGTGAAAAACTGGCTGGATGGCCTGACCCAAAGAGTTTATTTTTGGGTTTACAGTTGGACTCTATCCTAAAGGTCTTTTCCAACCTAAATGATTCTATGATTTTATGATAAATGTCAGAGAGAGATGTACAGGATATTCTCTGGAAGGGGGCGATAAAGAATGGACTCATTGATCAGAGGATTGCTAATCCAGAGAAAGAGCCTTGCATTGCATCAGGAGGAAGCTTCTCATCTATAAGTGTGGAATATACACAAGATGATTAACTAGAGATAAACCTCCCATTCATGTTCCTGCAGTGAAATGCAGGGGCACACTAGAACTTTTGAAAAACATTGCAGTGGTTTAGAAGATTCGTGCCCATTGATTTAATCCAGCCACAGGGCTTAAAAATACCTAGTACACACTTAAACACAAGACCTGGGCATATGTTATTTGAAAACTTTTCCCCACAAAAATGCAATTCTTCAAAACCTCTCAGACTGTCCCATTTGGGAGTACCGCTACCAGAGCTAAAAGCAGGGATGAAATATACCTCAGCAGACAGACCTTGAATGGCAGTTATTAACTCCAATAATGCCATAATATCAGGCTTTGATATTAAGAAATTTGGTATCTCAGCTGCTGGGTTTTACGGTGAGACATGAGCAGCCACAGCATTCTCCTGGAGAAACTGGCTGCTCATGGCTTGGACAGGTATACTTTTCGCTGGGTAAAAACTGGCTGGATGGCTGAGCCCAAAGTGTGGTGGTGAATGGAGTTAAATCTGGTTGGCAGTCAGTCAGAAGTGGTGTTCCCTGGGGCTTAGTACTGGGGCCAATTCTGTTTAATATCTTTAATAATGATCTGGATGAGGGGATCGAGTACGTCCTCAGGAAGTTTGCAGATGACACCAATTTGGGTGGGAGTGTCAATCTGCTTGAGGGTAGGAAACCACTACAGAGGGATCTGGACAGACTGGATTAATGGGCTGAGACCAACTGTGTGAGGTTCAACAAGTCCAAATGCCAGGTCCTGCACTTGGGTCACAACAACCTCATGCGATGCAACAAGCTTGAGGAAGCGTGCCTGAAAAGCTGCCCAGCGGAAAAGCACCTTGGGGTGTTGGTCGACAGCCAGCTGAACATGAGCCAGCAGTGTGCCCAGGTGACCAAGAAGGCCAAAGGCATCCTGGCTTGTATCAGGAATAGTGTGGCCAGCAGGAGTAAGGAAGTCATCGTGCCCCTGTACTGAGCACTGATGAGGCCACAGCTGGAGTACTGTGTTCAGTTTTGGGCCCCTCACTACAAGAAAGACATCGAGGTGCTAGAGCATGTCCAAAGAAAGGCAAAGAAGCTGGTGGAGGGATTAGAGCACAAGTCTTATGGGGAGCAGCTGAGGGAACTGGGGTTGTTTAGTCTGGAGAAAAGGAGGCTGAGGGGAGACCTTATTGCTCCGTACAACAACCTGAAAGCAGGTTGTAGTGAGGCCGGTGTTGGTCTCTTCTCCCAACTAACTAGTGATAGGACAAGAGACAATGGCTTCAAGTTGCACTAGGGGAGGTTTAGATTAGATATTAGGAAAAATCTCTTTACTGAAAGAGTGTTCAGGCATTGGAACAGGCTGCCCAGGGAGGTGGTTGAGTCACCATCCGTGGAGCTGTTTAAAAACATGTAGATATGGCACTTCAGGACATGGTTTAGTAGACATGGTGGTGTTGGGTGGATGATTGGACTTCATGATCTCAAAGGTCCTTTCCAACCTATGATTCTATGATTCTAAGTAACAAGCAATAGGATGAGAGGAAATGGCCTCAAGTTGCATCAGGGGAGGTTTAAATTAAATGTTAGGAAGAAATTCTTCACTGAAAGGGTTGTCAAGAGTTAGAACAGGCTGCCCAGAGAAGTGATTGAGTCACCATCCCTGAAGATATTTAAAAGACATGTAGATGTGGAGCTTAGGGACATTGTTTAGTGGTGGACTTGGCAGTGTTGGGGTTACAGTTGAAAAGGATGATCTTCGAGGTCTTTTCCAACCTAATTGATTCTGTGAAAGCTTCTGTGATATTTGTTCCAGTGTCATTTACTCTCTGCTTACTGACCTTGCTTGCTAAAATATTCAGGCTACCTGGAGTAGGGATAGTACATTATGAAGAACTGGTAAATTAAATTTGGATTCTGCCCTACTGAAAATATTTTAGAGATGTTAGCTCAGGAATTTACTGGTGGGAGATTTCTGTTATTAAAAAGCACTCGCTGGAGTTTAAACACTTCACAGAAATACAACAATTAAAAATGTTCCATCTACTCAAGGAATGAATATCTGGTAGATGTAAGAAAGACACAAATACTTCCCCTCATTAGAAAAGTCAATAGCACAGTGACTGCCGGTAAGACAGCAGCACAAAGATCTGCACTACAAGTCTACTTAGCTCTTCGAGTCAGTGAAGGGTGCCTTTCAGGGAGCAGTTAGACTTTATGCAAATATTTGAAAGGACTCTATTTTATACAGGGACCAGGAAAATGTTTAAATCTTAAAAAAATTTCACAGGATGAAAAAATACCTTTCCTACTAAGCTGCTGCACTGTTGTTGACCTCAACATGGCAAATCTGGCACTAGCAGTATGGAATAGTTTATCTTCATGTATAAGAAACATTAGAGGAGTAATGATGTCCTACGTTATAAACTTGTGGGACAGATTTACAAGACAGCTGAAGGGTATTGACACCCACCTACTTCAAGATTACTGCTCAGTGTTAAAGGGAAAAATCCCAACTGTACGGGAGAGTCACAGGAGGGAAGACACTAGACAGTCTGATCTCCATCAGAGACTGTCTAAAGTGAAGACTCAAATGGTAGAAAAAGATCTGATTTATCTGTCCTTTACCCTTTCCTTCCCACAAATAGGTGAAATGGTCACATAACGTGCTGTGAGTTATGTGAGGAAAGCGCTAACCATGCTATTAACCAGATGGAAACTGCATCCACCTCTACTTGAAAGCAAAAGAGGATTATTCTTCTCTGTTTTGGGATTGGCCCTTTTTTCAGAATAGTACTTCTAGGTTCAAGAATCAATCAGAATTTTCTCAAATGTTCCTTAAGCAAAATAAAATTAAGTTTTCAACATATGAATATGTGTATTCATGCTTCTGTGTGTATATATATATAGGGTCAGTTTCTTCAAATGACTGAGAATTTTGGGGGAGGAAAAAATGTCTTTTGTTTTATGTTGCTGATTTTTTTTCAGGTTTTTTACATTTCCAGAAAAAGAGATTTTTTTTTTTTTTTTCCACAGACACATTAATACTTTTGTGGCAGAATAAGACAACGTTTCTCACCTGCTGTTTTGTAAAGAATGTAGAATAAGAAGAACCTACTTTCGTCTCTGATATTTGAATAGCACTTCAATACAAACAGAGAATGTTCCTGCCTATATGAGACAGGGTAGCTGAGATTAAGTCATCCCTTTATTTCACTAGTCTAAAAAGGTGTATGCTTGTCCTATCACCTGCCAAGATGGCAATGTGCAAACAGTAAGACCGGGATTGTGACTATGCACCAACCAAGTAGAGCACTTCACCTATTTGTGGAAGGAAGAGGTAAAAGTTAAATAAATCAGGTCCACATCTAGCATTTGAGTCATTTTAGACAGTCTCTTTGATGGAGAACAGACTTGCTAGTGTCTTTCCCCCCATAACCCTTGCATATAGTTGGTATTTTTTCTTTTAAGTTTTGAGAGAAGTCATGGAAGCAAATATCTTGGAACAGCATCTGCAGGTGGTTATGCTCAGAAATGAAAGGAACTAGCTGTTCTCATAACAGATCTGCAGATGGATCTGGGAAGAGATGTTTGGAAGGAAATGGCTTTAAAATTTGGGTGCAGTTTTTTGCCTTATTCTCTTAAATTAAGCCTGTTCAAACTCAGAAAATAAACAAAACCCAAACCAAAACAAAAAATAAGTTAGGTGGATTCCTGTTAGAGTTTCTGAACAATGTTTTTGACAAGGAGATGGTTGGTCGAAAGTGAAGCCAGTTACAACACGACATTGTGTACAAAGGAGAACACAAAGTCAGTATTCACTCCAGAATTGCATGCTCAACTTATGTATGAATGCACCCATTGGGAACTGGAAGGCTTTTCATAGAATAGTAGAATCATAGAATCATAGGCTGGAAGAGACGTCTAAGATCATCAAGTCCAGCCATCAACTCAACACCACCATGCCTACTACACCATATCCTGAAGTGCCACATCTACAGGTTTTTTGAACACCTCCAGGAATGGTGACTCTTTTACTTGTTACTTGTTTGTTATTTTGCCTTTGCTCCAAATCATCTATTAGTAAATGGAAGAATACCCGAGGTGCAGAGAGTTGCAAGGGAATGACCAAGGAGACTGCTGACCTGCAGCCCTGCAACACTGTCATTGGAGACAACAGATTCACTCCAGATTTAGCCATCTTCCCAGTGCACCCAATTTTAAATCGTTACCATCTCAGGTGCCATATCTAATCAATGGAGCTTGATGGGTATCTCCTGCTAGCACTTAATTCATGCTGCTTGTTTGAATCTGGGATTAAGAGTTTATTTTACTGAAAATCTATGTAGATGGAATGACCACACACATTCCTCAAGTGGCTGTGACAAATCCAGGCATTGGTGCTTTTCAAGCAGAACTGCTAAGTTGTGACAGTAGCCCACTGGTCTGTAGTGTAGCAATATAGCAGTTTTCTGTAAAAGTTTGAGCCCTCAGCTATATTTTATTGTTTTCTTTATGAATGATTTATTCCTATATATTACATGATTGTGTACCTGGGATGGTCTAGAAAGTTATTTCGTTTCTTATGAAGCAGATGGAATATATTACATTGAACAAAAGCTGGCATGAGCATTTGTTTTGTTCAATCCTAGAGCCAATTTACATGTTAAAACAAAGGTTTCTGAAGGTAGAGGACACAGACACAGAGGCCACCTTCAGTCCACTGCAGGCTTCTGAAGGCAGAGGACACAGACACAGAGGCCACCTTCAGTCCACATACAAGCATCCATGTTATCACCTATCTTGCCCATTCATTTAATCAAATCATTCCCTTCTACCCATTCTCCTTTCTCATGCCTTTTTATTGTATCAGACTATTTCTTTTTGCCCCAAAACACTTACTTACAGACTTTAGGAGAAAGCAAGGATTATTACAACACTGAATGCAAGGCACAGCATGGCCATCCAATAATTAAGCCGCTAGAACCAGATTTGGTATCATACCTCGGAGTTAGTCCGTGCACCGCGGCAGCAGGAAAGCTAGACATGGTGTTCTTCCCAGGTTGTTGGGGCTCAAACATACATCTCCATGCCATGAATGTCCTAACCACCAAGCTATAGCAGATACTGAGGTACCCTTTGCCTTTTTCGGTAGTTGTATCAGAATACATTAAATAACCCAAAGAATTCTTGGGGCAAATGGAAAACACACACAAGAAAAACTCTACTTGGTAACAAACTGAAAAGTATTTGTTCCTCTGAGGGGGAGCACTGGTTTTGGTATATTCTGTTCTAAATATGTTCTACTTAGACCTAAAGATACACCATATTCTTTGTAGTTGGAGTCCATAGCTCTGCTATCAGACACACAGTCAAAGTCAGAGTCATTCCTACAACATTTCTCTCTTCTGCAGTCTCGCATTTTCAACTCTAACAATATGAACAGAGGGGTCCTGTATCTTCACCCAGCTTCTCATTTATTCCCATGTAAGGAGAAAAGATGTGAAACTTTCAGACCAGGTCTGTCTTCTCTCAAGTGAGTTCTTGCTAAGTGAGCTGCACTGGTGGTTGCTGTCAGCTACATTTAACCATACTCAAAGAACGAGTCAGCCTTAGGTAGGCTTTTACAGCTGCTTTGAATAGGCAAGGAAGAACGTCCTACCCACAGCTGCATGGTGGATATGGCTTAAGTGCAAGTGTCTACTGCCATCTTATATCCTCAGGGATGTTGAAGATGTCGCTATGGAGCTGGCTATTTTGACCTGAGACCTGAGGGAAACCCTGCTATAATGGCAGCTGGATGGCCAAACCAACTCAGGTGGCATCAGGTCATACATGGGAGAAATACATCATCTTGGTTGTATTTTACAGTGAGAGATTGCATGGAACTCTGTGCTCTTCTGACTTTTGCGGAAAGCGAGAAAACTCTACTCTCCATTTCAGAAAAAGGAATGTGTCTACAAATACTAGATCAGCTTGGAGCTCACGGGAAAATTGCAAAGACTCTTGCATTGGTAAAGAGCTGGTCAGTGATAGTTTCAGCACTGCCAGAACAGTCAGACTAGGCAGATAAAAAACAGAGCAAGCGAAACAACTGGTATCTTTCCCCTCTGCTCCATCCTGACTGTGAGACAGGACAAACTGGCATCTAAGTTGTTATGCTGAATTTCCTCCTAACCAGCTAGTATTTCTCTAAAGCATTTTACCACCTAGGCCTCTTTCTGTACCTCCTACTTCTGTTGATCTAAGAAATTATCTTCAAATTTACTAGGCACTAATTTCTACCTTGAGATTAAAGTAAGTTTAGAGTGAAATTCTTCTAAAACATCGGGATTTTTCTAAAGTAGGTGTCTGTATACTTAAAATTAAGGGTCACAGTGAAAGTATATTCGGTTGGTTTCAAACAGTGTTAATAACAGCCTGATGTCTAAAATAAGTGTCTCCTGCTATAAAGTTCAGTCTAGCTTATATTGCTGTCCAGCCTAGCTCAGCTTTGTTGGCAAGTACTTGTTACATTTCTCACATTCTTCAAGTCATATTGGTACTGTCCTTGTTCCAGCAAACCTCAGTGAATGTCCTCCCTACATCTATAGCTGTTTAAAAATGTTTCCAGTCAAATCAGAACCATCCCCAAGTCAGTTTAATTTTCCCTGGCTTTTCTGGAGAGGTGGAGAGGTGAGAACACAGCGGGATACTAGCACTCAGCAAGATCAGGTTGAAAAGCGCATCTGAGAAACTAGGAAAACAGTAGGAGCAGGGAGGTGAAAGCTTTAATTCACAGAAAAGAAAATGGGAAAAGAAGAGCCTTAATAATTACTTATATAGTAAAGGAACAAAAAAAAAAAGTGTGGCAACTTCTAGACACTGAGGAACAAATACGGTAACAAATGCATGTAAAGGAATACAAAGGAAGTGATGAAATGGCACTGAGTAGCTTAGTAAGCAATGGTGTTAATACATGAGGTGCCTGACAGGGACAAAACAAAAAGGTGTTTTATCTGGGAACTGAAGAGTGATCAGTAAGGTCACTTCATAGATGCTTATGGAGAACTCTTAACATAGCAAGGGTGCTGTACGCAAAGGAACGCTTTATATAATTTGGTATAATAGCACTATATTTTTTATGACATTGGCTAAAATGAAGTTACACCACTGAAGAAACTCTTCAGTTGTTCCTTTTCAAACCTGTTGCTAGTGCAGACCTTCAAGAGGTCTCCTTTTGGATATCAAATGGCTTCCCTTTACCTTCTTCATGACTTTGACATTCATTTTATCATAATCTGCAGTTTCACAAAGGTGCCATGAAATCTGGGGCACATTAGGAGAAGGAAGGTGAATATGAACATGATGTCAGTGGCACAGTTAATAACAACAAAAAGCCATTTAGCACACTAAGCCTCTAAACTGCATTCACAGCCTTAGGTGGACTTCAGCCAGCCTGAGTTTGGTTCACACTCGTGCCAGATTTATTTTACTACGGTTTGGATAAAAAAATTGAGTGAAAGTAGGGCATTTCCAAGACTCAAACCCAAAGCTTAAAGTGAAACTTGGAGCGTGTGAACCTTTGCAGCTTGAAACCAAAGAAAATGTTTGCATGAACCCTTGCTAAGCAAGCCCACTGTGTTTCAGAGAAGCTCTAATAAAAACCACACTGCCATGAATCACTGAATATTCCATACTTTGACTTGGTAAATTTATGTAAGTTCCATGACAGTCCTTTTAAAGAGTTCATTTTTCACTGAGCTCTGAGCCAAATCATGAAGTCGTCGATGAGTTTCGCTAAATCCTTACCCAGCCTAATCCTACTAAACTTAGAGGGAGATTTGACTGAGTAGGGAGAAAACAAAAACTGAGTCAGGGTTTGGACTTTGGTACAGTAGCTTGAATATATACAGTTTATTTTTAAGACCTTGAATAAATCTTTCTCCACTAATGCATATTAAACACAAACAAGTTAAAGAAAACTGTGTTCAAAAACTGGTGAAAGACCAAATTCAGACTGTTTTCCCAACCTGCTCTCAGTCATGTTTGTACACATCATGAGAAGGTCTTTAATGACATAGCTAATGCTATTTTTTTCTCACAAAGTTGTTCATTCAGTGTCAGGACTGCTCTGGGCATAGACAAGTACTGTGTAATTAATGAAGGTATTTTCTGCTGTACCATCTGCATTTTTTTAGACATTGAAAGGTGTGCAGTGAATGGGATGAGTTTTCACACAGAGTGGAATTGTTAAAGCAACTAAGCATTTTCTTCCAGAGCTAAATTTTCCTTTATCTCTTCTCTCAGTTCTAGTAATGCCAGGGAAAATAATTTTTGCCACCTTCGCACAGTTGATCAGTAACTGTGCTCATCTTTTTTCTAAATTGAAACACTGTGAAGTGTGAGAATTGAGCTGTGACACCTGTACTGCTGCACTGATACTGACAGCACGAGCCTGCACTGATTCTGGCTTGAATCCATTAAAGGATGAACTCTGGGTGTGCATCTCTCCCTCAAAACCCAGTTCAGGCAAGACCAGACCCAGGACTAACAACACATTGCAGAATGAACCTGTCTAGCCAGATAACTGCTTCTGTCCTCTGTTTTCTTGCCCAGCAAAACCCAGGTTTCTGCTGCAGTAAACTTTTTGCAGGCTCAAGCTCAGCTCACTGTTTTTCTGGTCTACAGCCTCCTCTCTGCTTTCTCTCACCTTCCTCTAATCTTTGGATTCTTCCTACCACCTACCTGGCTTTCAGCTCCATTTCCAGTTTCTTCATTGTATTTCAGTCTATTTTCGGTGTCAATTGACGTCACATTTCCAGTTACTCATCCAAATTTCCCCAGTCTCTTTGTTTCATATCCCCCTGCCACCCCCTTCTTCTGGTTTTTGTCTTCTCATGATCCAAAAGCACACATCTGAAGTCTCTCTCTTCCACTCTGCATGATTGCCTTTGATGAACTCAACATAGTTTTTCTACTTTTGGAAGTTGAAGTCCCATCTGGAAGCAGCCATGATGATGGAAGGTGAGGGGGAAGGTGGAATCCAGTTTTGTCTTTCTTGCTGGACAAGGAAACAGGAGTGGGGGAGCACCTTTCATTGACATATTTTGATGTCTTTCTAATTGGTTTTCTGTAGGGTTGTCTGCTGCCAGTACAAGCAGAAATGTTCAAGCATGATTGGTATGTATAGATTCTCTGGAGGTCCTGGGAGCTAAAATTCAAGATACTGACACTTTGAACCACTTCTGTTGTTGTTGTTACCTTTTTTCCAAGAGTTTATAATTTGGGAAAATGTGGGTTAATCTCCAGAGCTCAGCAAGAACTGCACAGATGCACGTGAAATTCTACTGGTTCTGACTTCCCATGTATGAGCACAACGAGGCTAATGCTACTTAAACAAAACAATGACCAGAAGTTATTAACATTAAAAAATCCACTTTTTGTGTTTTTCCCCCCAACTCACACTCTGAAATGTCTGAATGATTTGATTGGCAGTTACCAAAAAATCAGCTTGGATCAGGCAAAGTTATGGAAGATTTCAGTCCAAATGGTTAATGTTCTGGCAAAGTTATAAGCAGCTGAAAACTGTATTGTATAATGGCACATATCAGACGACCTGAATAATAAGGAGTGCTACCAGCCAGACCTATAATTATAACTGGGCAGGAATCAGTTTTCCCATAGCCTCCAACATTTTTTTTTCAGTTGTGCATTGGCACAAACCCAACAGCTTTTGAGATTTTAACAGAAGAGAGAACAAATCCACTCCTATTTATGTGGTGATTTGAGATTTCACCTACACCCTCCATTTCCTGGGGATAAGCCCTAACTATAGGTCTTATCATGAGTTTCCATTTTTTTTCCTGGTGTGTAAAAAGCTAAATACGTGAAGCTCAATACACAAAGATAATCTGGCATCTCATTCTCATGAAGCTCAATGCTTAAATGCTTTTGTGGTTCCAGACCTTAAACTCTAGTCCAGCAGTCAGGAGACTCTCCTGGACTGTTAAAAGTCCACTGTGAGTCATGCTGATCATGAACTAAATGAATTCCCAGACTTCCCTTCTCACTCAGAAGAGGGGCTTGCTTTTTTGTGGTTTTTAACCAGAAATTTTATCCCTGACATGAGGAATCTTTTCTGTGCAGTTTTTGGCCAAATCTGAAAGTTCAGCTTCTGACAGATCAATACTGTTCCAAAAGAATTTGTGAAATAACTTCCAGAAACCATTAGTAAACAAAAAACAGTGTTCTGAAATCTGTGAGTGTAGTGCCAGGGACATTGTAGTGTAAAAACTGTCGTGTCTGCTTTGGCACCACACACACATTACTGCCTCAGTAGAGGTCATTCTGCAACTTTTTGTTGTTGTATCTGAGTGAGCTTTAAGAGGTTTAAGTTAATAAGGAACAGCAAAGTTATTCCTGTGAAATCAAACCAGAGCCCGCCAATGTTCTGTATTTGGTTTGGAGGTTACAGCTGGATGCCTGAATTACTGGTGAAGAAGAAGCCCTGAAGATAACGTCTACTACTGACCTCAGTGCTCCTATCACTCCCCATGGTGTAGTGTACTTCTGGTTTGCCCTAAAACTTTCGTGCAAATGAACACTACAGTACTAGCGTCCAACATGCATTCATTATTTCTTTTTGGTCTATAGTCTCACAATAAAACAAAATAAAACCAAATACATTATTATTGATAGTCTAATAGAGGAAAACATACACTGAAATAAGAAAGTCAGCGTTGTGCAGAAATTGTGAGGAAAAAACCAAAGAGCACATTAGCGGTCCAATATGCAATAAAGCCTCCTTCCCAGAAGAAACTAAGTAATGAATCACATTATTAGCCAGTCAATCTTAGTAATGTTGTGAGTCTCTTCAGAAGCAATGACGGAAATTTTGTTTTTCTCTGTCTGCTTAAATACGGTGTAGTTTGTTATGTGATTTCTGTAACTCTGGGGAAATCTTGAGGCCTCTGAAGCATGAGTTTAGAGAGTGCATTGCTGACATCTGGTGGAAATATAGTTTAAAAATTGTAAAGCATGAACAAATGTTTTTATTGCCACAGAATAGTTCCCTTTATATCAGCATGTTTAGCAGACTCCAGAAGATTAGAACTGTAGAAATGTGGAAGATGGGAATACATAATTTGTGAAATCTGGAAAATCTGAGCTTTTTCTGCTGTTTGTTGGTCAGGGATACTGAACATGCATTTGCACTAAAGTCTTTCAAGGGTCTTGGATCTACCCCAAAAGTATGCATGAAGTCTCAAACAATTATTTCTATGACTGCAGCTAAAATATTTGTGGACAGCTTTACAAAGATCTGAAATAAGAATATAAACAAAAAATTATGTAAGAAAAATTTTCCTTTAAATGAAATTGTATGAATGAGTAATGCATCCTAAAAATATTCATAAAAATGAAACAAAAGAATACCTATTTATGTTGCAGTATGATACTAATTTACTTTGGAGAAGAGAGACATGTTTCTCACTTTATGAGTTTTTAGTGATTGCTATCCCATTACCATGGAAATAATAATGAATTATAAATTATGCTTTTTCCCCATGCCAAAACTTCAGATAGAATAGATACATTTTCTCAAACTTCCATGTTTCTTGCTGATGAATTAAAACCTCAAGAACTGAAAAGTCTCCTGCTTCCAAACCTGAGGAGGAAGGATCTTTTTTTAAGAATCCTTCCAATTAAAGAAAATTCAGAAAAATGTTTGATGGAAAATTGTTGACAATAATGATTTTCTATTTTCAAATTACAGAGTTAACAAGAAAACCAATAGAGAATTTTCAGGTATCTGTGGTAACACAGTTCTTAAAGTATTAAAATTCTATGTAGCTCTGAATCTTAGAAAAGATGAAAAGTTTTATTTATGTACAACTATTTGCTGTTAAAATACCTACATTATATATCCTGTCTCAGAAGTAAGGCATATAAACTCTTCCCTGCCCCAGCTGGATCTGTTTCATAAGGAATTGGAGTTTCTTAAGCCAGCATCTGGATATAACTGCATATCCCACACCAAGGAAGTGAACATCTCCATCCCTGGCTGTTTATAGCAATATTTAATACAAACTGGTTGTCTGCCAGACTCATGAGGTATTTGGAGTTGTGCTGGAATTACAGAAGTTGTGAACTATTTAAAAAATTGGATTTTGACTGTTATTTAATGGCAAAAGAAAACAATACAATCAGCACGGGAACGCAAAAGATTTCAGCAGCGAGATTGCTGTGTTTCCCAATGCTGGTAATGACAGATGTTACCAGGGAGCCTTGCACGCAGCAGGGCAGGATGCTGATGGAGAACAGAAGCGGAGGCTGCTGCCAGGAGTGAGATGGCAGCAGGTGGACAAATCTGCCCTGCGTGACAGTCCCTGACAGGCTAGGACCCTGCTATGAGTGCTGGGGAATCGTTCTTCCTCAGCAGAAGGGTAGTCTGCTACATGTCATTATTTTTCAGGTTAAATGAAAGCACAGAAGAATGGGTGAGCTGAATTTCACCTTGCAAAAATCAAACTGCATTGAATTTCACTCCGGTGCAGCCCTTCTGGAGCCAATTGAGTTTTGCTGGGAGAGGATCTGGCTAAACGAGTTTGGAGGGAAGGATGGACATTCTTCTTTTATTATCCTACACTGCACCATTACAGGGTCCTTTTGCTTGGCCAGCATAAAATCAATTCTAATTCTAAAATAATTAGAAGGCTAGTATATTTGCTGCTTCAATATGAATAGTTCATGACGTGTCTCTGTGGAAACCTTTTGTACATGTTAGATACCGTCTGACAGCCATATTTTTCTCTAATTCTCTGTGCTATTTTTAATATAATTTTAATCTTTTTATGTACGCTCGGTCTGTGCCCCTGCCAAAATGGTATATTACAGGTTGCACAGTTAGCAATACCTAGAGCTAAGGTTGCCAAAAAACTCCTACGGTATAATACTATTTCCAGTTGCTTACAGCTTTTCTGAAATTTAACAGTATGGGCATAAAATATCTCATGTTTCTCTCAAACTAGATCTTAATTTTGACTAGCTTAGCAAAAATGGTTGGGGTTTTTGGGTTTTTTTTTGTATTTTTTCTAAGACTGAAGTTAGATAAAAGAGGTTTTCCAGCTGTAAACATATTCCTCAAATCTTTTCTCTGCTAGAAACTGCACTGCTTTGGTGACTTACCACTCATCCTTCCATCCCCTTAAGACTGCTAGAGCATCACCTTACAGACCATTATCAGGGCCTGAACCCTGAGCCACTTTCTATTCCCAGATCTCAGTGTTGGTCTAAGTTGTGTGTGTTCTTTCTGTATAGGTTCTCCAAGAGAGATTTCCCTTGCCATTTACACAGCTAGAAGGTTTGCCCTGCTCCCAGCATCTTGCACCTCAGTTAAAAAATGGATTCTCTTTTAGGGCTGTGAAAATCTTGCTGTTCCGACGGTTTCTGCAAACACCAGTTAATTGTTGCTTGTGTTCCTCTCTTTACATCCTCCTATTCACTGCTTTTCTCAGTTATGTTAATTTTTATTTTGGAGCTCCTTGCTGGCTTATGTTTCCATTCACTCCCAACCTTTTCAGGCAGACCATTGAGTTGTTTGGTTATGCCTGTGCATATTGGGATATTGTTAAGCAAACCATTTTGAACAATTTTTTACATGTTGCCTTGTGTTCCCCAGGATTGCTCCCATGAAGAACTTCCTTTATCCTTCTGCAAGTCTGTTCTACACTTTCTTTCCCATGGCACAACCTCACAAGCACAAAGCAAAGTAAACATCGTCTGTCCTGGACAAGGCCTACACTGCAGTTGTGCAGAGGCTGCTGGAAAAGGTGCAGTCAAATACTCTCCCATCTCCTCCCACTCCCAGTTTTTTGATCTATGCATGGAGGGTGAAATGCTGAGCAATTTTCTGTGTGTGTGTGAAGATTTTATGTGCAGAAAAAGTTGTTCTGGTTGATCTGAAATTTCAGGAACCAGTTCATTTGCTGAGTCAAAGATAGTGACTAGTCTGAATCAAATGAAAAACTTTTTAAAATATTTAAATGGTTAATTCACTGGTTTACCAAAGTAGTTCAAGTGCTCTTTACAAATGGGATTGTAGAAATTGCACCCATACCCTGACGATGAAAGAACCATAGCACCTCGGCTATGACAGCCTAGGTTCAAATATATTCCCCGCCTGATTAGGAGCACTTTTAAAAATTTTACTCACACACTTCTCTTATTCCACATGTATGCCTCAAACCCTAGGCAACAGAATCACCCCATTTCTGACTTCATTCAGAGTTAATTCCATCCAAACAGTGCAAATTAATGTGAAAGGCTGAGACAAAAGAATTCTTCTCCTCCAGCAAATATAGTACATGACTGAGCACTGGAGCAGGTTGCCCAGAGACGTTATGGAGTCTCCTTCTCTGGAGGTATTCAAAACCTGCCTGGACAAGGTCCTGTGCAGCCTGCTGTAGGTGACCCTGCTTCAGCAGGTAGGTTGCACTAGATGACCCACAGAGGTCCCCTCCAACCCCAAACATTCTGTGATTCTGTGATTCTGTGATGAATGAGGGAAAACAAATCATCACTCCGAATTAAGGGAAAGAGGAGACTCTACGCTTGCAATGAGTATGGCTTTCAGAAATCTCTCAGAGGTCACAAAGTTTAATGTAAAATTATGATAATCCATGAAACCCAGAGAATCTCACATCTCAGACAGAATGACTTCACATTTTCTAAACAGACAAAGTCTAGTACTGAAAGGGCTGTCTCTGACATATAAGCCTGAAGTGAAGCAAAATCTGACCTGTTGATGGAAAGGAGTAGCTTACATCGATCCACAGGAAAGAAAAAGATGTCTTGTTAGAATTATGCCCTTACAAGGAAGGAGGGATTGGGAAAAAGCCTGAAAAATCTGATAAAACCCAGATCTGTTCTGAATTCCTTTCAGACATGACAACCCGAAAGCTCATAAACATATCTCCAGAAAATACTTTTGCATTAGTAGGTGAACATCCAAAAGACTTACCTTGTTGGCTTTTTCTGAAATCACTAAAGCTAATATCCATGGAGGCACCTGAGAGTTCTTAAGCCTCCTTTTCTTCCACAGTTTAATGGCAAATTGCACAAATGAATACAGTGCTACTGTAAGAATATTCAGAACAAAATGTGTACAGAAAGGAGCCCCACTCAAATCTCCATTGACATAAAAAATATTTAACTGCACACCATCACAGCTCGATAAGAAACAAAAATGAACCTAACATTTCCAGGGAAAGCATGTTTCATAGAAATGTGTTTTGCCACATGACAAACTATAAGCCAATAGAAGAAACAAAAAACAGAAAAATATATGTGTGCATATATCTATACACACACACACACACACACACACACTCACCTGCAATGTTCAATTGGCTTATTGAGAAGGGTACCTTCTTGTCGCAATCATGCAGTGCCTTGGTCTGTGCCCTATTACAAAAGATCACAGCTCATCATGGTGCTGTTACAAGTTTACAAGATTATGTTTTAGTTAACAAAATTAAGCATTCATGATGAAAGTGGAAGTTGTAAGAATAAAATGTCTTATGTATCGACCACAAGTAAGGGCAAAACTCTGCTGACGACAATGTTCCATGTGAACATAAAGACCCAAATAATATGCAAGAATCAAATAACTGCATGATACACTTGCAGGTCTTGCAAGATGGAATTAAATTGCTTTAATATAATATTTTAAAATACAGCGTGCCCATTCAGTTCAGCACAGTTAATAAATACGAACTAGATAATGTAATACAAAAGATGTACGTAGTCCTGAGGTAGAAGTGAAAAGGCTGAGTTTGTTTGTACAGGTCCTTTTAATTTAAAAAGCTCTATGTTGTGCCAATCATCAAATCAGTGATATCATAGCAGTAACCATTAAAAAGCTTGTAATTGAGAAACATCAAACGAGATTATCTAAAGCCAAGCAACTTTTGTAGACAAAAGTCTTACTCTTGTTGCACTGACAAGTTAAATAACACTCAGATCAGAGACAAATAGAAAACATAAGATTTCCAGGCTGTTGGAAAAACTGAGGTCCTAAGTATGACAATGAGCAGTATTAGGAAACATTATAGATGGCATTGTTAGAACAGCTGGGGAAACTGGAGGAAGCAGATGATTGATACATCAAGGTTATCAGAAACGAAGAGGAGGATTTGAAATAATGAATGACACAGACAGAAAAGCTAACCTGCAGAGCAACACAAATTACTAAATGAGAGATATAAGGGTTGAAAGATATGAAAGCAGTCAAGCAATATTTGAAGACAGATTAGAAAAAATAACACAGAAGAAAATGAACTCAAGAGGGAGAAGGGAAAAACAAGTTTTATTAAATATGAACAAAAAGGCAAACTCATTTCAATGGAAGTAGGAAACTGTTAGAGCAAGACCAGCTGTGGTGCCATTCCCAGAAGCAACATGTGCCATTCCTGCTGAGAATACCAGCCAGGAAAGACACATGTCCTATAAAAGCAGAAAGCTTTTAAAATTCATCAACTGTCTGATGAGACTTATGTGCCATATTGCCTCAGAGGGGACATTATATATCATTCCTCCACCTTTCTGATCATGCACATTTTCTGGTGGCTGTCAAAGTGGAGTTTAAAGTTTACATGAGCTTTATTTACTTAGAAAGAATCTGAGTCTTGGACAGCAGTTTCTCCTGTTAACAAAATGTCTGAAGATGTAGCTGAGATACTGGCAGGGGATGTTTGCCTGCAGATACTACCTGAAAAGCAAGATCAGATTCCTTTGTATTAGAAAAGCAGCTACACTTATGGTCCAAACCAATTTTTCCGTGCAATGAAAAGGTTATTTACGTGCTTGATGTCTCAGAAGATAAATTTATGGAAGCATTTTAAATCATCAGTCCTTCTTATAGCTCCCTTTCCATTCTGCTTCTTTCATAAACTTTTCAGAAGTTGGATGTCTGATATAAGTGTGATGCCTCTAGATGTCCCATGTTATCTGTGTTTTGAGACATGCACTGGTTGTGAACTTTTAAGTAGCTTACAGGTATCTTCAGTTAGTTTGGCTTATCACTCATCTGAATTCATTCTAACCAAGAAACATTCATCAGGTGATGGCTCCTTTGCAGAGTATAGGAAAAGAAAAAAAAGGGAAGGAAGGAAGGAAGGAAGGAAGGAAGGAAGGAAGGAAGGAAG
>Ga0065711_1038938_pt1 | contig 18273 bp, 11 predicted proteins | sample Hoacrofraction12_FD_59098 | JGI IMG/M metagenome (GOLD analysis project Ga0065711, IMG submission 59098) | Hoatzin crop microbial communities from Cojedes, Venezuela - Epithelial fraction 12 v2 (version 2) | ecosystem: Host-associated > Birds > Digestive system > Esophagus > Crop | place... | reverse complement strand
CTCTCCAGCTTTCTTGTAGGCCCCTGCAGGTACTGGAACACTGCTGTCAGGTCTCCTATTAGTTAATTGGGAAAAATGTGTGTACCCCAGGGGGTCTGTACAGGTTGCTATGGCTAACAGTCACTTTTTCTGGAACACGCCTCCCACGTTTGTGGTCCCAGAAACTGAGCAGGTGTTTTTCCAGCAAAGGCTCCCTGCACTGACCCCGGCCCAGCCACGCAGGTGCCGTGGGAACCAAGTGCCATCTAGTGGCTTGTCACCCGGAGCCTCACCGCCTGCGCAGGGCCGGCAGCGGGACCGGCCTATGCATGTCAGCAGACACGCGTTTGGCATGGAAAAACTCCGCCTTTTAAATTAGAATTCGATAAAATAAGGTTCCATACTAAAACTATGCACTTATTCCTTAGACATACGGATTACAATTCCTGGTCCATCAGTCACTCACCTTGAGATCTGAGCCCAGATTTGTGTGAAGTGATGGAACGCAGATGTGCTGATAAAAGAAACCATTCACTTAACAGAACTCATCATGGAGCATACAGGCTCTAACAGCTTTACTACAACCACAGGTCTACAACCAGCCTACAACGTGCAGCTCCCGCTTGCTATAAAAGAGGGAATGTGGTTCTGCAGGCACACCCCACATGTAACCCAAGGCAAAGCTACAGAGTCCGTACCAGTAAAAATCACTCTTCCTCACATACTTAAAGTCCAACCCTATCACAGGAACCAACAAATACTCACAAAACATTTCAGGTATCATCTAATATTAGTGTCTGTGCTGACAGCAGAAACCACTGCTTACCCTTTCCCCACCCAGCTTGTAGTATCTTCCTCCATAAATCCACAGCTGCTTCAATCTTTCTCACATGTTCTCCAACACGCTGCGTGAACAGTTTGCTTAGAACCCTTATCTGGCCTTCCTTCAAAAGGCAGTAGTAAACATTCTCTTCCCCAGTGCCCTCCACAAAATTTTGGGATATTTGTGTTCCCAGCTGGCATATACTTGAAGACCAAACAGCATGATATTTATTACAGCTTAAAAACTCACGCTTTCCTTTGAGGATGAGGATCCGCTTCTTGCAAACCTTCCATTTCCAAAATAACAGCATGCCCACAAGTAGCACTACCACAGAGAGAACCACTCCCCAAAGAACTAGACCTATAGCACAGAAAGGGAAAGGGAGCACACGAAAGACTAAGAAAAGGCGGAGAGGGAACTATTAGCAGATGTATGTGTTTGGACATAGATCTATAGACATAATTTCACAAGTCGTAGGCTATTTTCAGGAAGCTCACACAGCAAAATTGCATTTACCAAAGATATATCCAAATAAAACACACTAGACAGCATAAATGCTTTATCTTTGTTACCTGCCGTTGTTGTCTCCCCCTTGGCTGAGGTGGGAAAAGTGCCAGCCGGAGCTTTCTCCTCAGGAGTTGAACTGGGGTTTTCAGTTGTTGTGGCACTTAAAAGCACACTAGCAATGGTCACCAGGTTCTCCTCAAACCTTCTTAGGTCAGAGTTACTTGTTTCATTGCTGAATCCCATGGACAAAGTGCTTGGGGTGAGGTAGGTGGGCAATCGGTCCAGGCAAACCTGATCGTGTGTCGCATTTCCTTTGCTTAGCACTACTTTGTTTAACTCACCACAGCTATGGAGTGAAAGGGAACAGTGTATCAGTGCTAGCAGAAACTGCCATGGCAGAAGATAAGAGCATTTTCCATGTGACAAACACCCCTTTGGTCATTTTTGTACCACCTGCATTTATTGCTTTCAGTGAAACAGTCATTAACCTTCTTCTCACCCCTGTGGCATTAATTCTTGACCTGCATGCAAACCGGATACTCAACACGCATGTATAATTCCACTGTACTCAGTAAACTAAAAACAAGGCAAGAGGGATTCCTTCCTCCAGTACAGAGCTGTGCAACAGGTATAAAGAGAGGCCTTCTAAATTCTGCACATAGGCCCAAAGCTACCCCATTGCCTCTAAGATAAATTTGTGTACTTTGCACCAGAAGTGACAGGTGTCCCTTTTCGTCCTTTATTAACTTTAATTAATTAGTTTGTCACTTTTAAGAACCATGGACTTACTTCGTGTGGGGCTTGCAGATGTCGGTGCTGGAGTTTTGATCAGAGAAAGTCCCGGAAGGGCACTGTTCACAAGTAACATCATTTGTTGAGGTGCCTGAATAAAAATAATGACTGAGGACCGACCAACCAAATGCATCAGGTCCAGGCCTATGGCCAAGGTCAGGAAAAGTAAGCTAGGCAGGTACCAATTCCTACCTCTGACTTTGACTCCAAAACCAGGCTTGCAAACAGTGTGCTTCTGGCATCGCATGCAGGTGTTCTGAACAGGGGTTTGACAGAACAGGCCTGGGCGGCACTCACACACACGGCTAGAATTGAAGGAACAGGGCTCTTTCTCCACAAGGTCAGATTCTGTGGGGAAGAAACAGATGCAGTAACAAAGGATAACCCTGCTCAGAAAACGCAAAGGCAGGGCCAAAGCTGAGCAACATCAGTTCAAAAGCTGAGGAAGCAGAACAGGCTGCTGGCACTCTTCGCAGTGGCAACTTAAGTCATGAGTCATTGGAAAAGCCTGTAGACAATGGTTTCTAATATACGACAGAAAGCAGAAATCAGACTTGGATAGCATTGGATGTGAGAATTTTTAGGTAGTCCCAGGTCACACAGGAAGCAATACTGATTACATGCAAGGTAGCATTCTGCTCTCTAAATCAGTAACCAAGGATAGGTATCTTTGCTGCTGGAAATTCTAAATGAATAAAATATAAATAAAGTGTAAATAAAAGATATAGAGAGAATATAACCATGCGGTATGCATGCGGGAAAGCAAACCTTTTGCACATGACACACAAGCGTCACATTGTGGCTTTTGCAATGCTTCATTCACATATTGTTCAGGTCCACATCTCATGCAGTCTTCATCTACGTCCCTAGGACATGCTCTCTTTTTAACATAGCCTGGAGAAAGAAAAACAAAATATGCAGGATACCTGTTCAGAATCACAGGAGACAACCACCCTGAAGTGTTCTTGTACGCTCATTTACTGGTTAGGCACACTACCGCAGTCTTCTCTTTGTATCTGTCATTTGGTTTCTCTAGCACATTTTGGCCTCTCCATTCAAGTCTGAAGGGATCACAGCTCTCCTGTGAGGTTCGCTGCTGTGGAGCAAGGCTTGTAGGCCTTGTTTGACCAAAGTCAGTGATCAAAGGATGCCTTGATGGAAGAATCAAGGACCAAGGAAAAGTACAGAAAGAAGTAAACAAGAACGGAAGCAAAGGCTCATAAGGAAATGGGACTAGATGATCTGCCAAGAAATGCAATTGGCAAATGAAGATGTTGATGTGAGGAAGTTATGTCCTGTACTAATGAAAAAATAAATATCAAGTATAATCAGTAGCTGTCACCATAAATATCAGGTATAATCTGTAGCTGTCACTAGAAAATTACATGTTCCAATGAGATAATCTTAAAATTAGTATATAAGGAACTGAATCTATGAATAAAGTTCGACATTAGCAGCATTCATATTGTATGCGTATGCTTTGTCCATCTTCACCACAGAAACGTCGCAACACTCTCCTGTTTCAGCAGCCCTACGCATGGTATTATCACAGTACAGATTGCTACAGAATGGGCACATGGCAAGTCATTTGCTGACAGTTAGAAAAGACTACCAAGTCTGGAGTGAGGGCAGTATCGTCCTGCCATTACTAAGTTCCCAGGCAATTGTTTTTCATTTTTAATTCTTGACTATAGTAACCAAGTCCTGACATTTTCCTACCTAAGGCATAACTTTTCCTTTCAAAAGCTGCCAGAATTGTCTAGGTGCACATGGATTCATGCAGGGACAATCCCACCTCTCGTGTTCACAATGAGAGGTTACAAGATGGCACTTCTTCAGCTGTGCCCTATATACCCCTAGCAGGTTTGCAGTACATTGCTTTCTGAGCAGTCCTGCTAGTTTTACAGTTGCCTTGACAATTGTGAGATAGTTTAATCTTCCAGTTGCTTTCCTTTAAACAAATCAAATCAGATATGTACATCTTTCTGATGCTGGAAGTATATGCCATACACTTTCTCCGCTCAACACTTCCAACTCATCTGGACTCACTGCTCACAGTTTGCAAGCACACTACCCTGGATCTCACAGCCCTTCTGTGTATATGCAGCGTGCATGAAGTTGAGCAGCTGGCTGAATTAGATAACCTCCAGAGGTCTTTGCCAAACTTGAGCTATTCTATGACTCCTTGTTTATGTCTGGTAATCATTTTCTAGTGACTAGCTTTCAAAAGCATCTGTCTGGCAAGCTAGGTACAATAACCAGCTAGGAGTATGAGAAAGGCTGGGACAGCAACATTCCTAATGCTTCAGCCCCTGAAGCAACTGATGAGGTATTCTACTACTGGTCATCACGTCAAAGAAATTAGAAGGCACAGTGGTCAGCTGTGACCTTGTGGCCTTGCCAGGAGGTGGAAATAACTACCAGAGGGTAAGGAACGGCAGCAGTCACAGAAGCAAAAGGACAAGCTAAAGCAGCAATGTAAAGATAGGCAGAGTTGAATGCTTCACAGGTGGAGAATGGAGAGAAATGAATCTCAGTTTCAGCATCCAGCCTGCATCACCCAGTCACAAAGAGTTAACCACAGGGAGGGGGAACCTGGTAGGGAAATAACTCACCTACTATGCATTTTGGCAAGCATGAAGTAGGAATGCAGGTAAAACCAGCTGTGCTGTATTTGGCCCACTAAATACCACCAGACAAGCCTGAACCACACCACTCCCACGTCCTCAAAGCTACTTGTATGAGACTACTCTTTTCAAGGTGGGGGCTGACTGCTGAATCTCAGGATTCAAGCTGAACACATGAGTACCTGCACATGTGTGTCATTTTCTGCTTCCTCCCCCAACACCCAAAAGCTTTAACTTCAGTTATCTGCGATTTCCTGTACACCTGGGTCCCTCCCTCCCTTGGGGGATGTGTGTCCCAGGTGCAGTAGCTTTCAAGCCTGTCTAACAGTGTTTTCTGCTCTTCTCCACTGATTGTGTTCATAGCTCAACAACTAGATAAAAGCCTGAGCAGTAGGAATATAAGCTGCAATCACTCATACAGAAAAATGTACCGAAAGTAAGTATATTTAATAAGTGTTTTAAGTGTCTTTCTTTTGTGAGTATGTGCATTCATTCAGTCCTGAGGATTTGCTGTTAACTCCAGGTGGGAAATAGTCTTGAGTGTTGACTGCAGCACTATCTTGTGGAGCTCGATATCCGATTTAGAGTCTAAAAAAAAAAACCAAAACAAAACAAAACCCCAACCAAACAAAAAATGCAAAAAACCACATAAACAAAATAAACAGAAGTGAAGTGGAATACCAACTTGTGAATAACATGAGCTGTTCTAGCTTATACCACTAATTCCCATGAAAGTCTCTGTTCCTCCACTTGACAGGAGGGAAATACTTTGTTCTGTGATGACAGAAAGAAAATATTCTTCTGGTATCCCAGGTATGAAGTCTCATTTTACCTGCGCAAGAATTAAGTACATGAGAAGAGATGTGGCAACTGCAGAAATTGATTAGAATGATCTTTTGAGGTTTGATTTGAAGTTTATCTTGAAATTGAATGTGAAATTCACTTTGAAACAGAGGATGGCTTGTATGTCAGCCAGTGTGCTCAGACTGAAAGCTGTACATCTGTGGGCTGGAACACCAAGGAAGGTAAAGCCAGGCTGCATCAAGAGTTCGAGATGCTCCACTTTAATTAAACTGAATTTTAGAATAGCTTCTCTTTCTTTTGCAGTGAGCAGTTATGTTAGTAGCAGATATGAACAGATTTTTGCTTGAAGGAGTAGCAGAAGATTAAAATGAAATAGCATTCCTACCAGCTTCTGTTGTGAAAGAGGCTCTGGAGGATGTGATGTCCAAGACTGACGTGAGGATGTGGCAACGAAATGAGTTTCAGGAATAAGCAGAGGTGAAATGATTGAGACTGGTGGCTCATTACAGCCAGATGCAAATCAGGTCTCTGCTTTTCACAAGACTGCATTATGACTGCCATTATGGGAGCTTTTGCACAGTATGGTTTTGACAGAGAAAAGAGCTTTTCTTGTGACTGGCTCAGAATCAGATCCCTGCCCCTTTTCTTCTTTTAAGGGACCAGTTTCTCCATCCTTTCATCTTGCTTACTTACACAACTTTCGAACAATTCTAGTGGTGTGGCCAGCAGTACACAATGTCCCAGTGGGAACCCCGATGTAACTGCATACAAATGCTAGCAACCACGCACTAACCCCCTCTTTATTATTAGACCTCAAATAAATGTCAAAAATTTCCTTTCAAAAACACAAAAAAAGAAAACGAAAACACTTCTATAAGAGATTGATGATGGCGAAGTACCATAAAATGCCCCACCCACTCACCCACAGAGGGGTTTTTTTGGCCAGCGGGGGGGTTTCAGACATTTCCAGAACTCCTGTCTCACCAAGGTGTTTCCTGCTCCTGACCTCATGTGCTTCTCGGTCAGGACCAGCTTCCGGCAAAGCTCGCTGTGTCCCCTGACAAAGGGCTGTTCCCATTCTCATGTGAGACACTTTCTAAACCGTTGTGACTACGAGGATAATGACAGATTTTCCACACCTTTTTGTCTTTGATCAGAAACATATTTAGCCTAATTTCATTGCATTATTTCACACCCTAAGGCAAGTTGAAATGAATTCTTAGACCTGCCTACTTCTAGCTATTTCAGAGTGTCAAGTCAACCAATAAAAAACACACTAAAAATTCTAGCAAGTTTTCTTATTTGCAATTTACAGATTATTTGCATGCAGACTGAACAGGAGCAGGGCAGTGGAAAGCAAGTTCATATATGGATCCACACTAGATAGTGATTCACTTCAGGGATAAAATGCAATTCTGCAGATATACATGGTTCCTACTATCTCTACAAGAAAGGCTCCATGTTCATTTGATTGAATGATAAACATACTGACCTGAGGGACACTGGTAACAGCAGCTTCGTGAAGTTTCATCATAGAACCCATTCTCAAGTGTATCACAGGAATGAGATGGGGTTAGTGATGTCTAGAAATTGAAACAGACAAAAGACACACTTAGAAAGCAATTAGTTCTGTATTAGAGCTGATGCTGGTACCTGTCTCAAGTGATAGTAGTTGCAGACAGTAAGGAAAAGCCTACAGTTTTTTGAAAGTTCAAGTATCTCCAATGCCACTAAATTACTGTTGCCCATATGCTTAAGCAAATACTGCAATATTCAGTGTATTTAGCAACAATTCAATATGTATCTTCACTCAGCAGGCTCTTTTCTCTGTAAGTCATTTAAATATTGGAATGGAATACTGTAGCCCAACCTGCGTATTAAGCATTTCAGTGCTCAGAAACTAACCCCTTCTTTTATACAATAAAAAGGGTAATGGCATTGCCCTACAAAAATGTTTTTCAGATAATGCTCCAAACACCCTTTGAAACCTAGCTGCAGGATCACCAAGATCACTAAGAAAAGTTCGTTAGTCTGCGTCTCCTCTAGAAATAGCTGTCCTGAAATGATCCCATGTTAATTTGAGATGTGGATTTTTTAAAAAATAAATAAAAAAAAATCCCTAACATCTGCAACAGATTTCCAGCTCTGTGTGCACTGGAATAAGAGGTGGTGTCACAGCCAGCATCATCTAAATCTAGGTAGATAAACTGTAATCCACACAGATAATTCTTGTTTGCAGCAAACAAGTCTTTCTGTTCAGTCATTTATGCAGTCATAATGCTTGAATTTAGCGACCTAAAGATGTGTTTATTATAAACCAATAAATTGCTTTACTTACCATTTAGGGACAAATCCTACACTGAGAACAAGAGCTTGCCTTTGCCTTGAAAGGAAAGCTGCAAACACTCACACAAGGAAGCCCTTATTCAAATAACCCCACTTCTGTTGTGAGTGAAGGTTTTCAGTAACAACCTTTGGTTTGACTACGTAACTGATACTTCTTTAGTTAAAAAAACGCCACATGATAGTTCTAGTATTAGCTTAGAAAATGAGACTCAGCTATGAATTGTAGCAAGAAGCATATAATATGACTTCATTTTTGTATGGCAGTGCCACTACATGCTCTGGGAAATTACAGTGCAACAAGTTTTCGGATGAGAAGATCTGATTTTTTAATTTGGCATCTCCCTTAGTAATCCCCTGAAATGTTGTTATCTGAATTTCATTTTCAGTATTTGCTAGAAGGTATAAAAGGCAATTTTTCTGTAAAGACTCAATCAGCAGATTCCCCAGAGATTTTCCCACATGATACTGGTAAAGCAGCTAAATAATACAGAAAACCTTCATCTCACTTTCTGCAGATGAATTTCCCATTGTCCTTTGAAGTAACAACTGCCTTTGTATGCAGCGCAGAATCTTACTACCTAACTAATTTCACAGCCATACCCTACTATTTAACACGCTGTTCTTTTCACAGCAGGACCATAAAACACAGAAGTTATTTAACTTGCCCCAGGTTACATTAGAAATCAGGAACTTTCAGTCAATGAAGAAATTAACAAAAGGACAAGAAACAGAAACATACTGAAACCATGAAATTTCATCGAGCTCCAGTAACAGAACTGAGAAATCCTGCCTGACACATTTCTGCACTAACCACTGGGCCACACAGCCTCCCTACAGAGCATTTTTTTAGCTTACTGTAGAGGGGAAATAGCAGATGTCTGCTTGCTCAGCCTGACTCAAATCAAGTTTACAAATGTGCACACGTATTTTTCTTTTCTGAAGAGGAAGCCCTAGACTGTAGGAAAAGGAAGTGGAATCTCCTTGCATCCGCGTGGAGAAGCACCTCGGTTAGCCCGCCACTCGGCAACTAAACCAAACAACAGGAAATGACACACCGAGACCAGTACTGGTACTAGACAAAGGGTCATTCAGGAGTCACTGCAGTGATATGAAATGAATTAACTAGTTTTACAATGAAAATTTAAGAAACTGCAGCACTCTGGCTGTAGCTAAATCCTCCTGGATTAGTTTACCCATAAGAACTATGGGAAGTCACCACAAATGCCTGATCTTCTCTTCTTGGTTCTCCTTGGCAACCAACTCTGGCTGCAAATGATGTTGAATATAAACTCTTGAATGATATATGCAGCACATAAGCTTACAGCTTATTTAATTGTCTCTTCTGGGGTTTAAGTAAAGGAATAGTGTCTATGTAAAAGCGTGAGGGAAGGGCTGCTTTTTAAAAAGTTACCTTGTCTAAAATACTGAAATTACGAGTTTAGGATTAGATTCTGCTCTTAGTTACAGCAATGCAAATTCTCATTATGAATTTGACCTGATGCCAGTGCTGTGATAAATTACTGCATGAACTATGCATAAATACTACACAAATTATGAAAATATACATATGAGAGAACTCAACTTTTATTCCTTTCCACAAGAGGGCAGCTATATACTACAGCCAGCTACATAATAAATAACTTCCACAGCTTCACAACAAATGCTGCTTTCAAGTATCCAGTTACAAACGCAGCCTTGCAGCCACCCTTACTCTTCACTGAGCCAAGCCCAAGGTGCTCTGCTGTAAAAAGAAGTAATTTTTAACAAATCGTGACACAACTTCTATGTCTGAGAAAATGTATTTTGAAGACCACTCTACTTCTAATCCGTAGCTACCTGCAAAATGTCTTAAGAGTTGCCATCTGTCCAGTTGAGGTGTTTCATGAGTACAAACCTTACTACGCATCCTTTCAGTGACAAATAATGTAACATATCAATGCTCAGTAACAGTCATCATCTCCCCATTCTAATTTTTTTTCCTCTAAATTCTAAAACTGTTTGATTCCTACTGTGACCTGTAATAGGACTGCAATGATGCAAAGTTCTGCTCTTAAACTAAGCAGAAAGGTTGGCCCTTTGTAGACAGCATACTTCAAGGTAAGGACCTGAGTATAATTCAAGTGCCCATACCTCTAGCACTTCAGGCTTAAAAGCTCAAAATAAATTACATAAGCAAAACTGGTAGTGTGGAAACGCAAGTGTCACTAAAAATTATATGGGCTCTGCTTCTTAACTTATGGAAGGCATTTTGTAAGCTAAATTTCAAGTTCTCATGCATCTGGAATAAAAAATCTTGCACTAAGAACCCACCAAAACTTCCACGAGTTTTTTTGGGAGTGAAACAAATTGGTGCCCAAAAGCAAAGAAGATGGCTTGAAGAAATGGCAGAGGTGAAGAGCCAAAGTCTCAAAGTGTTTTAAGTCTTCCATAAAATGCAGGGCCAACTAATTTGCTGGTTACTTTTGGGAAAAGGGTGAAGGGAAGTCAGCCATACAAGGACAATGTAATTTTCATTTTTCTGTCTGCATAATGAATATCAGAGTAATAACTTAACTAAAACAAAAGATAACCGACTAAAGATATGAAACGAAAAGGGAACAAAAATGTGCATTATTAGTGGGTAGCAATAGGCCTGAATTGAGGTAATTTACCCAGTCAGTGACTGAACATGTGAATTACCTCAGTTTCACCACCTGTAACTGCTCTTCCCACATGTGAAATACCACCTCCAACATCTCATCTACAATTAGAGAAATTAGGGCACAAGTTTGCGATAAAATATTGGCTTGTGTGACTTTATTTTGATGACCTCAGGATTTCTAAATACAAAGAGATCACTGGGAGCAATTCACCAAGAAACACACGGAATTCTAGATTACAAATTTTCCAGTCCCACTCCTCTCAACACTCAGTGCTTCTGGAAAGCTACCTCATGCATTGTCTTGATTTGACCATCATCTTAGATCTCTGTGTGTAAGACGACTCCAAGTGATAGGATTGAAGTGTTTGTGTTTTTTTGTTTCTCAGCTGTTGACTATTCCTTTTTAATGGCAGAAATCTAGACATCAACCATCAAATCTACCCAGATTTGGAGAGGCTGCAAAATACTTAATGCATATTTGTCTTGCTGTTCCTGGACAGAATGACGACTGAGTGCTGGAGTTACGAAATACTTAAATGCTGATTAACCAATACTGTTAAAAAGTGAAAAATATTTTAGGGGCTTGGCCAAAAAAAGCATTAGATTTCCACAGAACTATGGAAGCAACATATGTGCATAAATTCTCAGAAATTAAGGTTGTTGAGCTGACTTGTCTATTTTCAATGGCAATTTACCATTTCTACATAGTGATACTCCTACTACAAACAGCAGCTAGAACGCAAACTGGATTTCTAATCCTCACCTGGTAAACATCAAAATGACTTGGGTGAGCTCCTGTTTGACTAGTCCCATACTCAGCTTGGACCTCCAGGCTCAACCCTGTATAAATCCACAGCAACATGACAGCGAGGCCACCACAAGTCTGAGGGCAGGAGAAGGCCCTGTAGCTTAATGTTCAAGGCTGGTGGCTCTGTTCCTGCCTCTATCATTGCTCAGCCTCAGATGTGTTACTTTAAAGTCCTTGGTGTACTGAGTCCAATGTCCATCTACAATTATGGGTACTTTTGCGGCTATAGCACCAGGGAACCCAAGATTGGCTCTGTAAGGGCATATAGGACATATTGTTCCTCCAGCCCCACTGGGTCCTCAACTTTACATTTGCTTTCTTTTACCAAATCTTGTCCCAGCTGTCACCAATGGTGCTGTAAACACTTCTTATCCTGCCAACACTCGCAGTTCAATTGCTAAGGGGAGGACAACTGCTACCAGGATAGGTCAGTCTGCTACAGCAGAACTTGTAGTTTACGTTCTCTCTAGCTTTTCCAGTGAAACATAAAAGCATCTTTCCACTCAAAAACTTGGGTAAGCAGTTTGCTCAGGAGGACATCACATGCTGTTTGTAATCAAAACAGGCAGGGGAAAAACTACTTGTCTTCTAACACTGTGACTACAAAGGAATCTGGTGACAGCACAGAATGATCCTGTTTCAGCGAGGGAAATTCTGAGAAAAATTCCCACCACCAGTAGCAGCACCGATCTCCCCAGCAGAGAAACATACTGTTTTGAGCTGCATAGACCTGTTTTGAGCTGCGTTACCAACGGCCGCAACTGTGGGAGCCTGCTACATGCTGGGTTTCCGGTATTGTGACCAAGATGATAGTAGCCAACAGTGGAAGCTTTTAAAGAAAATGTCCCTCTTGTCAAGTCTTAATCAGAAAAGGGATTACCTAAAAGAAGGGAGGGAATCACAAGGGCAGTGAGGAGAAAAGGGAAAAAATAATGTAAAAAGTTGTACTTTATCATATAAGGGCTCAAGAACACAGCAGGAAGGAAAAGCATACGTGCTCTTACTGCTCTCATTGCCAACAAAAATCTCAGCATTAAGATGTTCCTAATATATTTCCAGTTGTGAGTGCTTCAACAAAACCAAGCATTATAAAATATTGAATAAGACACATCATAAAGTTTAACTACAAAATAGTGAAAGTCTTCTGCCTTGGACTATTATCCCATTTGTTCATATGAACTTTCATCAAAGAATCTTTTTTAATACGTTCTAGGATGACAGTGGAAATTTCACCCTGTCTCAGAAAAAAAATGAACTTAATTACTTTGACTCAGGATTGTGTGAATATCACTAATAAAACTCATTTTTCCAGAGCAAAATCAGTTTATTTAAATTAAGACTCTTAGGCAGAATCTGAAGGTTAAGATTTGACTTAGCAGGTCCTAATTGCTCACAAATAGCTCTTGAAATTAAAGGAAGGGATAAAGCAAAGGAGACAGAAAAAAATTTCAGCCTCGCATTACAAAACCTCAACACTATCACCTTCTTATAAAAATGCATTAGCTGTGAGTGCTGGGGTGGGGGGCTCACCTTCTTGATTCCACAGTGCCTGTGTGTAGAAGCCCACAGAAAGAAAGTGCTACAAAATTCTCCATTTACAGTTGTTGACCATTTCTCCTGGCTCCAGTATGCTTACAGAAATTGTCAGTTAGCCAGTGAGAGAAGATTCACCTCTTCATTTCCCCCCTTACTATTTATTTTGTAGGGAAGGATTTGTGTGTAAGAACTTTCACTTCTGCCCCATTCCCTTCTCTTCTCCCTGAAATGCCTAGAAACACTGAAGAGTGTGGTATAATCCATACTCAGTAGCAACTAGCATGTGGCTTTTCTTCATCAAGGAAATCTCCGGTAAGTTTTACAGAACAAACTCTCCTCATCTCTGCAAGGAACAGAATGAAACCTCAAAATCCTGCTTAATTAACATTCAAAGTATTTTTGTCTTTCATCTTTTTACTGTCCCTCCTTATCTACTCTTGTCTGAATCTCAAGACTGACAGAAACAGAACTCAGGTTCTGCCAGGGAAATTCAAAATTCTAGTGCAATTTCACTTCTTAAGGCACCATTTCCTAGTGTTTCCTGAAGAAAACAGAAGGAGACGTTGTACATTTCCCTGTCACCTCTCCAAAAGATGATCCAGTCTTAATGAAGGAATACCAATTTCATGCCAATGACATTGACTATCATCCATTAGTACTTACAGTTCTGTTCATTAATATGTATTATAAAAAACCCCTTTAAAAATCAAGGAAGATCACAGAAGTATTGGTGGATAGCGGTGAGGACTCCAGCTGTAGCAGACAGTAGGTCTTTGTCCTTCCCTCTGATTCTGATGAAACTCTGAATGGATGGGTCTGTACTACGAATGGATTAGCAAAGTGGGAATATGTGTCTATTACAACTATGCTCATCCTGTGGCTCTCTGTCATCCAAGGGTGCAACTTCACTTCCCCTCTCTCGCCTGTACCCACATTTTCCTTCCTCTCCAACTCCCTGATTACTTAAGAGAGAGCGAATGTGTTTCCAGAGGATGAATCAGTTCTAGGAGTTCATTTGACTGAAAACTCTGCTTTCTGAATCTGTGAAGTTGGTTTTCAGCAGGTCACTGCACTGAAACAACTCACTCTGTGGCTGCAGCCATTTGCACTAAATTCAATGCAAGAAAGTCAGTGGCACTGTGTAGCCAGGAGCAGGGCCTCCCCATCGTGCGACAGGTCTCTGCTGATGTGCACAGCTGTAACAGGAAACCTCACAGGCATTATTTCTGCATCTGTATACTATATCAGAATTGATTTGATCTGGATTGGACACAAGGACACAATGCAGAGTTAATGCTGCTTTATGCGAGCTGCAGAGGAATAGATAAATATTTAAACTAACAGGAAGGTAAGCTGGTGTAGTAAACAATCACCACTGTAGCAGAAAGCCTGCCACTACAAAGTTAATCTGTCCACATTTTTTGAACAAATCTGAACAAGCCATGAGTCTGTATAAGACTAGTAATTTGCATCTGGTTTTGCTCTAATACAAGGAATTCTTAAATTGGATTCAGGGTACTGTTCAACTGGAGGGCGACAGAGACTGAATTTCACTAATCTTTTCCTGCATGGTCTTCAGATAAAGGTTTTTCATTTAGCAGGAGCTGGTATACTCATTGTGAAAGAAAAGACCACAATTCATATCCTGTTTGGACTGCTCTGTAACAGAATGGCCAGTGATCCCTTGGCTTAGTGCTTTCATTGACCTATCAGGCCAACCAGTTCTTTTTTTTTTTGAAGTATTGCAGATTAAGGCCAAATTAAATAAAGCAAACATATTTGATACACGGCATTTGGGGTTTTCAGTGCTTGCTTTTGAGAATTTGTTTTAGAAAATAGGCTTTTTGTAGCTCTTCTCACTTCCTTATATCTACAAACACATTTGCTATTCCAGTTTAAATAATGGCAATTGTAAAGATGGTGATGAATTCAGTGGGCTACTCTGCAATTCACTCAGGACAAGGTTTGACTCATTTATTCATGGTCTTTTGAGCTCATAGAGAAAAAGTGATGGTGAGGCAGAGTAAGAAATCAGATTGCTATAAATGAGCTGTAAGTCAGGAAGAAAGCATATTACGGTAAAAAAAAAATCTTCTACCAGCATTGGCTATTCTAGAACTGACTAACACTGTAACAAAACAGTTGACTCCCTTTCAAGCTTCTATCCAAATTCTGACAGCACAAAAGAAGACTTCAAGCAGTCAAGATTCATCTGCTTGATAGTAAAGACATTATTAACAAATGCGAGTTAAACAAAACCCAAACTGTGGACTCAAGTGAGGTGGAATATGGTTTAAAATATGACCAATAATCTGGGACTTGCTCACATTAAACAGTATCACTTGTACTCCAGCAGCAGTAAAAGCAAATGTTGCTTTGACAGAGGCAATTCAGAAAGACACTGAAAAGCCAGTTGCTTATCCCAGGAAGAGCTACATATTTATTCCAGCTAAATGATGATTTTGCTGAAAGTCTGAACATTGACAATGAGTATCAGAAAATCCAGTTTTCTCTCTGCCCCTTTCCTTTTGTGAACAAAACACCAAAAGTGACGTCAAATAGCAAAAATACCATCTTTTTTTTTCTATTGCCCTTCTCCTAAAGCAGTTTGCATTCAGCAGACTGGACAAGCTTATCTGAATGCCCTCCTAAGTATTCCTCAGGTGAGTACAGACTCCAATCGTATAGAAGAACAGTGATCCTTCTATATTTCAGGAAGGAAACAGTGGCGGGACAGAAAACCAGGGCAAAGTAGAGCAAACTTGCAATGTGGGAGGGGAATTTACAAGTAAAGACACAAGCGCAAACTCCTACTCTTAACAAAAGAGCCAGGAGGATCTTTTGTAACGTCTATGAAGAGGATGCAGGACTTGGTTATTTTCAAAGTTCTAATTGGAGTCAGTTTCTTGTAAAAAAATCTCCTGACAGCCCAAATGATGTGCCATATCATTCAGTTACTATGCACAGACAGTTGTCTTGGGCTAATGCGTGCTCATATTTCCACGGCAAGGGAAAATGGCCAATTTCAGGATCCAACACAGTGTGCAACTACTCACCTACTTGACTTTACCTGTGCAAAGAGCCTCTGCAACTGATCTTTTCTGTGTGTATGCGCAGACGCGTCAGCCAGGGAAATCACCTGGATTTATGCCAGGTGCTGAGGGTTCGTTGCCATGCAATCCACTACAGAGGAGGGGTAAGTGGCGGAGGGGTGAGGGCAAGCAAACCCACAAGAGATGATATGATCTGAGCAGAGAGCTAGCTTGCATCTGCAGCATCAGCTGAGTGCAACTAGTGGGCTATGTCTATTTTAAGTCAATTTGACACAGAAATAATAGCCCATTCATGAGGAAGTCAGTGTGAGAGGGGTGGGTGGTTGTAAAGAGGAAGGTATTTTATTGTTTTGTTTGCCTTTACATCTTTCAGTCTGCCAGCCCTGACTCACATCAGCAGAGTGAGCAGAACTGCTCTGAGCCAAGCTCTGCAGAACACCTGGCCATCAAGGCAAAAATAAAAGCCACTCACCCAAACAAACGAGAACAGTCCCCCACCCCTATCAAATCTTTCCCCATTCCCAAGCTGTGATGCGCCTGGAGGTACAGTAACACTAGCAATGCCAACAAAGAGATGCAGATCTTAGCTCGTGTCCCCTGCTCCTGTCTGCAAAGTTCCCAGAGAGCGCAAACTCTCCTGCCTGCTCTGCTTTATGCCTTTATCACCCTGCGTTGCACAATGCCTGTTTCTGTGGATGCCTGCTACCCAGCACCCAGTCTATGGGCAGAATAGCCCTGCAGCCCAGGGTGCCCCCAGACTTCTCCAGGTTCCTGAGTCCTGAGGGGTTGCAGAATCTTGATGCCTTGCTGACTTACCTGAGGGGCTGTCTGGGTATCCTGGAGAAGCAGCACTAGCCACAGTCCCAGTGTCAGGCTGCAGGCAGCCATCTGCCGTGGTGTTAAGTCTCCCCAGATTCCAGCATTGCAGGTTAGACAGCCAGGTTGCGTCTCCCGGAGGTTGAGATCCTCCCAGGGTCCAGCCCAGTCTTTCTCTGTGTCTGTTCATTCAGTCCAGAGCCATTCCAGCTGTTCAAGACAAGCAGGAGAGAGTCTTTGAGACTCAAACAAGCTGAGAAAACAATTTAGAAGGAAGGGGGAGGGGGGGCTGCCCAAAAAAGAAAAGTAAAAAAAGAACAAAACAAAACTGCATCAATCACTAGTCCCAGAGCTGTCAGGTTTCTGTGTCGGTTGCATGCATCAAGGTTGTCACCCGAGGTACACACTGGGCTGAGCCTCCTGAGTCATCTAGGCTGCCCTCAGAGAGCACTTCACCACCCCAAGCCTTGGCCAGGCAGGAGTCCAAGTCCTGCCCCGTCCATCCGCCACACTCTCAAGGGCTGCAACCAAGCCTCAAGAGAGTTCCCAGTAAGAAACACTTTTTTTTTTTCAGTACAGTCATTTTACTCCTGTTTGGATGAGTGTGTGAAAACTCACAACCAACCAAGGTGACTCTGTGAAGGTTTAGGCTTTACACATTGCCATTTAAACACCAACATACTGCAGACCACCCTCCTGAGAATCCTTCTCTTTCCTCCAGTCCCACTTGAAATCAATTCCTGTTGCTAACAATCATCCTTTGCACCGCTACTCGTCATTTCACTCACTTTCATTTGTTACTCAGGATAACATTTTTTGGCTCTGGTACCTGGAAATATTTCAGCTGGTTTAAGGTGTCATGAAGCTTTGTTATCTTCCCTAAAAGTTCTGTCAAAAGTAAAAGTTAGCCACTTCAAAAAAGTGCAGACTGCCTTGAAAATCTCTCTGAGGTGCTCAGGAAAATAATGAGAATTTGAATTCTCACACCCATGGTTTTTTGCTTCTCACCCTTATCATCAAAAACAAAAACAAAAGAAATGAGAAAAGATTGAGAGTTGGATAATGGATTGTTTTATTAAAGACCCACAGCTACCTCACTGCTATCACAACAGAGTACCAAAGATGAGAGCATTCCACAGGGACGCTGGGATGATGTAAATACCTTCTTTGACTCACAGCCATAACTCTTTTCTTTTTAACTATTTCTTTCTTCAGAATACCATCTTATAAAAATGAAGCATTTGCAGAACACTGCATACTGTGTATTTGACACATAAATCTAACCTCCTTTCTTCACTCTGTCAGGTTAATTCTCAGTTTCTAAGCTCTCTTAGCTATAAAAGCTGATCGCAGTGGGTATGTCTAGAAAGAACTAAGTATTTGAATGTCCAAATACTGCATTCTTGGTTTTCCTAATTAAATAATGGGCAAGACAATGTCTTAATCTTCTGTAATAATATGCCATTAGGCAATTCTCCCAATTTACAAGTGTGGTTTCAAATGACATAGTAGTCTGGGCAATTGGTGAGCTGTTTTTCTCC
>Ga0065711_1038936_pt1 | contig 18275 bp, 10 predicted proteins | sample Hoacrofraction12_FD_59098 | JGI IMG/M metagenome (GOLD analysis project Ga0065711, IMG submission 59098) | Hoatzin crop microbial communities from Cojedes, Venezuela - Epithelial fraction 12 v2 (version 2) | ecosystem: Host-associated > Birds > Digestive system > Esophagus > Crop | place... | reverse complement strand
TTTTTTTTTTTTTTTTTTTTTTTTTTTTTTTTTTTTTAAAGTTGCTCATGTTCATTTTCTGTTGAAGTTACAAGCAATGGGCCACGTACACCTGAATAGAACAACTCAAAGTATGCAAGAGATGAGAAGGCTCAGCTCTGGCCAGCAGAGACACAGCATATTAGTACCTTTTTCCCACTTCCACTCAAGCAGCTTACAGCTGTGGACATGATTTTCATGGTTTGCTCATTTTCAAGATTATGTGTAAATACAATGATTCCTCTTGCCTGCAGACATTTAAAACTGCTACTAAAATTATTTTTTAAAAAGAAACAGAACTAGTCCAGTTTTTCTGCTTCCTCCTATTTACTTTTCTTTGCTTACTTCTACTCAAGGAAAAAAAAATAAAGAAAAAAACCCACACCAACAAATTGCAGTACTATCTGTGGCCACTGTAATCAGCAAACAGCTGTGGAGTTAATAAGCTTCTGGTTTCCTCTAGCAACATTATGAATGTTTCATTTTTCAGAAACAAGCCACTTATTACCAATAAAACATTAAGACAACACCTCAAACATTAAAATATTTATCTTCCCCTGATAAAGGATGGAGTGACCAGGACTGGATGTATTTTCACAATGATGTAAGTCAAGCCCATGCTGCTGCCAAAAGGGGTGGTTTCACCTTCTTCCTCTTTCCCTCCCACCTGAGACTTTTCAACCCTTCTTGTTCTTGCACTGACATGCAAATAGCCGAACAGTCAATCTAATTAGGGAGGAAACGGGCTGCAAGTTAACCCTACAGAACAGCAGTGGTATTCAGGCAAATCAGCTATTTCATTCTAGACTGATCATGCAGCTCTGTGTTTTAACACCAGCATCGCAGACTTTGATACCAGCTATAAACAACTATGAAAGCATCCCTTAGCCACATACAAAGTCTTTGAAAAAAGAAGACTACTGAGCTTGGTCCTCCATTTTTTGGCTAATTACTAGATTGTGCTCACTCCATGGTTCTACAGTTGACAAATGAAATTCTCTGACACAGCTGAAGACTGTGCTCACAAGAAAAAAATACAAAACTTTACACAAACTGAAAAAACATCCAGTTAGTAAGCAGGATTTTTACTTCGAATCACAAATGCCTACAGTGCTTTTTAAACCAAAAAGCAACTAAATAATAACTCGAACCTGATATAAAAGTCAGCTTCCCAGTAAGAAATAACATGGCAAAGTAGGCAAGCTTACAGTAAGTGCTGACCTTAAAAGAGGTAAAAATGCATCACTGTATTGCATAAAGTTCCAACGCTCCATTCTTTTAACTTTGCACATCAAGTCTTAGCTCCTAACTTTTCACTCTAGGCAATATACAGAATTTCACTCCAAATCCAGCCTTTTTTTCACTCTTTTCTACTAATATCTCTTTCTGCATCTTTCCCTTACAGAAAATTTTGTATACCCTCCCAACAAGAGGTGACCTATAGTTCTAAAGGAATGACTTATCAGTGTCTTTTATTACAACTGTTACGCCAACAATACTGTATCTTTAATACTAATGAATTATCATATGGTCCTCACAAAATGGCATACCTGACAAAGAACTTGCCAAACTACCTCTTCGTAGCTTGCAGTCATCTTGACTTAGCTGACGATGGAGCTTGGTTTTCCCAGCAGATGAAAAGATGTCAGGATTGCTGAGCTTCCTGCAACGTAATGGAGCAGACTCTGTTACCATCTCCTGTACAAAGAAAAACAAGCAGAAGTTTATTAATGACAGCTAAGTATCTGTTTTCTGAAACATACAATCTCCAAAGCAAAACAAGACCATTAAAAAAAAAAAAACCAAACAAAACACAACAAACAACCCCCCCCCAAAAAAACCACTTAAAATTGTAAATCCCCCTCTTTTGTGCTACATCTCTACACAGAAAGCACATCTCAAGATCCCAGACAAATATGGTCCTTGAACACTACTGCTGTAAGGAATATCATTAATAACAGTCAGAAAAAGGTAATTCTGCTACAGCAGTTATTTGCCCTTACAGAATGTAGGAAGAGAGGCTACTGAAAAAATCAGGCTCAGCTTTTATCCCAGCTATTTCCTGCTAAAGCATAGAGTATTTTCTCCAAATTTCTTGAATATTTATTCCATCCAGTCTATGAGTAATACACCTATAAAGAAATTGTTGCAATGTCTAATTGCAACCCAAAACTCCTATTATAAGTTACAGCTCTACTACAAGACCGTATGTATCACTAAATAATAATTAGGATAGAGATCACTCTGTGTCATGTCTTTGTTATTACTATAAACAAAATTAGACGTGTGTTTGTCAGAAACACTCCCACACATGTAAATTCCTTTCACAGCATACAGAAAACTTTCAATCAAAGTAGCAGTAGGCAGAACAGTGGCGAGCACAACCACAGTGCTTTCCTCATGCATTTAATTGTTCTGGAGGTGTCAAGCTCCCATTTCACATCCAAGGAAGAATTATGAGCATAGCTATCATACATGGATTTGAAGATAATGCAACACTCTCCATTACACCCTATACAGATGAAATTCGTCACGTTTTCCCTTCTCTGCAGTAGTGCAACATATCCCACGTGTCTTAACATATTCCTCTATTTTATTTCAAATATTTCTCATTAGCTATACCATACTTCAAGCCATGCTTATCCTCAAAAGCTAATCTGAGACACAAAATAAACTGGAAGGAACACTTTCCCTACATGATACATCACCACATTGTTTAACATTGTATTAAATCATGTTTAAATCAAAAATTAGTCTACCAGTAGAGGGTTTTAATTAAAATTCGTAGATTCCAGTCAAAATCTATTTCTGAAGTCATTAATTCAAATCTATTCCGTCTACAGTGCTATGCCTCAAACTGTCAAATCCAGACCAGAACTACACACTCTAAAAACTTCAAGACTGGGGGGGGGGAAGGAAGAGACAAGGGGCCAGGAGGAAGGAAGGAAGGACATGAATACAGTGGGTTTACGTGGGGGGAAAAAAAAAAAAACAAACAAACACAAACCACAACTGAATTTGGATTTGAAATATAATCTCACTTAGATGCGAGTCACTCATTCTTGACCTTTCGTAGACCCCATCTCCTTTTAATCATGAAATCTTTCGGCACCTCATAATAGTAAATAACTTTGTTGTTTGAGGGACAGGAATGCTTTCCTCCACATCTGCTTTGGTGGTGCACCTTTCACAGGTTGAGAGGCACTGCTCTGATACAATTTCTTCCTCTGGTTACAGTTAGACATTCAGTCCCCACACTGTCTAAATCAGATCAAGAGAGAGACATGGGCAACTTAAAGTAGGGTCAGTTCACTTCTCCAGTTCATCACACAGCTGCAAACAGTTGTGTTGGCACAAGAGTGGGGAGAGGCATGAAAACAAGTGACCTGAGGTAGAGAAAACTGCTTGAACTGAAAACTACTTCAATCTTAAGGTTCCTCATATACATCTTGGAGCAAAGAACCTCACATTTTCATTTGCCTCTGACCTTTTCCACAAAGGTACTGAAGACATTCATTTCCAGCAGCCTATACTTCTGTTTTTCTGCCATTTGGAGAACTGAATAGACAACAAACCTGGTGAAGGGTCTAGAGAACAAGTCTTACGATGACTGGCTGAGGGAACTGGGCTGGTTTAGTCTGGAGAAGAGGAGGGTCATGAGAGACCTTATCGCTCTCTACAACTCCCTGAAAGGAGGTTGTAGTGAGGCAGGTGTCTGTCTCTTCTCTCAGGTAACAGGCAATATGACAAGGGTAAACGGCCTCAAGTTGCGCCCGGGGAGGTGTAGATTGGTTATTAGGAAAAATTTCTTCACTGAAAAGGTTGTCAAGAGCTGGAATAGGCTGCCCAGGGAAGCGGTGGAGTCACCACCGCTGGAGGCGTTCAAAAAGTTTGTAGATATGGCACTTCAGGACATGGTTTAGTGGTGGACTTGACAGTGTCATGTTAACTATTGGACTCTATGATCTTAAAGGCCTTTTCCAGCCTAAAGGATTCTACCATCTATCACACTTTGTAGTAGAAGTAAGCAAAGTCATTTTAAACTGTGGCATTAGCAGTCCCCCAGCATGCCTCTGAAAGCTGCAGAGGCCAAGGGCAGAAAGCCTTTGCTGTTTCTATTTGAGATGGCAGAAATTGATTACATGTGTATACATACAGAAATACACACACACACTTTTAATATGGCCTCTTCTGAACGCCTCTAGCGTCTAAAATCTGTCATGTGTTTCCCAGTTGTGACAGTCAAATTATCACACCTCAAAAAAAAAACCAATGGGCACTCCAGGTCACAAGCAAATTAGTTAAAAATCTCATCCAGCCTACCCTCTCGCACTCTGTATGCTTCAATTGCAACAAATGTTCCCACCATCGTTCAACATCCAGCTACTTCCCTGAAACTAGTTGTAACCCTGTTGAAAGGCCCTATGCACAAGATGGTACTGGTCATCCTCACAGTCCATGTACAGCCTGGTTACAAACACAGATCCCTAGAAAAGCCAGCTTCTTCCCACCCTCAGCCTGCACAGGCCATTGCCATGATTGTCTTGCCTTCACCAGTGCGTTTAGATTCCTTTAGGAAGGGGAAGCATAGTCCTGGTCGTCAGGCTGATGCAGCAACCACAGTTGCTCTTCCACCACATTGAGCTGAGCTGGGGCAGGGGGAGGAGGAGGGCAGGCAGAAGCTGCCCCCTCCCTGGCAGTGTTCAAGGCCAGGCTAGACGGGGCTTTGAGCAACCTGGTCTGGTGGAAGGTGTCCCTGTCCATGGCAGGGGGGTTGGAACGAGATGATCTTTAAGGTCCCTTCCAACTCAAACCAGTCTATGGTTCTATGATTCTATGAAATGGCAGCCTGCCCACCTGACTGCTGCCCATCCCTGCCCAAATACATCTGCACCCAAGGCAGAAACAATACACCCGTTGCTTAACTGGCTGCTCTGGGGCACCCCCTTTATGCTCTGTTCCTCTCACCCAGCACAAATGCCAGAAAAGAGAATCTGGGGAAGGGAGCGCACGAAAGAGCACCAGAGAACAGGGATCAGGCTACGAATTTTCTTGGCTGCTTCTTTGCTGCTACTTCCCTTTCACAAACATCTCGAAGGTGGTTTAGTGTGATGTACCTTTCAAGCTAAGGACACCTTACCTACTAACCAATGTACAATAAGTCTGGCAATTTTACTCCAAGTCAACAACTAATTTAACATCCAGATCAACAAAAGGAAGAAAAATCAGCATGTGGAAGAAAATAAGACTTTCTCTTTGAGGGAGAAAAACAAGGTATTCTTTTGCCTGCAAAAAACTTCAGCAGAACAATACTGTACAAAAACAATTCTGATATTATTGTATTAATAAGAATACCCATCAGCAGTTAAAATTAAAATGTCAATATTAACATGAAGAAAAGAGTTATATCTGGGACTTCTTTGTTTGTTCAAGGTTTTGGGGTTGTTTGTCAGTGGGTTTGGTTTTGGGGGATTTTTGTTTGGTTTGGTTTTCTTCCCCTCAGGTGCACATTCACCTCTCCTCCTTCACCCCCACCATGTGTCACCCGTCTTTCTCAGTGAACTGCAACTAAAAAAGAACATTCATTCATTTGGGGCACCAAAGGAAAGGCGCTGACGTCAGAAACAAAAGTACTCTAAATTGTGTTACAAGCAACTTCTGTATTTTACATCTCTATTTTTTTCCACCCAATATATAGACATTCACACACTTCTACCAACTAAGGAATGTGCCCACTTTCCCACCCTTTCCCCTCTATGCAAAGTCTCATCAGTAAAAATAATTACAAATTCTTAGTATTTTTTCTTGAGTTACAGTACACAAGCTTTTTAGATCTGACAATGCCTAAATCAGAAGTACCCCAAGTGAAGGAGCACATGGAGCACCAGCCCTGAAGGGCACACCTACTTCAACCACAACATCCGCTCAGCTGGGGCATCCTGCCTGCACACACCCTGCAGGTCAGCCCAAAGGTATCTGCTACTTCTCAAACTATCTTTCCATACGCATTTCTCCAGTGGCCATCCCAACTTGAGCAACTCCTCCCCACCAGGACTTGTACCATAAATATATGAAAGGAAAAGTGGAAAGGTAACAGCTTCCCACACTCAACAAAGAATCTAGGCTGGCTTCTACAGAGACAGGCTTAGTACGTATTACATATGGAAAATTCTTCATAAGCCCTTTTTCTGTTAAGCACATTAAACACCTTAGCAACATTCAGAAGACTGCATAGCTGTTGAATATTTTGAAGAAAGGGACCCTAATCACATTCTGCAGGTTTATATACTGTTAAACTCGCTTTTTCAAATATTAAAAAAAAAATATCAGTGCACTGTTCTGAGACAGCCTATTATGTTTTTAAAAATGCTAAGTACAACACGGCCAGTTTAAAATTTCATTTTCTAAGAGCTAGGCCTATATTGTGTCAGCAAAACAATGAAGAGGGAAAGTTTTAATTTGACAACAATAGAGTTGTCTTTCATAAGACTGAAATTTCACTCATCCATCAAAACCCAGCTTTATTACTGTAGTTCATAGGCTAACTACATGGAAATAGCAGTGGTTTATATTACCATTCCTAAACAAGGGAGGAAAAAAACCCCACAGGAAGACATCTTTCCTTGTTCTTGCCCCAAAGCAACATGCAATACATACAAAGGACAGAAAGATCTTACACAACATTCCAAATCAATAGATAAAGAAACTCTTCACAGCGATAGAGCAAAATTTTGCTCACGTGTGTTCAAATTACTAAATTAGACTACCAGAGCAAGTGGTTGAAGAACAGATTGTGTAGCACAGACTGCCATAATTTTAAAGACTCGACTTGCACTTTTGTAAAGAAAAAAATCTTGCAGCTTCAGAAATGAAAGCATTAGTAAGCACGTAACAGAAACGCTTTGCTCACATAGCGTGAAAAGGACTTTGAGCCTCTCTCCTTCAATTTCTTTTCAAAGGTGATAGAACTTTATTCACTTTGGCCTTGTGTCTTTTGTCACAAGGTAAAAATCTGGTTCAAACAGCAAGCTGAAATCCGCAAAGTCTAGGGCTGAAGATAAAAGCATCACACAAACAATCTTGATTTGCTCGGCAAAGATTATTCCTATCGACCCCTTCAAAAAATTTGCTCACATAACTTTAAACAGTAGGATATGAAGAACAATGGCCAAAGCTTTTCACGAATAGCAAGAGGCCCTGCATTTTTCAGCTCGGTCACTTACCACACTTGCACAGAAGAACAATTCAAATAGCTGTGGCACTAGAAATACGTACAAGTCTGTTTCTCTTGCCTGAAATCTCACATAGGGGTTATTACACTCAGCAAGACGCAGAATCAGACAAATTGCAACAATAGCTGCAGACAAAAGACAAGAAGCCAAACGTGCTTCCTGATGTGTAAGATTACACTAACATCCCACGTCAAAATCCTCATCTGGTAATTTCAGAATACCGCTACAAGGAACCTTCTCAGTCATATTTCCAATCTATTGCACGGAGAAATTCTCCCAAGCAATTCAAGCAAGAAATAAAAGAACAAGCACATATACTACTGCAATGATTTTCAGCAGCTTTTTTTTTTTTTAATGTTCATTTAATGGTGCTGCAAAAGAGTAACACGGCACCAATCCTCAGCCTACAAATGGCAGGTGAATATTGAAAGTGTGGGTGTATGTCAAAGTACTTCCTTGAATTGTCAGATGAAGCACCACACAGTTGGCGAGACTGATACATCAGCAACAGATGAACGCTAGGAAAAAAAAAAACTTAAGACCTGTCGTTATGGCCTACATTTAAGATGTATAAGATCATATAAAAAGAGCACTTCCTTACACATAGCTGCGTTATAAGTAACTCAAAAATCTGTATTTCCTAGAGATCTCTACAACAAGCACAAATACTCAGCTTTGACTAATATTGACATCTGCAGGTCAATACATGTTCAACTATTAGCTGTGGAGGTGCAGGGGGGGAAAAGTTCTACAAAAAAGCTTTATATGAACAGATAATCCATGAACAAGAAAAATGAGATTTTTGTTTTTTAAAGCCTAATGAGCACAACAACCTGAGGCCATCTGGAAGCGAATTCTAGTAAACTGTTGTAAAGAAGAAAAGAATGAAAATTTAAATACAATAAAGTGGCAAAGAATACACTAATATTACCCTGTTTTGTAAGGAAGATAACCAACGAGCAATGCAACTCAAGGATAATTTGACGCTTTCTGAATTCTTTTCCAAGCCCTAAATAATCAACCTTGAAAACTGCATTTTCTATTTGTTAATACAATACTGTTTGTCCTTTAAAAGATACAAGCCTGTTGTGTCAGGACTGTGTGCACATATCCGAGAAGCATTCTTTTCCTTCTCAGCCTTTCCTCATCACTTTATATAACATGTCTACATACCCTTAACAAAAGATAAATATGATCCTGTCATTAGGTCTGCTCTAGTATACTTTAAAATACACTGAAAAAGAAAATTAAAGGCCTAGAGAACAGATCGCAAAGCAAATATCTATCTATATAAGTAGCAATTAGCACCATGGAACCACAGTATTTACGCTTTGGTATTTCACACTGAAATTTGCCTTAACTTTCTAGCTTGGACATGACATATCGAGGGAAGAGTGCCAGCAGTTTACCAGGAAGCTGAGGTGAGACCAAATGTGACCAAAATTGTAGGCTGAGCAAGAAATTGCATCTAAGACTTCTTAACTGTATCTGTTTATGCTTAACTCATATACTTGCCAGCAGCATCCTGAAAAATGTCAGAGACAGCAGAATCAAGGAAAATTACATCAAATCAAAATAGCCTCTTAGAGGCTATAATATATTGGTTTACTACATCAACAAGAGAGAAAAGCTTTATAGAATGTATTACACTATATAAAAGTGTCAGTATTTTAAAGATAGAGAAGAGTTTTATAACATCTTTCTCTTCAACAGATTTATTTGAAGACCTTTACAATAAATCCCAACATTCACACAAAGGTAAATATATAAAATTAATTCAGTGGCAATAGTGAGTATTCAAAGCAACTGGAAAGCTAAGCATTATTGCTACAGTGACGTTTTCAATAGTTACACAGTGTAAGACACACACATTTAACAATCTGAACACCTATAGCTTCCTCTGTGCACTCATCCACAATTAGAACACACATAACAGAAAAGTTACAAAACAAATTTAAACCCTTCTGTAAAAAAAAAAAAGATAAAAAGTACAAACCAAGAAAAAAATTATGTTCTTCCAATAGTAAGGGTTTTTTTTCTTGTTAACTCTTCAAGAAAACAACTCCAAAGCATGTTTGATTACAACTAATGAATTAGAATCTTTAATGTTGTTTCACCAGGGAAATTCTAGTTGTTAACTTTGTTGCCAAGTGTTCCCAGCTGCAGGAATGCATTAAAAAGCTTGTTAAAAAGCAAACAAATATTTTCAACTATGTACATCATTACCCCCTTTCTGAGGGCCACTGATAGGCAGAATCGTTTTATCCCTAATGGAACCACAACCTAGAAGACAAGGTAATTGTGATTAAATGACAGCAGCTCAAATGTTTGGTCCTTGTATGAAAATACAAATAACGCCACAATGGTTTCCACAAGCCAAGTATTTGATCCTACTTCAGGATATCCCAACTAAGAGACAAACAGGTAGTGCAATTCCTGAATTCAGCTAGTAAATGCCTAAAGCCAAAAGAATTCCATCTAGGGAAGAGAGAGCAAAAGAGCCTCTACTGAAGTCTGTATCAAACTTTACAGAAGCTCAAAGAAACCACTATCAATATACCAAGACTCAAAACCCCACTACACACTCACTAGTTACACTGAAAACAAAACCAGTCTGAACAAAGACACTGCACATTAAAGGCTGCATCATTCCTTTATCATTGGTATTCTAGTATGAGCATTTCAAGCATAAAAAGGTTGTATAGCACAGGGTAAATTAACTCCTGGCCAGATTAAAAAAAAAAAACAAACAAAACAAACAACATGAAGAACTCTGTAATTCATCATCTGTACATCAGAATCCTGTCTGCCCTAAAGATTAATAGAATTATGACAAAAAAAATGTGATTTGTAATAAAATTTGGTGTTACATCAGTAACACCTTCTCTGAAGATTTTCTTCCGTTAAACTCAGAAGATATGCCACGCATGTGATGTGCCCCAACTTCATTGACTAGTATTACTGCAAGTTCTCTTTAGCATCCTACGCATTATCAAACACTCATTTATCTTTTGTATTCTTGTCTATTAGATTTTATAGTCATGTGCTTTTAGATTTGCTAAAGGCCATAATCCACAGTACCAACAAGCCAAAACTTGCCAGTTTCTTACAGATTTATTCATATATTTAATATTTATTACACAGAAAACACTGAATTTAACACATTTTATTACAATTATGCTGTAAGAGAGACTATAATCAGAACTGCTTAAGGAACCAGACAAGCAGCAAAAACACAGCTGTATCTTAAGCTGTGCATGTAAAAAGACCTATGATTTCATATTGGCTATAAAAAGGAGGAGAACTATCAGAACATTCTGCAGGGTGCCTTGATCCCCTGCAACACTGATGCTTTTTTTTTTTCCTTCAATGAGTGAGCCTTCAGATCTCCAACTACATTTATTTTTGTTCACATCACAAACATTATCTCACTGTCTCATTCACAGGGAAAGAGCAAAACAACATGAAATGCTTACTTATACCTGTGTAAATTCTTTTTAATTCCTATAAACAAAGTTACAATCAAGCCATTTTCATTGGGAATGTAAACTCCCACTCTGTTTTCGTAGGGAAATGACCAAGACCTAGTGATAGGTTAAAGGTTCATTCAATTTACACAAACAAACAATGGCTTCATAGCAGTAGGACCTGGAAGACAGTTTCACCTAATTTTATACATTACAGACAGGAAGCTCTGAGTCACATTTCAAAAACTGAGAACTTATCTGTGTTAATATTTGATTCTCAGCCCAAAACAATAGAGAATTATCTATGTCTAAGGCACAAATAAAATATATTTAAAATTAAAATACTAGCTGAAAATACAAAGTTTGGCAGGCGAACAACAATAATATAGTATATTAAAATGTGCATACTGCGTAAAAATAACTTCTTTAACTAATAGCGCAGAGTTCCAATCAACTTATGAAAAAGGCACTTTCCAAAGAAAAATCTTAAGAGTCATTAGGTTTGTAGTACAGTCTCAAACAAGCCTCAGTTGGTGCAGTATGAGATAGAGCTCTTACAAAACTGTCCCAAGGCTAAGGGGGCTAGAAGAGAGAAATCCATGCTCAACTGCTGTTCCAAAGCTTGTTTCAAAAGAAGCTGCCTACAAAGAAAAGAAAAAGGTAACTCACGAACTGAACTTTGGCAGGAACCACTCAGGTGAGTTAAAGGGGCTTTTCTAATTAGACATTCAATGACTACTTACAGATGTGCAATACAATTTTAAGACTTGATACTAATTTATAAGGCTCACTTGAATAGCACACGCTGCACAGCAAGAAAAGTATGAAACCAGGAAATACTACAGGAATCCTCTTTAACCGTGCTACTTTTTTGCCCAGGATGCTTTTATACACATCACAGCTATGACCTCAATAGTAGCAGTAGTAGTGGAACCACCCATAGTTAGACAGAGCTTAGTAGTAAGCTAAAAATCTAACACAGCACAACAGTCTGCTAAGAGTCAGAACACTATTTGATCATATACACGATGAAGAAAGACCAAGATACAGTTTAATCTGGTGTTATCACCACTGAGGAAGATCATTACTTGCAGCAGGCAAAAAAACTAAATACTTTTTCTTGTTTGTGACAGTGAAAGTTAAAGTCCTTTGTCATCAATATTTTTATCTCCGTGAACCATCTGGAATCTTCTCACTTCCTACCACAAATGAGATAAGCACATCAATATACAGCAAAAATAAGAAGCAGTTATGTGAAGTTTTCCTGACAACAAATTTTCCCTCAAACTCAACAGTAGATCTGTATATATGAAATGGGAAAAAAATTATCATTTGATTATAAGACTGCAAATAAAATTATCAATGGCTTTAGACCTAAAGTAAATTAAGTTAACCTTTGGAAACACAACAAACTCTTAAACCTTAGCTTTTCTTAACAGAAATCACATAAAATGGCAGACAGAAAGATCAACTAATTCACAATTCTTATCAATGTCTGCACAAAGAAATAGAGTCTCTGTAGTCCGGCACAAAAGCTTCTCCTCACCAAGCAGCATAGCCCAGTTCCATCCCAAAGAAACAACAGACAAAATTTTTTCAAGGACAAGCCATGTATTTCTTCCCTTCTGCTTGAGAACAAAAACAATGCCCAACTGTTAGGTTTATGAACATCACTGCGCCTCAAGCTCAAACTGAAAGACTACAGTCAGCAGACACTTCTGCTAAAGTGTCTGCTAAACTAGCAACACACTGTTGTAAACAGATTCTCCTCTGTCCTAAAAACAGGGATCAATGCAAAGGTCAAAGAACATTCAAATAACTAACTGAATGCATAATTTAACTTTCAGGGTCATGTATTTTCCACCATCTTCACACTGCACATGTCCAATGCAAGTCATTTGATAAAACAGAGAAAGATGTATTTGCTACTAATACGTCACCGCATCCATCTATGCCTAAATTTTTAAATAACTAAATGCCTACAGTCACTACATTAACTATACAACTCATTTATATGCTTTAGTCTAAAATGATAACTATAAATTATTTATTTGTACTCTCTGGTCTTCTAGTGCTATCCAGAACACTTAACATCAGTCATGGTCACTTGATTTCTTTTTAAAGGTCTTCTCTAAGGCTCCATATTAAAATGTGATTTTTATGATAATAAAGAGCTTGTAAATACACTAAAGAGTAAATGGTGTGATTTTAGTGACTAATAAACCTGTTTTACATTATTAAGCATTCATCTTTTGAGATGACAGTTCCTTGCTCTGGGGGCTTATATTGGCTTCTTTAAAATAAAACTGTGGTCTCTTTCCATTTTAAATGGCAACAAATACAGTCATAAGAGGAGCTGCTGCTAGCCCTCTCAACTAGTCTTCAGTGAACAGAGGACACACACTTACCAGGAGATTAACAGAACAAACATCAAGAAGCCAATGCAAGACATTCAATTCTCTCACTGCCTACTGGTGCATTTTTTTACCTAAGTAGCTCCACAAGTCCCCATTACACTCTCTTTCCCAGTTATGTCTTTCCCAGAGTTTAACACTTTCCTTGCACCAATGAAGTTGGATTTTTTGAGTCTTCTACAAGGTTCCTCAGAAAGGTCTGAAAGCCACATAAAGGACAAAGGTATCTATGCAGTTTTTCCAATTTGTGTACGTGCTTTGTAACAGCAAATTGTATTTTAAGAAAGTGCAGAGAAAAGCAATTTCATTATTTTAAGCTGTATGCTCTTCATACAACAAGAAGCAAAGCTGGGATAACTAGAAATCAACATGTACAGGAAGACAGCCTTGCTGGAAACACGGAACCATGCTTGAACCATTTGTAGAGTACAACTCAGGTGTTTATGCAGTCCTTCTGCACGTGTATTACTCAGTGTCACGAAAAAAGCACACATAGGCAGCAGTATCAAGTTCCGCTTATTATAGAGAGTACCAGGAAGGCGTATTAGAAAACTATTTTTTTTTTTTAATCATTCTTATTGAGCTCAAAGCATGACAGCTGTGTATTTGAAGGATAAAAGAAGAACAGGCTTGAGCATCAATTAATCAATCTGACAAGTACTACATTTCATAAAAATCTTCAAGCTTCCTGAAATGCAGCTACAATGTTTTCACAAGTTTTCATCCTACAGACAGCACTGAATTCCCCTCACTCCTTAGTTGATGTACCTTTTGCACTTAGTTTTTGTTCGGCTAGATTAAGGAAAGTAGACAAAGCGTCTCCAGTTTGGGTCCAACTGTACACATAATTCAGTCTTTAGCTGCTTTCTATATGCTGCAGGCCAGCATTTGTTTACCATTGTAACCATTCTGTGTTTTCTCTTCTGTCCTGAAAGACGAACTGGTCTGTGAACTCTCCCATCAAACCCAATAGGGAAAAATCAACAAGGGATGGCAGGACCTACAAAATCTTTTAAAAAAAAAAACCATGATGTGCTAGCAGCTAACATATCAAAGTGATAAACACACATACTGTATACTGAACAGATTTCCATAACACAGCGCACAGTCACTGCAAGAGACTAGGGCTAGCAGAATGTAGCCTCGTATAAGCAACAAATTTAAGTGTTACTGGACAGCTCGCTTGAATGGATGGCTGGATGTTTGGACAGTGTGCAGATAATGGAAGTGCACTGAAATTCGGCTTGTTATAACTATTGTTTAGAATTTTTACTATTAGCAGAATTAGCTGAGATGTCAAACACCTACATGAGTTTCAGAAATACCAGCAGGACACACTAAATGACAAAAAAAAAAGTTATCCAAGTGTCATTCAGTTAAGTAGTTAAATCACTTCTTTTGGCATTGTACTGTTGAAAATGTTTATGGTGCATTATTTGTCACACTATGTAGTAAAAAACATTAGACAAAATCTTCATATATAGACAGTTCATGAAGATATGTGTGGACTGAAACTGAATCAGAAATTACATTTTAAAATTTTTTATATTCCCCACAGCCCAACCTTAACAGTGCTGTCTGCTTCTGGAAATTTAAACAGGTATGTGGAATGTCTTAAAGCACTGTCTTGCTTTTCCACTCATGAAAATCCAGACCAATTAAAAGGTTTTAGAAAGTATTTTACTGTTAAATTGTTTACTATATGTATAACAAAAAGTGAAAATATTTATGATGCAGTTCTAATAGCAAAGGCATGATTTTTTCCTGGAAAGAAACAGAGCAGCATCCTATTTTCCATGTAAATAATGGACCTCCATTAATGCTCGAGCAATCCCAAATAGCAAAAAAATTACAAGCTAGACAGCTAGATTTTTTTCATTATTGATGGATTTTTCAGCCTTGAACCCTCTTCCCTCACCGCACTGCAATGTGTATTTATAACAACAGAACATTCAAAAATAATTTCTGACAGACTACTAAATTTACGGTTCATGGGACATAAGCTGTAAGTCAGATAATATACTATCACAAAAAACAGCTTAGAGGAACAAGTGAAATAAAAACCTTTAAAACATGTTTTAAAGGTAACAACAGAGCCACTTCATTACAAACCAAACAAGGCCTTCAGATCTTTCTACTACAGTGAGATATCGCAGAGCATCAATTTCCTACAGCCAAGGGTGACATCTACCAAGACATCACAAAATCAAGTGCATATTCCTCACCTGAAACAGATTTTTGTACTCCCTTACAAAAATCTAGAAGTTGTTTTGAGTGACCACAGATTCAGCTTCTTCCTCCAAAGAGCAGCATTTTCACCAGGCTTCAAATAGCACTACATAGTACAGAAAGACACTAACTACAGCACAGCACCATTTGATGTGGAAATGAAATTGCCAAGACTCTACATGACCTATTTAGCTACTGTGGTTCTTGAGAAACGAGGTCTTGATGGGTGACATTTGTTTTAGTTTCAAACAGTTCACTAACCTGGTGGTCTTCACTGCTTCCTTAGCTTCAGCTACTCAACTTCCACGAATAAGAATTAAATGAGAGAAAAAGAAAAATCTTTTATTGTAAATATATGCCTATCATCTTATCTATAATAATCCACTGTATTTCTTACAAGCACCAAAGCTACATTGGCTCATGGAGCACAACAGGCAGTTCTGGCAATGACAATAACCTATCAGAGAAAAACAAAGAATTGCCTCTTTCAGAGACTCTAAGAAGTACCTTGACAGGCACAGGAAAACATTCGCGTTCCTTGCACTGCAAGCAGGCACAAAAAGTCAGTCAACTTCCAGGCGTAAAGTCAGTAACGGATACCCATTCCTCCAACACAACATACACGGCTATTACTTCATTTCCCAAAGCCTAGTCATGAATATATCCAGAGTCTTTCTGAGTGCTTTGTAGATGCCTAATCCTAGCCTTGGACAGTATCCCACTGTTATCCTCAAGTGCTCTGTAACAAATACTAAGTAGCAGCAGCTTTTCCCTTCAAGCTAATAACTGATTATGATTATAAAGACAAGTAGTTCCACAACAAATCCAGCCACTTCTGGTAGAAGACTTCTTTGGGCTCCTTCTATACCCCTTTTGGACAAGAAATACAGGGCACACTGCTGAACTCAGACGCAAATCATCAGCAACATGAACACCTATATATTTAATCTCTCCACTGCCTGCTCAGCTATTTTAATACACAAGATATTAAATCAATTTGGCTAATGCACAATATTCGCTCTTACTCTTCACTTGTGACAGAAAACTGAAATCTCACACGGGCGAGCTGAATCATCTGAGCTGCTGATGTAATGCCTACCTACTTACTGATTTACACAAATCAATTGAAACAAATTAGGTTTGTCCATTAATATTCGACTTTGAGAGAGGTGATGTTTTTATTGTACCAGGCCAGAGAAGTGCCATACACCCTTTGGCTCTATTTTGCTATTATCTAACAAGCCCATGGCAGAACTGGTCACTTGACTCTACGTCCCTTTTGTCTGCTTCTAGATGAATCTTTTGGCTCAATTCTGTTATTATCTAACAAGCACATTGCAGAATTGATCACTTGACTCTATTTGCCTTTGCCTGCTTTTAGATGAGTCTTTTCTTCAGTCGCTCCCCCCTCACTTCTAGACTTTAGTATGAACACACAAGTCTACTCAGAGCGACATGTTGCCAGCAGCTGCTGTTGCTGCCCGATCAAAACACAGAAAGGTAAAACTATGGCTAATGAAGAGGTGAAGCAGGAATAGCTCTGGCATCAACAAGAATCAGCGTATGGAAGGCAGCGAGACATACCTATAGGACATGGAGAGCTTTGTTCTTTCTGGCTTCTTTTCTTGCCTCCTCAGGAAAAGGACAGAGAAGAAAACAGACACAGAACCATACACATCATAGGCAACAGCTCCTTCGTCCGCAGCTATGCTCTGGCTTCTTCACTACCCTTATTTCTCCACAGAGCAGGGCATAAACATAACAAATTAAACTGTGAGCCAACAACAAAGAAAGGGAGATGGGAAAAGGAAGACTGAGGTCTACAAACAGTAACCAAGTCTTCAATGGCAAGTCACATCCACAGCTCCTACTTTAAGAGTCCTTACCAATGTCTTCCCTAAGACTTTCTTTAGGTCCTTTTATGCAACAGACACAGGGCAGAATTGCCCTAAAATCAGCCCTAAACTGCTACAATATCCTAAAGCAGGTAGCTAGAACTATTTACGTAAGTACACGGTTCCTAATCCTCTAGAACTCGGCAGCACTCCATCCCTCCTTTGATAAGAAGGGGTAATGATGCTTATCACAGAATCACAGAATAGTAGGGGTTGGAAGGGACCTCTGTGGGTCATCTAGAACATATTTGGCTATGATTAATCTCTATTGGCTTTTATGGAATTTGTAATGTGAATATTAAAACTACACTTTATTGCACATGCAATCTGCATTGCTATTGATATGTCCATTTGATTCTATTTGCTTGAATTTTAGAAATAAACTTCCATCATCTTCAGATTAAGTTTGATCCCAGCTTGTAGGTTTTGACATGAAGTTAGAAGAAATATCTTTGACTGTTGTGAGCTGTTAACCATAGGGTCCATGGCCGGGGGAGCAGAAGAGGAGCTGTGACAGAGCTCTGATTAGCAGCCTGTGAGACAGAGGTATAGAGAAAGTTCAGCAGCAAAATGCCAACGGAATTTGCTCCAAAACATGCTTCTTCACCCATCAAACAAAAGGGAAGACTCACGGTAGAAATAACCAAAGAAAACCCAACTCTTATGCAGCCTACGTATAGGGCTCACCACAACAGAGGGGCTGCCTTTAATAGCACTGATGGCACCTAAAGGGGAAAAGAAAAAAAAAAAAAAAGATAAAATGCTTATTATATTTCAAGCATAAAAGTTCTGATCAGGAGAAAAAGAAAGATCTCTTTAATTTCCAAGCTTGCCAAGCAGCAAAGAAAGCACGGTAACAGCTTTGCAGCTGTGGAGGCAAAACAAATCTGACTAGCACGTTGGAGTTTGGCCAGTTTCTCCCTGCCGGTCACTGACTGCTTTCCAAAGAAATGAACAGGGTGAGAAGACAGTGGAAAAGATCCTTTGCCATTCCTTCAAAAAAAAAAAAAAAAAAAAAAA
>Ga0065711_1038935_pt1 | contig 18275 bp, 14 predicted proteins | sample Hoacrofraction12_FD_59098 | JGI IMG/M metagenome (GOLD analysis project Ga0065711, IMG submission 59098) | Hoatzin crop microbial communities from Cojedes, Venezuela - Epithelial fraction 12 v2 (version 2) | ecosystem: Host-associated > Birds > Digestive system > Esophagus > Crop | place... | reverse complement strand
GGGGGGGGGGGTCTGAGCCGTGACACCGGGTGGGTTGCGGGTGGGCAGAGGGAGCAGCCCAGCCTGAGGGCTTGCGTGGGCGAGGGCAGCTGGGCGGGTGCGGGGCATCAGCTCTCTCCTGAGCTGCTGGCCGGCCTGTGCTGCCTCCGCGTCTCCTCCTGGGGCGAGCTGCCCTCTCTGACCGCCTCGGGGGGAGGAAAGAGGCTTCTCGTGGTGCCTTGCCTAGACCCGCCCGCACTTAATGCAAGAATCGATGTCCTTTCTTAGGGTGCTGTGTGCAGCCCCTTCTCAGTGGTGCTTCAGGAGAGCACTGAGTAAAAGGTTTGTACTCAAGAAACCCTTCTGTTTACCGAGCTCTCCGGGAGTGGCTGTGGTAGCTCTGCGGGTCCCCAGGGAGATGGGGCTCGGGGCTGAGCCCGCTGAGCGGAGGCTGCGGCTCAGCCAAGGTGCAGGCAGGGTTTAGAGGTGGGAGCAGGGTGTGGGGTGCAGAGAGGGATGGCAGAAAGCTGAGTGAGTCTCAAGCAACAGTTGCTTCCCTCTGTACCTGCAGAGGCGATGGGCATGTACGGGGACCTTATGGCTTCCCCAGGGCTGCAGAGGAGCACCAGTCTCCCATCCCTTCCACTGGATTCCCTTCTGTTATTCCTGATTTGATCTGAGAAATAGATGTACGGTGGAGAGCCTGGTTGAAGATGTGAAAGGCTGAAAAGTGTCCATAGTGTACAAGTTCCCTTTCTAAATCATTCTTCCCAGGAGCAGCTGGCACTGTGCAAGAGGATGAACTGAAGAGCTGATTCCTGGAGCTCAGACACATGGGGGTTTTTAAATCTTAAATAACAAAAGCCTTAAAATAACTTTGATTCAACTTGAAATGCTTCTGAGTTAAAAGAAAGACCTGAAAAACTTAAATTTGGATTGGCCTGACTGCATTCTTCTAATTGTTCTTGATTGTTTAATTTTTATTTATGTACTCCATGGCAGCTCTTCCCAAGATTTCCTCATGAGCACTTACATTCCTGGCTATAACTGCTTTCCTAACCTCCCTGCTGACTACTCATTAAAACCTCAGTTACTCAACCATTTATTAACACTTGAACTATGTATGAGTAGGAGTTTATGAAAGTGTGAGCCCATTTATGTTTGTACTCATAAATGGTGTGCCTTCTGCTTGCATGTGAAGATAATAATCTTTTCTACTTCTCAGTGAGTATTACTGACTCAGACCTGCCTGAAATGGTTGTGTTTGCAGAAACGCCACAGAAAAACCTGCCGGATTTCCTCTAAGGACCTTGTCTGCTCTTGCTGTCCTTGAAGCAAACAGGTAAGCTGAAACTGCCCCTCTGCTGCCTGTGGATCCCAGGCCAGGTGCAGAAATGCAAAAATCATATTCCTCCTCCCCCTTTGAAGTGGCACATGGGAGCTGTTTGGCCCCAGGGACAGTCCACAGTCCTTCTTGGAAGGAAAAATGTTAAACTCCACAGCAACACTTGCAAGGCCCTCAGAGGGACCTCGTGCTGCTGTGATGCACTCGGTGTGAAGGCTCCTAACAGGGACAGGACTGTCCCAAACACAGGCTTTGAGAAAAGCTGGTACCATGGAGATCACTACCTCTCTTGACCCTTCTAAATCCTTGGCCAGAGACCTAGTGCCACCCCATCACAGTACTACTGGTGGTCAAAAATAGAGGGGATGGTTCTGCTCAAATGCGTGTGGCCTTGGTCTCGTGGTACATGTGTGCTAGAACCAGCCAGTGCTGACCCAGTGGCAGGGCTAATGGGTGACTGGTTTTCTGTGCCTTCTTCCACTCAGGATATGAGCTAGGCAGGCTGCCTTGGGCCCCCTCAGCTCTGTTAAAGTGTGTATTCCCACAAGCCAGTGGTCTTGCTTGCAGTTTGTGTTTGAGGGGTCAATGCATGAGCATGCTGCTCACAGCCTGTCCTGCAGAGCCAGCCGGACACTCCTGTCTGGGCCCAGAGGCTCAGGAGTTGCCATGTCACCTCTGCTCCCATCTTGCAGCAGATGCTGCTCTGTTTTGACTTGGCCAGTCAACCTGCCCGAGCGGGCAAGGGTGCTCATCCTTCTCCAAAAGGGAGAAACGGTGCAATAGAGCATGGAAAATTGATGACATGCTTATTTGGTGCAGTCAGATGGCATTAGAGGCCTGAGCCCATTCATATCCTGCTGGGGACTTGTTTTCCTTCTGTGGTTATTTGTCAAATGCTAATGAGCGGAAGCAATTTGCTCCTCTAGCTTTGAGAGCAGGAGACGGGGAGGGGGCTGGGGAGGGAGAAGGCCACCTGCACGGGGCCTGGTGGGTATAACTATCTGCCTTTTTTGTTCAAGCTGTTGTTTTAACGGCTGGGATTGCCTTCTTCCCAGAAAGCAGTTTTCTGGTGTTACCCTGCTTCCTCTGAGTGTTTCACTGATGCTTGTGAGCCGGCAATGCAGCTGCCTCAGGGGTAGCGTGAGATGGGGCAGATAGCCTGCAGTGCCATGGCAGGCAGTCGAACAGGCAGAGCGCAGTCCCCCGAGCCAAAGCGCAGTGAGAATATCGCAGTAGGAAGTACCAGCGGGTCTCTGAAACATGCAGATGGTGCTTCACTACTTCTGGATTAACTCAGGGAATTGTATGCACAGCCTTGTTTCCTATTTACATGTGGTCATGCCCCTGGTGTATCACATGCTCTGTCTAGCAGAGTGCAACTGTCTCTGACTAAAACCTTGTTGTCTGGTTGTGCTCTGCTTGGGGAGTGTGGATGGGAAGACACAATCGAGCCCACGGATCTCTGCTCCTCGGCACCCAAGGAGTGCGGTATGGAGTGGTGCAAGCAAGCGGCTGCTCTTAGTCTGCTTTGCACTGGATGATCACAGGCTACAGAGTTGACTGAGTTCTGCCACCAGCTGTAGGAGTTTTGGCTAAATACTTGGCTCTTTCCCTAAAGAAAAGGGTATTGGTTCTTTATCTAGTGCTTATCCTTCATTAAAAGATCCCTGAGCAAGTGTTTATCCTAGGCAGGAGCCTGGCAGACCCTGATAAAACAGTGTATAGAACCATATTTTTCCTAAAATGCTGCAATGAGGGGTACAGAAGACTTAACTGGATGTGGTTCTTTGTTTAAACTCAAGCTGACATTAGTATTTCAGGAACATCCAGTGATGTGGGCAGGTACGAGTACCCTGACCCCTGTGTCCTGCGCAGAAGAGAGCTTTGCCATAGGCTTCAGTGGCTGGGTTAGTGCAGGAACAGAAACCTGAGTGTTGGTGCCACACGCAGCTGCCCTTCGAGCTGCCCCTGCTACTGGTTTGTAGTAGTATCTTCTCACAAGCCAAACGTCCCTGGTGAGCAGCTTTGCTCTCGGGGCAGATCTGGAATAGGTGGGATGCTGGGGCCTGCGAGCAGGGTGCGCTGCTGGTAAAGCAAAGTCACTGTGTTCTCCTAAGGCAGCTTGTATGCATGTGTTGCATGTGGATTTAGTTTGGAAGGCTATGAAAACACCCTGCTGATCCTTTGTAGAGCCACTGAAAACACTCCTGGCTCCAGACCCATTGATCCTGAACAGCTTTTAATTAGTGTCTAATGTACGTAGTTAAACACAGTATATGCAGTTTCCTGCCTGGTATCCCCAGGTGCTCTTACGGTCTGATAACTCAGCTATGGGTCATCAAGTCTAAACAAATGATGTCAAGATGTTTGTCCTGGGGATGAGTGAGCACAGAGCTTGTCCCTGCTACCAAGGTGGAGCTGGTGTTGACGACTAACCGGGGAGAAGAGTTGGTACTCAGCAGGATCCCCTGAGGTTTGGGTCTAGCAGATGGCTTCATGGAGTAAATGATGGAAAACCGCAGTAACTTGTGCGTAAGTTAGAGGAGAAGGGCTCCGGGTTTTTGCTTTCTGCTACCTGGCCTCCCTGCATTACCTTGTGAGGGGTTTTTGCTGAAATAACAACTTAGCACACAACATCATGGCCCTAAAGATTGACTCCTGCCAGTACAGAGCATTTGGGAAGAGGCAAGCTGCGAAAAGATGAAATGAGATATTTTTGAGGGATTGATGGTGAGCCTGTGGCTTGAGTCCATTGCTTGGCACTACTACGAGTAGCGCAGCCTTGGCAGGGTGCAGTAAAGGTGACACGGAGGGCTTTGAGCTGCATCGGTGCAAGAGCACTGGCTGTGATGCATCTTACTGTAAACAAGTGTATTGTGTCCTGCGCTGGCTGGGGTCCTTCTGATGGTGCTGAGCGGGTGCCTTCTCTGGAAGGACTGAAACCTGATGAGCAGGTTTGATGCTGCTCTGAACAATGTTCCCTTCTCACCTCTGCCACCCTCTCTGCTCCGGCTGGTGAAGTGGCTGACAACTCTATTTCCAACCACAAAATGACGGTGTTCTTCTTGCATAAACATCTGCATTTATGTTTTGCCTTTGCCATTTAAAAATAAATGTAGTAGCTGAGCTTAAAGTTTAGCAGCATTTATTTTTTGCACTCCCTGGAAAATCACAGCCACTGCCTGTGCTGCATAGGAGTTTGCAGTCTTTGCCCTGAAAAGCCCAGGAAGAAAAAAAGAAGGGGGGGAGGAAGAGATAGAGGCAAATTGGGGAGAGGAGGACTGTTGTGTGCGCAGTTGCAATCAGGTCAGGTGTAGAGCTCCAAAATCTTGTTCCTTGGCCTGGTGCGCAGAGCTCTGCAGCCGCTATGATGCCTTCCTGACAGAGCACTGACTTCTTGTACCGTCCCTGGTAGGGTGCTGGGTTATCAGGTCTACCCAGGGGAGACAAGCTGTTGGGAGCTAACATGGGGGCGTTCTCCCACCTGCTGGCCAACCTTTGGTTAAGAGTTCCTCTTAAATACCTCATATGAATTAAAACCTGATTCAGTGAAAATACATTGTGTCTGAGGTGTAGGCTAGTGCCAAGCTGCTGGTGGGGTTTCAGTCCTTTCATCATTCTGCCTCAATTTAGCCTTGAGAGGAAACATGTAATGGTGTCTCTGTCAGTAACATCTCCCTACTGAGCATAGGGTCTCTGCTTTGGTCATTGGGCTGTTTCATATGGTAGATACTGTCAGACATTGATTGGTCTGGCCAAAACTACCTGTCTTCTCCTCTGTCTACTATACCAGATGTATTTTTCAGATATTCTCACTCTACAATATTTCTATGCATGTGTGGCACTTCATAAACTTATTCTGGTTTATAATCCTCCTCTGAAGCCATCTCTGGAGTTCTGCAAGTCCCTTTTGGAGAGAAGGAAGAGGATGAGGACGGGGAAGCAGGCAGTTGCTATTCCAGCCAGTACTCAGCTGGGTTGTACTGGTGCTGTGTCAGTGCCATGTGTTGGTCACCTGAGCTTCAGCCTGGACAGAGGCTTCCACGTGCCCTGAGCTGCCCCAAAGCTGTACACAGCCACCGGAGAGGGGGTCCTGCCTGGGGCATGTCGGGTTTGTGTTACAGCCCACGCGTATGTAGCTGGCATTGCTGCAGGGGCTCTCTGAACATCTCTGAAGCAGATGTTGGAGATGGTTCATCTTCATCTTCCAATGCAGCTACCCCCAACATGGGACACGGCAGCTCTTGTGCTCTGCAGTGCTGGCACAGGAGTGCCTGAAATGGAGACAACCTTCCCTAGCCCTGCTAGAGGGGAAGCAGGCAGACAGGGTATGAATATCCAACTTGGAGGTTGGCTGAGACACCAAAGCAACTTCTCTGTGCTTGCAGTAAGTGCCATGGGCTCTACTAGTTGTGAGTCACAGGGTTTCTCAAGCTCACTTTGAAAGCCCAGGCTAAGGGGTCTAGCAGCAGATCCAAACATGACAAAATGAATGTGTTGGGCGTCTGGTGTTCGCCACTGACCCTGCAGCTGTAGCACTGACTTTTCTGAACAGAATATTATGGTAAGAAGAGTGGGTGAAAGCTGCTGCCAGGTGGGGAAGAGGCTGGGAGAACACTCATTGCTTCTCAGACATACAAAGATGAGTGTTTTGTTTATGTGGAATGATGAAGGGCCTGACTGGGCTAATTAACAAGTACAGCTCTTGGGGATGGAATCCGCACATTAGTTGACCGAGACTGACAGGGGAAAGTTTTAAAGCAAGGTAGAAGGTTCTGAAGAGCATGATCACCATTCAGAGAGGAAAAGCTGGTTTGGATGTGCCAACAAGATGATATGGGAATAAAGGAGAAGATATTAATCAGTGGAAAGCAAGTCTGGTTATCAAGAAACATTTCCTAATAAGAAGATTCATCAGGATGTGGAACAGGGGAAATAGTGGAAGTCCCATTGCTGGTCACTTCAGCACTGGATCAGAAAATATACTGCAGGGAATAATCCTGTGCAGGCAGGAAGAAACTGGGATGAGCTAATAGGACTTTCCCATATCTAATTTCTGCAATTCTGAGTTCCATTAGGGAAAATAATACTTTCAATTTCTTTCTCTGGCCAATGTAATTTCCAATTCAGCCAATGTTCCGTGGAAAACTGAAAAACACTGAATGCAGAAGCATTTTGCATCCGCTGTTGACATTTTTGGTGGTCTTTTGTTGAACATCAGTGTCTGAAATGAGAATGAAGTCCTCTACTTGCTTGCAGGCTAGGGTTATGTGCACAGCAGTAAATGTTCTCCAACACATTTTTATAACATGGCTCAGTGATCAGCTACGTGATGACTAAGGTGAAAAATACCGAATTCCCCCTGGTCTGGTAGTTTCTTAGCGTTTGTCCTTTCTATGCTGTCAGCAAGAGATTGCATTAATCAATGTCTACCCGTGCTCAGCCTGTTCTTCTTACATGGGCAAAATGTACCATCTCCCTTAACTTTTCCACCGAGCAAAACTAACTTTGAACTAACCTTGCAGCTGAACATCCTGTTGCAAGCCCCCATCCCCTTTTCCCTCTTGGACACAAGACACTAAAATGAGCAGCAGAGGGTTAAGGCTGTCTTGCAGAAAACCTTCTGGTCGCTTAGCTTCTGCTTCACCCTCCTGCAACATCCCCGTGTCGGCTGGACGTGTGGGATGCCAATAACCCATGAAAACAAATTCTCCAAGGAGAACATTGTGGCCCAAGGAAAGGGGCTTTGTGCTGAGAGCTCTTTAGGCTGCTGGATTGTGTCCAGCTGTGGTGGGAGAGGGTGCGTGTTCCCGCCGGGCAGTTGTTGGGGCACTGCTGGCAGAATTGTTGTTCTCGCAGCCTGCTTCATAGCGGGTGTGTCTCGGCAGCAATAATTAGTTGCAAATAGGCTTTTCTTCATCATTCCCAGCAGAGATTGAGTAGAAATCCTTCCAGGTCCCAGGGAAGCCAGGGCACTGGCAGCTGTGCAGGGCATGTCCTGCCCTGCGTGGGCTCAGCTGAGTTCCCAGGAGTGCCCGGTGCTGGTTAACCCTGCACTTGTAATGTGATTTTGGAGAGATGCAGGCAGCGCTGAACACCCCTGAAAGCTTTGCCTATGCCTCCGGTACCGATCGTCACGTTTTGCTGTGTCTGTAAGGCTTTTCTCTAGATTGTTGTCCGTTCCTGCATCAAAATTATGTTCCTTGGGGCAGAGATTGCTGGCTCCTTTCCCAGCTCAGCCGCGGCACTGGAGTCTGTGCCATAGTACCCGCCTGCACAGTTTGAGTCTGGCAGGACCCTCACTGATACCCCTCTATCTTTTATCTGTTGATGTGATAATGGCTACAGGACCTTGAACATCTGCGGTAGGATTTGGTGAGGATGCTTCTTCCACTGGTTTGTAGAAAGGTGCATAGCCTCACACTCCTCCCTAGGGCTCTGTTAACTTAATAAAATAAGGCTCTTGTTGTCATGTAATAGTTAGGTGGGGTACTCCTGCCTCTGCACATGAAAGATAATAATCTCCTCAGATATGAAGTGAGGGGCAAACTGTACATGTATGTCTTCACCAGTAATCTTCAGCATCTGCACAAACATCTGATGGGGAAAGGGTCATGAATTTCACTCAAAAAAAAAAAAAAACCAACAAAAAAACCCCACCACATTCTTGCTAAGCTTCCACCTGCCCTGCAGACCCTAACCACTTTTTAGATTCCAGTGTGATCTGCTCCAGAGCTGCACACTGCAAGTTTTCTAATGAGACGGAGAAGAGGCAGGTAGGAGCAGGACAACAGATGGGCAAGGAAAAATTGAATAATCTGTTCTTCACTAGGCCAAACCTATAATAACTTTGCTACTTAGTAGACTTCTGCTGAGGATTTATTTAGAAGCTTTTTGAAGCACAAATAAGCTGTTTTTTAAAAAATACTTTAAGGGTTTAAAGCTGGCTTTAGTCTTCTGTTCTTTTTGGCCAAAATGAGAGAGAACCTGGGTAAAATTCATTTGTGTTAGGTGCCTCACATGCAGAAGGACTTTCTCTGAGATTTGAGCTTGGGATTTGAGTCAGTGGCTGATAGACGATGGTCTGGTATCTCTTCCGGTATGGTCTCTGTCATCTGCTTTTCTGTCCAGTTAATTGTTGACATGCAGCAACAGCTCCAGGTGCTAGGGGAGAGTGACATTTTTTGGTCAAATCCTCATAAAAGAAGGTCTGAGACTATATTCACTAATATTATCCAGGTGCATGAGTACTCCTAGTTAGTGGCTATCCTAACCCCAGAAACAGCAGCTCAGTTGTTTTGTTGCTCGGTCGTTTCTGCTTTGCAGCTTCGCAGTTCATCCCAGTGCTGCCCGACCTGGGGCCCTTCCAGCAGCCCCCGGCAGAAGCCAGCGTGTCCCATCGACTCCATCCTGCTGCAGCGCTTGTGGAGCTCTAAGCAGCCCTGCCAAGCCTCCCGGTGGAGGATCTGGAAGGCTCAATGTTCTGTTTCAGGCTTTTAACTCTTGCAGCAGAAGATTTTCTCAGTATGAGTCCAGGAAGGCTTTAAAACTGCTCGTCTGCTTTGTAACCTTGCTGTGGTTCAGTGCTCTCAGCTGGAAAACCTGGCAGGTAGCGAACGATCCTGCTAAGAGCCAGGACTGTGGCCTGTCCCTTCAAAGGCTTTACTCCAGGTTTTGGCCAGAGTGAGAAGAACTTTAGTCCTTGAAAATATGCTGATGGTGAATGTGCTCTGCACCAACGTGCCTCCTTTCAGTTGTTCTATATTTCTAGGCAGCTGAGGGATGACACTGATGATCCCTCTCCTGCAGGTGAGGAAGTTCAGGGGGACAGAAGAGCTCATGCCATGGTAATGCTGTGGGTTGGAGTTCTCCCAAATAACATGCTTGCTTTAGCATTATGCTGCCTGTCACGGTAAGCGTATTGCATGTGTAGATGATCTAGAATGGGCCTTGGAAAAATAATCAGTTTGTCATCTTTATGCATGCTTTAGTATGGTCAATGAGGCTCAGAGCTGAAGTTGCCTGTGCTGTTCGAAAATGCTGTGGAATTTTGAGAAAAATACAGCATTATCTGGAACCTTTTAGGCCGTTTATTGTGGCAGACCCCTAAAGCTGAGTTATTAACTTGCTGCAACAATTGTGTGTTGTTTTATCCCCTCAGGGGCACCCAGGAGATGAAGTGATTGCTTTCTCATGTACTTTAGGGTCATTTAGAATAAAGAGCTATGTGTATGTCCTAAGGTACAAGTGACAGGTCCTGCCTAAAGTTTAACTTCTCTATCATTTATACTGTGTGGCTTATGTGCATCTGTCTCTGCTGAAGTAATTCTGTCATCAGCTGAGAGCAGTTTATAAACCCTCCTGCCATCCCTTCAGGTCCAGGTTAGCTATGCAGTCGCTGATAGCTTCAGTCCTGCGAGGACTGCATGCTCAGGAGTAGTGTCCCAAGTGCTGCAGAGGATCCCTGTGTTCTGATGCACCTGCAGAAGGTCCTGGGTGAATCGGCTGCTGTGCTCATGCAGGGTCTGGCTGATGTCATGGCAAAGCGTTTAGTGGCTGTGGCTGCCGTTAACGGCTATTGCCCACCAAGATATTGCGTGTTAGTATTGCACTGGGTGACCCCAGCCAGACTTTTCCAGTCCCTAAGCCAGCTTGGATATCTCTGCGTGGTGAACACAGTGCAGAGGCAGGCATCGATCAGCAGAATTGCAGAAAATCAGGCACCCCGTTGCCGTTGGAAGCCAGATGCTGTTACACAGGCTGATTTAAGAGGCTTCAGTCCTCTGTGACTTGTGAAACTGGGTCTTTGGCTAAGCTGCCCTGGTATGAACTGGGAGGTGATGGGAATTAGCAGCCCTGTGCCTTTCAACAGTCAGAAGCTGTTTGAGGTCATGCTTCACCAGGGTCTCCTGAAAATGCTCTGTTATATGATGAATTTAAGGTCCCCACACTTGCTCTGCGGCACTTGCTACTCACAAAAGTAGCCACAGGGAAGTGGCAGATGCTTCTTGTATTGCCAAGGGCATGTTTAATGTCCCAGGGAATATCTTCCCAGCTCTGTAGAAAAGGGCCAGAGCAGTTGGTAAACTGCACTGTGTCTGACTGGAGCCAAGGGCACCGCGCTGGCAGACCTGGCAGCTCCTGGCTTTAAGGTTATGAACTGGGCAAATCAAGTAGAAAGACAGCTCAGAGCCTAACAGTAATCTGCAACTCAACAGCAAAGTTTATTGCGCATCAGTTGTTCCGTTTGGAGTTTTAAAAGACAAAAGATGAATCTGAGCTTGAAATCTAATCTGCAACAGGGAGGGGAATGTTGCAAGATCATCTGAGCTTCCAAAACCGCAGGTGTAGAATATTATCCTGATGGTTAGGGACAGTCTTGATAGGTCTTCATCAGAGTGGGAGAGCAAACTTTGCCTCATTGCTGCTGTTCAGGATTTCTTTGAACACTATTTCAAAGCGGGGTGAGACTGTTCCTTTACTGGTGTGTGTTATGAGGATTAAACAAACTTCAGACTGTGCAGGATTACATGGTGGTCGTAGTAAATTCCTGAAGAGGAAATTCTGAAGAGGAGAATGAATACAGCTGGAGGCTGGGGAAGCTAAAGACTTCTCCTCTGCTCTTCTTGCAGAAGCTTACTAGCTCTGAAGAGTAGTAAGTCTGTGTTTGCCTGTGACCGGCGTACTTTTGGGCAAAGCGTGCGGCTTGAGAGTGGTAGTGGAAGTTTGCATTCACAATCAGTCATTTCCTATGTGAAAAGGTCTGTTCTGAGTGTTGAAATGTTCCACTAACAGGCAGCTTGCTATCTCTATTTTCCAAGTATAGAACCGAGGCACAGAGAAATAATGGGGTAGATCTGCACAGGGCTTTTTGTTTATTTTAAATAATAATAGCAAAGGCTTTTTGTTCCAATTATTTGAACAGGATTTAGGGAAGTAGTTATCTGAGACCTTAGTTCATGCTTTACCCTGACTATCTCCCTTACAGTAGCTATAACTTTGTTTGCTGGCTCTGTATGGAGTCTGTAGAAAGCTGTCCATGTCCTCCACAGCCCCTGGTATCTGTCTTGTGTTCTGGGCTCTCTCCAGCCTGGCCCCGGTCTCTGCTGTGCCCACTCAACTCCATACCCAGCAGGGCCTTTCCTGGCACCTCTGGGGATATTACAAGACCAAGTGAGCACATTCAGTGATCAAAACCGTGTTTAGAAATGCATATTCTTGCCCTGGTGAGGAAAGGACTAAACAAGTATAATACTTTAAATCTGAACCTAGTCTGATACAGCTCATCTAATGCTATCATAGAAGTTAGCAGAGGTTCCTGGGAAAGCAAGTGCTAGACAAAGTGTGTGGTAAATTACTTGGTAAGAGCTATCTCTGCTTTCGTGTATTTCCAACCCTCCAGATTAATTTTCTGCATTGCCCCTTGACAGTGCCTGCCCTACTAACAGCTGCTTCACGCATCATTCTGTTCCCAGCCATGTCACTCCACTCAGACCCACACAATTGTTAGAGGCGATAAAAAAATCATCTTAGTGGCTCTTTTGCCATTGGCATCTCTGCTTTTGTGCTGCCGGTCCCACCTGCTTGGGGTTTGTGTGAGTCGAAGCTTGGCTTAACTGACATGTCTGTTATCCTTCCTGACCACATTGGCCCTCTCAGACTTCTGCTGCTCAAGCCAAGTTTTACGCAGCTGGCTGAGTGGGCTTAGATCATGCACGGAGCCTGGTGCTTCAAAGGTTTTCTGCTCTTTGTGAAGCCGGTTGCCTTACAGGGCAGTACAGAGACTGTGGCATAATCCTCGCTTAGAGTTCTCAGGAGACCCTCTTTCTGGTTAAGGTCTTAATGGGAATTAACTTTAGTCACTAAACACCCACATGCATATGTGTGGGGATTCCAAATACTGCTGTGGCATCATCCGTGTTTCTTTAGGAAATCCTATTCCTAGGAGCATCAGCAAGATTTTCAGAGACTTGGGCCCCTTTACTTCTCAAGAGGAAAAAGAGATGATAAAAGGTTGAAAACACAAAAATCATAAATATATCAGAAAGCATCACCTTGTAGATCAGCACATTCAGCCCCCTGCCAGTGAAGGAGCCTTCTGCCTGATCCCTTCTCCAGTCCCCTCTCCAGTTCTGCCCACGTGATGGATTTCCCTTGCGTCCCTGCGGCGTTTATTCCGCAGCCTAATAGATCTGCCCGTTAGGAAACGTTTTCTGAAGTTTAACCTCAACTTTCCTTTGTTCTAGTTTATTCCGTAACACCATGGACTGTGCTTGAATTGACGGGACTTGGGACTGTGCCTGTTTTCAGAGAAGTGCAGAGCAGTAACAGACAAGACGACACAGAAATTAAAGGACGTAAATGTGAGTTTGCCAGAGGCCTCTGTTTTTGAATATCCTTGCTGTTACATTTGTCAGGAGGAAATCTCTGAAGTCCTTCTCTACTGTTTGGAGCATTATTCAGCAGGTTCTGGGTATTCTAAGTCTTCCCATGTTGCCCGTGAGGCTCGCAGGCAGTTTAAAGAGAAACCTCCAGAGGAGAGAAGTTTTGATATCATGTTGAGAGGTAAAGGGAAGAGAATGGCTGACCCTGAATACTGGACTACAAGCCATCATTTCGGCATCTTCTGACCTATCTAAATCCCTCCCTGGCTGATGCCCCCTGACTTACACCAGGTTTTTTCCTGAACCAATAGAGTAATCGGTAGAAAAGCTGGAGCGGTCGTACGATGAATTAATCTGGGCCTGTTAACACCAATGTTTCATATGATCTCCGTTCCTGCCACTAAACCCCCGATGCTACCGGGCTGCGCAGGAAGGTACGAGACAAGGAACAAAGCAGCCATGTCGTGTAACAGCTACCGAAGATACTGACAGCAAAAAAGTCTCTTACCTGGTTTGCTGATGGGTGGGATGTCTTGTCAGGGCTTCGTTACAGCGATTTTGAAGAAAGAAAGGAAAGAAGGGGGAAAATGTTCCTCGGTGAGTGAGAAATGTGTCAATTTTGGAAGACAGGAGGGGAACGGGCAACACCATCCAGTGAGCTGTCTGGCATTCGCTAACCTCCGTTTGCTGGTTTCTTTGAAATGTGACCTATTTCCTTGTTGCACAGGAAAGAAAAGAAGAGAAAACAAAAGTTGTGTAGCTCTGAAGAGTGAAAGAGCTCTGAGACCTTCTCAGTGCCAGGGCAAGGGTCTTCTATGGAAAAAAACAAATCAGAGGAAAGTGGTGAAGAGCTGTCGTTGTTTAAACGAATGTGTTGGGGGAAGACGTTGCTTGGAGAGCAAAGCTCTCTTCCAGCCCGTTGAACAGATGTTCATGGGGAAGTGAGCCTTCTTGCACGAGTGTCACTGCCATGCCATGGTGTGTCCCTTGGAAGTCACAGGGATGTAAGGAGAGCTTAGTTTCCTTGGGTTTTCCATATCCAGGCCAGAAGGCTACTGAGAAAGGCCCTCTGTGTAGAACTAGTTTGGAGTTATGGTTTGTGATGGTCAAGACCTAGTTCAGTAACCCAAGAAGCCTCTCCTAGCCTGCCCTGCTTTTTGATGAGTTTTGTAGTGTCAAAATGGCCACAGTGCTAACAGCTGGGCTGGGAACCATCCAACACCAGTCCCGCCAAGCAGTGCTTATTTTTGGCAGAGTTTTCAGCTGCTCTTCAGGGGCAGATCTCCCTTTCCAGAAGGGAAACGTTTCCATGTTCCATCACCAGTTATGGTAAATGGCTCACTGCCATCTGACAGCTCATTAGCTTGGAAGAGATGGGGAGAGGGTCAGTGTTCAGGGTTAGCTCTTGGTGATGGGGGAGAAAGGCTACAGCGCTGTGGTCTTTCTGCTGAGTGCAGAGAGGTGCCCCAACGAGATGGATGGGGAATCCAAGTGTCTCGCTGTCAGCGTGTACTGTAGAAGTTGGGATTAGGGCCCTGATCGTGGCAGGTTGAGCTTGCTGATGTTGAAGATTGATTGGAATAAAACCATACAGTAATAGGGTTAGATATGCAAAATGCAAGCTATCCTTGAGCATTACTCCATGGTATGGCATTTCATTGCCAAATCCCCGTCGAGGAGCCCTTTGTTTACGTTTTGACATGGAGCTGCACATGATGTTTACTCAGAAACCTGTATCAAAGATTTTTCCAAGCATGAGGTGAGATCCTGAGGTAGAAGGGATGAATCACAGGCAGCTTACGATGGTGGTGAAAATGCAACATCCCCACACACCTAACTTTGCAGTGCGAGCAGAGAGCTCTCAATCCTGAGCCCTCAGCAAGGCTCCCCTGCACATTTGTCCTTTGCCCAAAATCCCCGCAAAGCGTAGGCGATGTGCAGTGACCTGGAGAATTACTTTCCCATGGGTGTGCGTTCCAGGTTAGTGGTGCCTCTTGCAGGCTGGAGTTACAAATTTGGGAGACACCAGCCCAATTTCATCTAACACCTAGGATTAATTAAACTGACTTTTGCTGTTGGGCAGTTAATTTGCATGTCTCTACACTAGTGGGAAAAACAAACATTTGTTTACAGCTGGTTTCACTTGCAGGTTCTCAACCTGCAGTATTTGGGCTACAAACAAAGCAGAGTAATTAGTTTATTACAGCAGTAGCTGTAAGCCTGGATGGAGTGTTGTGTTAGGTACTGTACAACCATAAAAAGGGTTGGGCAGTGGCTAAGGAGCTAGTCCCAACATGGACTCGGGGCCAGGCTGTGATGTAAAGCCAGAGCTGGGAACTTTGCCCAGGCCCTGCAGTTTAGACATAGCAAGAGAGAGTTTCTTTTATCTTAATTTTATGTACAAAAGGGCTATACAAAATTACCCCATCAGGCCTCAGTATCATTCCCTATGTGTTTTAATGCAACCGGGACAGAGTTTGCAGCCTTACAAGCCTTAAAATGAGCACTGGGTCTGAGTGTCGTGCAAACTGGTGTGCAGCTGGGCATGCTGGATGCATTTGGGCATCGGCCAGCACCACTGAGAAGCGACGGCACCAAGTTTGCCTGGAAGCGTGGCTCTTTGTGCTTCCCCAGGGTTCGGTGCATCATCCCTGCAGGGTTTCTGCCAGCCTGGTGCTGAGCCTGGTCCGGGCAGGATCTGAGCGTGCAGCCTCTGCCACGTGTCGCCACAGGAGGGTGCAGTGTCACCGGGCTGCGGGGCTGGGGTCCGGGTGCTGTGATGGTCACAGGGCTCCCCTCCATCCCAGGGGTGAGTGGGGCTCCGGGCCTGGGGTCTGGGTGCTGTACGGAGCATAGGGCCCCCCTCCATCCCTGGGGTGAGTGGGGACACAGGGGAGTGGAGGGAGAGGATTTCAAGTGTCTCCTGGAAATGCACCATTGTCTCCTCATCCTAGAAAGAGAGGTACCAACCGGCTGGCACTGTGTGATGTTGGAGATGAATTGTAGTGGCAGTCTGTGAAACCTTTTTTTTTTTTCCAGACAGTCCAACGTCCTCTGCCTCTTGTCTTTGAGTATCTGGTCCCTTTACCTTTCTCCATTTTCTGGGCTTTTGTGTGAGTGATGGAGGCCTTGGCTTGGGAAGGTGCGTGCAACTCCATGGTGGCTCCATCACCCCTTCAGAGACAGGTCCAGACCTAGGTTTTGAGCTCAGAAGTTTGCGTGGTCTGGTAAGAGTATGAGAGGGTCCTCAGAGCAGTACTACTTTTGGGTACAGGGCTGGGAGGGGGAGAGTCCCAAGCACACCGATTGTGTGTCCTTGTATGTCAGGAGTCTCTACTTACTATCCAGGAGGGACTGGAGACCCTGCACGTCAGGGGAAAAGCAAGTTTCCCTGCGAAAGGAGAGGGACAGGCAGCACTGAGCCGCTCGCTGCTGGGCAGGGAAGATGGGCGTCTGCAGCCTCCGTCCCTCTTCATTACGCACCGAGCGTGCTTGGAGACAAGCTTCAGCAGACAGAAAGTCCCGGTGTGGCTCTGGGACACACTTTGAGCAATTAGTTTTTCCCTGGCCAGAAGCGGCATCACTCAATTAAACCCTAAATACTTTGTTTAGTTGCTCTTATGTATGTGCTTTGGGGCTCAGACAATGGCTAGCCCAGCTTGAGGAGGAAGGAAACCGCTCTTTCCACCCTGCCAGGGAACCAGCCAAAAATCCAGCCCAGCAATTGCAGCCCGTTTGAACTCGGTTTTCAAACAGAGAGCCAGGCCTTTCCAGTCTGAGCGCCTGTAAGGAAGAGTGGCCCTTGTGCTTACGTGGGGCTGGGGAATCCCACCGTCAGGCATCTGTTTCTGGGAGTGAAGGAGTGTTTTCCCTTGTTTTCTCAGGGCTGTTAGGATGAGCATGTCTGTCAGGTAATACTGAACGCTTTGAGGCCAGCGGAGGCTCAGGAGGTCCTTCCCGGGCATCCCCTGCTCGGGTCACACTGCTGTGCTAGCCGTGGAGTTCAGAGGGCTTCAATAAGGGTTTACACAAGTTCGTGGAAGAAAACTAATTATGGCTGTTAAATGGAAATATACAGCCTATGGCATATGTTCAGCCCTGCACTTAGTTTAGTGATAGCAGAGGATGTAGGAGGATATACTGCAAAAAGTACCATAGCTTCTTGCTTTTTTCTTAATCCTTTTTCTTAGACATGCCATGGCCGGCATCCGATTAGGACACAGGGCTGGCCAGGCCTTTGTGGCTTTTCCTTTCTCTGTTCCCATGTAATGGTCAGATGGTTACAGACTAGTGCTGGGTCAGCCTGGGTGGCACGCAGGACCGTCACCAAGAGCCCTGGCTGCTCAGGTCTGCCCCAGGGCTGGATCCTGTGGATTTGGCAATGCCAGCGCCTAGAAGGGCCGTGGCAGGACACGCAGGCTGCAGGGGCTGGCTGTCCTGCAGACCTGGCATCCACACTGCGCTTCCCAGGGCTGCAAAGCCCCTACCCCCCTCCCAGAGCCCCCCCTTGCAATCGGTTCCTGGGCGGAGGGATCTCATGCTCAGGGAGCTTCCTCTAAGACTTAGCTTCCATCTTCCCCCAGCAGCTTTTCACCCCTTTACTCTTCGTTCAAATCCTCTTGTACTAAACGGCTCCTTGAGGATGGTTTTGGGGTCCCTCGGTCCCCAGGGATGGGCTCAGGCTGGTGGTCTGCTGCTGGGCGCTGCCACCCTTTCCCTGTGTCCTTCCCCAGGGTCCCCCTCTGTGTCCAGAGCAAAGCAGGGCAGCGCATGGCAGTTTGGGAGGGCCCGTTTGTGTAATATTTGCAGAATTGCCAGGTAATTCTCTCTTTCCCGAGGCTTACTAGTCAGCATTCTAATCTCAAAGACGCCTTCAGAAGGAAGAAGGAAATGAGCTCCTGCCCTTTGTTGTTGCTTACTGTTTTATGTGTCCCAAGAGGGCTTTGTTTTTAAGTAAGCAATATTTTATTATTTGCAGTGTTTATTCTTTACTTTCGAAATGCATTGTCCTCTGTGGGACACTCCGTGGTGGCAGCAGAACAAGAGAAATCACGGCAGCACGAGAGCCAGCAGGGCGAAAATGATGTCACTCGGGAGGGAAGGGACCTCTTAAAACATTAGCAAATTCTTTTTTAAATTTAAAGCCAATACCTAACACTACTGTAGAGCACAGCTGCCTTTATTAAGGCCATTTCATCAGACGACTGCTGGCTTTTAAAAAGCGTTTTGAAAGCTCCGGTTAAAATGAAGGATGACGGGTTAAAATGAAGAATGGCGGAATGTTCATTGTTGCGGAGAAAAAAACCCCAAATCCTGGCTTGCTTTATCTGTTCTGTCTGCCGCTGTCAGCATGACCTCCTTGCTTTATCGCTTTTATTGGGAGGTTTTATCGGCCAGGGAGCCGCCAGCATCGCCCCTGGGGCTCTGCCTGCAGCCGGGCTGCCCGGGGAAGATCGCTGCCTGCTCCTTTGCAGCAAGGCTTCGCTGATTAGTTTTATACTGTTGCAGGCAAGACCTGCCTTCTGCACTGATGTCAGCAGGCAGGGCGGGACTTACAGCCTTGCGGG
>Ga0065711_1038918_pt1 | contig 18276 bp, 5 predicted proteins | sample Hoacrofraction12_FD_59098 | JGI IMG/M metagenome (GOLD analysis project Ga0065711, IMG submission 59098) | Hoatzin crop microbial communities from Cojedes, Venezuela - Epithelial fraction 12 v2 (version 2) | ecosystem: Host-associated > Birds > Digestive system > Esophagus > Crop | place... | reverse complement strand
GCTAAAAAAAAAAAAAAAAAAGAATGTCCTTTCAAAAGCATAGATACAGTGTAACAGGTATAGAAGATACTTATTTATGTAAAAAATTACATAATACTTACTGTCTCTTGCCTGAGTGGACAACTGCTTCCTCCTCTCATCCCCAGTGCTGTCAGGCAGTTATCATTCTAGAAGAAGAAATTATTTTTAATCTTTAATATGAAATATTTTGATAACCTGTATTTTTGAGTATTTTCATGTCCACTGTAAACCAATAAGAATTATCTGTAATAAAACTTTTTTTTCTTAAAAAGAAGAAGCAGAAGTGATGTTGTGCAACACTGAGTAATATTGGCTATGTAGATATTTAGAAAAAGATATTAAGTTTTTCAAGTATGTGCACTACACTACAGACAAAATGGGGTAAGACAGAGGATTGATGACTATGCAGTCTAAGCTTGTTTGCATTGCAAATACTAGAGTAGATGTTCATGAAGTTGTTGCAGTGAACTTTACCTCTGAACCAGTATGCAAAAGATGTCACTTTCATATAATGGAGAAATTCAGGTTGGTCTTAATAACCAATACATTCCGTTGAATTCTAATTGTTCTATCTTTACCACTTACTCTTCAGACTTCCAACGAAGTCAAAAGAATAGCACATATAACACAATAATTAGGATGTGCCTGTACCTACAAAATTTAATTTCTGTCAAACAACAGAATTCTTCAGTTGAAAAAAGATTTAAAACAGAAAAATTATGAAAATTAGCAGAGGAACAACAAGTTAAAACAAAGGAAGAGATGGAAGTGCTTTGCTGGTATTACTTAATTTTTTTCAATGGCCTATTTTCACATAGGATAAACCATTTTCCCCTAGATTTTGTGTGTGTCAAAGGATACAAACTATAATACAGAATAGAAATATTACACAGCAATTAAAATATTTTAGAAAAGAATCAAATGTGACCTTTGTGAAGTAAACAACATTTCTACCCATAACAGATTGTACCACATTATAAACATTCAAATTTGAGAATTTAAAATTGTTTCAAATTAAATTTTATTTAAAATTTAAATTTAGTTCCAACATACTTCACCTTTTTCATATTTTACAGTCCCTCTTTTAACTGTCTTTTGCATGAACTTCTTTCTCTTCTCTTGCTTTTTCAAAACATGCATCTAAAATGTACTGCCTTTTTTTTTTTTTTAAATTAGGTTGATCCAAGGAACATCATTACTGCAATCCTCAGCACAATAAACGGCATTCTCTAGAACAGAGATTCTTGTCCTCAGCGTTGTTTTCCTAACTTCGCTAGCCTTATCCCGTATAGAAAACAAATAAGACTACCCTGAGCACAGAGGTTCCACCCAGTCTCCAGACTGTTTTGGTATTCTCACAGTACTTACAGACATACGCAGTACATACAGATGAACAGAGTATAAAAGCAAATAGTTGCACTCGGTTCTTATCATCTACCAGAACATCTAAGCCTACCACTTAAAGAGTTCTGAATAATTATGTACATACGCAGCAGGGGGGGAAGTGTAACGGCCTGATTTGATAAACAAATTTTGAACAAAGACCGGTGGAGCTGCAGTTCAGAGTACGTGGCTTGTTCAGTGGTCTACTAGTAGTTTGCACTGCCTTACAGGTTTCAGCTAATTCTCATTTTCCATTCTCAAGGTTAAGAGAACTGTGCAAGGCAATGTGCTTAGCCTGTGGGATGGGAGTGCCTCCTGTTGCTCAAAAATGATTCATCAGAATTATTAGCAGTGTTATTTAGGTATCTAGTTCAGGTACTCATATTGCCCCATTATTGTGTCTCAATCTGTCTCTCTCTCTTTATAAAGTATTTGTGCGCTCTCAAACACTCCATGTAAGAAGAGCCTGAAGAGCGCGAGCTGTTTGGAAATAACAAGCTAAAATCCATGAGTCATCCTGAGACTATGCTGAATGTTCTCAGACACTGCGTTAAACTTTTAAGGCAACAACAATCCAAAAAGTTTCCTCTTAAAACGTCAGCCGGGTACGCCATGGGCCTCCGGCCGGACAGGGGAGCTGTCAGGGCTGCCGAGCCCTGGCGCGGTACTGCAGGGCAGCGGGGCTGCCTCCGGCCTGCCCCACCATGCCCCTCGCTGCGCCAACCGACAGGAACGCTGCAAGCAACACCCACCAAAAACCACTGGCCTTTCAGCTTAGAAACATCATTTTTTAATGTTGTGTCACAAGATTAAGCCACGTTTTCAGGCTTCCAACAAAGCAACTGACATACCGAAGCATACAAATACATCGTCCTTAATAGAGTATTAACATCTCCTTTTTTAATGCAAGATGGAAACTAGTTAGTATTTTTCTTGTACTGGAGCAGACACGGGCCTATAGTTCTGTTCTGAGGAGTTTGTCTTTTTGGGAGGCAGACCATCTGTGAGAAACAGGAAGAAAATGCTTGCTGAAAAAGCCCGCCGTGCCACCCTGATTTTGGTTGAACAAAGCTGTTAGGAGCTCTTCGGAACATCCTCAGAAGAAGACAAATAGATCCAGCAGTTGATGCAGACTTCTTAACCACAGACTATCATGCTGGTTATCTACGACTAACCCACTCAGATAGCTTTGACACTTCCAACACCAAACCAAATTAAAAAATATTGTAAGACGCTCATACAAAAAACAGCACTGCAGGTAAGAGTGAACTGATAAATAAGTTGCTGTATGAAGTGTCACCGATTCCTGATAATGGCACAAATTAAAATGTTTATGGCTGCTTCTTAATTGGGCAGCTTCTGTGACTGTGGTAATGGAGGTTTTGCTTTTTTGCAGATATATAGTAGCTAACAGGATTTGGGCATTTGATAGTATTCATTCCCTTAGGAGAAGCAGCAGCAGCAGGTAAGAACAAGGGATATGTTATTACTGTCTTTTCTGTAAAAATTTCAGTATTCTATTTCTACTACTGAACAAACATCTTTCAAATACCACAATATCAATGTTTTAAGGAAAAAATATGGAAAACATTTAAAGTCTGGTCGTGGTTTCACATGCTTCTTCCTTACATGTAAACAAATCCTTCATTGTAACAGAATAAACATAAAGTCCCACTTCTAATTAGTCATTAAGTCTTACTAACTGCACTTGGAAAATAAGCTTTTCTAAGATTAATCTTAGGCAGGCACTACATGTACCAGGGTGAACCTGAATGCGTGTGCACACAGGGCCAAGGCCACCCTCCCTCCTTTTCCCGCTAGAGTGGAGGACTCAGCAACGTGAAGAAGGACAAACGTCTATTTCTCAGATGCTGCACAGTGCCACTGCTTCTCCATGCTCCACCTCCCTATACCTGCCATCTGCCAGAATGGAAGAGACACTGGGAGTGTTACTTGTGCAGACACTCCAGGGAAGACAGTGGGAACGAGAGTTAAAGCTGCTCTTGCCTGTTCAGTAAATCTGTGCCTCAGCCTAGGTTCTGAGACTGTCACCTTTTGACTTCAGTGGTTGTTTTTGTTTTTTTGCTTTTTGGTTTGTTTGTGATTTTTTTTTTTAAGGTAAAGAATAAGAAACGAACATATAGTGCTCAAAAACCCCATGACTGGCTTAAAAGTGAGATATTATTTAAAACATTTTAAAATTCTACAGAATCAGTCTGAGCTTTTACAGTTGCTCCATTGTTCTCATTTTTCTTTATAAACCCGAGGGTTAGAAATTTACTTAATCCTCTCCTTCTCTAAGAATGTCATGCAATCTCTTTACCCCAGTAATTGAAGTTTTAAATGAAATGCTAAATAAGCTGAGACTCAGCATAAAATAATTGAATATTGTTAGCACTGTCGTGTTTCTGTTCTTGTTCTCTGGTCCAATTAATTGTTAACACACTTCTAGCTCAGGGTACCTAACTGCACAAATTCAGTCTAAGGAAACAGAAGTGCAAGGACAGTATTAATAGCTAAATTAAAATTATTCTAAAAGTATTAATTGCTAAGAATAATGTACTCTTCTTTGGTCTTAATTAATCTGTCCGTAGACACTGTAAAGTTACCTCCTTAGGCTTCAGATGACTACAATTCTTATTTGATTACAGCTCTTCAATATTTAATGAGCATGACAATCCATAATCTGCCTAGAGGAAAAAACCCAAAACTGTGCGAGGCTACACTTTATTGAAACCTGCAATATACAAACAGAAAACAGAAGTGCAAACACAGCTGCTACAGTAAACCCTACAGGGATGGAAAAAAAAAAAAAAAAAGAAAGAAAAGGAAAAAAAGGAAAAAAAAAGATCAATTCAGAAGCATGTAAAATGCTCCTGTTCCTGAATCTATTCAAAACCTCTTGACGTATTTCGCCATTTGTAAGTACGCTACTTTTTTGATATAAATGAGTCAGTTCATCTGCACTTATAACATATACATGACTGCATTTATAACAGAAAAATTAACAAAAATATTCAAAATCTTAATTTAACCCTCTCAGAAAAAAATATTTTAAATTAGCTGCTATTCAGCATTTTCCAAAACAGTTCATCCTGTAAATGTTTATAGAGCTTGCTGTGATGGAGGACACTAAAATACTGATTGAGCAATTCATACGTTTTCCTCAAAACTACATATTGATGGCTAAAAAATTGAAAATGCAAAACCAAGAAGCACTTAGCCACTAACAAAACTGCAATGTAAAACCGTACTTTCAAAATTTCTTGGCAAGTCCAAGTGAGTCTTACAAGCCTTCCACAACTCTATTATTCTGTGTTAAATAAAGTAGGTACGAAAAACCCTGAAAACAACCGAAAGCAGAACCCCAAATCCAAACTGTAAAACAGCTATAAATGATTGAAGTTAATATATGTCCACCACTAATATTTCTCTGAAAATTATAATTAGCAGGCAAGTAATACAGAATATTAAATCATGGCATTCTGTCCACAGGTGCAGAAGGATTAACATCTCCCATACCACAGGCCCAGCCTTCTAGAGCCACACATACGTTCAGTACTCAGAAGCACCACTTGTTCTCCCGTCACTAGTCTCTCCATACATTTTGTGCTTAATCCAGGTTTATCAGGTCTATAGTTGGAATTAATGGCGTTTACAGATTCTGCTGGATTTATACTATGGTGATCAGGAAACCAGAAATAAAGAAAAGAATAAATGTAATTACTAGAAGTTTCCCATCAATATTTAACAGATAAAGAATTAAATAAAATGAGGATAGCTGTGATTTCACTTGTTACAAAAAGGTAAAGTATGAGTAAACAATGAAAACATGGTGCTGCAAAGAGGATTCAAGTTACTGTTCCAGCTTTCGCTCCTTATTTATCAATGTCTATATTCTTAGTAATAATAAAAAACACAGGACTGTGATTTTCGCTTATTTATTTCTAAACAACAAAAAGTAAATAATGAAAAACATATAAAGCTTTTAATTTGCGGATATCTAATCTCATTACGAGCTGGCTGCAGCAAAAGCTTATTTGCCCATGTAGACAACTTCCTTGAAGATACCTCTTTTGTGAATAAAGACAGGATTAAAAAAAAACCTCTCTACAATGAGAACTTGTGAATAATGACATTTTATAGTTAAACATCAATTTAAAAAAAAATGCAAAGATACAATTCCTTACCGTCTGTAGTCTACCCAATAGTGTTCGGCTAAGAGGATTTCCTACTGGGCTGAAACACCCTGTGAAAAGAAAAGGCTGTGAATTTTCTGCTTGTTATCCTTTTCCATCGAATAAACCATTTTATTTTAAAATCATTATGTTGGCAGGATATGTTTGACAAAATTCTAATGAAAAGCAGCAGCATCTTTCAGTCACAACTACGCATCCTTCAGTCAGGAACAGTTGGAGGGTTTATTTAACTAACAGACCTGACACAAGGTTAACTAATCCAATATTTCCATTCAAATGATTTGGAGAAATAGCTCAAGCTATGTCCACATGCCACCTCGTGCTCAAAGCTGACACTATTATCTAGGCTGTATTGCTTTTCTCTTCATTGAATTTCTGAGTAATGCATACAAAGTTTTCCAACAGAAATGATCACAAAAAAGTCTCAAAGGAATTACTTCCTTATTTTATCTGAAAGAATAACTATGACTATTCAGTAGTTCCCTTTGATCATCTGAGTTCCTATCACAACACATCTTGCTGTTTATTTTATTCACTCTCTACATAGCGCATTTGAACAAGGACTTGTAAATTCTTTTCTTTGCAAACTATTATGTTAACTACTAAGCTCAGGAAAATCCTTTCATCATCCATCTATGGATTTATCTTCTTGTTCTTGGTCTCCTCAGCTGCATATTTAAGAAAACATCTTAAAAAGAAAAGATACAAAAAACTGAAAATTGTTGAACACGACAGTGAAAAACGCTACTGCTTCGTTGGAGAATGGTTTCTCAAACATAGAGATGCCAGACAACACAGAGTTAAGCTCACTGGATTTTCTCTGTGAGACACTAGATTTGAAACAAGTTTTGTTTTCAAAGAGGAGTAAGTTCTGAAAACTCATTTTCGTTTGCCACTCCAAAAGCCTACTCTTGAGGAGTCCAGCATCTGAATAAAGAGGACTTTTCAGATTCAGATTCCCATGTACTGGCACAGCTCCACAAGGACGCTTGCACAACTCCACCTACAGTATACTTTCCATAGCCTGGTGGTTTACTTTCACAGGAGATTTACTCATAAATGTTTAATCATTAAGATATTTAGATATTTGCAAATATAAAAAAAGCTGCAAGCTCAAACAATCATAATTAAACCATGCTCCTGCAGATCTTCCTCATGTGAACAATTTTGTACTTGTGAGAAACCCTAAATAAGTGGCATAATTGATTTTTTTCAATTTTGTGTATGAACTAAAAATTCTGGGATCTTAATGATTTCAAGAAAGCTTGTATAAATTCTGAAACACTTAACTTTGAAAGGCTTACTTTGATTTTTATTTCTTTTTTTCCCATCACTTTTCAGAAGAGGAAAGAGATGAGAATAGAAACCATTTTCTGAATTTAACCCTTACTCAACCCCATACTGAAAGACAGTGGACCTGAAGCTTACCTTTTTTTAAAATAAGCTATTTGCTAAAACATTTGTTCAGCACTAATGCCAAAAGTCACTGAGGATATTACTCCTGTTAAGATTGTATCTACATCTTCATACAGTTACAAAACAAGCTGCTACAGATATGATACTACATATGTATATACTATTGCATACAAGTGTTATATCAGCTCCTTGAACAAAAAGGACCCAACAAACTTGAGACAAACAGAATGTTTGCATGATAAAAAAATATTTTTTCCAAAAACATTTAAACACCTAAGTATTCTACCATATGATTTTCAATTTGAGCATTGTAGTGTTGTGCCAGTTCACACAAACCCATTCTAAGACAAAAGCTGTATAAAATACATGATGAAAACAATTGCTTGCTTGGAAAAATCTTCAAACTTTAATTAAAAAAGTGTCTTTTTATCAATATTATAATTAACTTTCTTGTTCTCCTAAGGAAAAGATTTACTACCTCCAGGTACTTCTGGACTGTATGTTTATGTATGTGAGTACTCCTGTCCATTCTTTATATTTACCTGCTTGTCAGGTAAAAACTTTCTGGTTAGACCAATATGCCCAATTCAGCCTGAATAAAGTGCAGCGCAGACCTGTTCTGCTTGCAAGCATAGGAAAGAGACAGATGTGTAATGAAAAGATATAGGGAGTGCTGTACTGACTTCTAGCAGCTGGCACTGGTTTTGACTTAGCGTTTTCTGCGACTAGAGCCGCCTTCTGAAACAAGCAGGAAATTCTTACTACTTTGCTTGAGGTGTAAACACTAAATGGACCACAACACTTGGGTCCAAATATTCTACGTGCCACAGAGCCAATGCTATTTTTTCATACTGATCACAGCTGTTGGTTACCCCAAACTAGTTTTCAGTGTTTTCCGTTAGTTGTTTTCGGTTATCAAGCATTCCTTTAGTAGCTCCTACATTCAGAACAGTCATACTAAAAAAAAAAAAAAAAACAAAAAACAAAAAAACCCCAAACCCAAATTCTGTTCTTCGTTCACAAAACAAGGTCCATTCAGCAAGCAAGGGAATATCCATCCCTTCTTCCTCAAACGATGCAGTAGATTTTTAAAGCAATTTTACACATCTATTGGCTTGAGGTGGTTCCATGCCTGATCAAGCATGTAAGTGACAATGAGCAGGTGTGACTAACAGCCTCAGTGCTGCTTGCTTTGGTTATCTCTGATCCCAGCTGTGCAAACTTTTCTACTACTACAGTGAGGTACTGAAATTGAGTTCAGGATTGTAGAAGGACATTTCTACTTCATCAAAAAATGAAGTTTATATAGCACTGTGACCTGTTGGGACTCTCACTTAGTCTGAGCTTATACAAAGGTCATTAAATGCCTTGTAAGGTCAGACCTGTAAAAAAACAACACCCAGGTTAATCTAGACGGTCTTGCCTTAAGGATGCTTCAGAATCAGAAATGGAGAAGAATTTTTATTGACTCAGGGGGTTTACTTGAACTCTCCAACAATCTTCTTTCTTAACAGCATTTGCTGCCTTCACCTTAAAAACCCTGTATGTCTTGAGAAGCTAATCTTCCCTATGCAAATACCAACATTTGAACTACTATATCCCCTACTACTCTGCATTGATTCTTCAGTAGTCTCCTTTATATGGCATTTTACAGGAGAAGAATAAATTATTTCTAGAAGAACTTACTGCTAATGTCTAAATGCAATGGTAGATGTCTCAAAATGATAGGTGCTATTGCTTTTTCTCAAATGATTGTAATTTTCACATTGACACAATTTAACAGCAGCACGGCTCTTCCTTCTGGTCCACCTAAACCTCTCACTATGATTATTATGTGAGTCTAAGCACGTGATGACTTTAGGTAAATGACTGCCAAAGAACAGTATCTTTTGAAACACAACATAGCTGTCTGCTTTGAGAGGGAGTCTGAAACTGTGTTAGTTTCCTGTTCAATTTCAACAGTGAACTGAAAGTCTGTCCTTTCCCCTGGGTCACTTCTGGCAACATATTCTCTGCCAGAGAACTGCAACTAAAGAGAAAGAAGATGACAGAAACCAAGTGGCAGTCCTCCTGTCCAAACCATGACTGTACTACCAAGTTCCCAGTTCTATTGCGTGCTTTCACTGAAAAACTACCTTCTGCTCTAGATAATCATAACAGTGTGAGCTGATTAAATTCTAAATAGTTGGGCTGAAATATACAGGTAGTAGATGAGCTGGCTTCCAAACAGATTAGACTTATACAAAAATTTATACAGTAACAGCAACAATGCCCCAAAATAGCACTTGTAATAATTAGCACTTTCTATTAAATAACAGCATCTTTAGCTATTATATTTCTTTCAAATTAATAGCAGAGGAGCCATAACAGGGAAAAAAGTCCTGCTAGACAGTCAAATAATTCCAGTATTACTCTATTTGAGTGCCTACAATCACCTAATAAATGTTTATGTGAAAAATTACTCTTTAAATAGAAGCTGAGAGAACATTCATTACAGAATTTATGTTTTAATTCACTTTTCAATAGAAGGCTTTTTCTCCATTTGTGAAATGCTCTTGATTAATTAATTTTGTTAATTAATAAAGGTATTTGTGCATCATAAATGTCCAAGGATTCCAGTCTCATGGAATCCACAGTTAATTAAATAATCCAAAAGTTTATCCTGGAAAATCCTCAGAAAACCACAGAACACCACCAAATACATAACTAAGAAAAGTGAAAAAATTTAATATTCAGACATTTCCCTGATGAACCCCTCTGAAGCACACAGGGAGAAAAAAAAAAAGATCTTACCTATTCTAGTTCCACATTATTCTATTTTTAACTGAGTTTTACTATAAGTTTGTACTAATTATTAATGTCTAAAAAACCCCGCACACAAATCCTGAAAGACATGAAAATAAACTATGCCTCTGGGAAATGGTATTTCTTATTGCAGGCTTCTTATAATTTATTGTGGCCCCTTGCAACATGGCATAATTACAACACACTCAAACAACAAACACTGGGAAAAAAGTCAACTCGAATATGAGATGAACATTTGTATATCAGCTCAGTCCTCCTCCTACTCGTCTTCTGTAGCTTTAAAACTGTTCCCAGTAAACAGAAATATGTTTTCAGCACCTATTCAAAAGTATGACTTTTGTGACCAAAAGATCCTTTAGTATGCAGTATAATCTCTAGGCTTCAAAGGAAAGTTTTGAGTTTTTTTAAAAGTAAAAGCTTTCAGAGCAGTATTACTCAGGTCTTTCTGTAATTTTATTTTTCAAGCTAGGTATAATATAAGAGAAAGAAGATAATTTTGTAATGATCTAAATATATATTAATCTTCCCTCAGAGGTCTTATCCTCACAACAACTATGCTTTAACAGATCAAATAGAATTCACTGCATAAAAAGTTTGGTTATGTATTGGATAAGAACCTCTTTTCCGTTACTTAAACACACGATCACAAACACTTTTAAAATCCACTGCAACCAGTTTTAGATGCAGTTGACATAAAATTAAAAGAATGGATGCACCCACTTAACACACATGTACCTTTTTGTTTTACCAGCAAAACAGATGTTTTACTAATATCCAATGCTGTAGGTGAAAACCCACTTCAAATTCTGCTATACATAACACAGTCTGATACCTATGATTTTGAACATATCCCAAACTGAACAGGAGAATGGGTAGGACCAAAGTGTATTGCAAACCACTTCAATGAAGTTTAATCTCTATCACAGCTTTTAAAACTACTTTGGAACACATTTAGCTAAAGCTGTAGAGCAAGAAAACTACATTCAAAAGCAGTTTGAAATGAAACAAGGAACAGAGTATTTTTAGCATTCTTTCTAAAATAGTGTTACTTTTGTAACTAATATAACACCAAAGGAAATGGTTAATTCTTTTGAGAATCTGTACCTTGCAAGCCACTTAAAGTGTATATTCTCTAACACAGATGGTTCTCACATGCTATGTTTAAGTGTATACACAAAAGTGCTGCAATAGTATTGGTACTGAATGCGAAAGACTTCTACAAACACCTATAAGATTCTTGCAATGTATTCTGTGCTCATAGAAGTCTACTCAATGTCAGGTGAGCCCATGCTGTTACTAGCCCTCTCCTTGTCTTTTCTCCGCTCTTTTCTTCTGTCAGAGCATCTGGAAAAGACTAACAATCTCCTAAATGTTGTTCTCATTTTCTAAGTGGAGTTCCAATTTGTTAACCTAAATCTATCCACTTAAAACAATCTATCCACTTAAAACAACAAAATCAAAAGGACAAATAAAATACCTCTCCATTTACTGTCTTACTTTCTGGAAGTTATATAAACTTCTGTAAATTTATTTTACCAGTCAGATACAAGAGTTGTTTTCATACTACATACACTGAAAACAAAACCCAAGAGAGAGAGAAGCCTTAGTTCTACTGCTGCCACGTGTCACTCCTCCAATTAGTGCAGAGATTGATCTACATGGCAATGACAAAACAAACAAACAAAACCTTCAAAAACCTCCACAATTAAGCCAAAACAGATCTGTGCTGATAGGTGGAAAAGCCTTTTTTTTTTTTTCCCATCAATACAATGAAAACTTTTAAACTAAGAAAATAAAATAAACTTGGGAACTGATGTCAATAGATCAGTCTGTGGTTGCCATTCAAAATACTACATTATACTGAAAAGTCTGCACAGAAGGATAAGCTTTCAGTAAAAAAGTATGCAATATTTACCTTTTTAACCAATTATTTACTAAATGCTGGTATTAAAGAGAGTCATCTAGAAAAGTAACTCTAGGGAGTTTCACAATTTAGTACCATGCAGTTCCATACATATTGCTGCAGCTTCTTTCACACCGGCACGTGATTTTCCAGTGGATGCCCCAATTCCAGGTATCAGGAGAACTCTGGCTTCTCAAACCATGAGTCAAGTCACATTCTTACTACACTAAGACAACTGGTCTAGTGTGCTTAGAAACAGTAACTTTCTTATCCAAGGACTGGTACAGTTATCTCTAGCTACTGCACCTGCTTGTCTCTGATTCCCCAGCTCAAATGACCAAGTACGCCCTTACAGCAGACCTAAGTGAACATGGGAGCAGCAGCATGGAGCAATGCTTGAATTCTACACCTGCAGATGCACAAAGAGATATCCCTCACTGTAACATCAACTAATTCCAATCCTTGTATAAGAGACCTGAGAATCAGACAGCACTAACACAAAAAAACACTATGCTTCTGGCAGTGTCATATCCCACAACATATAATTACATCTATCATCAGCCAGAAGAATGCACAGAGATACTCATGCAGGGTTAGCCATCATTTTCATTCCTGGTTCAAGGTGTATAAGGGCACAAACATGTGTTTGCTCTGAATCTCAGAACAGTCCTCCAGAAGGAACTATGGAGACAGTCTGTCACTGGCTTTGAGGAGAATATTGTTTCATACCAATACACTTATCCTGTACTTAGGCACAATGTAACAGGCAGGATTTGGCCCCTATTTACAAAAGGTATAATGAAGTAAAAACTATTGCATCACAAAAACAATTAAAAAATCCAACTTTTTAATTAGAGATTAAAATCAAATACATTTAGTAGCCTACACACCCACCTAATTATTTCTGAGTAATCTTATCAAATGATCATCTTACATTTTTCTTGCAAATGTAAAGTTTCTACAGTACCATATATAAACAATGCAAGTAGTAGCACGTGTCCCAAGTATTCTTTTGAAGCAAAGAACATTTATTGAATTTATTCTAATCAGGAACATGCCAATTTATGACAACCTCTAACGTTACATCATAATGGCATTAGATACAACTGAAAATGAGCCAGGATTGTAGTATCCAGTTGTTTCTTTCTACAATGTAGAGAACAGAAAGTGACTCTACAGCAAACATCACTAAGCCTGCACAGATATCATCAGCATTCTGAAATCAGATTGGCAATATTATTTACACGGTCTAGATAGCAGATAAAAAAGATGTAAGGAAATGCAGATTATGACACATGCTTTGTATTAAAAGAGTTATTTTTCTTCTAGTGCTGCATGTATCCCGGGAAAATCATTATTAATTTTGCTAAGCTCACCAGGACTTTTTAAAAGCAAACAAAGTAAATGAAATTTGAAAAGAAACTTACTTTGTGTTATATTAAATAAAGCTTGTGGTGCTACCCTATCAGAAAATACTTCATGAAATACAGAAACTGCAATCCTTTAGAGCTGTGGATGCCCAGCACTGAAATAGCAACCCTCACTTTTGGGTTTGGTAGTATTTTAGCTTCTGCATTAACTTACCCTCCCCGAATCAGAGGAAACTGAGCTCTTAAGCAGGATTTATGCTTATCTGTTTCCTAAAAATACATAGTACAGTTAAATCCCATTTGTTAATACAATTAATTTCTATGTACTACAGTTAAATCAAGTATAATTCTATCTGTAACTCTTGAAGTCAAGTATCTACTGACCTCAGGAGGTCTATTTATGTCTGTAAAAAAACCTGACTAGGAATAAAAGAGAAAGAATGAAAATTATGCAAGGAAGGAAAACAAAGTAATTCATTTTGCATGGTTCCTCCCACAACTGAAATTCAGCAATGGCGAGTTACCCAGTTACTTAAACCAAACTAGCCTGTTGCTCTACAAATGAAAAACTGTGAGAAATTATCCTTAGAATATCACAAATACTTTTCAAAATCATCAATTACCATTTTTTGCAATGCAAAGTCATCTCAGCTAAGAAAAACCAGGCAATTACTGCACAAACTACTGAGTTTCTATATTACCCAGTAGCCTCACAATGTCAAATCGAGTCTTGACTGAAAATAAAAAAAGTGTCCTGTAACTGCTTGAAGAACTTATGTAGTATTTGTCTAACATTTGCATTCAAGGAAAAATAGTATCAGCAACATCATACGCAACATGCTGGACAAAATAAGTCAGCTTGATATTTCAGGTCTTTATCATGACCAGAATAGCCACTAGTTTGTACCTAGCCTACTTTCTCCATTAAATTAGCACTTTTGGCTAGTACTGAATATTAATTGTGATAAAATATTACCAGAAAAATCCATTACATTGCCAAACAATTAATACATTATTAAACCTGAAAAATGCAGGACCATTGGCAGACACTAAATCAGGAAACCATCATATAAAAATTTGAATATGGTCCAAAATTAAAAGAGTAAGAATAAAAAGTTCACAGCAGATACTTACTACTGTATTTTCAGAAATAGAAGGCTATGTCTTTAAAATATATTCCCAAGTTTATTTTCCATTTCGTAGTTCAGAAACCAGATTGGTCAGATATTTCATGAGAATGTGTGCATGGTGAAACCAACATAATCACATTCAAGTTTTTGTGCATGCACTCTTGAGTTTTCAGACAATTTATGAACAAGCTACTCTAAGAAGAGGTTTTTCTACATATCAGTGAGTAGAACGTGTATGAATAAATAAGTCCTTTCTAATTCATTTCCAAATGTATATGGAAAAAAAATAATGGCCTGTAGCAACATCTGAATACACTTCCTTGTAAATAATACATGACAAAGCGCTTCAGACTAATATTGGCATCATCCATTACAGAGGAAAATAGACTGCAAAGTTAAGTCCAACATTTAAGCAACACATTGCAGATCCAGTTGGGTACAGCTTTCAGTGATGTTGATTTTTCAGTTTCCTTAAGATACAATGTCCACAAAGTTTTCTAGAATGTAATAGAAACCTGCTACTACTTCTAGGGCAGTGGATTTTTAGAAAGTTTCACTATTGCTGTATTCTCAGCCTTCAGCCACCATGCACATATTCTAGCAGAAGTTACACTGGTTATACAAACATGCGGATACCTACTTTGGAGAAAGTAAAAAAGATGACTTGGCCATTAAGGGCCACCTTGTAGTGCAGGAGACACTGGCAGAAAGCTTTAATTTTCACTTGATAAAGAGCTGTAAAGCCATCTGTTCTAGACAGATTTTTGCTTGGGTCTTAGGTGGAGGATATGCAAAAAATAAGCATGGGAAGGAAACTGTTTGCCAAGAACATCCTTAGGAGGCAATACTCCCTTTCATTTACAGAGTGGTATCTGATCTGAGGTAAAACATGGAAAACCAAGACAGGCACGTTCATAAAGAGGGACTGCACCCAGCTTTGGGCCAAGACCACATTTCTAGAATTCTGAATATCCTGCAAAGAACAGACTTCTGTCCACACTTCAGTCAGCAATCCAAATCACTGCAACTGGTATTAGAAGAAAATAAGACTTCACACAATTTCAGCATCAAGTCAGCAAGCAGAAGTTACAGTCCTGTCCAGTGAATTTGTATCTTATTTGTATAGGAATTTTACAAACGAATATTTCCACAGTCTAAAGATGTAAACAAAAATACTAATGAAAACTAAATTCAGAATGAATACAGAAACACCATCTGACTAAATATTTTCTATAGTATCACGAAATACAATTTGATCAAGTACTTAAGATAATAACATGAGATCTTTTTTCACATCATCACACAGGTAGTGCCAAACCGATAAAAACTGCAGTATTTTAACATATAAGCTTAATTACACCACCCATTCTTTGGTTTGACTAACAGCAGTAGCTAAAATTGCTACTGACTATGCTCATACTGCATCTCCAATAACCCAAAATGCACACAAAAACAGCAACTGCAGTTTTCATAGTCATCAGTAAGAGAAAAGGTATTACTGATGTCTGAGTATTCAAGGACAGGAAATTCTTCTCCATAGCTTACTATGAAAACAACCCATTTCTATACATTATGCATTGTGAAAGATACTTAAGTTTCTTTAAAATTGACTTAATTGCTAACTGCTATGGAAACATTTGTTTCTTCAAAAGGACCAAACAACTGTACAAAACGCAGAAAACTGTCTAGCTCTACTCTAGAAGTTTGAGACTCTCACAGCATATGCCTTAATAGACTTGTTCACATAAAAGTACAATTAAATCTTCTGAGATGGTTTTTGCACATTCGCATGTGCCAAATTGTTAACTCAAGCACTGGTGTTACAGACAACCCTGGACACACCTTGTTTTCTTTGCGGGATTCCTGGGACTTACCCTGAAAATGACTTATTTTGGTAAGAAAAGCTGATTTGCAGGAAGATTCTTAATTCAAACCACCATTTCAATTGCTGAAGATCCTCTACATGTAGAAGTAGACAAAAAAAAGATGGCAGCATTCTTTATGCTCTTCAGCACAAAGAAAACAACTTTCTAATAAAGTACTGCTATCAAGGTACACACAATATGGTATACTACAGAAGTGTATTAAATGAGCACTGCACTCCATATTTTCCAAATAACAGAAGCACATTTATCTTTCTTCTGCTGTTGGTTCTGCTTTTTGTACAGAAACAGTCAAATCTGAAGCAAACATAACTGGGCTGAACATACTGTTAGATTGAACTGCTGGACACAAAAGATGAAAATTTACCACTAATTAATCAATAAACAGTGCAAAATGCAAGTTCTGAATATATTTCTAAAATGAAAAATTCAGAGAGTGTGACTTTGGACTCCCTAAAGGAGATAAATACCAACTCCGTTTTAGCTTGTACCTGGCTCACAACAGAAATTCTTCAGCTAGCAATGTGCACCATACAAAAGTTATCAAAAGCTCTGTTGCAACAGATTCTCCTAAACAAGTAGAGGAGGTGAGAGACTTCACTGATACCTCCTCTGCACTGAGACAGCTGAAAAAAAAAAAAGCAAAAACCCGACTTCAAGGACAAGAACATCCCTTTTTATAGAGAGAGCAGAATTCTGCTTAAATGTGTTTATCCAAAAATGAAAATTCAAAGATGCAAGGAGTAGGAAAACAGAGCCGGTTTATGATCTTCACCTGAAAATTGTAGAAACTATGACAAGTTACAAAGTGAATTCCAGCAGTTACAGTCCTTGCTAGGAAAAAAAAAAAGCTAGGGGAATCACTTATGCTCTGCTGATGGACACTGACAACTAGAAGTTTGCTGAAAGAATTCTCAAAACATTTTATGCTACTAGGCAATTTATCACACCAAAAGATGCTCAACATATATTTTTTAAGCAAGCTCCAATTTTCTATATTTTATTCTCCAGCATATTAGCTGCAGCAGTCTGCTTCTTTTGACCAGTCATGCTCTGAACGGATTCCAGACCGACCTGTATCAACATATGTCAATGCAACACCCTTCAGCTAATCTGGAAAAAAAGAACAATCAAATGAGGCAACATAAGCTAGCATAAACAGCCGAAGTAGAGACAGTGGCCCTCTATTCAAAACAGGACATACTGACAGTATAGCAAAAGGGGATGTGATATCCAGAATCATACAGGGATGCAGTATGCTGGAATCCATCTTCAGATGAGATATACAGTTTCAAATACTGTTATATGGCCACAGAAAAGCCTGGTGTCAAGTGAGCAGTTTTTTTGAATTTGCCTGTGTTTTATGTGGATCCTTTTTCTCTGGCCGAGGAATTAAAAACTGATGAGACTGAGCCCTACTTGTGAGGCAAAAAGATGAGGAAGGAACCTGTGCAATCTGTTCCTTCACTGGAGTGTGCCATAAGATTGCAGAAAACACCCAAATAGAACTCCACTCCTGAAAACTTGTAAGGCAATTCTACCACCTCATTTGAAGCCAACAACCAATGAGTCACTGTTCCTCACAACCTCCAGTGAGCAAGGAAGCAAGCTAATAGCGAGGAGGCAGGCTCCAGTGAAGCTCTCATTTCATCTGGATCAAAGCAGCATGTTGAGGCCAGCTCTGTAAATAATACCGAGTCACCAGGCTGTGTGACAATAGCAATGCGCAAGTTACACACCCAGAGAGGCCTTCACTTCTCTGTACGCGCCTTCTGCTTTCTTAATGCTTTCCCAAGCCTCTATCCTCTATCATCAGTTTCTATAGGACCAACATGATCAGTGTCCAGCTACACTGGTACCACAGTCTATTGCAGAGCATGTATATACCACAGATACACAAAGTTAATTTAAAAGGGGTTCTATTAGTAGAATGAATCATCTGAGGGAAGCTTGCTCTCCCTGAACTTAGTGCTTCAGCAACAAGGGTAACAGCAGCTGCATGTGAATCCATGGAAGTTTAGTTGTTTCACACAGATAAAAATCTATCTATAAAATTTGTAAAAGGTTTTTAAAATAGTTCAAAAAGTATGTATGTATACCAAAACCTGATGGATAATGTATCTTAAAAAGAGGGATTTTTTTTTTTTTTTTTTTTTTTTTTTTTTT
>Ga0065711_1038934_pt1 | contig 18277 bp, 9 predicted proteins | sample Hoacrofraction12_FD_59098 | JGI IMG/M metagenome (GOLD analysis project Ga0065711, IMG submission 59098) | Hoatzin crop microbial communities from Cojedes, Venezuela - Epithelial fraction 12 v2 (version 2) | ecosystem: Host-associated > Birds > Digestive system > Esophagus > Crop | place... | reverse complement strand
GCGCGGCTCGGCCGCGTCCCGGGCTCGGTTTCTGACGCTGACCGCGCCGCGGGGCCGTGGGCTGCCCGCCCGCCCGCTCGGAAGTCGGCGGGCGAGGAGAAGTGCGTCGCCGACAGACGCCGGCTTCGTCGCGATACGCCCTTCACCCTCGCGCGGCGTGAACTGTTCGTCTGTCGCGGCCAGGCACCGGCTTGCTGTTGCTCTGCTCTTTGCTGGGGTGAACATCGCTTGCACCGGCTTCACGGGCAGAAGGAATTTTCCTCCCCTCGGATTTCTGTCCTTGCGATGGGGGCGGGGGGTGTCTTTAAAATGAAAAAGCCCTAAACAGCCCCAGCCCAAAGTTGGGAAGCAAGAGGGGTAAAACAGATTCTAAGCTTAAAAAAAACCAAATCCTAACCCCCACACCCCCAGCCGACAAAACCGAAAGGCAGGAGTATTCCTTCCCGGGTAAGTGTGACAGAAACACGTAAAGGCATCAGGGTTTTCCATTCCGACTTTCCAAAAGCCAATTAAAAGGATTTTACCTCGAGGATAAAATAATAATTAGGTAGACATTGGTAACAGAGTAGATTATTTAGGCTTGGCCTAGAGTTCCCTTTATTAGAAGTAATTTCCATTGTTCATTAAGGTTTTACACAATATTAATTTTGCTTACTTTCTGTAGAATTTTCCCAGGGTTGGTTTGTTTTTTTTAGCAGTTTTGATATGCGGTGACCATTTCCTACACTTCTTAATGTAAAGGAAAGTTGAAATTGTTTTTTATTTGTTAAATCCAAACCTCAAACGTAACACAAAAGCGTTCTATCAGAAACACTAAATAAAGAGAAGTACTAATCTGTGACACATCAAAGTGGCGAATATTCAAGTCAGTCAACAAAAGTCAACCAGAAGCACAGCCTGGCATTTCAGCATCCATCCATCAATACCTACGCTGCAGCACAATAGCAACTGCAGTATTTTAACAGAAAGAACTGGACTGGATCCAGGACTGTGGCTCAGACACCGAGGGCTGAGGGCAAAAGCCTAGAACTCAATACTGAGACAAGTAACTCCAGAACAGAAACGCTTTACACCGCTAGAGCAGGTGGGCAGTTGCTCAGTGTGGCTTAACAGTAGTTACTCTTTTATTCTGAGCATCATCCTCTGATGGAGCAACGGAGCATTTTAAAGCAGCAGGAAGAAAATCACCAGCTGCGTTGCCGTTTACTACTAAAAGAACATTATAAAGCAATACCTTCATTACGGACATTGGCGACTACAAACTTAACATCCACCCGCACGCTTGCAGCGTCTCTGCAAATTTCAAGCCATGACAACCTTTCAAACGTCTGGTGAGGCAGGACAATGAAATGCAGCAGCCTGTTTTTCAGAGATTCCGACAGCTGCGCTTCGGTTTTCCTACAGAAAAGAGCATAATCGAGGTAGCACAAGGAAACACAGTTGTCTTTCCAGATGGGTGCCAAGTTATAGAATAGGTAGATGCACAGCTCAGGCACTTCTTTCTGAGTGGAAACTTCAGCAGCTTCGGAGCAGTAGGGAGTCCTCGGGTAGTACTGTAAGTGTGATCACCTACCATTCCCATGATAATAACCAGCATTCAGTATCTCTGAATAAAAATAGTCTTGTCATCCAAGAGGCTTCTGGAAAGAAAGATTTAAGAGATTAAGAACCAGATGCCAGTGACATCAAAAGATGTCCAGACAGTGTTTTGTTGATTGTTTTGTATAACAAGAAAGCCTTACAAAAAAAAAACAACCAAACAAAACCACCCACATCACTATTGGTTGATAAAGCTCTAAAAATAACAAAACCGCAGTTGAAAAACAAGCACAGACAGAAATACAGTGTGTAGTAAACTCAGGGTGCAATTTATCAGAAAGTGGCAAGCGGGCTAATACTGGAGAGAGTGTGTTGAAATGCAAACCAGAACACTAGTAGAAAATAGAGGTGTCTGTCAGAGGCACATAGGTGTCTGCACAGCTTTTCACCCGCCATGGAAGCATCTCAGAAAAAGTTACTTCGTTTTACACTGAGTAGCTTCATCCTCTTAAAAACAGAAGGTGAAATTTTTAGAGGATGTCTTTGAGGGAGAGCAACTGGTATTGTTGAGGGAATATGCACAAGCTTTTGGGCATGTAAGTCGCCCTCAGATCTGAAACAGAAACAGCAAATCTCAGACTCTGTCTCTCTGTCTGTCCTTAGACTGTTACGGCTCCAGTCCCATCACGACTCTTACCACCACAGGGTGAAGCAGTCTAGTTAGGCTGATCAGAAAATCTTCTGGGCATGTCTTCTGGTTATATCTGTGGGGATAATTTTTAACTTCCCCTGCCTAAACCAGCCATACCATAAAGAGACCAGGCCTTGGTTTTTGCCCCCCAAGGAAAAAGCACATTGCTGTAATGATTCCAGCCAGTCAGTGGAGCTTTCTTTGGACCAGCTGTCCTGAACTGTGTTGTCTGAAGGTAGGAAGTCAAACAAAAAAACACCCATGTTAATTATCAGAGACCCCTCTACCTCAGACCCGTAGGGCCCTGTAGCGTGACTAGGGTTGCCTGCCAGTCAGAATGTGTTTAGCAATGTTACTCTATTAATGTACAGTAACAGTCTTTTAAGATATGGATTCTGATCCCGTTAAAGTTACTGAGAACCTCCCTACCCCAGCTGATTTCAGTGGAAGTAAGACAAAGCTCACTTACACAGATTTCTCAGTCAGCGACTCACTGCACGCATTAATAAAAGGCTACCCACCGCCAGGAAGCCACCACCGTACAAAACTGAAAGGCAATCCTCTCTGGAGCTGACCAGATGTCTTTTCCCTCTTCCCTCCAGATAAGAACCCCCCCACACCCAACATGTTCCCAAAGCTGAAGAATCTGCCACGTTTCTGAAATACCTTGCCCTGCATCTTGCATTTTCTACGGTGATGCCTTAAGTAATGCCTTAATGCTTTTATACCCCGTGCAACCTGAAATACTGACTTGGAAGGAAAGCCCACATTCTTGCAGTGTCTAACTCTTGGTTACAGGTAGATCTCCAGCATCCTTCTCCAGGAATATATGAGCTATCGTTTTTTTCAGATGTTAAAATACTTTGTGCTAGATGTCACTCTGCTACCCAGCTGGCTTCGTCCTATATTTGAGAGAGGATTTCATCTGTCTTCATTCAAGACGGAACAAGTTTATGGGTTCTTGGACTGCACACCTCCCTGGTAATGCAAACCAGACAGATGAGAGGCAGCGTTTCTAAGAATGCAATGTGTATTACCTGAACAGTCACATCTGAAAGGCACTGTTGTCTCCACCTCCCCTGTACCGACAGACCACAGGTTAGTTTTGTGCTTTGTTTGTCCGTTAAGGAATTACAGCTTCCTCCTTTCCTCACAAAACTCACTAGCAGTTTTGTCCTGTGATGAGAGCAGATTCTTCCCTTCTCGGAGGAGAGTTTGAGAAGCTGGAGAGCAGGATGGAGTTTCAGGGCTAAAGATGGAGCTACTCCCATCTTCAAAATGCATGTGGTACCTTTATTATTATCTGTTAGTAATCCTTATTATTACCTTTATTATTAACTATTTGTTATTATTGTCCTCAGTAGAAGAACATCCGGGCAAGCTTTAGGAAGCTCCCCTCTAGCGCAGACCCTTGTAAGAAACATTTTTGCCAGCATGGTACGTAGCTGGTCTGCAAGCACACTAAACTGTGCTGCTGATGTCAGTTTGCTGGCAAGACTAGATGAACATGCTTATGTCTCTTAAAACCAAGAACAATGCTGTACATTTGAATGACTTCACAACACTGATGAAAGTTTCTGTTGTAGACCTGGCTTGATTTAAAGGTGGCAGACTACAGGATCGTGGTTACGTTAAACAAGATACATGAAAGGACAAGCATACATTTGGCTCAACTAAATTCATAAGGAGAAGCAATCAGAAGAAGCAATATATAACATATTTCTAGATCAAAGTAGGACTACAAGCAAAATCTGTGGTTGATGCAAGAACACTGCAATATTAATTGCCGAGCTCTTAGTTTAAAGACTTGGAGGAGATAGGCATAGAAGCAATTTTTTAAGCTTTGCTTTGAAGGGTACAATTCCTAGAGGTGATGGATGCTCACACCTCTGCCCACTGAGATCAACAGCTGCAGTGGATCCAACGCGGTGGTCCAGCACTGTCCAGGACAATGTCGCTGGCTTCAGAGGAAACATCAGTAATCCCTGCAACAGGTAGATGTGGTCAAGTCTGCCAAAAGACCAATGTCTGCTTGTGACATCTGTTAGCTACAGCTTGGCTTTTGGCCTGCAATGGAAATGGCTCCACTTGGGGAACACCCCCCCGAAAATTAAATACAAGAAAAATTCCAGTGCATCCCGTCACCACGGCTACAACCAGAGCAGCCAACACAAATTCCTGGGCAAAGCAGACACTAAAATACTTGCCAAGTTCCACTGAAGTTCAGCTCTCTTTTTTTCCCCCCATGTGCACTTCCTTTGCAGTTTTCCCCATTGCTAGTTAAGGAGACTTTTTATGAAGTGAAATTATTGGAGTAAAACTCAACAAATAGAAGGACCAAGGCAGCTGCAAGGCAAGCTGTTCCACCCATGCAAATTCTCCTTGTATTGAGTTAGTTGCCTTTGTTAAAAGAACTTTTAAATGAACAAGTATTTTCCCCAGCAATGGCAGTGCACCCTTAAGCGGCACCGAAATTCAGATCTCTTTTTCGACTAACCTTAGGGCATCATCTGAAGTGTGACTCTGAGCACACAGAGGCTGGAAAGAAGAGGAACTACTGGCTTTTCATAGGGTTGCTCATCCTAATTCTATTCTCAGACACCAGGGATTACTCATGCTCTTCAGAACATATTGCTGGCATCCTGCTATGCTGCTCATTAGGCACAAGGGTCTCGGAATAAAAACTAGTAGCCAGGAAGGCAGGATGCAGTAGCTGTTGGCTAGCAGAAGCAGCACACCATCAGATCAGTACAAACTGCATATACTTTACAAAACATAAGCATGCTTGATCCATTCACCCTGCAGCACTTTCTCAGCTAAAATCCAAGCAAGCTGCTTTTAGGAGCAAATTGATTTGTCTCCAAGAATTGGAGTGGCTTATATGTTACTCTGGGGGAAAAAAATCCAGCTGAGTAGGGAGAAACACACATACTTGAAAAAGAAAAAAACATATTTGCAGACAAAGTGAACAGAATCATAGAAGAAATTATTGGGGGCAGGTGTGTGGAAGGAACAAGGAAAATATCTACACCCACCCAAAAAAAGAAAAAGGGAACTGGGAAAATAGTTACTTAGCTTGTCGCCATTCTACATTTTGAACTAAAATATAAAGACAATATAATCTCCTGTGTTTAGGGATTTTAAAAGTGCATTAATATGACTGGCTTTTCTGAAGCAGTCTCTAATTTTTTCTGATTATATAAGTAAATTCCTGGTATTTTCAGTAAAGTGTTTCTTTCAAAACCATTGTCACTTCTGGGGTAGATCCATCTCACCAACTCTAACATTCTATCCAGCTGGTCTCCACCTGGTCAAATGTCAATACACAATTAGTCAACAGAAAGGAATACACATTTACATGAGACAATTCGTGTGCCCTATTTTGGACATCAAAAGTGCAATGAGATGAATCATGCCCTAAAAGTGCCCTTCGACTGAAAAGCTCCTGGATGTCTAGCTGTGCTACAGACACCTATATTGTACATGGGGAAAGCCAGGTAAAACAAATCCCAACACAGGTTTCTAAATCTCTTCTTGTTTTGAAGGAAATGCTGCCAAATCTGATATTTTCTGAACTCAAATGTTCAGCATTATATCCTGTTTTCTTGTCACCTACCTTACAAAATACCTTGCAGTCAAAAATGGGAGCTGCATTCCTCATTGTTATTTGAGCATGTTGATTTCAGTAGAGGTTCTTTTAGGTCAATAATATGTCCTCCCTTTTCCTCTCTTTTTTCTACACAAAAAAAATCCAACTAGGTACAAATGCAAACATTTTCCTTTATAAAATATTTCCCATTTCAAGTTTTAGCCCTATCTCAAAATTCAACATGTTCATACAAGATTTTAGTTCATTATGATTGCCAGAAAATCCTTTTTTGTTTTTTTTACATTTTTTTTCCTTTTATCCTAAAACTGAAGATATCCTCTTCACCTGGAACTTGTTCAGAAGACCATTTTAAGTCAACAGATGCTGGGCAAATCCTTTGTTATTTTTTAGTAGTTAAATAAGTTCTATGCAGTTTTTCATTCTAGTTTATATGTATAACTGCTAAATGTTCAATTTACACACATATTTGATTTAACTGTATGCTTAAAGTCCTTAGGACTTACATGTGTTGAAGATTTCCTCAAATCAACAGCAAGTCAACATAGTCTTAATTGGACAGTCACATACCTCTCATGTTTTTATGCTTTTTCTATGTCTCATTCCTCTAATGTTTGCACTACGAGAAAAAAGTCCACTGAAGCCAATAGAAGGACGGGTGTAAAAAACAGATCCAAGGTTGAAAACCAGTTTTTTTGTGCCCAAAGGACAACTGCACTACTGAAAATCATCAGACTGAACAGGAGAGGCAGCAGTTCGTACTTACAAGCAGTACTCTTCCCGCTGTCTACACTGCAGTGACCTTAGGCTTGGGAAGTGCTATGAGGTGCTTAACTGAAAAGCACTGTGGGATTATAAGAGCAGTTTAGAAACACATCTAAAAGAAAAGCATTTTCCAGAGCTAATTAAATACTAAGTTTTTTCTCTTTTACCATCCCTTCTCAATTAGAAGGTGTGACTTTAGGGACTCTTTCTATTTAAAGGAAGCCTAGGTGATATTACAGGAGAGGGAACAGAGATAATAAATCACATAGCAGCTGTTGAAATAATATTATTGAACCTGTAAAGACATTTTTCCAAATCACTTCACACATTCATCTCTCCACCAGCATTGCATCTGTATAATGAGTTACTGCTTACCTTTTCCCTCTGGTGCGGCTCCCCATTCTTACGAACTGTCTGCATTGGAGTTACAATTCCAACTGCGCTACGAGGTCTCTGTGAATGAGAACACAACTCAGCTCCAGCAAAGAGAATCTATAATCCCTGTTGGCTATGGAAAACGTGGCTTACATAATGAAGCATATCTTGACCTAAGGAAAAGGTTTGCATTTACCACTAGTTTAATTGTATTAAGAAGAATTAGCACAATTAGAAAGGTTACCCAATTTTAGTAATTTAAGAAGTCTTCCTTCAGCAGTCTAGAAGGCAAAAAGTGATATTTATGTCACCTTTCTTCTGAACAGTGAGTTAACAACTTCTTACAGAGCAACAGCAGCAGCCACAGCACATTTTCTTGATGCATTCTGATATGGTTTCATATCTGGTGTATGAAACATAAGCCATAATTCTATCAAAGTTTATCTCTTCCTTGAGATGGGCTAGGATAACATGTCTATATTGACTTTACAACATCTGTTAAAGGCTGATGAAGAATGAACAGCATTAAGCTGTCTGTCTGACCATGCACAGGAAGAAGAATGGCCATTTGCTACATATGAGTCATTGTGAAAAAAAAAAACACAGAAATGCTTTCTGGAGGCTCCACGCTGCCTCATTACTTTATTGTAGTCAGTATTTAAGTAAAACCAGTAGAAAATGCATATATGTAGTTTGGACTGCAGAATTTTACAACTTTGATGACTTTCAAACCTGCATTAATTTCCTTTTAACTGGTCTTGAAATCAAATAATGCTACAAATATATCCTGAAAGACACATTGTTTTTCCCCAGAAAACCACTTAGCTCACCCTGAGAATAAAGTTTTCTGTCTATGCAACTGCAAGCTATCCTTTCCAATGACACAAAAACGACTTCAAATCACCTTATAAACAACAGCTACTGCTACAGTATCCATCTGAGTGAACTTCAGACTTGGACTACTGAAAAGCAAACTGATCTACTTCGACGGCCAGAGAGCCACCCTTTCCGTAAATCATGCAATACGATTGAGCATAATGATTTGGCATAACCAGGGACAGCGAGCTTTTCTTGGAGGAGATCAACCACTGGTGGACTGAGAGATTGCTGTGTTGTCAGAAGGTCCATTCAAGGAAGTGCATGTCTCCACATGGTGCTAGCTGTTCGGTCTCACCAAGACTGGAGATTTCTGTTGCCTTTGTGTGTGTCATTTACCAGATCAACTTTCTGTATGGCCATGCTGTAACTAAGTGTGGTGGGTTAGCCTTGGCCAGCTGCTAGACTGCAACCCAGCTGCTCTCTTACTCCCCCTCCTCAACAGGACGGGGAGTCGAAAACAAGATGGAAAAGCTCATGAGTTAAGCACAGCAAAATCACTTAACAACACCATCACAGGCAAACCAGACTCTACTTGGGGAAGATCAATTTAATTTATTTCCAAATAGAAATAGAAACAAAGACAGAACTAAAAAAATCTCACCTTCCCACCAGATCTCCTTCTTTCCAGGCTCAGCCTCACTCCTTCACTCCTAACTCTTCTACCTCCTTCTGCCCCGAGCGGCACGGGGGGATGGGGAATGGGGATTGTGGTCAGTCCGTAACAGTTCCTCTCTGCCCCTCATTCCTCCTCACACGGCTCCCCTGCTCCAGCGTGGGATCCTCCATGGACTGTAGCGTGGATATCTGCTCTAACACGGTCCTTCATGGGCTGCAGGGGAACAACCTGCTTCACCATGGTCTTCTCCATGGGCTGCAGGGGAATCTCTGTTCCGGTGCTTGGAGCACCTCTTCCTCCCTCTCCTTCTTCACTGACCTGGGCATCTGCAGGGCTGTTTCTTTCATTTTTTCCTCACTCCCCTCTCTCACAAGTGCTACACAGTATGTTTTACCCTTTCTCAAATACATTTCTACAGAGGTGCCACCAGCTTCGCTGATGGGCTCAGCTTTGGACAGTGGTGGGTCTGGCTTGGAGCCAGCTGTGTCTGGCATGGGGGCAGCCCCTGGTGTCTTCTCACAGAGACCACCCCTGCAGCCCTCCCGCTACTAAAACCTGGCCACGTAAGCCCAATACACTGAGGAAGTAGATATGATCATCCTTTCAGTGTTTGGACTATAAACCTTCCCTCCTCCCCTTTCCCGCATTACCAGCAGTTTGTTTGTGAAGTAAAAAATTAAACAGACCTAGTTCAAACCGCAGCCTGCCAGCCCACCATGTAACTGATGGGATTAAGGGGGAAAAAAAATACATCTGTGATTCATTCTAAGGAGAATATAAACCATGACCAGAAAGCACTTTAGGGAAGTGGATTTTCGCAGTGTGTACACAGCTTGGGATACACATTAACACAACTTTTACTGAAATGAGATTTGAGGCTTTACAGAACCAAACCAGCAGCAATCTGTGCCACTGGCGTAAATCCCACACAAGGCTGAGGAACCACACCATCCCTTCTTCCAGAACCGCTCAGCAAATAGCAACCAGCGCCTCTGGTCTCCTTCAGGCTAGCTGCTTCCCTGAAGAGCTTCTCCCTTGGAAGGCCAACCACAAGTTTCTTCTAGTGTTGAAGGCAGAGAGTCCTCTCTTAGGTGTACGAGCTGTTCTTGTAAAACTCACAGATACTCAAGTGCGGGCAGCCACTGCTGTCTTTCTGAGAGCTGCTGGCCTCATGGGCTTCAGTCCTCGGTGGGGAGGGAACATACTGTGGCATGCTAGGGGATCACCTTTCCTCTTCTGGTAGCAAGCGTGAGTAAAACAAGTGAAGGCTTGTAACGGCCCTTCACTGCACTTTCAGGGACAGTCAGAGAAGCTCCCTTACAAGAGGGTCTCCTCTCCGTTCCATAGGGAAGATTTCCCTAAAGTACCTCGAACTTTGTTGCTTCAGTTTGATGTTACATTTGGTAGTTTCAGACTCGCCATAAAGTAGAGGGCTGAGGGAAGAAAGTAAAACAAAATTGTTTCTTACATAAGGAAATCCAGTGGCAGGCCCTGCCTTTAGCTTAACCTTTGCAGTTGTGCTTTTCATGACTTTATTTATAAATTTATGTTAATTTTTGTAACTATCTCTGTCTGTCACAATGCTAGCAGCAGGTGCCAAATTCGTGTAGACTAAAGCAAGCACCAAGTAGCTTTGCATTTATAGAATCATAGAATCATTTAGGGCAGAAAAAAAAAATTAAATTCTCTCTCCGGGGACCCAATCATCCTGCCAGTTTAAGTTGCAACACACACCTGATGAAATGATTGTGCCTCAAATTAAGCCTCCTAATTTGTGTATAAAACTGGGTCACATAGCTTATTTCCTCTTCTTCTCACCCCCCCCCACAGCTCCTACACGTTAGTGCACTATGTTACACAGAGCAAAAAACAGGCTGAAGGGCAGAGCTTTGTAGATGGGGCTCTTCAGCGTATCTATGCTGTGTGTTACAAGTACAGCTTGCAGCCAACTTGAAACCTGAATCAAAACAAAGTGTATTTTACAGAAGTGCTCTTTGAAGCCACTGTTGTTATGCTGCTTACTAACCCTAACGCTATCAATGCAGTAATCTTACCTCCTTTTTTTTTTCTTTTTTGCCCCTATTGGTGTCACCAGCATTATAAAAATCTTGTGGGTTTTTTTTCAAGTGTTTCTCAGTCCCTTGAGTTATGCAGGCAGTTTCCAGACTGGAGTTTGTAAGCTAACTTAATCATTGTTGTTATTTGTTTGCAAAACATCCATTACATTATTGTCCTGGTTTTGGCTGGGATAGAGTTGATTTTCCTCTCAGTAGCTGCTGTGTTTTTGATTTAATAGGAGAAGAATGTTGATAACACTGATGTTTTCAGTTGTTGCTATAAATCAAGGACTTTTTCCCGTTTCTCATATTCAGCTAATGAGCAGGTGTGCAGGAGCTGGGAGGGAGCACAGCCAGGCAGCCAGCCCAAGCTGGCCAATGGAAATATTCCATACCATAGACATCGTGCTCAGTGTATGCATGGGGCTGGCTGGGGGGGCAGGAAGCTATTGCTTTTCAGTTTTCTGAGAGTTCAGGCTTCTCCAGGAGTTTGGCCTTTTTTGGGAAATGAATGAAATTTGCAAAAATCTAGGGGTCTGTGATCTCTGCTTGGGGAGTGGCTGTGGATCAGTCATCAGGTGGTGAGAAAATTTGTATTTATATAGTTTGCACTGTATATTCATTATTATCGTTACTAGTATTAGTATTTCCTTTGTTTCCTTATTAAACTGTCTTCATCTCAACCCATGAGTTTCCCCTTTTGTCCATTTCTCCTCCCCGTCCCACTAGGGGGGAAGGGGAGGGATAAGCAAGCGGCTGTCTAATGCTTAGTTGCCAGCTGCCTGGTTAAACTACAACAAATATGCAGTAGTTACAGAAGGTTTCTGTTTTCTTCTCCTCCAGGTGCAGGTAAAAAAAAAGAGTCTAAAGTAACCTGTACTGATTTAGAAGAATTATCATTACACTGTAAACTGGGAGAGAAAACATTTGTCATGCATACTGACAGAGCCCCCCCAGCCAAAGTCTCTTATCACTCAACCCTCAAGACAAACAACTGACTGTTTTGTCCCCCTGACAGATGTTCCAGCTGCTCAGGTTAGTGGAGTACCCACTTCCATCTCTGTCCAACAGCAGCAAACTCAAGCTCTCGGAAGTTACCATCTGACACCAGGAACAAAAGGTCAAACCATAGTCTAGACAGGCGCTGTAAACTGGGATGCTCAAAAGCTATCAGTCTGATGGAATTAAAGAGCAGCCTAGGGGGATTTTTTGCAACAGATCATGTGGAAAACAGGAATCTTATCAAACATACCTCCTTCCCCTTAACAAACAATAAACAGAGGTCAGATTTTTGGCACACACTACATTCGGTATAATTTCATAGTTGTTCATGTTTATAAAAAATAATAGCACAGTTTTCTCTCTTTCTTTCTCGGTAATGTACTCAGTCACCTTACGTCAGGAAACCAGATCCAAAAGCATAAGTCAAACACACCGAGGATGTACCTTGATGTAGGCAGGATCAACTCAACGGAAGTTACCAGAGATTCATTTAACCCTAGGATTAAATTCAGTCTTCTGTCTGGAAATGCCAAAAGCCACGGCAAAACAGAGAATTAAGCTATACAGCTGTTGCACTTCCATTCGTTTTCTTCCAAACCCCTTTGCAACACTGCTAGTGCCATCCCAACATCAAGCAGTACAGGCATCCCAGTCAGATCTCTGACAATTTTATTTGACTTCCTCAGGGCCCAAATTTCACCCCACCTGTTTTATAGCTCACAAGAGGAATGGCAATCTGAAGGTGACGGATGAAAAATGCAGCAAAACCATCAGGATTTACACCCAGCTAGTGCCTTGTCATGTTTCCACTTGCTAAGCTCTGCTGTGGTGTCACGGAGCAGAGTTGAACACCTGCCTTTTGCTACATAGTTCTAACATGCACGCAGCTCCTGTGCCCCCTGCCTGCTTGGATTACTCCTGCTTAACAACTGGCTCCAGGACAATTGACTCTGGAGGCAATTAGCCTCTTACAGGCACCTCACTAGTTGCCCACTTCATAGAGGTGAGAGGTGCAGGAGCTATTAATGAAATGCATCACGACGAAGTAACCGAGCTGTCAGTTAGTCTGGGGTCCCATCCACAATTCTGCTTAAGAACAAATGCCATAATTCTACAGCCCATGTGAATCACAGAAGGCTGAGTGAAGTCACCTTAGAAGGACTGCTTTCCTGTGCCACAAATAAGGGATTCATTGGATGCTCCCGTTATGGTAACATCCATTTCAAACTTTTCCTGTTTTATACACATTAGGTGGTAGTGAAGTGAAATGACAAGGACGTGGCTGTGCCAATCTGAAGTCATACCATTCCCCTCTGACTTCTAAAACACTGAGCAGACACATCTCTCTTGCCGGTCTCGTGTTGCCCATAAAAACAGATATCTTAGCAGATGAGTGCTGTTTGCAATGCTGTGGTCAGTTCATAACCCAATCCAAAAATACATGAGCCATTTCAGAAGCAGATGGTCTACTTGATCCATTTAAACAGCAATAAAGAATGTAGGGGTTGTTTGGTTTTTCTTTTTTTTTTACTATTTGTAGTACACCGTGAGCTCAGTTCAGCAATCCTTAACTATTTGAAACCTTATTTATATTGGTAAGAGTTGTGTGGCCATACATCATTTAAGAATAAAGAAGATGGCTTCCAGGTTTTTACTGTTTAAAGAGCAAAGAAATACACTCCATTCAGCAAATCCTCGTGCTGGAAAAGCAGGTAATGTACAAGTAAGAATTTCACCACAGCTGTATGCCAGGAGCTTCTGGGGGGTAAATCTGTGAAAGAAATTCAGCATTTTATCCCCACAGAGGGATCCTAATGCTCCCAGGGGAAAGAGATGCTCAAGACTGACAAGGAACAGAGCACTGAGCCATCCTCAGAGGCTGCTACAGAGGAGACTGTGTCTTACATCTTGCCCCTTTCCATGACTTCATTTTGTGGCTATGTTCACCTGGGATTCACAGCCTACAGTAAAGTGTATTATCCAATAATAGTATTAAATACCCCTGCAGCCAGGATTGGAGTTCAGGACACCTGTCAGCTCTAAACACCAGGGCTGGAAGTCTCAGCCCTTCAACAGTTTGTCTGTGAGGACAGACAGTGGGAGACAGCGTCATAAACCATATTAATGTCGAGTTAAACTGCTCTCTGCTTGTCCACTATGCCAGTCATCTCATTGTGGAAGGCTACCAGGTTGCTTACGCATGTTTTCCCATCCACAAATCCATGCTGACTACTCCCAGTCACCTTCTTATAAGTCCTTGCAGGCCTCCTGCCACCTTTGCTTGACTCCATGCATGGTACAGACGTGGGCACCAACAGTAAGGGAGGGCTCCAGGAGCAGAGTTGGTCCCCTTTGCTGGGCTCAGAGAACATCTTCTCCCACATCTGCACTGCCAGATACAGATATGTAGACTCCTCTCTGCACAGCATCCTGGACATGCTCACAAACAAATGGGGGAGGAAGGTCACCCTGGGATGAATGAAGAGCAAGGCAGCACAGTCTGCCAGAGAGATCCTTTTGAGCAGGACCAAATGGTTTAAAGACATTGAAACAGCTTCTTAAAAAGCAGCAGCAATTCTGCTTTTCCTGCTAGCCGCAACACAAGGGACAGCAGGACAATCTGGCTGGAGGACCTCCCCTGTGCAGCAAGCAAAATGGGACAGAATTTAAACAGCTGGAACATGGCAGAAGAGGATGCACGGTTAAGGCTGCACCCATTTGTCCTGTACTTGAGTCTTGTCTCCGGGAGTTCATTGCCTGTTATTTCACTTCCTGCCTGCCATTCTAAACACGTCTCTTAGCTTCTATAGTCCTCCTTCGATAGATTTTTTCCTGTTGGCAAATTAAAACTGGTGCTCTAGAGGCCAACAAAAAGCAGACTCTTAGTGCAGGTGGGCTTTTTAAAAGGTGCTGAGCATTTTATTTCAGAATTGGAGAGGGAGAAACAGTCACATAAAAATTAAATTACTCCTATTTGATACCAGTCATCATTTTATTGCACATAAAACCTGAAAGGCAAAACATTTAAACTCTTCTATATTTTCAAGTCAGCTATCTTGTAAAATACTGTATTTAGCATAAAATGTATTCTCAACCAAAATATTGATCTACCAGTTACCCTAGACAGAAGGCAAATAAGTGTCAGTTTAATGGTGTCTGGCATTTCAGTTTAAAACCTTTCAGTTACAAAGAGAAGAAAGTGAATTCAGAATCCGCATATGCGTGCTGGGCTGGATCTTCTCCAGACCTCAAGCCATGGGTCTGCCTGGGTCTGGTACCTGATCGGCACAGAGGGCAAGAAATGCAACCACACTGCCAGTGTCCTCGGGTGAAACTGGCTTGCCTGCACCACGGAGGGAATATAGCAGCTCTTTGTAGCTTGATTTCTCCTCCACGGTACTGCCTGTGAGGCAGACACTGAGGAGCACGGTATAAGGTGGGGTTGCACACAGGTACAACATGGATGGAGGAAAGGGACCGTGTAGCTGCTGCTGCAAATCACCTTATTAAGCACTTGCTAAGGTTTTCATCTACATAAAAAAGCCAGCCATTGCCACTGTTTAATCTCTACAGGAATTGGTCACCTCAAGGAAAGGTATTAGGGAAGCCTTCTCTGTTTGTGACAGGTTGTTCACCTAGGAATATATCTTTGATTCAAACTCCTCGGTAACCAGTACTAAGCCACCTTTCACTATACAGCCTAAAAGGTCAGAATTTCCAGGCAAGGCACAGAGCTGGAGGGAAGCATGGCAGCACAGAGGATGGTAAACATTCCCCTGAAAAGTGTATAGACTCTTAACCTGTCAGTGTCTGGAGGGAGGATCCATACAGGCCTGAGAGGAACTTAGAGCAAAGTCCACTGAAAACCTGTGTGCCTACACAGCTAATTACACACCATGCTAATTCCAAGCTGGCTCTGTCTGTAGAAGACCCATCTAGAAGAAGAGGATGGGCATGATCTTTTCTGGCGCGCAGAGCTCCAAGGCAAGGGCGCTGCAAAAGACCAACAGCTACACTTCAATGTGGGCTGGTATTCCAGCACGAGAACAGGAGCAAAAAAAGCAGTGACTGAGAAACAGAAAACAATATTATCACTTGGATGGTTTCAAAGCTTTCCAATCCAACTGAAAGTAAAAACCTTTCTAGAGAGTGGTCAGTGTGTGTGAACGGAGCAGGATGCCTCTCGTAATAAGAAAATGTAGGTGGGCTTTTTATACCCAGGAATCAGTATAATGCCTGACTGCCTCACAACAAAAGTCACATCAGAAGCTTAAGGGGGTGGGGCAGGGAAAAGCCTTTGACTTTGATCCTTGTCAAAACAGGATTAGGACTTTAAGGCCACGTATGGCTAAAAAGCACAACACTCACGCATACAGCACTGGTAAAACAAATAGAAGAGCTTTGAAGAGCCACTGTTGCCAGTAGAGACCAGCCTCTCTCTTGTGGCACGTGTACTAACCTGCTGAAGCTCTGATCCAGGTGTCTCATCACGTCTGTGACAATTCCCTCTCTCGCCATCAGCGTGCACGTTACACTCACGTCATTCCATTTGCCAGCCAGGTCACAGGGTGCCGCTGCTCCGAGCTCGTTCACGGTTTGATTTCACACACCCCTCCTCCATTTTTTCAGTCTTAAGAAAGTTCATCTCCTCTGAAGAGGCCAGATTTTTTTCAAAAGTGCTTAAGCTCCCAGTCTCTTCTTGTTCTCAATGGGAGATGAACCCCTTAGAAAATGCTAAATCTCCATTTAGAGTGTGCAGCTCTGTTGGAATTCTGATCCTTAGCGTTTTGGATAGCATTACACACCCACACGCTATGTCCGTTGCAATTCGTTTTGCAGCTGCGAAGAAGTCCAATAATATATGACTGCATCCTTGATGAGTGGTCTGAAACTGGACAAGGCACGCTCCCTTTTATCAGTGAAAAGAACACAAACCAGCTACCTCTCAATAGTGCAATTGTATTAGCGCCTGCTTAACCTTCATATTTAGATAAGAAAACTTTGGTATTTTGTGGTTGTTAGTACAATAACACCTGCACAATCTCTCTCTGGTTACATTTATCCCCATGCCACCCCCATGGGTAGCATTATCACCTCTGTCTTGCCGATAAGGAGCTGGGGCCAGGAGATGGGTTAAATCACCCAAGATGCATAGAAAGTCTGCACTAAAACTGTCAGCTACCCCAGGATTCTGCTCAGCACTTGCCAACGGATGTGGACTCTTTACACAGAGGAACTACAAAATACTGAAACGATGAATTTATATTCTGGAATTCAAAAGCCAACACATTGACCTCATTTGATTATTTTAAGGAATATATTGATAGCTAGTGCCAAGAGTGACTACTGCATTCTAGAGAGAGTCCTAATACCAGATGTACATACGGAAACCAGCAGGCAGATGGGGAGCTGCAGTCCAGGTCTCTAAGAAACCGGCAACAACAACCTTTAGTTTAACACCACAAAGCTGCTGTATTTCTTCATACAGCACATCAGTAGGAAAGTCCATGGAAAAATGGTTTTCTAGAGTTGTTAAGGGTTTTTTGTTGTTGTTGTTTATCCTTAATGCCTCTTAGGCACTAGTCCGATGAACCCTTACATCCCTTTACACCCCAACAAGCAATGGTGCTCACAAGTATTTCTCAGAGAGATTCTTCTTCCGTGCAAAATACTTACAGAATTGGATTCTTCAAGACTGGAAACTATCATTTGTGAGTCGGGAAATAGTAATGGATTTTTTTTCCCTTGTGTGAATGAAGTAAGCTGATATTAGAAGGACAATAATAAACCCTGCTGTCTTCTCCAGAAAGACTTTCAGGCCTAACTTAGAACTAAGTGTTCAGCCCCTTTCAAGACTTTCTACACCTACCTTCAACCTTTTCCTTATCTGTCCCCATGAAACCAGAACCTACCAAGCTCTAAGGGCATAGCTGTTCGCGTTGCTACAGGGCTTCCTTATCTACCAGAGCTGTTGTCCTTCAGGAGTCTATGAACTGAGGCCTGACCCTGCAAATGCTTTTGCACACATGCAATCACCCAAAGGCATTTGCCCATTCTGCTCTCACTACTTTGTTTCAAAGAGCACTTCTTTCCTCCTCCTTCATGCGCTGGGAAGATGCCACGCACGGTTGTGAATGCGACTGTAGCCCTCCAGGGCTGCAGTTTGCTCTCAGCAGATTACTTGTCTACAAAGCATTTTCTCACCTGGGTCACCTCTTTAAAGGGAATTTCTCCAGCCTGGGTTTGTAATGTTTCCGTAGAACATTTATTACATTGCTATTCACCAGCATGAAATCCATGCTCAATGTGAGTCCATCAGCTATAGCACAGCAACTTCCTAGACATCCTGCTATGCCCAAGTTCCAATTCTCAAATCCAATTTTCTTCACTTTAAGGCTGGCTGTCACAGTTTCTATTTGAGACTAATTCAGTAGCTCAATTTTAGAATCTGTTACTCCCAGCAATTTTAGCAAGACTGGTCTAATAAAGGCAATTTTTCAAAAGGAAGTTGGTGCAATTCTTTGTTTCTCTGTCAGATTTTCAGGCAAATTATTTATGTCCAGCACACACTAAGATGATCTCCAATTCTGGACTAGCACTATCCTTCACCCAGAGTGAGATGTTACTACCATGCCCTTCAGGTACTGTCTCTTCTTCCCTATAGAAGCACCGTTGCTAGGCTAATACTGCTAGTACTGTCATCAGCAGACTTTTATTCTGCTTCTGCCTCTACTACTAAGATGCTG
>Ga0065711_1038933_pt1 | contig 18278 bp, 7 predicted proteins | sample Hoacrofraction12_FD_59098 | JGI IMG/M metagenome (GOLD analysis project Ga0065711, IMG submission 59098) | Hoatzin crop microbial communities from Cojedes, Venezuela - Epithelial fraction 12 v2 (version 2) | ecosystem: Host-associated > Birds > Digestive system > Esophagus > Crop | place... | reverse complement strand
CTCTCCTATGAGGACAGGCTGAGAGAGTTGGGCTTGTTCAGCCTGGAGAAGAGAAGGCTGCAGGGAGACCTGATTGCAGCCTTTCAGTACTTAAAGGGAGCCTATAGGAAAGATGGGGACAATCTTTTTAATAGAAACGGCAGTGACAGGACGAGGGGTAATGGTTCTAAACTAAAACAGGGCAGGTTTAGGCTGGATATAACGAAGAAATTTTTTACAATGAGGGTTGTGAAACACTGGAACAGGTTGCCCAGAGAGGTAGTGGAGGCCCCATCCTTGGAAACATTCAAGACCACGTTGGACGGGGCTCTGAGCAACCTCATCTAGTTAGTGGTATCCCTGCTAGCTGCGGGGGGGGTTGGACTAGATGACCTCTAGAGGTCCCTTCCAACCCAAAACTTTCTATGATTCTATGAATCTGGCAATGGAGAAATGGCTGTTAAATGACTGAAGTGCCACTGTAGGCAACCAGGTGCTGCACCAGGGCAGCATTACTACCGTAACGCACATTATTTGATTCTTTCAAAAAAGAGTACCCGTCTGATATGTAGCAGTTAACCATTGTCGAGTACTGAATAACAAGCATTTACTAATGCTTTCCTACTTAGATTGTAACTAAATAGGTTTACCTGTAATCATAAAACAAGAGGAGCAAGGTAACTCTAGACCCTCAAAGATCTTACTATTTAAGGGGACTGTTAATTATTGCTATTATTTTTCACACAGAAGACACACACTACATATTTCATGCTGTGCTTAATTTACAGATTGAAATACTTTATTGAGGCAAACAGACAGCTAGATATCAGCTTGAAACTAAAAGTACTGTTAGCTTGTTTTTACAAAAGAAGTAATTGAAAGGAGAAGTGCCTGATAACAATATCTTGAATAAACACTTCATATGAGATGAAAAATAGCTGCACAGTGCTATCATAAAAATAAATTTTCAGGACTTTTATAAAAACATCTTTATCAACAAAGAAGATTTCTATATTCTTCTCCTTTTTCTATGAAATTTGCCCTTTTATTACCATTATATGCTCTGGGAACAAATCATAAATCCATCACAGTATGCTTTGTAGAAATAAAAAAACTTTATCAATATGTAATGTAAATATATATATGACACATTCTATTCTATACTTAACTGTTATTTTCTAATAGGAATTAGCTATAAGACCCCTGAAACAGCACTTTTATGTTTATGATATGAATTAATGAAAAATAACTTTGAATCAGACATGCACATTATGAACTTCAATATCAAAGAGACAAAATCATAGCAAGACAACACAAATAATTCAAATATGAGTTGTCGATTTACAGATCACAACACTAAACAATCAATTTAATTATTAATTTCATGGGGAGTTTTTGCTGTGCAAGAATAAGGCTCTGTATGTTTTACAGTTCAAACACAGTAACTGCTAAAGGAATTCCTGACTCTATCTGTAAATATCGAATTATTTTGCAGGTAAAATTTTCAAATTTCCATGGTGAGAGTACCATAACTGAGTAGTTACTCTTTTTGAGACAGTGTAAACCTCTTTTTCTAGTGCTATTGTAGTGGAAAAGAAAAATTATACCGTATAAGGAGTGTTTACTAATATTTTCAATTAGAAAGGAGAAAGGCTATATCTTGGGGCTGCAACTACTGAAAAATCTGAATGTGAGACTAAAGTCTTTGCAAATAAATATTCACATCCTGTAGTACCCTTTAAAAATAATGTGATCACAGCCAGTAAGTCACTAAGCTAAAAGAAACCCTCTTTGCTTACCTGGGGTGTGGTACCGAAAAAACCACCCAAAAACAAACAAAAAAAACCAATGAAAATCCAAACCAGTATATGTCTACTTTTAGATTTGCTACTTCATATCAAACATTCATGTTAATAAATGTACAGTATTATTTCATCTATATAAGGAGTATTTATATGTGTAATAGGTTTAAAGGTATTACAACACACAAAATTTTTTGTCCTGTCATCTACAAAATAAAATATGGTAACCCTAGCATTTACTGTTGGTTAGAATAGTGTCTTGGTCGTGACTAAAAATAACAACAAATAGAATTAATGAAGCAGCTTAAGCTACTGAAACGCAACCAGGAATTACACTTTAAATATACACACGTGATGTTCCCTTTGAGCTAACCAATTAGCAGGAGACATTTTGTAAGAGTGTAGATGAGTTATTATGATCCATGTTTTGTGTTTATGACACCTATCTTATTTACTTCAACTATTACCCATCTAGTTAGACGAAAATGTCCTAGGGTCTAATTTGCTGATAAAAGAAGACAAGCAATCAAATCTATAGTACATCAAACAGTCCAAGGTCTGTTTTTCTCCTCTATGTTCATGTGTCACTCTGTCTTTACAAATAAAAGAACAGGAAAATGCTATTATTTTGGACTGAAAGAAAAAGGATCATCTCCTGAAATAAACATATTAAAATAAATACAGTTAATTAATGTTACTTACCATAACTTTATTTACTAAATAAAAGATAAAATCTGCACATTTAAAGGTTTCACAAGTATTAGTAAAGCATGCTAGTCAAAATTTTAGTATTTTCTTCCTATTGTGCAAATGGAGTGTGGAGGTTAATGGCTTTTTTCAAGGCCATACACTTAGGGGTGGGATAGATATTGGTGGGCTCCTCAGAGTTCAATACACACAGTTCTGTTATTGCAGAAGTGTGTTAAAAATCTGTTAATTACTTCAATTTATAAACAAGCATCCATCCCTGAATTCATATTATGCAGTGAAGGAAGCTATTGCAACCTTTACTTTTTTAATTCAGAAGATTTTATGAAGGCTGCTTTCAGTTAAATTAACACTGGCCCTATAAATTTCTTGGAAGACACTCCTGCTTTTTAAAACAAAAAATTATCAGTCCATAGACCCCAAAAAGATTACACTGTGTTTGAAAAAAGAAGTTCTTGCACATATCAGAATAAACTTGAAGACCCAAAGTTTATGTTGTATAAAAAACTATAACATGCAGAGAATACTGAGTTCTAGCTGGTATCTGTTGGTTTGCTGAATAATATACGTATTATTTTAATTATTCTTTTTATCCTATTGTCACTACGTTCTTGTTGACAAATGTGTACTTGTGAAATCCGAAGCAACCCGTTGACAATTCCTCTTTAATTTTCTTGGACTCCAGAAGCAGCTGTTTCTCTACTGTCTTTCATTGATGCCCACTGCCTCACCTAATCTGAAGGCATAAGGCATGATGCTTTAGAAAAGCCAGTTAACTGACTGGCAAGAGTATACTTCAAGTGAATTGCTAAAGGACATAGCAGCTGGCTGAAAGATTCTTAAGTGATCAGTGTTTTTCCAAGACATGTATCAGACAGTAGCTGAAATATGCTGCTCAGTGTAGTGATTTTGTGTGTGTGTCTGTGAAACAACACCTCATTTTGTTATCAGTCAAATGATTTCTCAAGTCGTAGATATAAGTATAGGGGAAAAATGAAGAAGAGGGGGAAAAAAAAAACTTATTACAGCACTGTCGATGCGTGAGAGATGCTATAAGCTTATCTCTCTCCGTCAGCAGTCTGGTTGTCTACCTCCTGCTATTCTGCAAGAAACTGCAAGGTTCCAATATTTTTTTATTTCTTGAAAATACCCTGTGAAATTTTAAATATTTTGTGAAATGGGTGGATATTTTCCCAACATTAGGAAGGGTGGTTTTTCTGAAATCTGGACTGTTTTTCAGTATTTGTCATGATACAAAGACAATGGTAAAGTCTAAAGACTCCTAGCTTTGACTAAGTAACTCATTTACATGCATATGTGTGTGTGCATTTTCTCACATGTTTATGGAGATTTTTACTGTGGATTTGCACACTGTTTACAAAGGACTTTAGGCGTGATTTATTCAGTGTTATTTATATATAATTTTAGCAACATCAGAATTTCATCATAGATGGAAGTTAGAAATTCATATGAAATTCAATGAGATTTTACCTCAGTATCTGAAGGAAAGACATCCAGCTCCCCCCAACGCAGTTCTGATATTTGATTTCTTTCTTAACAATGGAAAGATCAAAGATTAGGAAGTTTGTATAACGTATCCAAAGAACAGTGCTAGTTCTTGTCAAACATTAGTTTTCAAACAGCCCTTCAAGAATAAGGATGAACATGGCTTCTTCGCAAAGCACAGTCTATAAGCAACTTTGGATTTTTCTTTCTGTTTCTTATATTATCAGTTTTAGCACTTTCTGTACACAAACCTATTAAACCCTTCCTTCCCACCACCACCAAAAAGCCCCCTGAGAAGGTTCTGAAAAGAGTAGATTTAAAGGGAAATTTAATTTCTCTATTATTTTTAGGTGTGTTCTTGTGAGGTACATCAAAAAACAACAGTGAAATTACTTCAGTACCTTTCATACCTGTTTTTTATTCAAGTCTAATTTCTGTAGGCTTTTTTATTTTTATTCCTTCTTGATAATGCACAATCTCATTAAATTATCAGAAACACAACGGATTAATTGTGTTTCTGGTTTCAGAATTAGGCGCTTGATTTGATAAAATTATCTGGAATTCCTGAATTCTCACTCCAGAGAATGTGCATTGCACCCCAGAGATCAGGGCATATGTTTTTTCAGCACTGACTTAGCAAATGATTTTCTGTCACAAAGAACATTCTTCCGCTGTGATATTACATGGCTTATACAGCTGCAAATCTGCCTTGAGTGTAAACAGTTACAATTACTCCTCAAGATGATAAAGTTTATTTCAAAAGGATATTTTCCTAACAATCCTCTACTGACCTGAAATAGTTGCATCTTCTGATTTCATCCCACTCTGGTGCTGCAGGCTTCCTGGCTTCTAAATCTAAATCTGTGTACTCTAATCTACGCAGCTTATTCCTCCGAGGAATTCTGTCTGCTTTGTCATTTACATGTTTTTTAAATTGTATGTCTCTGCCATGAATAATGATGCTATAGATTTATTTTGACTGTTAGTACAGTTCATGTTAAGTTGTACATTTAGCTATTACATAGTCTTCATCTACACAACAGTGGATGTATTGGAAAATGTTTTCCCAAAACCTAACTAAATCATATTTATACACTAAATGTTGAGTACATAAAAAATTATAAGCCCTTTGTAGCCAGCTCACACACAAACTTTCAAAAATGTACCAGCATACATGCTGCTATTTGTTTTCTAATGTACTTAAGAAAAAATATGTCATGGAAAATGTGTCAATGCGTAATAAATTTGTTTTATTAGCACTCAATAATATCCGTAAAGAACCACACTCACCAATATATTATGTGCACTTCTACATATTTTTACTGTTTAAAAAAAAAAATCAGTATTTTGTTGTCAGTTTTATACTTTTTAATACAAATTTTTTTAAAAAATATTTTCCTCACTTTATTTTAAAAAGTGTTTATTAACAGAGAGGTGAAAGGTCACACACTGGAACAGAGAATCAAAAAAAGAAAATTACATTATTTTATGATGTCTCAGCACACTTCAGTACCATTATTTTTTTGTACCCATAGAAATGTAACAAGTAATGGAAAACGCTGCTTCATTGACTATGAATCTGTATATCTCAGATTCAGCTGACAAATATACGATCACTCTTCCTGTGAATGAAAATGGGCATTTGCATCTTCAGGGAGATGTAATTATTGTATGCCACAAATCTGCAGAGAGATGTGCATTCAACAAAATCAATTTCTGTTTTTCCGCTTAGAATCCTTCACATTGTAAAATGCCTTAAAAAGGTCTTTGAATGAAATAATGTGCCATTCACAATGGCATTTATACCCTTTCCCCTCTTTTTTAATTAGTCTGTGAAATACAGGTTTTGTTCAGCTTTTCCCTTCCTGTTGCTTTTAAAAACTCTAAGGAATAGGGAAAGAAAATAAGTTTTTATTTGGAAGAAAACAAAGTAAGGGAAGAGACCTTTCTCTCCATAAAAACACACAATAAAAATTAACAAGAAGTAAAAGCAAATGACTGAAAATTTAGGTTTGCATACTTCGAGCTTGTCCTGGTGTGGATACCCTTTAGGTTTTATTAGGTTAATATATGGGTAACTCTCATATGAATAGTCCATCTTTCATTACTCTATCAAAATGTCCATTTTAGTGAACACCGTCATACAAGTTCTGTTTCACATGGTTACTACATCCTATGTTGATAAAAATGGAGCTGACTAGGAGTCATCACTGCTGGTAGATTTGTTGATATAAGTAACACAAAAAGGTGGACACTGATGAATCTATCACGGGAAGAGAAACCCTTTTGAGATGCAGAGGGTTTGAGTTCCAGAGAAGTCCATGAAAGGACTGTTCTTGAATTCAATGCAGTTTAGGTCAGACCTTTGAAAAGAAGGAGTTATAATTTTCTCTTTACGGTAACTAACTAGACTGAGAGCATCCATACTAGCAAGTGCAACAACTCAAGGTTGTCTTTTCATGACCCATGCAAGCCTTTCATCTCCACTCCCCATCCACAAAAAAGAATATTCTCATCTGTATTACTCATCAGGAACAGTCCACTATCATTTCCTCACTATGTTCCGTCCTTTCTAAAGGTGACCTATTGTCATAGACCAAACCGCATCAGCAAATACACTGACATATACACGACCTGCATACCCAGTTCTTGATCCTGGGTCCTCAGCTTGATTAATCTACCAGAGATGCATGCAGAATTGAGATGAACTATAAAGTGGTGCATCTTAATCTGAATAATTTATGATTGCAGAGCCTCCCGGTACCAAAAAAAAGGAAACAATTTTTTCCTAAACATGAAGTGAAGCTGTACAGGAGGAAATGGAAAAGAAGTGATAGAAATCTGAGAATAAAAAGTAAAGACCGATAGAAGAAAATAAGCTTTAAAAGACGATATCTGCTGGGCATTTATATTTACAACTACCATTTACGTAAAGAAATTTATGTATTAATGGTTTTGGCACACCATGTCAGGTTTCCGTGTCTTTCTAATGTTCTTGGGCATCTATGATAAATATTTTCTAAACTTCACAGTCCAGAGTCTAGCTTTGATTCTCCTTCACTGAAAGAGAAGAAAAGTAATGACTGTTATCACTACTTTCAAAGGCAGCAGACATAAATAAATTCTGAAAGCTGTTTAAATTTTAAACTGAAGGCTACAAGGACCTACAAGAATTCCTGATTCTTTTCTCAGATTCAAGCTCTAGGCACAGAGTCTCCTGTCTAAGGAAAACCAAAAAATCCATTGTGTGGGGGTCAGTTACCTATATATGGGTATCTAGTGCCACTTACGATGCCTTGGAGTATTGTTCCTGATTTCCAGATGTCTCTTCCAAAAGACACATACCTTTTCTAGATCTGGCAACATTCCCACCAGGCTACATGGGTATTTCAGATACTGTACAGTATTTAAAGTAACCTCATAATCTTCTGTTTAGACAACTTAAACCTACCCTTCATATCTGATAATCTATTTATACAACTTCATAGGCAGCTCTCCTTTGTCAGGACAGTAAGCACCTGTTCAATTTTGACTGGTATAATCAGACCTTATCTCGCAGGGGTATAGTAGGTACTTTTAAAGGAGAAGAACAAAAGTATTCAAGTAGCAGCCACTGTACTGGACTCTACATGCCCTATTTCTATTGTCATAATAATCATAAATAATTTCTATAGTTTAGAACAACTTAATCTTGAGGTCTGGAGCAGATCATAGATACAATGTTTTCAGAGAATACGTCCCAGATAGTGCACAGAGCATTACCTTGTGACAGAAGAAGCATTACTAATTTCCAGGGACAATAACCTTGATCGTCTTTTGGTGTTTTCACTCATGATAATTTAATTATTGTTAATTAATTACTTGATCTTTCCAAGAAAATATCTTGCCTTTTGTGATCCCTGTTTTATTTAAAATGCTTAGAATGTGCATGAGTGTCTTGGTACTATCACTTGGCCATAAGTGAAAACCTGTTGTAAGAGATTTTCCAGAAACAACATTGTATGCCTTTCATTTTTAAGTTCTGCTAGGCTTGCCAAAAAGAAGGGATAGCGATGACGTTGGTCAGGTCCTAGGGGAAAGAAGTACAGTTTGTTTTGGGCACCAAACTCTATGGCTCACAAGCAGATGCTGACACCAGCCAACAGCAGTTCAAAAGGCATTTCTCAGTTTGAGGAAGTAAGAGGGATCACTGTAATGCAACACAGCAGAATTTCTTTAGTAACACAAAGTATTAGAATCCACCTTTCACTTTGAACAAAATTCCAGAACCGTGTTCTCAAGAAAAGGATAGGAAAAACTTCATAACAATTTTCCCATTCAAAAATCATATTCAGTATGTACATTAAACTTCAGTTGTAGAAGGTCACATCAGAACAGTCGGAAACTACCAACAATGAAATTGGTTACAATATCTAATTCACTGTTACATAAAATTCATTTGCGGTATAATAGCTAAAGAATGCATGTAATTTGAAGAGGCCCCCTATAGCAATCATTGAGACTGAACATATGCAGTATAATAAGTCTCAAATCTGTTGCATTGACTGTAGAGTGCAAGAGCTTTTTCTGTCCATTGAGAGCCCCTGGCTTAGCAAAAAAGTCAGACTGTCACGTTATCATATTAAATTAAATCATGAATCCCAGTCAGAAGAAGTATTCCTTTTGATTTTCATTGGCTGTGTTTTGCATGCTGAGCTCACTTTTCAGTGCAGATTCAGCACTGTCTTCATTTTCAGATTGTTTTGCCTCATTCTTTGAGTATATGCCTTTTTTTTTATAAATGCTTATGGCTATGGCAGTGATGCAAAGTAGAATGAATATCACGACTGCTATCACACCTAGGAGAAGAAAAGAGAGAAGAGTCAAGAGAAAGAATAGACACTTAAAACTCATGGGCTAGAGCGTAGGGCAAGACAGGAATGACTCCATCACATAATGGAGGGGTTTGCAGGGTTTGAAAAATAAGGCATAGCCACTTTCAAATGAGAAACAACACTGCAGTATAAGCTTCATGGTGATTGTTTTGAAATTTTGCACACTGCTAATACCAAAAACAAACTTCCAAAGAATACTACAATTTTTAAACTTTTGAATGGAAGACCAGTAGGGGCCTTACAGTACAGTAGACAAGACCATCAGCCCCTAGTTTTCTGTCAGGCTGGGAACTCAACCCACTGCAGATATGAGGAGCTCTTCTTCAGGAATTTTTCTGCCAGACTACAGGACAGCGCAAAGGGCACTGCTATGACCTTCTCCTTGTCCCTAACTCCTGTTAGTATTGGACAAAGTACTCTCCCTTTCCTCAGTCACTCACGTTGCTCAGGACCCTTTCTCACAACACTTATCAGAAGAGAATCACAGAATCACAGAATCACAGAATCACAGAATGTTAGGGGTTGGAAGGGACCTCAGTGGGTCATCTAGTCCAGCCCCCCAAAGGCAGGACTTGTGTCCCATCAGCAGTTATCACCTGTGAATCAGCTCTCCTATCACTGCTGCAGGACTGGGGAAGGAACCTGGAGAGCAGAGGCAGACCAGAACGGGGTGAGGACAAAGGTACCAATCTGGAATTCTGAACCAGGTCCTCTATCAGCTCTGCCTGTGTACACCACAAAGTCCAAGCCTCAGATCCTTTGCAGTAAAAATGGTTCCACAGAATTAGTCCGATTTGTATCCAGTATGCCACACAAATTTGTTCAGACCACAGGTGGCTGGTTCTGACTAAACAATACAGTTAATGAGAAGAATTTATAAAGAAAGTGTAGAACAGTTCATCATAGGGACTCCAGTGCAAATTGATCAGTGTTTGTAGCCACCTATTGTCAGGTCTAATGGGACAAATTCTAATGTTTATTCTGCCTTGTGGAAGAAAATCCCAACTTTTTTTGACTGTCTTTGGTAGACCATAATAGGATGAAGAGGTTTTTGTGATCTATGTTAGCTAGGGCTCACATTTCTGTAACTGCATCATTGTAATGAATAGATACTAGTTAAAATACTAAAATACCAAAATCAAGGCTCACTTCATGTTCAGGGTGAAATAACATAGGTTTGACTCCTTCCCTTTCCTTTAGGTTTGTGGCACTTTGACATCCGAGGTGTGTTTTCGCTTTGCATGGCTACATGATCTTGGGTTCACATGTAAACAAGGTCCCTGCCTACACAGATGGTAGTGAGCAAGCTTCCTTTTCCAACAGCTTTAACAGCCCCATCTGGTAGGGTAAAAACATCATCAGTACAGCCACCTGCATTACAGTGTTCTAGCTGATCAGTTAGAAAGCCAAGACACAGGAGTAAAAGCTTTACATAGGGCACTCATCAGGTACCATATGTGCCAGATACCTAAACATAAGAGACTAATTGGAAAAGGCACGTAGTTTTAAAGGTGACTATTTAAGATTTATTAAACTGTTACCAGGGCACGCTGCTCTTTGTGCAGCGGATTAAGAACAGTAAGGAAAGAGATACTTCTCACAGAGACAAGCATGGCCTTACAGACTTCTGGCTCATCTCCTGTCTTCCTCATTCATCCTCTCATGATGGTCTCAAGCCCTCAAGTTCATGAGTCAGAGGTTGAGTAAGAGAGGAATTTGAGGAGAAAGGAAACAGAAGACAAACAGAAAGTGTTTGTCAAAGTGGTAGAAAACAATACTAGGCTTCAGGGAGGAAAAAAGCACTAAGCAGTCTAGGACATAGCTGTAAGTGCCTTAGCTGAGCAGTGGCTCAGCTGTGCTAGATGAAGAAACAATCCGCTGCATAACTTCGTCACTACTGCAACAAAAATAAAAATGCATAGTCCCTTAATACTGTAAATAAAAACAGACCACCCAAAACTCAGCACTTGTAATTTTTTTCATTCTCTAATATGAGCAGCCATCCTTGATGGTAGGAATATAAATGTTTTTTGTGTGGTATCTTCTCTTGAATAGTCTCTATAATCTGAATAAATCTTGTTCTTATTTTGATTAAATAGAACAATCACTCTTTTGTTTCACAGTCACAGTACATGTCCCTTTTAAGAGCTTGTCTATAAAGTTGCCCTGTCTGAGGTAGCTGAATTAGTACAACTCTCAAAGACTCATGTAATAGTACTTACATTAAACTTTTACTGAATATTGTACAGCTTGCCTTGACTTTTACACAATCATAGTTAAGCAGTAGAAAAATTGTGAGTGCATATTCCCAAATGTGTTTAATAACAATACAATTGTGAGGTAATTATTATCATCTTAAAAAGACTACAACTATTGTAGCTGGAAGTTCATAAATGACTTTGTTGTTAGTACACTTAAAAATCCGCACCCATACTAAATTACCTAGTACATAAAGTGATCTTTTTGTGTGGATACTTATGCAAAATAATACTTATCTTTGAAATCAGCAAAGTAATTTTTGACAAAATTAGACATGTAGAACAACTCAGAAACCATATTTTTAAATTCTGACCTCACTGAATTCAGTGGTAAAATTCTCGGAGTTTGTGTGTACACAAATATACATACAGAAGTACCACTTTACAAGCAGTAAAGCTTCTAGGTTTTCTTGCCTTTTATTTTGGTATCATTAGCATTACCGTGTTAAAGGTTACTGACCACGCGGCATGTTGTTGACAGGCACTGAACATAGCAGGTACCATTATTTAAACGGCAGACATACAGGTAACTGCAGGTTTTTTATCTTAACTCCACTTTCTATAGACCTAAATGCTTTTGTCCTCAGTGAGAAGCCTTGGCAGCTTTGTTCTCCTAAATCCCACTATGCCATTTGTCTGTTGAGGCTTTTAAAACCCTTGGAAAGGAAACCTATTCAGATTTTAAAAGATGGAGGGAATGACTTTTACGTTCCCCTGCTCTTTTTCTGTTTAAGTAATTAATGGAAATTCAAACTGTGAATTATACTTCAAATAGACTATCTCCATGAGCGAAAACAAGTTTCCTTCGCTCACCTCCTCCCAAAGGAATAAATATTTCCAGAAATTATCACAAGAGACAATACTATTCCTTGAAAGAAAAAAACTGAACTGGCGTAGACATGCACTTGCTCCAACACCTGTAACAGCAGCTGAAATTCTCCTGAGGGCCCCAGTCCCAAACTCTCCCTATTAAGGCTCACTTGAGTACTCTTCGTTCCTGCTAAAGATACAGAACTGGTGGGCTTCCTCACTACAACAGAGATGGATCTTGCTTAAGGATGGTCAGTCAGAAAGACAGAGTAATGGAAGCTGCATATCCCAAATATCCATTCTGTAAGTTAAGCACAAGACGTCTGCCCTAAGCTTTGTACCATATTTGTTCTGAAAAGCATAAAAAGTAAAGTGACTGTCAACATATTCAGTTTGGGAGCATTCAAACTATACACGGTTCTTCCTCTATTCCTCTGTTAGAAACAAGTGTTTTGAAAAAAGTTTGTGGATGATCGTTTGTCGTCCTATAGGAGCTGGTGAAAGTGGCCAGAAGAAATAGTAAGAAAATAGATGAGAAATGGTATTTCAAACCAACAACAATTATTTTTTATTATTTTAACAAATTTTTTTAAGCTGTTAATGAATGCAAATGACAATCTGTCCAAGAGTACATTGCTTTGCAAGTGTGAAAGCAGAATGAAACTTGTCTCAGTCTGTCAAAGGATTGTTTCAGGCAGTGTTAGACCCCATCTTCTCAAGAAACATCTATGTTGCTGAGATCTGCTAAAGAAGATTTTCAACTTGACTGGGTAGCAGAATGCAATTTTTGGGCATAGTCAAGGGGCAAAGATTTTCTTTCTTAAATATATGCTATTTGTTACAAAAGATCCAAGTACTTTTTAAAGTCATAGACACCAGCATTAGGCAGGTTGAAAACCTGACCTTAGCATCTGGTGTTTCAGCAGAATTTTCCAATGTATAGAAACATTAATGCCACAAATTTACCTAACATAAAAATACGACAGCTATTGGTTGCATTTTAAAACAATGATTGATTTTGTCTGTCTGCAACCTGTAATAAAATCAAACCTTTCTACTAGTTTTCTTATGCACACAAAACTAAACTGACTTCACTTCAGCAATGAACGACTCACAGTTATTAGAAAAAGGGTTCCCGTGGAGTTGTTATAGTCCCTATTACCTCCAATAATTGCAGAGTCACTTCTGATTGCATTAGCTAAGGGCTCTCCCTCATCTATTGGTCCAGAGTGATCTGCGGTAGAAAAAAAGGAAAGTGACAGACAAATAGAAGAAGGGTTTTCAAGAAAGCCTCACATGGTTACTGCTTATGCACAGTATGGTACAGTGCCAGTAAGTGTGGGTCCATAAGCATGCAAAGAACAGTGATGTAGACGATACTTTGCAGAGATAAAGAAAAAAAATGTAAACATTCAGAGGAAAAGAGAAAGGCTAGAGAAAAGAAAGCAAGTACATATAAAAGAGAATTATTTTTCAAACTACTCCTGAAACGTTAACCTACACAGAAAAAAAAAAAAGAGTTTTGATTCAGGTCATGAGTACTCTATTTAGTTTTGCTTCAGAGATCAGAACAAGTGATAACCATATGCTACCTGCAAATGAATGGGTTGTTTCACTTGATGTTGAGTCAGCTCCAGTTAAAGTACCACAGTTGGATTCAGTGACGTGTCCCTTTACAACGACAGGGGCTGATCTGCTGTGATGCAGTGCAGCCTTCAAAGGAGCAATGTGGTTGAACTGCACTGAAGAGAGACATCCAATAAACCCCTGAGAGTTTGCCTTCATAGTCTCCTCATCTACATCACTGTTTTCTGTTAATCAAAAGGAACATAACACAATTAATTATAGTGCAAACGTGTAAAATAAAGTGACAGAAGAATAAATGAATAATTAACCTGTGTTCCTCTGAGCATATTTGAGTTACAGCAACACATGTAGATTCACTGAATCCCTTTCTTGTCTGTCTTTAATGCAAAGACAGTCAGATATATTCAGCCCTTTTTTTAAACAGATGACAGTTGTTAGTCTGCTGAGGGAAATGCTTTTAACTTACTCTAACAAAAAGATTTAAGTATAACTAAATTATTTAAATCAAAATGCAACATTTTTTCATTCTGCAGAAAGGTAAGGGTGGAGCATGGATTCATGAAAAATATATTTTTAATTAGATTTTTTCTCATAAGTATGTACATTATTGGATCATAGTCTTTCCACAGATTCATATATGTTCTCCATCTCACCACCATCAAGTCTGTCAAAACAAAAACTCTCTGAAGACCTCAGATACTGGAAATCCACCCAGATATTTTCTGTGAAATTCTAAAAAATTAATGTTATTCTAATTTACTATACATTTTAAACATGATACTATTATCTTTCCCACTAAGAAAAAAAAAATAAGAAGAAACACCAACACCCCCTCTTATTCTCTTGAGATGCCTCTCTGGATGTATGTACTTTGTTAGAGCTCTCTATTTATTCCTCAGCTAGTGCTCACTAATGCACTACTTTGGAAATAGAAAACAGTTTATTTACTTTGATAGTTCTAATCGAAGCAAAAACTCTGGAAGTACTAATTATTCAAAGAGGACTTTTAAGGGAAGTAAGTTTTCAAGTTTTGTCAAAATAAAATGGGAATTTCATCTCATTTATTTCCACCTCCAACTTATCCTAGAACCCATGAATGAACTTGTGATAATTATGATGGCCACCATACCAACTTTAAACACTAATGGATAATGCACTCTGCAATACAATTAGGTTAATAGTGAAAACAAGGCTAATGCATTTTGGTAGAATGTTGCAAAATATCCCAGCAGCTTTTTCCTCAGCTACTCTCTGCTTGTTGCAGTGATGATGTATTATTAGAAAGATTACTGTCAGCAAAGAATCTGCTCACCTACATTGAAGGGTTACATAATAAGTTGGATGTTTAACTGCCTCTGTTCTCTCTGTAGCATATACTGCTTCTGATGATTGCCTCACTACACTGAAGGATCTGCTGGATCTGGAAGTCTTAAGAAAAAGGCTAACCTGAAGTGGCAAGAAAAAAATGTCCAAAACTCCTTGTGATAAAAATATGTATCTCTATGTAGGATCAAAAACCTCAAGAGTGGAAGCATTTTCTATTATTTTATGGTTTCTTGCACAAAAAATTTTGTAAACATTGTATGTATGTAATATGAAAGAAAATTAGATATTTAAAATCCTAAGTGTTCACATGACATTAATTAGAAAATACTGCTGAGATAAAATAAAACCTTTTATTAGATCAAGCAGTCTTACTGTCAAAAATCATAAGGTTTAGGAAGATAAACTCTTCTCTGCTGTGGAGTCCTGGCTGGACGAGAGGGGACATAGTTTGGTGCTGTTGAGCAACCCAGGCTTGGTAATGGAGATAGACCTTGAAAGCAGCGAACATGGAACACTGCTACAGAAGTAGAGTGGAGAACACGGAACGCTGGAGCAGGGGGACTGCCACGTTGTTGCTTCCTGCCTTGGCCGATTCCGGCCACGTTGCCGCTTCTGCTTCGAGATGCAGCTGTGCACCAATCACAGCGAGTTGTAGCTATTTTGACTATATATGGTTAAGATAACTAACCAATCAGAGGCTGTAACTGGTTTGCTATATAAACCTTGTTTTGCTGACTAATAAAGGTTGAACGATCAATAGTCATATTGGGGTGACATCATTACAATGGATCCATAACCCATGCCAACATTCCGCTTTAGTGGTTAAGTCAAATTAAACTGACTGAAAATGACACGTACACACACAAGTTGTTTATCAGAGACTGTATTTTATACTAAACTGCAGTTATGCATCCTTAAACATCTTAAAGGCAATTAAATGTGTTCATAATATGTTGGGTGAACTGTTTTCTGATGGGTTGGGCTCAAAAAGTCATAGTAAATGGGACCGCATCAGGCTGGTGGCCAGTCATCCATGGAGTTCTCAGTTTTAGGGCCAGTGCTCTTTAATGTTTTTATAAATGACCTGGATGCAAAAGTCCAATGTACTTTAAGTAAGCTTGCCAATGATACTAGAGGAGGAGGAGCTGTGGGCCCCCTCAGAGGAAGAGAGAGCATACAGAGATATCTGAATAGACTAGAGATCTGGGCAATCACCAACAGTATGAAATTTAACAAGAGCAAGCACCAGATTCTCCATCTGTGATGGGGTAATCCTGGTTATACATATAAACTGGAGGATGAGGGGCTAGAGAACAGCCCCTCGAAAAGAGATCTGAGAGTTTGAGTGGATGGAAAGTTGAATATGAATCAACAGTGTGCCCTGGAAACCAAAAGTGCCACCATGTCCTGGGGTCCATCAACCACAGCATAGCTAGCTGGTCGAGGAAAGTGATTGTCCCACTTTACACTGCACTGGTGCAGCCCAACCGCAAGTATAGCGAGCAGTTTTGGGCACCTCAGTAGAAGAAAGACATCAGACTGTTAGAGTGTGTCCAGAGGAGAGCAACCAAGATGGTGAAAGGTCTTGAGGGCAAGACTTCTGAGGAGTGGCTGAGGTCACTTGGTTTGTTCAGCTTAGAGAAGAACAGGCTGAGGGGTACCCTCACTGCAACGTACAGTTCCTCAAGGACAGCAGCGGAGAGGGAGGTGCTGATATCCTTTCTCTGGTGACCAGCAGTAGAACATGAGAAAATGGTGTGAAGCTGCATCAGGGGAATATCAGATTGGACATTTGGAAAAGGTTCTTCACTGAGAGGGTGGTCAGTCACTGGAACAGACTCCCCAGGGAAGTGGTCATGGCATCCAGCCTGTCAGAGTTCAGGAAATGTTTGGACGATGGTCTTAGTCATAGTTTAGTTTCAGGTACTCCCACGAATAGCAGGGAGTTGGACTTGATGACCTCTATGCATCCCTTCCAACTCAAGATATTGTATGATTCTATGATTCTACGAATCTGCTCTGCAGAAAAAAAAACTATACACATTTGACTTTCACAGCTAAATTACTAGGTAGAGGTACTGAAAAATGTGCTTGAAATGGACTGCCACAAAATCACTTTTGTGGAGCAAGCCTGTATTGTTATGAAAATAATATTATGCCCAGGCTTTTTCCATTAAAAGTGCTTATTACAGTTAAAATTAATTACAATCATACACCCAATGATATCAGTTCAATCTTGTATGGTTGGTTGTTCAGAGTTTTTTCCCCCTGTGGTTAATATGTGACCATGTAAACGCTGCTATGCTGCTACATTTTTTTTTTAAATATGAAGAAATACAACACAATTCTACTGAAGTTTACTTATGATTCAGATTCAAAAGACAAGGAGGAGGTAAATTAGTGAAAAATATGTCATTAAACATTTTTTTTCTGTTTTCTGTCCACAAAAGCATTCCATTTTAAAACCACTCCAAAACAGTCTATGCCATTCCATTATTTGTCATTTGTTTCAGAAGTTTACTGCTAAAAAAATGCCAGTAAAGAAAGCAATTTGATTAACAGGAAGTAATAGATAGCTCTGTCATCTACAATTCTGCTGACTTTTCAACAATATAAATCCAGTAAACAGGAGTTACAAGCGGGTGTTATTTGTGGAAATGTCATTTGTCACTCTGCTGAGACTGAGTAGAATAAAACTTTAAAATAAAACATTAGAAGGCAAATATTTTGCCAAGAGAGTTATTCCATCAGACTAAACTATCTCCAGTAAATCCCTGAATATTTATTTTTTAAAAATACTGTTATGTCCAAGATTGAAAGACTGTGAAAACTTTCTATTTCCCCAAATAATTATCCTGAAAAGCTTCTGTATTTGAAGTGAGACTTGACAAGCTTGGCTGACTAAATCAAATATCTGATGAATATTTTTTAAAAAAATTGTTTCACATAAGTTTGCTAGAGTACAGTTATATGTACTTTAAATCGTGGGACTTGCATAAAAATGCATATTCTAAGCAGACTTATATTGAAGGCTTTTCTAAACTAACTTTAAAACATTGAATTTTACTATTTTGTTCCTATATGAATTCCAAATTTCATGTTCTAGAAAAAGCTGCACAAAGACATATGGACATTTATAAAGCAATTATTAATTTAGCATATACTTCATTACAACACTTTTTTGGGAGTACCTATACATTATTGTTTTAATGTACCTATACATTATTGTTTTAAAAGCAGCCTCACAGTCACAGGCCCTGGTTCTCATGGGGGACTTCAACCACCCTGACATCAGCTGGGTAGACCATACAGCTAGGCAGGCGCAATCCAGGAGGTTCCTACAGAGCATCGATGATAACTTTCTGATGCAAGTGGTGGAGGAACCAACAAGGAAAGGCGCGCTGCTGGACCTTGTGTTAACAAACAAG
>Ga0065711_1038931_pt1 | contig 18278 bp, 3 predicted proteins | sample Hoacrofraction12_FD_59098 | JGI IMG/M metagenome (GOLD analysis project Ga0065711, IMG submission 59098) | Hoatzin crop microbial communities from Cojedes, Venezuela - Epithelial fraction 12 v2 (version 2) | ecosystem: Host-associated > Birds > Digestive system > Esophagus > Crop | place... | reverse complement strand
CTCTTCTTCAGGCTGAACAAGCCCAGCTCCCTCAGCCTCTCCTCATAGGAGAGATGTTCCAGTCCCCTCATCATCCTCGTAGCCCTCCACTGGACTCTCTCCAGTAGCTCTTCATCTTTCTTGAACTGGGGAGCCCAGAAATGGACAGAGTACTCCAGATTAGGCCTCACCAGGGCAGTGTAGAGGGGAAGGAGAACCTCCCTCGTCCTGCTGGCCACACTCCTCGTGATGCACCCCAGGATCCCATTGGCTTTCTTGGCAGCCAGGGCACACTGCTGGCTCATGGTTAACCTGTCGTCCACCAGGACGCCCAGGTCCCTCTCCACAGAGCTACTCTCCAGCAGGTCCACCCCAAGCCTGTGCTGATGCATGGGGTTGTTCCTCCCCAGGTCTAAGACAACTATTCCCTCATTGTTATTTGGGGGTTAATTTTACAAGAAACAGGACTTAGTCTTTTGTGTCTTGAGAAAATATGAAGATTAGGAGGGGAGGGGGTGAAAGAAGGTGTAAAAGTCAGGGGAAGTGGTTGCTGCAAGAATCATTGCAATGAGGTTATGCGAACTAGAGGGAAGGAAAAGAATAGAGTAAGAGCAATAGAGAGTGATGTGATTAAACATGTGAGAAACATGTAATGGTAACTTTCAGAGTAAGAGGAGAATCCTGAGGAAAGAGAATAATTTTTAAAAAATCTGAGAAAAAGAAATCTAGAAGAAGAGTACCTTAGAGAAGAGTAAATGTAACCTGAAAAGCACCGGGGTATGTAATGTGCCCTTCAACAGTCATTAGTCATCCTCCTTTCCTCTGTTTCCAGCTCGTGCACGATTTGGGGATCCCATTGCTCTGCTAGCACTCAGGAGAGCACAGCTTCAGGGGCTGTCACAGTATCAGGTTCTGCCATGTGCTTAAAAGCTTTCTCTGCTCAGGTCTTCCGTGAGTTCTTTTGTGGAGCGTGAAGATCATTAAATGCAGGAGTTGCAGCAAAAAGGGTATTCTATGAGGTTATCTGTTTGGCCTCACTGCTATCTCTCCAATCTCTGGCTGCAAGGATCTTTTACAAAGTGCGGACCGTAGGGACCCAGTGGGCTTCCCATTTCTGCACCTGACACCTGGAAGAAACCCACCACAGCCCTTGGAAGTGAAAATAAGCATGACTAGCAAGCTGAGAGTCTGGCCTTAAGAATTGTACCGTTAAAAGCTGCAAATGGAAAAGGACTTTAAGCATGGCTGAAGCACACGAGAAGTTGTAGTCCCTTATTATGACCTGAGATTCAATTACAATCAAATTGAATAAGGATATAGCACTCTTACAGCTAACAAAGTATTGAGCAAATAAGAATTTACAAAACAACTTTTATGAAATTAAGCCACAAATAAGCCTTTGATCTGTACAAACTTTTATAATACTGATAATGCTACTTATTATAGCTTAGTATTTGCCCTTGGCTATGGGGTTGTGATTTATCCTGAGCCACATAGATTTGAAGATACTTCTGAAGTGTTGATTAAAAAATAGTTTCTTACAGAGTGTTCTTTTGACAAATTCTGCAAAACATATTTTACTTTCTTATAATAGCATGTGGACTGTGTTATCCTTGACGATGGTGGATTTCTTTTGATGTCAAATCGAGATGAATATACACAACAGGTATGTATATTTTTACGTACAGCACATGAAGCACAACAGGGAGAAGTTTTATGAGAAAAAAAGAGCATTCACTCTCAGCTCACCCTAAGAATATAATCTTTCTGTCATTTATATATGCTGTGCCCATCAGAGTTTGAAAGAACAGGTCAGAAATTGAAAAACATTTCTGAATTGCAAAATGATTGCCACATCAGAAATTCTAGTTATTTTGCTAGTCTTTTTCACAGTCTTATTTATGGTTCAAGATGACGAACCTCTACCAAGCTGCACTCTTTGTGCTCTGCCCACAGGCTGGTAGGTTGCTGATGGATCTACGGGGGTGAGGGCAAGTAGTATGGTGTCCACACACCTGCTTTCTTGTATTCCTCTTGTTCTTCCCCAAGCAGGGTGGTCTCATTGATAGTGCCTTTAACAATTACTGAGTAACTGGAGTTCTCCAAGCAAGCTTTTGGGAGAGAAATAGTCAAACAAAAAAATAAATACATAAGCAGCACAACTGGATGAGTTATGTAGAAGAAAAAATAGTGGCAGAAAAAAAATCAGAACTGTTCACTTTTTTATCAGAAAGATACTTGGAAATACTTTATTTTATCTCCATAAATTCTTCCTCATCAGATTGGAAGGTTCTTTGGCGAAATTGATCCTGGCCTGATGCGAAACCTGATTAACATGTCCCTGTATGCCTTTAACAAGTCGTATGACTATCAATCGGTCTGTGATCCCGAAGAAGAACCAAAGCAAGGAGCTGGACTTCGTTCTGCTTATGTGGTCAGTAGTCCCTTGTGAGGTGACTGACATTGCCTTAAAAGTCTGCATGAGTTTGTACAGCAAACACAATCTCTGTTGTTTTTTTTTTTTCCCAGCCTACGATAACAGATATTTTGCATCTAGGATGGTGGGCTTCAGCAGCTGCCTGGTAAGTACGAGTGTGTGGGAATCTGTAAGTCCAAACCAGAATTATTGAGTAGGTTGAGACTGTTCAGTCTTCCCCGCCCTGCAAAACTGCTCCGAAGCCTTTGTTTCTGCAGTTTCTCATGGTGACAATTCTTAGCTACATCTCCCAACTCCTTGGAAAATTCCATTCAAAACTACTCTTGCCAGGTTTTGTGATTGTGTGCTCTGACTCTACAAAATCAGCTTCAGGAAGCAAATTTTGGATTAATGGTCTAAATCTGATTGGCAGGTGTGAAGGTTCAGGTGAAATATTACATTTAGAATTATTGATCACTTGATTCCCTATTTCAGAATATCGTCTTTCCTTTATTCTAGCAAGAAGTCTTAAGAAAATGAATTTTTGCTCATCAGTGAACCATTTTAAAAAAACACATGAAGCTTCTCTATTACAAAACGTTAAAAAGTCTTGCTTCAGCCTGCAGGACAACCAATATGTTCTCTGATGGCACAGTTCAGTTAAAGGTTCTCATGACAATTATTAGTTGGTTCTTTGAACTGAATGTGAAAAGCACTACTGAACTATTGCAAGGAAGCAGATATATATAAAGCATTTTGGATAATTCTATAGTCATGTGTCCTAGTATTTTCTATAGCTGAGGGGAAAAATTGGTAAATTTGAACTGTTGCAGAGTTTTGGGACTGACCTTGAGAGAGGCAGGATTGCACCAGTAATTAGGTTTATTTTTCGCAATCACAATACATTTTAAAACTAAAGATACATTTAGGAGCTTTCTTTTCTTTTGATGTTGGTTTACACACTATTAATGATAGCCACAGAAATAATTCTACCTATTTCAGAGCCATGTAGAGAGACACCCCCGTCAGCTACTTACCACAGCACCAAATTGGGATAAGTAATTGAGACTGATGTGATACTTTTGCGTTGGTGTGAACTGTCTGTTCCTTTTTCTAAAGTTTTGTGATGCTTATTTTTCATAACAATTATCAAGCTGGAATAAATTACCTACTTTATAAAGCTAAGCGTTAAAATACATACCAGCTGCACAAACGTATAGTAATTTTCTCTCAGAAAGCACTATGAAGATTGTATGTTAGTTTTTATTGTTGGTTACATTTTGTTAACAGCAACAGCAAAACTCTCAGTTTTCTTGGACAACAGCAAACCTCAAAAACTAGAGATGGGCAATAATCCAGAAAAGAAACTTGAGCTCTTCTCAAACAGAGAAACTTTAGTTTATCAGTGTTCAAATCAAACTCAGTGATCTGGACTCAATTTAGACCTGAGGTTTATTTTGTGTGATGTTTAACTTGAAAGCACCACATGAAAGTACTTTCTATGGATATGTTTTTAATGGAATCTAGGTCAGAAGCAGGCAGAGAAGGCCATTAAGCAAGCAGAGTGAAAAGGGCTCACCAAAAATGTATTCAGTGAGGCACCTGGCAAAAGCATAAGAGAAACCAGGTTATTAAAGAAACTATAGTGTTTCAGGCAACAAGGTAGGATAAAGGTGTGAGTGATAATTTTCAAAATTTATGTGGAATACATCAGCATTTGGTTAAGAGAGCACCTATTGTTTCTCCTTCATGCTATTTTAACTCAGAAGATTTTACAGTTTTCCCAGGCTGCCTTTTTCACTCAGTTCCCTGTAAATCCTGTGATAAGCCCTGATGAATGATGACTATTTTCTGTCCGCAAATTGCATTACTGTTGAATGCCATCAGGTCTCTTCTCACCCCTGATGGCTGGTGTGCTGTCCATCTGATGCTTCAAGGCACAAAGCTGTGGAAGTGACTCCAGAGCTTCTTCAGGCAGTGCCTGCACAGGGAAGGTGACAGGCAGACTCTGTTTCTTTACACCCGGATCATGCTGGATAAGGAGAAAAAGAAAAAATCTTGGAGGTTGAATAAAGTCATACAGTCGCTTCTGTCTGCAGAGCAGGCATTAGGACAGAATGAGATGAGGAGAGATCAGGTCATATTTGTAGGTAGCAGCAAACCTAAAACATGATGACAGGAAACTCCAACTGAGGAAGGTTTAAGCAGAAGCAGGGAGTGAAGGAACCTAATGCTTGTGATTGCTGTTTTGGCAGACTGGTAGAGGAGAAGGGGGCTATGTATGTGGCAAGCCAGTATTTGCTTCAAGCAAATAAAATAGGAAAAATATGATCAAGAGTGAAGAAAAATAATATGAAATAAATGGAGCTCTTTAAGCCTAACTGTTTTGGCAGCATCTAGGAGGAATATATATTCCATACCTCAAGAGCAGGAATAGAAATCGTTTTAAAAGTCAACAACTACAGTAATAATTTTTTATAATATACTTGTAATATTCCAGTGTTCATCTCCTCCTCAGCAATTTAATGAGCCTTAATCAGTGTAAAGTATCTAAATCAGGAGTATTTTCCCTGAGAGTGTTCAAAAGGAATTGTGGTTGGTTGAAGTGTCAGAGAAGCACCAACATGTCTCTGCCACCTCCTGCAGACGTATAAAAGCAGGGCATGGATGGCATGACAACATTTCCACTATGTGAGTTATGGGTGCACGTGGTAGCCAATCTCAACAGCAGAATTAAAGATGAGTGTGAAAGAAGACCTGGAAGAAAGCGTGGAAAGAAAACCAGAGTCAGACTGTAATGTTTAAAGAGACCCGGCTTTAATAATTGGCAAAAGCATATTTAGCCCTGATGATTCTGTTGTTAATTACTCTTATTTAAGTAATTTTTAAGGACCAAGTAAAATACAAAGAAGACAAAAAACCTTTAACAAATATGTATTATCTTTCTGTGTTCAGGTCTATCTTACAGCAGCTGTTTTTGAGCTTGACTTTTCCACGTTTTCTTGAGGCAGGTAAGTCAAGAGAATGTTAAAGAGTCAACTTTGAGTGAAGTAGAAGGTAAGAATTTAGGCTGGGGGCCATATCTGGATCTCCCCATTGTGTCTGTGACTTTAAAATGTTGTTGTTTATTTATTTATTTTCTTCTTTCCGTCAGCTGATATGGAAGATGATGATTTTGGTGCCGCCCTGCCTAAAACAAGCTGTATCACTGAGCAAACTCAGTATTTCTTTGAAAATGATGATAAATCTTTTAGTGGGATTGTAGACTGTATAAACTGCTCCAGGTAAATTTTCTTCAATTGAAATAATAACTTCTGGATAGTAATTTATTTTATAAAAGATAATCACACTATTATAAGAATAAAAAATACATTTTTAATTAATTACACTAAACTTACATAACCAAGACAGAGAAGCATATAGACAGTAAAATGATAAATCGCATTCTCTTTGTATTTGTTTAAAATTAATTGTAGCAATTGAAGAATTATGGATATATTTTTGTCTTAATTTTTGTTTTGTAGTCTGTATACGCTCCATTAAAATTGTATTCCTATTCCTGTTACAATTTGTTGTCTTCTAATTTATTACCTGAATTTCAAGGCGCTTTGCAATATTCAGAAGAAGATTTTTTTCTTTAATCTGGTTATGTATTGGAATTTTTGATGGGCAAGAAGATTATGCAATTTATCTTCAAATTTACCTTCTAATCAATAGTGCTGATGACTTAAGAGCTGTGGGTCTTATTAAGCAAAGAAGTTTTGGGGGTTTTTGTGATTAAAGAGTTACCCTTCAGGCTCCATGTGCCTATTCAAGATGACGTTTAATGTTATGTTAAAAAATTTGGATACTTCAGAAACAGCAACTTGGACCTAATTTTGTGTTTCATAAAAAAAAAAAAAAGCCTGCTGAGTTGAAAGTTTACATACATTAGGAATTTCTGAAAATGTCTTAGAACTTAAAACTTACGGTCAGATTTCAAAGTCCTTGAAAACATATTTCAAGCCAGAAAAAAAAGACAGAGAATGGAGAATGGTGAAAAAGCCAAAACACCCAGCCACTTTTTCCCACTTCCATACTTCATCCTCCCTGTTGCTAGTATGTGTGTGTGTGGTATTTGGTTGTGCAGAGAACTCATTAAGCTGTTTTGTTATTATTTTTATTTTGTTTTTTGTAGGTTTTTTTGGTCTGGTATTTGATTGTGGGTTTTTTTTTTTAATCTAGAGAGTTTTCAGAAGACTTTATTTCAATTTACTGAAAGACTACAGGATTTATTATGCTAATACTGCAAAAATAGTGCTACAGTGTGGGAATGAGTATGACAGGACAATTTACGCTGGTTAAAACAACCACATATGCAATCACAACATCAGAGCTATTTAATTAATAGGTATTTTTTCCTCTTATTGTACCCAATCAGTGGTACGAACTCATAATCTGAAATTTCAGAAATAATCCGATCAATTCACACCTAAGTAATAAAAAATCTCCTTGTGTAGAGTGGTAACTACCTGTATGGAAAGACCTGCTTGTTATTTTATATGTGTTATACACATAGATAATACATATACTTTATATGTATTGTATATGTGTTATATGCAGTATACATATACTTTATATGTATTATATATGTACTTAGAATCCACTAAAAGCAATTAACCTGTTAGATTGTTCTGAATTTACCTATCTTTGACAAGTAGAATACATTTTATTAAGGACTTAGAAATATTAAGATTTTTTTCTCTGCTTTTTCAAAGGTTTGTCTGCCTCTCCAGTAAATTTAAATTGTACACGAAAATTATTCTTGAAAAATCCAGAAATAACCTTACCTTTAGTATCTAAGGCATGAAGTATAGTGTCCATAGCTTAAAGGTATAATGCTGCCTATTCAATTATCTGTAGATGGAAAATGACCCTACTAACTTAAAGGCCTTTTGTGAAATTATATGTACATAAAAATACAACAAATATATATCCAATGCAGAACATACATATCCTAAACCTTTTCTCTCCCTTCTTACAGACAGGTTTATGTGTTGGGGTTTTCTTTGTTTGTTTTTGCGGCTGGGGGTTTTCTCACTGTTGTTAGGAGAAGAGTTCATGCTAAACTGATTTTATTTCTCACTACAGCTACTGCTGTAGCAGAGCAGAGCTAGCTGTTAACTCAGTTAAAGTCATTCTATGCTCTTCCATTTTTTCCACTAATAAGTCTAGATGAAAGGGGGAGCCATGGAAATGTCAAAAAGATTACAAAAATTATTATAAATGTTTCTTGCTGTTCACTAATGGAAAAGATAAACAGTGGCAGGCAGACTGAATTTGTGAAGCTCAATTACTTTTTATCCTAATACTGTGTGTCCTTCTCAAATACGGATTTCCTTGCTTCATTTAAACATATGTTTTTGTTGGCTTTTTTTCCAGGCTTTATCATGCAGAGAAGATTTCAAACACCAATCTAGTATTCATTATTAGTGACAGCCAACTGCTGTGCCGCTCCTGTGACCCAAAGCCACTGATGCAAGCGGAGAAGCCGGGTATCCTTTAAAATCACATTATTTAATAGTGTGGATTGATTTTTGGCCATGATCTACTGGAATATATTTGGAAAAACATGGCCTGTTTATGTACATATTAGTAGCATGCTTGCCATTGGAGTACTTGAAGCAGCAGGTATTTGTGGATGGTATCACAAATCATCTGAGGCAGCAGTCATTGAGGCAGAGAGCAAAGCTGTTATCTGTGAGGACCTAAACAGAAATGGGCTCACAGGAACTTAATGAATTTTCCAAGAGACAGATGCAAAGTCTTGGATCCAGGACAGAATAATGACGTGCAGCTAGACAGGCTGGGGGCAGGCTGACCTGAAACAGCTTTGCAGAAAAGGACTTGAGGATCATGATGGACAAGAAGTTGGACATCAGTTGGCACTGGGCCTTACGATAAAGAGGGCTGGTCATGTCCCGGCTATGTTAGCAAGATTGCAGTCAGCAGGTTGGAAGAATTGATCTGTCTCATCTCTTCAGCACTGGTGAGATCACACCTGGAGTGCTGTGCACAGTTTAGGCCTCCCCAGTACCACACTGACGTACTGGAGGAAGTTCAGTGAAGGACCACTAAGGGCCGTGGGCATCTGGAGCACAGAAGATGCAAGGGGACCATAAGAGTTCTGCGTTTGTCTAGCCTTTAGCAAATACAAGGGAGGGTTTGTCTGTCTAGACAAATAACAAATAAGGGCAACACCAAGATAAGAATGTTTGGTCATGAAAAGTTAGGATGCTGCCCTGAATCCTGCAATGCCATGGGAAAGTGATGGAGGCACTTTAGCGTGTGCTCAGTGCCAATGAGAACTGCTTACACCTTGTGGAAACTGCTTTAAGCACTGAAGGGTGGAGTTTATCCAGCTGCTATCACAGAATTTCTTCAGAGCTGGCTGGAGACATAGGATGGCATACATGCTAAGCAGACTCCTGGCAACACATGCATTAAAATTAAAAGCATGTGAAAGGTTATTCTAATTTACAACTACCTTCATGCCAATCTCTATGCCTCTAGCCTGTTCACTCCAGTAGATACATGTAGGTGGTGGTGACAGAAACACAATAAAACTAACATATAGTAATTCCAGTCCAGGAGAAATTCACCTCAGTTCTTCTCTGCTATATGTGCTTGAGGACAGCATACTAGAGATGGTAAATCAAATCATAATTTGGATTATTATGACAGAATATGGAAAACAATTAGTAATACCTTTCTTCATGTCAGGAAGTTAGTTGAGACAGTCTCTCCCATTCATGAAAGAAAAGCAGATGGTGGGTAGAGATGACTGGGTTTCTTTGGCACAAGCAATGCGTTCACTGCCACATTAATAAAACTGGAATTCCATCTACTCTTGGGCTGAAAAGGAAGTTACATCAGGTAGAAGTAATATCCATGTCATCACAGAACTATGTAAGTACAGTCTAATATTCTAATTGGCTTCAGGCCATGACAGTTTGATTAACTGTTGCCACTGTCTGAATTTATAGACAGGACTCGCTATAGAAAATGAAGCATGTTTGATGAGAAGTGGGCATATTACTTGCATTTCCCCGTGGGGCCTCAACCTTCTAGAAAGCAGTAAACGACCTCAAATGGCAGCCAGAGCAGCTGGGTGGGCTTCTATTGACTAAATGAACTATTTTATTTTTGTTCCAACTATGGAGTACTAAGCTATTTTCTCTGTTCTACAGCTAAGGTACATTGTGAAATGCAGATGTAGCATAACATCACACAAGCAAGCAGAATGACCTTTGGGTGCTATTCAGATGGTTGTTATTAGACTTCACTTCCTTCTGGCTGGTATGGCTTTGCTTGTGCACACAGTCTTTAGAATATTTCTACGTTTTGACTTCCCTTTCAGCTGGGCCCCGGCAGAGTAAAGAGGAGGTGAGTCTGATAACATCTGAGTGAAGACGGATGTAGACCTGTAGAACTGAATTCCCCATCCTCTTGCCTCGTCTTCCATTGGGCATATCCACCCATTGCCATGAAGCTGCTGTAGCACTCCACAGCAGTGCATGAACAGGATTGCTGCAAGTATAGGTTAGAGCTACTAAAAGAAGTGAAGTTTTGGTGCTCTAGCTTGGCTCTAATATCTGTACTGCCAACAGTGGAATTGAAAAAGCTTGCTGAATGGTAATATAAGTAGGTTTCAACAGAAGGCGGTTTTGCAGTTTACCGTATCCGTGCCTTTCAATTATGCTGCAGTGTCTTGCGTCCCTTGTTAGCCTGTGGCAAATGTGAAGATAGTATTTACGCTTACATATCAGCAATTACAGATTTCAGACACATAAGCTAAAGCATTACCTCACGCTACAGTTAGCTAATTAATAGCATGTAGTGCTCCCATTTCTATCCTGCTGTTCTGTTGCTAGTTTGGACAGCATTTTCTCTGTCTCCATCACTGAAATGCTAATGAGATCTGATTAGGTTTTCTGTCATTTGCTATCAAAGGCTACAGTGGGATGATCTTGTCTATGATATTTGGAGTAATATAGATGTACACATAATAAAACCAGTATTTCTTATAGGCCTCCACTGCGATTTTCAGCCTGTATGTAGCATTATTTTTCCAAACAGGCTTCCTAGCTTTTACTGCATATCTTCATTTTAGCAGAATAACTCAGTGGTAACATATGCCATAGCCAATCAGCAGCACTGAAAGCTTACTACTTTAGCAAATATCTTCTGTAATATTTATGTAAAAGTAATAAAAGCAATACAGAAAATCTTAAAAAGCCTCGGCTTTTATTTTTTTTTTGTGTACAGTTCTGGAAGTACTGGTTCTAAAAAGTCATGCAGGGTGTATATTTTATTGATTTAAGCAATGTAAAAAAAAAGGGCATTTGATTTCAATTTATCTGGAGGGTTGGGTCTTGGTTTTCTTTCATTTAAACAAAGAATTGTGACTGTTGATGTTTATTTCAGTACTGTCTGAATTAGCATAAAACTTCTCCCATCAAAGTAAAACCAGAATGTTAATCCTGCTAATGTATGATGCACAAAAACCGGTCATGGTCCTTAACCAGAGAAACAGATGAAGGGCCAAATCCTTGCGAAATGGTCAAACAACCTAGATACAGAAAGGGTCCTGATGTCTGTTTTGATGAAGCCAAACAGGTAAAACTGAACTTGTAAGACTTTAGGACTATCTTTAAAAACAATTGTAGAGCTGTTTTAGAAAAGCTGTGAAAACAATGTTCAAATGTACCTTGGTGCCTGGTAACTTATCTATCACTAAACATACTGTTCACTCTAGACCATAGTCACTCTATTTCAAGTATGCCATGATTAACATAAAATTAACAGCTGCTTTCTTATCTGCCTTTCCTATAACCATTGCACTTTCACACATGATTCCCACTAAAAAAAAATATACATCAACGAGCATAAAACTGATGGTCTCTGTAAGGCGCTGTGAGATTCAGTTGTTCTGTGGCTTTCGCAAATAGATAATAATCCTGGCTTAGAAGTAGTATTGTTATATTAGTGTTTCCAAATATTATTTAAGGTGTTGTTAAATGATTAAAAGCATTACATCTGGTTTAGGATGTTGATCCTCTTAGACCGTGGGTCATATTCTTACCAGGTATAAAACTGCATTACTGTATTGAAATCAGCAAAACTATGCTGTTTACTACTCCCTGTACTGTATACATTACAGTTTTTGAGAAGAAAAATGATAACTATTCCAGATATATAATTTATATTGAATATAATCTCTGTCTTACCTTTCAAAATATTGTATCAAAGAGAATATGATGAATTCAAATTGTTAAGAACAGATTTCAAGACAAAAAAGTCCTCAACAGTGAAGTACCTGTCATCATATAAAATATTTTCAATATACGTTTCTCATGCCTCATCCCATTTCTGCAAAGGAAAGATTGTCCCAAATCAATGCTGTTAGTTGGTTATAACTGCTGTATACCAAGTTTTGTTCCAGTATTTTCTCTGCTTTTCTTTAATGAGCCACAATTACTGAGTTGTCAGTAGTGTTAAATAAGTCCAGACAGTTGGTATTCAATGCATTTTTCTAGTAACAAAATTTTATTATAAAACAGAAGTCTTTTACTGGGCAACAAAGGTTAAACAAAGTTGAAAAACCATCCAAAAGCTATTTGGCCGGTGGCAATATTCCATATCTTCTTGACAGGATTGTGTGTGAAAGTACAACTCTTGCTCACTAGCTCGATGTGCTAATCAGTGTGTAAGTCATGTTTTGTAACAGTGGATTATTTTGGTTAAGTTTATTTGCAAAATTTGCTGTCAATCTCTTGCTCTTGGGTGGATGCTTTCACATTAACTCTGCTAACTGCAAGCAATCTGCATGATATCTCATCTTGTATGTCTTTTTTTCTGTGTTTTCTTTCCTTTCCTCTACTTGCTACTTTGCCCGTTATTAATAGGATCAGCCTATATGCACAACGAGTCGTGCCTCTGCCATGACGTCCGCTCCTATCTTCATTTTTCTGCAAGTTTTCATGTGGTGTGGATGGTCAGTTACTTTCTCTAATTTTTTGTTTTGTTCTTGGCTTTAAAAATTAGCAGGCTTTTTTAATTACTAAGCATACAATAGAAAACAATATGAAGTGAGTCCCAAAAGCAACAATCTGGAGCAAATTACTATTGCGATCTTAAGTGAAATTAAATATGAAAAAACCCCTGTCTGGAGCCTTATAAATCACAGTTACAGAACGCAAGGGTCTCTCCCGTAGCAAATACAGAGACACGGGAATCTGTTGGGTTTCTGTGGTTGGCCCTTTGGGTTTGCACATGTGCCAGCTGAGTCAGTGCTGTTCCCTTTGAAACATTTTTCGCTCATCCCTGTTAAAATGAAAAAGAAGAAATAAGTTTTCTTCACGGAGACAAACAAAGGTACAAAGTAATTAGAAGAGACTATAATATCTGTGAAAATAAAGCTGTACTTAGGGATAGCAAGGATGAGTGCTCTGTGTAAGGGTAAATGTTGCTATTGAGAAAAGTAAGGAGTTTTCACTGCATTCAAATTGACGCAAATGTTAATGATGGAAGGTAATTGTGTGCATCAATTTGGTTAAACTATGAATTGAGTAAAGTCGTTTTTTGTGGGTTTTTTTGCAACCTAAACGTATTAATTGCTTAATTACAGCAGAAGGTGGGGTTTTTCTTCTAATGGAATAGATGGAGACATGAAGTCCTGTGTGTTCACCTAGTTCAGACTCTGGGGTTCACAAAGAAAGCCTTGGCATTTTAGACTGTGTTGCATTTAAAGGTGTGAGAGTTTGCAGTGCTGTGCTACTGACATGAGAACTGCTCATCTAAAGAGAAGAAAATTCATGACCTTGTGCACTGGTGGGATTTCTGATCAATATTATTCCTCAGAAAACCACCAGAGGGAGATACTAACATGTATATCAAAGTAAAGCCAACTGGAAGGCAGAAATGGAAACTTAGAGGTCATTTTTCAGAGTTAGTGTGGTAAAATATTGAAAATTGTAATAAATTCGAACACTTGTTTTATCAAGAATTTATATTCTCTTTATACTTGGTGGAGGTTCAGTTAATATCCCTCAAACATCAGTAAAAAAAAGCTTAAGGTTCTGTTTAACAGCTGTATTTGAGTAATTTAGAAGTATCCTATTCTGTATTTAAATGATCTAATTTCTAGCAAACCTAGGAACTTGAGCAGCCATGGCTGAAGGTTGTAAGGTAGAGTGGAAGTCCCTTCCCCCAAGCCTGTAGTATTTCACATTAAAATCTAGAAGATTAACATCTCCTGTTCTTACTCATGCTGTTTGCTCTGCAAGTAACCTTATTTTAATTAAAAAGCTACTTCCTGATGTACACGAAGCAGCAGAGACTCACCTTGAGCTGAATTCTTTATGTCCAAAATGCTCTTTCTGTTCAAGAAGGCAAACCAAAATACTGGGAAACCCACAAAATATAATTTTAGCTGATAGAATTTTGGCAGTAGAAAGTTATTAAGTTAATATTGTTCATGCATCCTGTTTTTAATAACTTTGTGATTTTGGAAATGGGTTCTCACTGGACATTAATCTGTGTAGTTTTATTAAAGTCACTGAAGCCAACACAGATATAAACCAGCTGATCAAGTTCGATAACAGCAGCTTTTTTTTTTTTTCCATCAAGGATAACAAACTAGCCTTTATCACCCCCTTGAACAGCTTTCTTTTACTTCGTACATGCACACTGTTTTTGTTTGCCATACCTGAGAATAAAGAGAAGAACTTTTAGCCCCTCCTAGGAATGTCTTATCTCTGGCAGCTCCCAGGGCTGTCAGTGGCAGCTCTGAGGGTGACTGGCAGCCCAGACAGCCCTATGCATCTTGTCAGGATCAGCTGTGCCCCTGTTCTATGTGTGGGTAGCTGTACAGCTTGGACAGTTTTGTGTGGCAGTCCAGACAAAGGCGGGTAACACAAAATTTACATGCATTGGAACTTGAAATGGCTCTTGAGTAAAAGCAAAGATGTTCTCCATGCAACAGGAAACATTTAAGAGATAGGATTATAAAAGGTATAACTCTCAGGTAACCAATTGATGTCAACGCCAGATCATAAGCTCTTTGGCAGATACTGTTGTTTTATCCTTTTTGTAGTCAGTGTAGCACAGTGGGTTCTGATAAATGATAAAGGTTTCAAGATGAAGTTTCAGTATGTGATATAGTTACAGTGTACTTCTAAAGAAGTAACGAGTAGACTTAGACATGTAAGTGTATATATATATGTGTTTATATTTCCAAGTGTCTTTAAAATTCTGGACTGGCACAGCCTTCAAGGAAATGTTGATATATAGCACTGAATATTAGGGTTTGATACTTAGCAATGAATATATGGGTGTATAAAAGCATTCATTTCCATTCTGCAAGTGCTGAATAATTTTCACAGTGTGTGATGTTGTAAAATAACCCTCTCTAGAGTAACCATAGTAAGGCATGACAAGGAGACGACATTTGGATTTGACACTTCTCTACCTCAAGCCTGCAAGGAAATTTGACATGTGACTTCTTAATGCAAGAAGTTTCTGATATACTTCTGATGAAATGGAACTGGCTAAAGAGGATTCTTCCCAATTTCTTTTCCAATTCTTTCTCTCTTCAAAGAGAAATAATATACAGAATATTATTTTGAAGACAACAAAGAGAAGACACCCGCAATTGATCTGTTGGTTATTCAACGTTTCTGTGTGACTATTGTAGTAGTGACTGATGTCATGGGCTGGAAAATTTCAGTGGAACTGGTTAAAAATAGTTCAGCATCTAATACCACTGGCAGAGGTAAAGATAAGGTACAGATAAGATAAAATCATGCCATGTGATTTCTTATAAGAAATTTTATAAAGAAATCTCAGAAATAACATTTACAGGAAACAGCTGAGAAGTATTCTTATAGCTCAGGAATAGGGAAGGTGTTTTCAAAAAAGGCATGTTGAAGACCATTCAGAACTGACATTTTGCTCAATCTGGTTCCAAATTAATGATGAGATTCCACTCATTTCCATAAAACTGTTGATTTTCTAAATTTATGTAAATTGGCATGTAATCAGACTTTCTTCTCTTTTTTTTTTATGTCCTGATATTTTCACAAGAGCTGAAGCGCACAATAAAATTACAATGTGCAACGTTGAGGAGGAAAAAGTAACTTAGATAGGATTTACTCTACCTTCCTTGCCACTGCTATTTTTGTCTTGGCTTCGAACATAAAAGAATAGCTGATGCCAGACAGAATGTTTGGAAATTGTTCTTGGCAGAACTGCTGCTTTACCCCTGTAAATCGGTCTACAGACCTCAGAAATTTAATGTGACTTTGATCAATATGAGCTTAAAATCTCACCAATCCCAAAATATGTGTATAAAACTTTTATACTTTTGTCTGGTACAATTGAACTCTGTCATTCATAAAAAGCGTGAGGCTTTCAAGACATTCTGCACTGTTTTGAAGTTGTGAATCCTTTAAAAACTGCTCTGTGTAGTCTTAGGGAGAGAGAAAAAGATATTAACGTATTTCCTTTCAGCTCAGTAGGAGTAGTACCTAGTATAACTGTTGAATACAAAAGCAGTGCCCATAAATTGTGATGTAGTTTTAAAACAAAAATCTCAAAAAGCAAATGGAAATGGGTGATAGAATAGGGGTTTTTTTCAAGTACATATAGTAGTAAGAGTAATTCATCAACATAATTTACCCAATATTTGGTCTAATGCAGAGGTGATATTAAAGCTGAATATTGTATGATATTGTCTGTGGAGGCCCATCTACTCTGTATCCGTACTGGATGCCATTTTCATAGGAATGATATTTTCCCCCTCCTATTGCATACAATTTTGTTTAAGACCTTCAGTTTACTTCCTCTGTACTCTCCAGACATCTCCCCTCTGCTGGAAAATTTTAAACCTTTTGCTTTACTTTAGACTATTGCTTCAAAGATGACTCTTCTAAATAATTTCAATGATAAGAATCTTAAATACCGAGGTAACGCCGAGTACTCAAATTCATGTGAGAAGAAACCTTTACTGATCATTCTGTTTGCAGTGTTACTCACTGTGAGGAAGAAGCAACAGGGTTGGTTTTAGGTGCTTTGAATAGAAATAAAGCTACATGACAAGACACAATGCAGATGCAAAAAAGTGACGGAGCCAAACTAAATAAACCAGAAAGTTCACTGCATCTTGGAATCTCAGCATCCCACTCCAAACCGAGTGCAGCAGAGTTCATTTGTGGCTTACTGGTTGACCGGAAACCGTAGGAACTTTGAACTTGTAAAGTGTAATCAGTTGAAAAAAAAGGCTAGGCCAAAATTATAGAACTAAATAATAATGCTAACAGATGGCAGAGACATGTCTGGAACTGGCTAATATTGATAAAAAACCAACAGCTAACATGAGCTATTTGCTTTAGGGCAGAATGAATGTTTTTTTCCTTCTTTTTTTGTCTGAAGAACTTGAATGCTGGGTTTTGGTGGGGTTTTTTACATCCAAGTTTCTAAATGAGACTGTTGGTGAATGCTATCATTCCTGGTGACTTATTGGTACTAATTTGTCTGCTTTATCCGATTTTCCATATATTTCTTTCAAACCAATCTGGTTCCTCTGACCTCTCTGCTTTAAAGAATGCATTGTGCGTGGTGGGAATTTCATTAAAGTCTTCACTCCTTAAAACTGACCCAAAGAACTCACTGAAGGCCTTTGCTATGGTCTGTAATGCCCAGGTTCCCTCTTTACACCTCTATTATTAAGCAGTTGCCCTAATTCCATATTTGGTGTCATGGTTTTGATTTATTCAAAACTTTCTACTATCACTTTTAGCATATTTTGCAGTGAGGTCATTAAAAAATCTTTATCAGCCATCTTCATTTCCTGTTTAATCTGGCTTTCTTGATCTTGCCCATTTGAGTAAACTTGATTTCTTAAATATTGACCTTTTCCCTATTACAGTGTACTCTATTTCTGTACTGATTCATGGAAGGGTGTTTCTTTGGGGTTTGGTTTTGGTTTTGTTTTTTTTTTTTTTTGGGGGGGTGTTAGTGTTCTTTCATTTGGTTTTGGGTTGGGTTTTGGGGGGGTTTTGGGGGTTTGGTTGTTCTGATTGTGGCATTCATTTTACCTGGATATCTAATGCAATGTTTTTAAATATTCTTCTGGATCCTTATGACAGACTTGCTTTTTGAGATGTTTCTTCTAGGTTTTTTTTCCGGTTTTCTGGGTTTTGTTTGTTTGTTTGTTGAGGGCTTTCTTCTGCTTTCTTCATTTGGGATTTTTTTTTTTTTTAACTGCTTTTGGTAATTTTCACATAATTCTCTGTTGAAATTGGTATATTTTGCTTTGGGTTTGTTTGGCCTGATTTCTGACACAACCATGCTAAATCCTATTGCATTGGGGACTACAGAGAGCTAGGATAGAGCTGTACAGAGCAGCTCTCTATAATAATTTTGAAGAGGGACCCATGCACCACTAAAGAGTCAAAGACTGTTTGTTCCAAAAGGCAGTCATTTATCATATCCAAAAATGTGATCTCTACATCTCTTTTTGGTGAGGCATCTATCTAGTCTCTATGTGGCTTCTCTAACCTCACATAACTTCCAGCTCTTCAAGGAGATAGTCAGAAGGACTCCCTGGGAAACGGTCCTCAGGGACAGGGGAACAGAACAGAGCTGGCAGGTCTTTAAGGATGCATTCCACAGAGCACAAGAGCTCTCGATCCCCAAGTGCAAGAAGTCAGGCAGAGAAGGGAAGAGACCGGCATGGCTGAGGCAAGAGATGCTGGTCAAACGAAGGAAGAAGAGGGAACTGCACAGGCAGTGGAAGCAGGGACTGGCTTCCTGGGAAGAGTATAGGGAAGCTGCCCAGTTG
>Ga0065711_1038930_pt1 | contig 18278 bp, 10 predicted proteins | sample Hoacrofraction12_FD_59098 | JGI IMG/M metagenome (GOLD analysis project Ga0065711, IMG submission 59098) | Hoatzin crop microbial communities from Cojedes, Venezuela - Epithelial fraction 12 v2 (version 2) | ecosystem: Host-associated > Birds > Digestive system > Esophagus > Crop | place... | reverse complement strand
AAAAAAAAAAAAAAAAAAAAAAAAAAAAAAAGCTGTGGCCTCCATTACGGTTTTAAAACAGATAGCACACTATTATTTTACAGCCATAACTCTTTAAACTCAACAATTACAATTAATCCCCTTTGACCACATTCACTGTAAAAGCATAGTTTTCAATACCCAAACCATTTCCAACAGATTATAATTAGAAACATTTTAAATATCAACTCGAGATGTGCCCTGTAGCTATGCATGTTCTCTCTTTACAGGTCCCAAAAGCTAGAAACCTATTCCCAATAGAAACAAAATATAACTTCAATAAACTGTATTTTTATAGTTTATAAAAGTGTTCATTATGTAAATGACAAGGCAACAGAAAGCTGACTGGCTGTCATGCTCTGCACAGAGGGACTGTAAAAAATACAAGTGAAAACTTGCACTTACACAATTCTGTATGTTGATTCCAAGTGTCCTATGTTTTTATGAAAATGCTGGTAATATGCAGGAAAAAATTTACAAAATATTGTAGGAATTATGTCAAGCAATTTGTTAGGAAAGACAGCTTGATAGATATCAGATGTACCATTCAAGGCAGTACTGCAATGGATCCAAACATATCCTGCAATGAGAACCATTTGATTCCAGGACTAAATTCAACTGCTTTGCAACGTGAGGCAGTGACCATTTTTCCGTAGCTGTGCCATTTGTGGAATAATTTCTTAAAACCCACTTTAAACCTCTGCAACCCTAGTTTCAGTCCTCTTAACGTAGAGGAACAGGACCACCTTGCTTCTTCCTCCCTCTTTCAGAAATTACCCTAGATACATGGCAATCCACAGGCAGTCCCTCCCTCCCTTGCCTTTTCCCCTGTCTGCAGAAATATCACAGATGAAGAATGAGTTCAGCTGGATGGAGTGCAATGATGACTGAGAGCTTCTGAAACTTTCCAGTTTCCCAAACGGTGACAAGAAGCTGCTGGGCCTGTGAAGGCAGCTGCTACTCTTGGTGGGTAACTGGAGAGGGCAGAAGGTGGTAACATTCCTCTAAACTAACTTTTCGGAACTTTGGTTTGTGCATCCTCCAGGCAGATTCTCAGAAGGAGTATCTTTGACTGGCATTGGCTTGGGTCAAACAAAGTTGGTGATAGGGCATAATGTTAAATATTTGATAGTCTGAAAAGCTGCTCTTAGTAGGTGGCTTGAAAAAGGTTGGTTTGAAGAAATGAGAAGACTGGTTGGATGTGGTCATGAAAGATTGAAGTGCCAAGGAATACGAGGCCATCGACTCTGTTTCCACTCTGTTTCATCATTTACAATCGTGCAAAGCACGCTGAAAATATCCCCAAATGAGACGTTACACTGTTATTCCTATTTTTCATTTGTTTTGCATTAGAATTATTGACAACAGAGAGAAGAAGATGGTGCACTAGAAGATAAAACAAACCTAGGAAACTGAAGATGTGCTAAGCAAGGCTTGCCTTTGGAAGTTTTTTCAATGAAGCAAAGTAGCTCCACTAAAATATAGTCTTACAGACTTTGCAGTTGTCTTTGAAAGGCAGCTTGAGATATAAATCTCACAACACATGATACCACAGTTATGGGCAGAAATCGGAAATAATAACTAATCTGAGCTTTGACTTAAAACTAAAACTTTATTTGAAGTTAAAATGAGTTTGGTGTTTTTTATTTAGTATTTGCTGAGACCTCCACCCTTCCTGCTCTAAATCAGAAGTGAAAGCACTGAAAGACCACAAAACAAGCTGCTAATGTGTCATATTTAGATCAACTATAGCCAAAATGTGAATGTCCCATGATCTTTCCAGTCCCATTCTCACATCTAATGCATTTGGATAAGCCTGAGATATGTATCCAGACTTCTGGAGGGCTATGAGAACAGGACCTCTGAGCCCTTCTGCATTAGTACAATATCAGCATAAGATGTGAAATCTCCGTGATGCATGAAGACCATGTAGAAGACGAATTATTAGAGACCTTTCTCAGAACCACAAGGGGATTAGAGGAAAATAAACCACCTCTCCTTTCCTCACCTACTGCTTTATGGCTTTAATTTCAGAGCAGAGCTAGGACTACTCAAACAACAGTTCTCTGTAGACCAGGTAAATGGAAGGGTGGCAGCAGCAGGGTACATATGAGGAGAGAACCTCATTAGTGATGCAATAGTGAGAGCTGCTGGTTAGCAAAGGAGGATTTTATATTTAGCTACAAGGGAGGAGTTCATCTTTAGCTACAAGAATGGCAGGAATCAATTTAGCTAGTATACATCCTGACATGTAACAGAAACAATTAAGTCTGAAGCACACTTAGCCTACGCTTTTCCCTCTTGCCAGTGAAGCGAGGCAACTTCAAAGAACAGTTCTAAACCTCACCATTCCTTCTGTTAAATGTCCAAAGTTAGATGGGTTATACTTAAGCAAAGGAAATGCAGGAAGCCACTCTGAGGACACATCTGTGTTGTCAGTTGAGATTAGATCTGCTCTCAAGGACACCTTGTCCATCACTTTCATCATTAACAAACAAACACGTCATCAGATTTAGACAAAGTGCTGGAACTATCTTGCAGGAGGGAAGATAAATATGTTTGCTTCCTTCACACAGATTTAATTCATGCTGTGGAGATGGGATGGCTGCAGGTAGAACCAACTGTAGCTAGCTCTGTTAATCAGAGCTCAGATTTTTTGAGCTCTGTGCTTTGAGCCAAGGCAGGAATATGTATAGCCAGCTACATGAATGTAGATGGAAAACATAAGGGTCTGAACATCTCAGCATGCTTGACCCCAACACTACAAGATTTGGTAAGTTGTAGATTGGACACAGACAGTGTCAGAATTTATTATCTGATCTGTTTCTGGGATGAAGGAGTTATCAATGACAACTATTACTGACCAAGGAATGACAACAATTCACATAACAAGAGAAAAAAAGGAAAAACTCCCACCCAGCACACATGGTTAGATGCAGGGTTGTAGTTATCTGATTTATTAGATCTCTTGATAAAAATGGCTCAAGCAGTTTCAGCTCTCCCTTCTCCCAGATACTTCTTCCTGCCTCTGTGCTGAAGTTCACCAGCCCTTCAAATATAACTGTTTTGTGGATCAGCAGTATAAACAAAATCATTGGAATGATCTGGCTTGAAAATAACTCTCAACAGAAAACAAATCAACCTAAAACCCTAAGGACTAAACAATCCAAGTTTTTGCAGCCTTTCGTAGTAGTATATGTTTTCTAGACCTTCTATTGCTCTCTTTCTGGTCTTTTTCCAATTGGCTAATTTTTCTGCAGTGAGGTGCCCAAGACTGGACTGATGTTCTAAGTAAGCCCTGATGGGTGCTGAATTGAGCAGAAAGATTACTTCATGTGTTTATAAGGAAACCTGGATCCCAATCCAAATCCTAATCGAACCTTGGCAGTCCATATATGTTTCCATTTAGTAGACTAGACCAGGCACTCAGGATTTCTGCCAAATCTTAAATATCCAGGTCTGCACAGAAATACACAGGAGAATTGAAAGCTTATAAGAGACTAGTACAGCTCAGTAAACTTTCTTTAGGGTGTGCAGAGCTGGCTATTTCAGCCTGGGTGGAATCCCGAGTTATCTTTCACATTCATGGTCATTACGCTCACCCCCTGCATTTTACCATTTGTGGAAGTTTCAATGTGAATAATTGCAAATTGGAATATACTGGATGCAGTTAAGGCTATTGCATTTATTTCCATGCCTAATACATAAGGAAGGAAAAATACATAGGTAGTGGCACTGCAGCAGAAACAGTCAAAATGAACGGTGATTGCCAGTAGAAGTAGCTGTCCATCACCCGCAATCTCACGAAAGGCAGGACTTCACTGCTCAGGCAGTCCGCTGCTGCTCAGTCAGAGGCTTCTAGCAGATACAGTACATACATTCACAAATGGGGCACAAATTATAATTAAATGAAGTCAATCACTACTTAGGCACTGACAGGCACAAGCAGGTGGAAGTGAGCCTGTGTGCTGAAGTGGTCAGAGTATGTGCAAACAGATGAAAAAAGGCATCCCTATTTGCCTTGCGAAACTTACGAAACTCAGTGTGCTGCAGATGGCCTCTGCTACTTGTCTGTCAACAATCTTTACCCAAGTGACAGGCTTGTTGCCTCCTACTGAGACTGTCTGACACATACTGTAGCTGCTGTTCCAGGTAAGGCTGCTCAGCTGCACATCAAAAAGAGACAACAGTTTCTTTCAACAGCTATATTTAATTTGGGGTCTCATTTGTTCTTATGATGGATCTCACCTTGACTCCCCATTGTGTAAGACAACAGGACTGGAAAAATATGGTCTCTCATTTGCTAGTCTCGAATACTTCTCGTGGGAGGTAGGAGGCAGAAGGAAACTCACTGCGTAACTGTACCACAGGGCTTGGCAATGAGCACTGTGCTGCCTGTGGCAGGCAGGATCCTCTCCTAAATTGGTATGGGCATAATGACCTAGTAAAAGGGTAAAACAAAAAAATCACAAAGCTCTAGAGGCTCCTCTTTACAGGACCATGACTAGGTATAATTCCTAGCAGTATCCGGCTATTGCTGTTTCTCTGAAAAAAGAGGATGTTTTAGTGTTTTCCCTACAAATCAGAAAGTTGCCAAATACACTCATCCACCACATCAATTAGCTGTTGGTTCTAATGGTTTATGTCTCTCTTTGCCTCACACAGGAAAAAGGAATCCATGGTATTTTAAAATATGGGATCCACATGTTTATAATGCAAGACTACCCCTGGACAGCTATAATGATCACTCTTTTTCACATAATTCTCTTTGGTGGCAGTTACTCATCAACACTTTCAGCAGTTTTCTTCTACAATGCCACAAATATTCCTGATATTGCCTGGTCACAATAATAACTTTTTTTTTAAGGAAACCTTATGATAACTGTGCAAGCAGAACGAACATCTGAGCAGTGCAGATTATGGCAGCTGTACAGTATAGTTGCTATGAAGTATTAAGACAATGAGTGCAAACAGTATTTTGGTATATCTTAAAATTTCTAACTGTTGTTTGCTCCTTGCAGCTTTTTTTCCTCCACAAATTCTTTTCTTAACTGACCTGGATGTGATCAAATAAAAAGCAGGTCTCTGAACCTAATACTCATATTTACATTGTTTGAGTCAAGGTTGTATATGATTTAAGATGATCAGTGATAAATTGTGAGTAGCTCATAACCTCGATTGGTTACTTTGCAAACAAACTACTGTCTAAACTTTTTCAGACAAAATATTTATTGAAAGACACAATTATTATAACAATTGTTACTGGACAGTCTTGGAGTAAAGAGAAATTAATTGCAAGTTGTTACTGTATGAGAAGATGTCAAGGCCAACAGTTTAGCAGCTGAAAAGAACCCAATGAGCTCTAATCACCAGTTCATTGCTTCGCCCATTTTTTGTTTTCTCTGACATAAATAATTCTGTGTACTTAATTCATCCTAAATTACAACCAACCAGAAAGACACCATTCAATAACTGTATTATTCTTGTTATAATACTATGTGATCAGCTTCTTATTTTTTAACGCTAGAGTTGTACTTTATCTTACATATTCTGCACATCTCTTTCATCATCAAAGGTATGCTGAAACACTAAAGCAAGTAACGAGGTCTGTACTCTAGTACACAGATGTAAACTATTGCCCGCTGTAGCACAAGCACCTGATGTATATCTTTCACAGTGTTTCCATCTTTAATACTTCACTGTCTCCTAACCTGGCCGGACCTGGTATCTTCAGTCTTCTAGTACAAACAGCTTTTTTTAAACTCTGATGAGCAGTGAGAAGTGCTGTCTTCTTAAACATTCATTCAACACCTCATCAAAAAGCAGGATGACAAAACCGTCAGTCTTGCACAGAAACATAAAAGGGTGATTTGCAGAGCACAATCACTTTACACCCTTCTGCTTTCATTATCTTCAAGTCTCCTTCTACATTGTTTCCCATCTTCCCTGCTGAGATCCTCAGATAGCAGCTAACAAGCATGTTTTGCACACAGGATTATGTGATCTAATTGCATGTTCTTGCGCCTCATGTCTTGTCCTTTTATACAAACTCTGATCCTCTAGCTTGGGCTGCTGAAATCTTTTTGGTTTTCCCTTTCCTTGAACTATGTAAGTCTTGCATAAATACTCACAAAACTGTGCTTGGGACAGTTAATAGATAATACAGTTCAGAAGGTTTGATACATTCTTTCCAGTTTCTCTACTCAACCTTCTGTATCTAAATTGGGGTTTCTGCTCACTGGCGTCCAACAGCACAAAAACCCTAGCCAGCCAAACAACCCCAATCAACCACTCATATGACAATGAGTGCAATTTCTGCTGTTATCCCAGCAGAAGCCTTGTCATGGGATGTGTAGAGGGCAGGCAAAGAAACTCCCATCTTCTCTATGTACTTTTATGTCAGGTTCAGAGATACTTTTGCTTGCACTTCTGTCTAACACCACAAAGAGCGCCTTGCCTCTAGGCCATTTGGTGACAACTGGCTGACAATCATATTCACACCTTCCAGGGTGGTCTGGTGCATCACTGAGAGTGCTTGGTTCAATTATCCTCAAACTGTTACCTCTAGAGACTTCACTCATAGCCACCCCTCAGGCATGCCTGTGATTTTTCTGTTCTAAGTGTCTGACATATTGTGAAGAACTGTGGCAGCCCACCGGTTTGCTGTTTGTATACTCTGATGCCAAGGTTATGTAGACATCCTCTTGCAGGGCCTCCTGGCATGGGAGTGTATAAAACCAAAGGAACCAACCCTGGCTTGGTCTTATCCGTATTCACTCTTAGGAGTGGGCCCTGCAGTGAAATATTCTGAGAATTCTGTGGAGGTTAATCTCAGGAGGAAACAGTTCATGCCCAAAAAAGCTAAGCATGAACTAACACGTGCACTGCAAAGGGTCAAGAGTGCTGGATCCAAAAGCCACCAACGGAGCTAAGTTATATAACAGTGTAGACCTAGCCTTAGACAGCTAGGCAGATGAGCAGCTGAGTAACAGAGTTGCCATATTGCTGTCTGGGATTTTGCATGTGGAGGCAGATGTTTCTGAGCAATGAATGATGAAGTTCAACAAGGGCAAGTGCAGCATCCTGCATCTGGGGAGGAACAACCCCATGCATCAGTACAGGCTTGGGGCGGACCTTCTGCAGAGCAGTTCTGCGGAGAGGGATCTGGGTGTGCTGGTGGACAGATTAACCATGAACCAGCAGTGTGCCCTGGTTGCCAAGAAGGGCAATGGGATCCTGGGGTGCATCAAGAGGAGGGTGGCCAGCAGGACGAGGGAGGTTCTTCTTCCCCTCTACACTGCCCTAGTGAGGCCCCATCTGGAGTACTGCATCCAGCTCTGGGCTCCCCAGTTCAAGAAAGATGAGGAGCTACTGGAGAGAGTCCAGTGGAGGGCTACGAGGATGATGAGGGGTCTAGAGCATCTCTCCTACAAGGAAAGACTGAGGGAGCTGGGCTTGTTCAGCCTGAAGAAGAGAAGGCTGTGAGGGGACCTAATAAATGCCTACAAGTATCTTAAGGGTGGGTGTCAGGAGGATGCGGCCAAACTCTTTTCAGTGGTGCCCAGCGACAGGACAAGGGGCAATGGGCACAAACTGAAGCAGAGGAAGTTCCGTCTGAACATGAGGAAGAACTTCTTCACTCTGAGAGTGACTGAGCCCTGGAACAAGTTGCCCAGAGAGGCTGTGGAGTCTCCTTCTCTGGAGATATTCAAAACCGGCCTGGATGCGTTCCTGTGCAACCTGCTATAGGTGACCCTGCTTTGGCAGGGGGGTTGAACTAGATGACCCACAGAGGTCCCCTCCAACCCCTAAAATTCTGTGATTCTGTGATTTTGAACATGCATGCTACCCTAGTCTCTCATCTCATAGAGGATGGAGCAGAACTGGAAAAGCTACAGCAAAGGGCAACACGCATGATCAGAAATAAGAAATAACAATTGAGAATAACTAAAACCTAGGGTTTTGCAGGGTGGAACAGAAATGGCTTGAGGAGGGTGAATCTATAAAACTGTAGGCAACTTTCAGAGAGCGAAGAAGGAACAATTATGCACCAAATCTCAGATGAAATTATTGGCCATACGATTAAAACAAAATAAGGTATTTTTTTACACTTGTTAGATTATAGCAGTCATTGGTGGGATGTCAGTTCACATGAACAGAAAAGCAATCAGATCAAAAAAGTAAACAGGTACCATAATTAGTCTCTGCATTGCATACTGATGGAGGCTAGGAAAGTATAACAGGCAATTACCACTACATGCTTGTTCTCCTTTTCAGGCTTCTGCTACTGCCACTGTCAGAGACAGAAAACCAGACTGACCTTTAGTTTGAAGCAGTATAGCTGCCCTTTAATTCTTACATATACATCCTCTTATATAGAGAAATGGAAGAAAGCAGAGAAATAGCCAACAAAGACTTGTGAAAAGCAAATTCTCTCAAATCTAATTTAATTTTATGACAACATAACAGGTCATATATTAAAAAGAGCTACATAGATAAGCTTTTGACCCTATCACATTACAGTATCATAAATATGCTAGTTTCATACAAAACTGTATTTCAAGTAGGATGAAAAACAACCTAGAAAATTGTATTTAGAGAATCATTCTCAATGATTCACTGCCAAAATGGAATGATGTATCAAGGAAATGCCAATACAGGATGAAGAATGAGATCCATTTTGCAGAAAATTGTCTGGGTGGCTAGTGGTCCACAGCCAGGGCTTGAGTCAACAACATGAAAAGAAATCCTCCTCCTAACACATCTGAACATGAATATAGTGTGTAATGTGCAAAAGAAAATCTTTCCACATCATCTAGCACGTGGAAGGCTTCATCTGGGTTCTATGCTCATTTCAGTATATGTCTAAGAAGGGCAACCAGCATGGCCATAGGTCTAGAAAATATGATTTGCAATGGAAAATTAAAAAAATTAATCCTGTTTATCTTAAGAAGAGGAGATTTGTGAAAGGAAAGCGTATCAGTAACTTTCAAATACTTAAATAATATCTGGAAAGAGGAACGGAATATTCCATGCAAGAGGTAAGAGAAATAATGGGCTCAACACCACAGAAGAGAAGATAATAAGAATAACAAGATTTTAATAAGGGTGGTAAAAACTTTCTCTATTCATTAAAGACGCTTTGGTGTGTGTGCAGTCTTTAAAAGCAGGTGAGAAAAATGTCCAGCAGAGTTGATAATAGGTATCATCCCTATGTACATTGTGAGACCAAGGGGATGCACCACATGATCTCGAGATTTCTTCCAAGCCTATAAAGCTGTGTTTCCACACACAAGAAGTCAATCAAATGTTTCTGAAAATGCTGGACTTATGTGTTACACAGCAATATTCTGTACAGTGTTCGCATAGCAAGTCTAACACTTCTAGAAACGTTTGGACTTACAGTGTGCTTGGTGTGCAGCTGACGTCCTGAAATATTCAGTGTTTTTCGTTACACAGAAACCAATCAGAGCTACTGTATGATATTTCTGACCAATGCATTGGAATCCCAGAAGAAATACAAAGAATCATTAAAAGGCCCAGGCAGCAGGAGAGGTCAGCTCAGATATGTGGTACCTTTAGGTGACATAGGAGTGTGATCATTTAGATTTTTCTCACAAAAACTTCCAAGACCATAAATTGTTTCACACTGCGTTGTCTTCACAGATGATGTATCAACTTTGGAGATCTTACCACTAAATTGTGCACTTTACGTCCCTCATCCTCATGTTCTTCATTCGCAGGTTTGTGCTTAGTGATCCTAACTGATATCTGATCACACGCAACACTAACCACAATTCCTTTTTGTTTTATTAGAAACAATTCAAACACTGTAGTCAGTGGTATTTAGAAATGAGACACCTTTTTTTTTTCCATAATGAAAAGCATAGTTATGACAACAGTACTAGGCCTGTTATACTGAAATTTGAAGGGACCTCTACTTAAATAAAAAATAAACAATGAACTTGCATATTGGCAAATGATACAGAACTTGGGATTCAGTGTCTGAGAGCTGGACTCCCAACTGTAGTTTCTACAAAAGTTAAAAATCAGTGGGACTCCTTTCACAAATCAGGCTCATAGACAGAAAGCATTCTACAAAGCAAAGCACGAAGACAACAGAACCACTGCTGAAAATTTGACTCTTAATGTCCATGTTCCTCTGCCCACCTCTAGTGAATTATTTTCTTTCTGTTCAACTTTTTCTGGTGCCTCTTTTACCCCTCAAGCCCACACTGTAATCTCTTCCTCTATACGTGTGATAGACACTAACAAAACAGCTTGACAGGAAAAGAGTAAGTCAAAACATACAACTAAGAATCACAGTGGCTGCCTTTAAACCATCAGTCTATTTATTTCCTTTGTTTATTTTGCTGTTCTGAAATTTCTGTGTTCCAAGACCACGCTCTGGCAGCTCCTTGCTGTGTATAAACTAACACAATAATCAACAGTTACAAGACACCTCTAAGTCTATTGTCGTAATTCGCTTCCATACATCTACAAAGCAACTGGACTGCCTGACCCCACTCAGTCCCATCAGCTGCATTATCAGGTGCCTATGTAAAAATGAAAGCCCTTGGAGAAAGCAGAAGATAATAAACCAGTCTCTGGTAGGAAAAAAGGAAGAAATTTTTGTATCAGGATAGAAACTATATTGAAAATATTTCCTTTGTTATGACAATAGAGTAACATCAATGTATTACTGACACTATTTGCAGGTGATTTTTAATTTCCATGTCCCATATGTTTCACGTACATACTGACCAACAGGTAGAGCTCTGTAAAATCTTTAATAAGGCAGAGATGATAAAATCCCAGTTGGCAAACTACCTTCTCAATTCTCTCGTATCAAAGTGGAACAGTTCTGGTACAGAGTTCTAGCACGTTGCGTGAAGGATCTCAGAGCTGCCTGTGCCACTGCTGCAAATGTCAGCTGGAAAGACCCAGTGCCCACTGACCTCAGCCATCATGCACACCTTTCTAATTGATCTTAACACTTTGAATATTAATCTCTGATTTCCAGTGTAACAAATCCAGTGCTGTGGGGCAGTTAAAAGGGAGATCTGTGGCCACATTCCCAAATCGAGGCAGACTACCCACAGTCAGGAAGACTGGAAGTTTCCAAAGGCTGACCGAAGTTCACGGCAGATCTATCCTTCCTCCTTGAATCGCCTTTCAACAAGAGATGTCAGAAGTGACCAGACTGGCACAGTTCTCAGCTGGTTCACCATTACTTGCTCAAAAGTATCTTAAATCTAGTGCTCAGAAACAGAAAGATTTTAATGACCAGTATGCTCTAATTTATGAAACCTTATCTCTTCTTCATAGTTAATGTATAACATGCAGAGCCAGTGATCAGTGCTGTCCTGAAACATATTGTAATCATTACCTGATACTTCAGCAATTCCTTATTTCTGTGCTGCTTCTGACAAAATATACGTATCTCTGAAAACTAATGACAAATGTTCTTGCAGATCTGTGGCCTGTGGTTGATTAAATCTCCCATTTTTCTTAGCATAGAACTTATAATTTCTCACTTCTCTGATTGCTTGCCTAATATCTCATAAGAGCTGTATCTTTGTTTACACGAAAACTCCAAGCTATTCATTAACAAACCTGAATGAAAATCTCCAGCAGATGCAAAAGTTATTATGAGAAGACAACTAGCACGAATACTTAAACCTGACTTCTTAAAGAAATCTGGTTTACTTCTTAGCAGCAAGTGGGCTAAAGCAGTTCACTGGTGGATTTTACAGGACCACTCTCTAGTGTCTTCCTATTCTGCCCTCATAAAATATTTTTTTATCTTGTGCATTAATAATAGGATATTACCTGTTTAATGTTAACAGACATGCGTCTGAATGACCCTTCCCCTTTATGTACATATCAGTATACATATCACATTATGAAGACAGAGTGTGACTCTCATTCCAGGATGGTTAGGTATCAGAGCCAGTAAGATTTCATTCTAAGAAGCCAGTAAGCACCGTTGATTTAGGAGACTGATAACTTTGCAGTAGTGACCTAGCAGAAAAATAGCAAAGCTCCGCTAATTTGAGTTCTATTTCAGTGTTTCATCTATCAAGGCTACAATATTTAATAAGAGCAAACTTTCCTAATTACCTTAAATGATTTGAATATCAGTCTCTGATTCCCACCTTAATGATTCCAGTGTTGTGGGAAATAATATTTCTAGATGCCTTTTCAATTCAATTTTTCAAAGGAAAAGGCCTTTGGAGGTCATCTGGTCCAAATCCCAGGAGCCAGATTCAAAGTTCTGTGAAGTTGTTTTACTTCTTCTTTTTGATATCTGTGTTATCTCTGACATGGATGTCCTGGAAAAGAGTTAAGTGACTTCCATGACTGAGGATCCTTAGAATCCATCTCTATCAACGATCTCTTCCTAAACTGGATTTGCCATATGCAAACTGAAATCTCAGTGGAAGTCACTGGGGTAAAACCAGCATCAGATTCAGAACCTGGTCCTGATTCCACTGTAAATGAATTAGAAGTATTAAGATCAGAGAAGATCACTGACTTTTGACGCGAAGGTGGCTAATGGGGCACAGTAAAACACATGCAAGAAGACAGTGACAGCTGATTCTGATTTCTCTTCCAACATATGGATTATGTTACATCCACCCAAGCACTAAGCTTTCATCTCAAGCAGTTGTGAAGGTGAAGGCTTCTGCAGGTCTCATTCTCTAATTATGCCTGACTTAGAATTCACTTAACTTAGACTAACATGGATAGGAAGTCAAGTTCTGTTAGCTGTTCCACCTTTCACCTTACCACACATCTGGGAAATATTCAGATCAAGATCATAACCTTGCATTTTGGCATTAGCTACCTAAAAAAACATTAAGATATCACCAACAATTTGCCTTTGACTGGGAAAATTAGAAGCATATTTGAGATGTAAACACTATTGTGGCACTAATATTGCTGGTAATGATTAAAGGCTGCTACTTCAACTAAAACGGAAGAAACCAAAACTGACAGTCTTAGTCCATGCCCATTTTCAGTTTAAACAAGATAAAGAAATCTCAGTAGTATATCATATTTTGAATGAGAGGGAAAGCTGGGAATATTTAGAGAAGAGTATTTTCAATAAAGTCTACAAATGGAAAGCAGTATGTGTAAAGTACTGTAACAAATTTGTGGTTACTAAGCAGAAGTGGGGATAGGACCCAGGTCTTCCTGCTGTAACAGGCCTCTTTACCACTTGAATTTAGGAAGAATTGCCTTTAATTGTAAACAGGCTAGACCTGTGCATACCCTGGAGTGGATGCAGTAGAGGGCAGCATTCATTAGCCAATTCATTTCATGTTCATTAGCCAATTTATAAGATTATCATCACCAATATTATTGTTTACTTCAAGAAAAAAATCAGCAATTATAAGCTGGTAATACAGGAGTTTGAAGGGAATAGGGGTTAGCCATACACAGGATTGGGGAGGTTCAAACTCCCTTTCTCCTACTGTTTCCAACTCAAACTGCAAAACTGAGCTCTGAAGTTGGGCCAATGTTAGGGAGGATTTGCTGTTAAAATTGTACTGGCAAACCTTACTCACTTCCAGGATTATTTCTGTGTTGAGGTATCTGCTCATTGTTTAAAAAAAATCCCAATGACCGCCTAATGTAAAATACTCAGAGACTTAGCAGAGATCAAATTGTAGAAGCTGAAGCCAGGAAAATTCATTAAGAATGAAAGCACAACATTTTAATGAAAAAATTTGATCGGGCTTTGGCACCAGCTATCAAAGAAAAAATTAAGATTCTCCATATATTGGTGTGTCTAAACCAAGAGTAATGCCTGTCTAGGATATATGATTAGCTAAATATTAGTTATGCTCAAAGTGGAAGTTACTATTCTCTTTGCAGTCTTAAGTGCAGTAAATGCACTAGGCTGTGATACATAAGCAGTCAAACTAGATGCTATGGATCTTTCCATAAAATTAGAGAACTCTAAGAATTGCTGTATATGAGCAACTTCTTATCTATTTTTTTGTTTCTCTTGAAAGTTGTCTTTTTAGGTTAGAATTGTTGTAAAAAATGAGATTTCCCTCCAGAAACAAGTGATTCCTACTGTATCAAATCTTCACATCAATAAGCAGCAAAATAGTAATTCTGTCAAATCATGAAGCTGCATATGCTGCTCAATATGGTGAAATGAGACACAGCACACGTTAACAAAAGCATCTGCCTTGCATGTTTAGTTTTCTTATGCCTTTGATGTGTTTCAAATATCAGCAGAGCCTTTTCCTCATCTTCCCCATTGCAGTGCAAGTTCAAAGAAAACATACTATAAAAAGGCTGAATAGTAACAAAAGCTTCCTAGCACTTTGAACTGCACATACAGTTCTAGCATTTGTAAGAAATGCTATAATATCTGAGCTAACATCTTTTGTGACCATTTATCTACTACAGGAAAAATACATGAGGGTGATAGAAATAAAGTATAGATGCTTGGGGACATCAGGAGTAGATGACTGTATACTGGCTATAGGATTTATTGTGAAAAATTCAGTTCTATAAATCAAATGCAACAAACATGCTTAACCAGAAGGAAGCAGATAACCCTAAGCATGCAAAAATTTGGTTCAAGATAACAATAATTATTTTACCTACAACCGGATTTGAGTATCAGTGCTCCTCATAAAAACAATACACATAGCTCATGAATGAAGGAACTACTAAATGTAGGTAACACTTTAGGAAAGGTAAAAATAGATGCAAAAATTTGAAGCCACTGTCAGACGTCACCCCACAAAAGGAGGTGAAGGGGTATAGAGAGAGCATAAATTGCAAAATGCAAGAGGCAAGGCATTTTTACTGTCTCCTCCAACTGTACATATTTTTAAGTTAATTTAGTTAATCAAAAAGTTATTAGATTTATTTGGTCAGTGTATGCTTTAATTTTATATATCAACACACATTATGTTTTCTCCTTTGAGATAAATAGAAAGTGTGCCTAATTCTGCCATCTTTACTCCTGAAGATTCTCCTCCATTCTCGCTCTGTTGCTTTGCCTGAAACCAGAGGATGAATCAGTATTGTAAAAAAGCAGCAACTTTACAATTACTTCTAGGTATGCAAGGCTAAAATAGTGAATACTGACTTAAACTAAAGTAACTCTGGCATTCATTTCCTTCAAACAAGCACTGGTTTCAAACATAGTTTTTTGAAATTCTGTGACAACCAAATTGTAAGCAACACATATGTATGATGTGCAGAAACAACATGTATAAGCACATGTGTAGGTGCTGGAGGTGGGAGTTTGCCTGCTAGAGAGAAATGAAAATACCACAGTGTATACTGAAAACAGCTCTTCTGAAATCCTTGGAATTCATTAGTGTTTGTGACTTGAGAAACTTGGGTAACGTCACTTACCAGAACAACTACAACAAAACTAGATGTTTTGCAACAGTTGAGGCAGTACAGAGAATTTTTTTAAAAGGAAACGTGATCTGTTTGCTTGTTCAGACATCTCATCATCTGAGAGAGCAGCCCCGCCTGTGACAAACTCCCATGCAGGCTGGTTGCCTGCACTGATGTATTTAAATAATTCGATTGAATGTAATGCCTTTAGAGATGTTACACTGCACCTATACAAAATAAAAAATAAGTGAATAACACATTTAAGGCCATCACATTTTTCAGAGAAACTGTCTCCTGTTTTATACTTGTGCTGTGTTTAGCATAACACGATTAGCTCTTCCAGGTGCTCAGCACGCAATGCGTTAGCTCTGTAGAGTGATTCAGCCCAGTGGCTTGATTGCTGCTGATATTCAGACTAGCTAGTTTAAAGCTAGTTTGAACAACTCTGTAATATCATAGCAAAGAAATACTTTGTCTCTTCTCCAGAATAAACCTCATCCTTTCTGTTCAACTCACTCTGATTCTCTGTGCCTAGCCATTCTACTGCATTAGCTGCTATCTTTTTGCGGGCCATTGGTCCAGTTGACCAGTGACATTTCCACTTCTGTTCTATCTTATCATGTGTTCAGACAGCAGTTATAAACTGGCATCTGGTTGTAAAGGCTAAGTTGCCATGAACAGTTTCACATATGCCTTTACTTAAAAGACATCAGAAAAACAAATTACTTTTAAGTTCAGCCACAAAACTGAACCGATAGAGGTCATATCTTTATCTATATCTATAGACTTGCAAGTATCCACATTCATCTTGTTCGCAACTTTAAACTGCATGTAGGAAAAGGTTTTTTTTACATGCATATTTCTGCACGTGTACTAAAAACATACACTATTGCATATATATGTACCTCGCTATGTCTCTGATGTAAAAATATTGATCCAATCGTATGAATCTTAGCTACTGAAATACTGTTTATGAAGAGTTTTTGTATATATTGAGCATTTCACGTATAATTTACAAATGTACTCCTAAACTCTGAAGTACATATAACCAGATGCGAAATCCCTGTTATATTTCCCATCAGAAGCCAAATTGCTGCATAACTACCAAATTGTTCACACTCTGAAATTATACTGAACATGTATAAAGTGCTGTAGCTAGTAATTAATATTTCTGATATAGAACATGCTGGAGACAAAAGTTACAGGTTTCTATGCGCAGGCAAAATGATTTTGGCCTCTTGTAAATACTTCATATAATCCAAGGTCACAGGGTGAATTTGCTTCTCTTAAAATTTGATATATTTCAGCACAGGCAACAGACACCATTCATCTTCCCTTCTCATATTTCTACCCACAAGACAGATGTCAATGTTGTCTAATGGATAGATCTTGTCTAAGCTATTTCCCATCTGGAGGCATGCCATACAAAAGAAAAAACAGCTAGAACCAGAGAAGGATGTCTTTCAGAAAGTATTCCAAGCTTTTCACTAATTATGGGTATCTTTTCAGCTCAGCTGTGTTTAGCCAACTTTTAGCAAACATCTATGAAAAACATGATTTGTTTTTGGTGACATCAGATAACACATATGTTTACAGCTATATATCCCTAAATATAATTATATCTACTACTAATAATCTAGTTGGTGAATACTACGCTTATTAATGCAGGTGTTTGCATCTCTCTCCACAGCACAGAAATTGTCTACCAGATGTCCCAATCCATGATTTTTCAGTATATTATAGGCATATTATAAGTAAGCAGAAAGATCGTCAAGTGACACAAAAGAGAACGAATAAAGAAAACTGAAATTGATGAACTACATTGCAGTGTGCACTTCAGCACAGGGCTGAAGTGTATTCACACAGCGTGTTTATAGACTAACTGCAAATACATCACAAATGCATCATCAAAAAAAATTGTTGTTACAGGGACACCTCATTAACAAAGAAGAGATTGCCGTGAAACATTTGGCTGGTTTTGCTGAAAAGGAATTGTGAAATGTAATTTTGAAATGCAGTGTCTGAAAATGGGTGCACAAAATGGCTGGAATTTATAGTTTTTCTTCCTGTGAGCCGCGAGCAAGGCTCGCAGATACAGTGGTGACAGCAGTTTTAGTAGAGATGTGTCAGCTATAGTTAAATCCCAAGTTTGCTCTCTGACTTCTCCACATAAAATACTTTCACTTTACAGCCTGGACGTCTAGCCAACACTAAAAACAATCTACTGCTTGAGACAAGGCTCAGCTCCCTGAAAACATCATGAATAATAAAAATCAGAGTTTAGTGAACATTGCATAATTAGTAGATATTATACTACACAATAACATATACAGTTCATCATACAACTTCCAAGGCAACATAATTTTGCCTTGTTTATTGCAGTAATATTTTATTTGTGCCAGCAGAGCGGGCAAATAAGATAAATGTACTGTGACATTTAAGATTGGTCTAAATCTAAACAGTTCATTTTTGTGCCAAATCTGCTTCCACTAAAATCAATGTTGAATTTCTTTCAATCCTGCACTTCCTTATTCCTTTATATTATGCCTCCTCATTATCTCCTGATTGAGCATTTGGCTCTTAGATACATAAACACTTACTACTTTGTTTGTAGTGGGATGTACGAAAGTCTGAATACAATATTGGTTTTTGTACTGGTTTTGGCTGGCATAGAGTTAATTTTCTTCCTAGTAGCCGGTATCGGGCTATGTTTTGGATTAGTGCTAGAAACGGTGTTGGTAACACAGAGGTGTTTTGGTCACTGCTGGGCAGTGCTTACACAGAGCTCAGGCCCGTCCTGCCCCTCCCACCGCCCCACCGGCGAGTGGGCTGGGGGTGCCCGAGGGGCTGGGAGGGGGCACAGCCGGGACAGCTGACCC
>Ga0065711_1006114_pt1 | contig 18278 bp, 16 predicted proteins | sample Hoacrofraction12_FD_59098 | JGI IMG/M metagenome (GOLD analysis project Ga0065711, IMG submission 59098) | Hoatzin crop microbial communities from Cojedes, Venezuela - Epithelial fraction 12 v2 (version 2) | ecosystem: Host-associated > Birds > Digestive system > Esophagus > Crop | place... | reverse complement strand
CCCGCTCTGGTGAGACCCCCGGGAGTCCTGCGTCCAGCTCTGGAGCCCTCAGCACAGGACAGAGCTGGAGCTGTGGGAGCGGGGCCAGAGGAGGCCCCAGCAATGATCCGGGGGCTGGAACCCCTCTGCTGGAAGAGCTGGGGCTGGTCAGCCTGGAGAAGAGAAGGCTGCAAGGAGACCTTATTGGGACCTTCCAGTACTTAAAGGGGGCTTATAAGAAAGATGGGGACAGGCTTTTTGGCAGGGTCTGTTGTGACAGGACAAGGAGCAATGGCTTTAAACTAAGAGAGGGCAGATTTAGACTGGATCTAAGGAAGAAATTTTTTGCAAAGACGGTGGTGAGGCACTGGCACAGGTTGCCCAGAGAGGTGGTTGATGCCCCATCCCTGGAAACATTCACGGTGAAGTTGGACAAGGCTCTGAGCAACCTGATCCAGTAGGAGATGTCCCTGCTCATGGCAGGGGTTTGGGCTAGATGGCCTTGAAAGGTCCCTCCCAACCCAAACTGTTGTATGATTCTGTGATTCTATGTATGTGCGCAAAGACGAAGAATACAGGCGATATAAACGACAGTTTGTGGAAAGGGTGGTATCACAGAAAAGGAAGGTTGTTCATATGGATTTTGAAGGTTGTTGTATACAGAAGCACTGTCAAAAACAAGGCTTTGCAGCAGAAAGTATCCATGCAGGTATCTTGGGTGGATACAGAAATGATGCCAACTTGAGTTTCCTGCTCGTGGGTTGAAGGAAGTGCTACATAGCAGATTCCAGCTTTGAAGAAGTGAAGTCATCCAAACTTAGTGGGTGAAGGATCTTCAGTACCAAGATGGAAGGGTGGTGTAGGGGGCAAGGGGATTTCTGCAGTCTGTGAATGAGCTTACAGTCTTGTGACGTGATAGTGCAGGCTGAAAGGATAGGTAAGGCTTTTTCAGTACGTTTTAACTGTTAAGCAGCTGAGTATTTCATAGTATTGGAGAAGTTCAAATGACAGGATTTTGGCATGATACAACTGTGTAGGTGGAATAAGGGAAGAATTGAAAGTATTCCACAAATTGCCTGCATGTCTAATGAAGATGATGGTCTCAACCACAATAGAGCAATAAAGAAGTGTAAAGAACTGAGGAGGAACCCGAAGAGACTTGGGTTTAGTCACATTGTACTTAACCGTGTCTGTGAATAAATATTAGAACAAAGGAGCTGACGTACAATATTGAATGGAGTTTGAGCACAGGGAGCCTGGTTGTGTGGCATTACCATAACGAGGACTGCATTCAGGAGTAGATGTGGACCCCAGTAGGCTGGTTATAAATGAAGAAGATGATGAACTGTGTACAGAGCCCGGAGTAAGATTTAAAGATTAAGTTGTGGGAAGAGAGGAAAACAAAATGTGGCATTATACAGTAGCTTGTTCTGTCCTCTCGCTCCTCTCCACCAACTCCAAAGCAGGTAGTGAGTATGGATATACAGTGATCGGTTTGATTTGAACTGAGCCCCAGGAGGTGAAAGATACTGCATCCCGAAGGGCGGAGATTTCATTTGAGCAATGCAGTCAATTTATTGCACAGTAAAAGTTTGCAGTGTGTACCGTGTTAATCTGTTCCCCAAAACAGCCTTGAAACACTAAAAAATGCTATGCTGAAAGTACTTTTAAAGGCTTAGAACTTAATTAAGTTTATAGATTTAAAATAATAAGGTCTTAATTATTAAAATGACACTTTCTCATATTCTGAGTATCAAAGGAAATAAAGCTGCGTGTAAGAATCACAATGTGATTTCCTTTTGGTTTCTAATTTCACATATTTTGGACTTGTGTTTGCAAGTTTTCTTCAATTTAAAATTAATGCTAATGTAACTTGATGTGGTTGTATCTTCCAAATTGCTCAATTTTCTCATTTTTTTTTAATTTATCCAATTATAAATTTTGGTTTTTTACAGTCTGCACTTTAATTGAGAAGTTGTCACTATCAAAAATACCATTTAGAGGAGATCCAATAATCGGTATGTCACGTTTTAAATAACCTTCCATTATCTTAGTAGTTATTCAGTAAGCCAAAATAATAATGAATGCTGTTTTTCAAAAAGCAGGATTAGCGAGGTTGGGTGGCCTAACAAAAAAATATCAAAAAGATACCCAAATACTGCAACAGATGGTGGTGATGTTTGAAGATTTGTTTTGTAGCTGTTTACAACTATATTTTGTTTTCAGTGTCAGCAGGCACAGTGTTTGCGCTGTGTACATTGCAAACCAAACCAGAATAGCTATGCTAATTGGAAATCACAGCCTTGTTTATTTTGGAAAAACAAGGGGATATGTCAATATGTATAATTGCTCATCTTTGTGAAAAGTAAAACAGATAATGTTAATGTTAAATAGTTTTCTTACTTTCTGGTGTTCCTTACTATTTCAGGCAGCTGGCAGTGGTTAATAAATGACAGTCTAAGAAGTCTCCCTCTTGTGTCAAGCGCTGCGCGACAGCATATAAAGGTACAATAGTTCCTCCTTCTTCATGGGCTCACGTTAAATACAGAATTAGAAATATTGTTGCTTTCCATTGGTGGATTATTTTCTGTGAAATCTAATTGGTTCTTGAACATTTGTTTCTTAGATTGGTAAGAAGGGTTGTTTTTGTTTTTTTTAAATTCCTCAAAATTCAAATGGACATTTTTGACGAACACTTGTGTATCTGTAATATGTGTAAGATACGTTGATTTTGGTAATTTCAGAGACATCAGTAGGCCTGATGTACTGGGGGCACGTTTGTTAACAGTGAGAAGATTGGTGTGATCAGCCAGGGTTATTCAGGACAACGTGCTTAAATCTGCCGTTAAACTCTGTTGCAAATCCTGTTACTGTGCTCTTGAGCTACGCTAATTCTGAATATTAAATCCATTGATGGATATATTTCATGCTGTTTTATGTACATGATCTCAAAACCTTCAGTTACTTGCCTTAATTTTCCTGTATAATGCGAGGACAGTTTGATCTTGTGCTCTTAAAAGCTTTACCGAACTGTAAAGACAATTTTTGTCTGCCCTGCTAGAGCTGGTAGGCATCACAGAGACAATCTGAATATAACATATTGTGTTCATTTTATTAGGTTTTAAAAATCAGATAAAAAGCCATTGCAAGTATCTGGTAGCTCATCTTCTGAAGTCTTTGTTGGAAGACAGAGTAGACTAGAACGTATCCAAATCACTGAAGAAAATGAAAAGATGAAATTTGAATTCTTGGAATATTCTTTTGGCATGAACAATTTATTCATAAAGTTTGTATGTCTTATAACTGGAATTTCTAAACCAAGCTTAGAAGAATTAATTATAGACTTTAGAGAATTTTGACTTGTTTGCTTAACATTAATCTTGAGAAAAGTATGTTTAGTAAATGTCAATTTGTACTTGCTTTCTATATGTGTTTTAGAGAGAAATAATTTTAAGGGCAGTGCTGAAGACATTGAAAAGTAATCATTTTCTGACATACAGTATAGTCTTCCAATGTAACTTCATGTGTTTAGGATGCAAACCTTTCTCTTTAGAAAGTGAAGGCTCTGAGCAACCTGATCCAGTTGAAGATGTCCCTGCCCATGGCAGGGGGTTGGGCTAGATGGCCTTGAAAGGTCCCTTCCAACCCAAACTATTCTATGATTCTGTGATCTACAGCAATTAGATAGTTCTGTATATTTTGCTACTATAATGCCTCTGGTAGTTAGAATATTATTTAGAAGAATAGTGGTTTTCTTTCAAGTCCTTGATTTTGCATAGAAAACAAAAAAAAATCCAGTCTTTTTTCCTTAATCTATTAGTTCTAAGCACAGTTATCATAAAGTATGACCTTAGTAAATCTATCAAGTTCACAGTTTTGCCTTTGTTACAGGAGTCTGCAGTCTCTGCGCTGGCTGCGCTGTGCAATGAATATTACAGCAATGAAAAGGGAGAAGCTGATCCAGCTATACAGGGTAATGACTCATGTTTACAGTAGAGGCAGAAAATACGGGGCTGGACCTACCTTGTGCTTTGGAGGCATTGGACAAAATGGGGAGGAGCGTCACTAATTTTAAAGGACCTTAAAACGCTTTGGGAAAGAATGATAAAACCAACTGAAAGTCTAGGAAATGTCTCAGGGGGTTTGCCTGTTTTAGGCGGGAGGTGAATACAGGGTACTGTAATGAATGAATGTTAGGAAGAACAGATTGCTTTTCTATTTCATACTGTAAAACAAAGAAGCAAAGAATGTGTTTGTGGCAAGTCCTAAATTTTAATCAAGGGAGACATTTTCACATCATATTTTGACAAACTGTATGTCAGAGATCGAGCCTGACTGAAGAAGAGTTGGTCAGGGATAAGAAGAGAGGGATAGCAAGGACACCCAGAATTATTATAAATGTGCATATGAAAACTCATCTGTTTGGGTTTGGATCGGTAGTACAGGAGTAGGCTTAAACCTTTGTAGGGGCATATGAATCAACATCTTTTTTTATACTGTTTTTCTTGGACCTTTCTGTCTTTCAAGTATCAAATTTGGCCATGTCCATCAGAGACAGATTGCTGGATTGTAGAGACAGCCATTTTAAGAATAACAACATTTATGTTCTTGTTTTTCTAAATATGACAGTGAAATTACAGATACTGAACAAAATATTGATTTACTTTTTTTTTTTTTTTTGCCATCACTAAGTCATTCCTAAATCAGGTAACAGAGTACCTTATGATTTATTTCTATTGTGGTAGTTCCCAGAATGAACCTGACACCTGTCACACGTATAGTAACATGCAGTCCATGTCCCAGAGAAGTTATGGCTGGTATATAAGAGCAGCCTAGCTTGATTTTTACATCTTTTCTATACTGCTAAATCTCTGTTTTTTTGTCCAAAAATAAGAATCCAAAAATAGCCGTTTCTTGATGCAGGTTGGCACTGTGTGACAGAGCCCTGGCCCAGGCTGCCCAGGGAGGCTGTGGAGTCTCCTTCTCTGGAGATATTCAAGACGCACCTGGACAAGGTCCTGTGCAGCCTGCTCTGGGTGACCCTGCTTGGGCAGGGGGTTGGGCTGGGTGACCCACAGAGGTCCCTGCCAACCCCGACCATGCTGGGATTCTGTGATTTTTTTTGTGGGCAGCATGGGGAAGATGTGATACCGTACTGAGGCAGATCAAAAAAAAGAACCCTCAGGAAAGGGTAGTGTTTTGTCAGAACAGAAGGCTTTGAGCAGGAGGAGACAATGCTGAATCAAAACAAGCCATCTGAAAACGAGTTTAAATGTTAATAGATCACATTTTATATAAGAATGAATTTTCAAGCTTCTTCGAAAGTGGACCAGAAACCTGAGCCGGATGTCAAATGAAGAGGGAGAAAGGACCTGCTGGAAGAACACGCAGCAGATGGCTGCAGCTGTTCTGAGGCTGCACGCTTCGATGCCTCTGAAGCTGAATTGTTTGTTCCTGGATTCTAGGTTAACTTTTCACCTGGTTTGTGCTTGAAGGAACCATGGCAATGTAGCTATGATGTCTAGGGACATAATTAGAGTCAGGTTTGTAGATACAAGCAAAATTTTTCATCAGACTTTCTGGAGTGATTCCGAGAATAGAATTGTGAGTTGGAAATTTTTCTGTTCTAAAAAATCTCTAGTCAGCTCTGTCTTGATAATGCTTTTATATGGGCTTGGACTTCTCTAAAGCCTCTTATGGTAACAAAAGTGCCATTATATATGCAAGCATCTTTTAAAAAGAAAAAAATATTGTATATTTTCATCTCTGTGCCAGTAAAATCTATGTATTTCATGACCATTAAATTCTGTTGTGGGATTGAAATCCACTGCTAAAAATCCTCCCCATAGTGTCTGGTCTATGTATGTGTGTGTAGAGGCTCCAGGGCAGAAGACATTGAGTGACAATGCAGGTGCCTTAGGTAAGTCAGTTAAAGCAGATATAAACATGATTAAGGGGACTAGGGAAAAAAAAAAAAGCCACCACAAAAATTTTGGTGAAATTTGACCAGTGTTTCACTATGCCTTGACAGATTGAAATGAAAACACCAGTCAAAGTGACTTTAGTGATTCGGCGTTCTGAATCTGTCCCTATAAGACTGCAATTTTATGCAATCACTTCTCTTCTTGCTTCTGTTTGTTTGCACCTTTTCTCTGTTTTATTTTTTCTGTCTTAGTGTGTTCTGCTTTGGTTTTGATGACTTTCTCTTTTAATATTCTTTCGGGATGGGTTGTGTTGAATTAATAGTGTAGACACTTCATAGGCCGTGTTGTTTTATGAAGCTGAGGACTCTCAGAAGAATATTAACGTTTGCATTACCCTTGCTAGCATAATTACTAAGTAGTTATAAGTAAAGAGCTGCTCATTTGCTAGTTGTCGTGTCTTAATTTTATGTCATTTGGCTAAAACGTCCATCTTAAATTTACATCAGTCAAAGGGAAGACTGTCATAATCTTTACCATCTAAGGTCATCTTGCTGTCTAAGCAACCATTGCATCTTCCTATGGCCTCAAGACTATCTTACACTCCGGTGGTCTGGAAAGTTTTAAATAATGGATGTGCTTACATGAAGGTATTGCTAACCTCTGGACAGGGAACTGGTTTCCTGATGTGAGGAACTAGTTGCAGCCTGCCGATTGCATAGGGATTTAAATAAAAAAAAAAAAAAGGTCAGTCATGAGTTATGATGAATGTGTAGTTTCTGCTGGTAACTATTCTCTCTTCCTCTAGCAAATATTGCTCAATCGTTTAAATCTTAGATGACAGTAAGCAGTGGCACAATTATGTAATCTTCCTGGGATCTCCAATTTGTTTTCTTTGAGGACCGAAACGTGCATATTCAATGAAGCCATGAATACGACCACCTTTCTTGCTGAACCAGAGTCGTGTTTAGTGCAGCTATCTTGGATTTTCTTAGAGGCTCTTCTGCAGTGCCTTGGTTTTCTCTGCATTTTTCAGAGGAGTTTAATACAGTAGCTGACAAATCTGGTGAAGGAAGGATGGTAGGAAGGAAGCCTATGATAAAGACTACAGTAGAAATACCGAGATAGATTCCTGACTTTTTTCATTTATCATTTTTTCATGCATTCTCATTTTTTTCTTCGTATTGCTTTACTTCATTGTGGAGCCTCCTTTTCCCATGCCTTGCTCAGTTTCTTCTTGTGCGCTTTGTCTGCGCTGCTGTTGGTGGAGCCATTGTCTGCGTTTTGGTGTGTAACTGAGCACGGCATCGCTGCTTCAAAGTGGCCGCGTCTCTTTGAGCTTTCTCCTGCAAAAAGCCCAACTTTATTTTTTTGTCTCTATAAAAAGTGGTGTGAAGTTATCTCATTGCTTAGGTGTGATCGGTGTGTGTGTGTTTAAACCCTGAGTCCGGTTCAGGCTTCTGGGGGAAGGCTGTCGAATATCTGACCTTCACAAATCCAGAGACATCTCTTTCCTAACACAGAATACTTGTCTAATTATGGAAATCGATGACCTGTAAATACAACAGAACTTGTTCCCCTGTGTTTGCGTAGAAATTTGTGCTTACACTTAGTCTTTGGATTTTTAAAACATTATGACTTTTTAAAATTGAGAACTTTGTTTTTCCTCTCTCTGAATGACTAGGGTTAGTCTATCTAAAAATCTGACTTTGTATTTAGAAAATAAGAATTAATTTGTGTAACAGTGAACATCTTAAAATTTTTATCTTTCTGCTGTTGGAAATTAAAGGTATCTATATTTTAGTTTAATGAATTATAAAATTCTCTAGCTGCTCTGTTTGGGAAACCTTTTCCTGGTTGGTTTTTTTGTTAGCCAAATATATAATGATAATGATGTGGTAGTTGCTTTTCACTCTGCAATTGTATTTCTTCTAGATGAGCTGGTGACACAGTACGTTTCAGAACTACAAAACGCAGAGGAAATGATTCGTTGTGGCTTTTCACGAGCTCTTGGGGCCCTTCCAAGATTCCTGCTAAAGGGCAGGCTCCAACAGGTGAGGAAATACGGTCATTGTAATGAGAACAAGGGCATACGGTATTTTGAATGAAACCCGTGATGGTAATCAAATAAATAATAATGATCATAATTAAAGGTCTTTGTGAAAGGGATTTGGATTGTAATGTACAGTAACTCCAGAAAATCATCATGAGTTGAGCTTGCCGTAGTTTCTGATAATTAAAGTTTAGTCCTGCTTTAGTGGTGTTAATGGAAAAGTCAGAGATTGAGTTACCCCTTTGCTATGGAGCATTTGTCCGAAGGGGAGAGTGAGGCATGCTGACAAGTCCCGGTGAGAAACCAAACACTGCTGCCTGCTTGGTTCGCTCAGGCGTGATTGAGCTCATTTTAATACAATACCTAAATTTAACATTTATCATAAATAATGCATTGGATTTAAAGATCTAAATTTTTATATTTTTTCAGGTTTTGGAAGGCTTGAAAAAAGTTACCGTAATTTCCCCTGCAGACGTGACCTTTGCAGAATCCCGAAGAGATGCCTTAATAGCAATTGCAAAGTATGTTTATCATCTTTATTTTTGCCTAATTTGAATTCTTTCTCTAGAAGCTTTCCCCTGTCCATTCTGATTTCTGTTGTGAGTTTGTAGTGTGATTCTTGAAAGCAGCTGCCCTGACGTACACATTTTTAGTGTGGGACTGTGTGCATCTCCTTTATTCAGTGTATCTTTGGTTCCGAGGACTGTCACACATCTGAGGACGGAATACAACTCTGATGGTGGTGTGGGGTTTTTTAATCAATTAACTGACTAGCTCGAGTGTATTTTAAAGTTCACTTTTCTCCAAGGCTGCAATTTAGTGAGCTTTAGTGAGGAGGAAGAATGTGTTTTTTCTACTTCCGTAATGAGAAGGTTGAGTTGCTTTAAAGAAGTTGTAGTCATTCCCTAAAGGAATATCTTCTATGTTGACATGCCACAATGTAGTTACTGTTAATAGTATCACAGTATATTTGCTCTTAAACTGTTAGAGTGCAAAAAACCCTTGTCTTCAATGCAAGGAAGTTTGTTAATACTAAATTCAATGCACATTGCATTAGTCCTGTGCTGCTCTTGCGTACTTCGTTTTAAGGAGAGTTCAGACACTGACAGGTGCTTTAGGCATGTTCCTTTCTGTAGTGTTACCGACGTGAAACCAATCTGCTTATCTGTTGAGTTGTCAGCCTTGCCAGTGTTTCTTTAAACCCAAACACTGGCCAGAAATCCTCAGGTCAAATCGAACACAGTAGGCTCAGAAACATTCGTCATCCTGTTTGTAGCAGATGTTCCAGGTGTTGAGAATATTGTGTCTGGGGAATTTTATTAAGCAATGGAGCAAAGCTATCATCTCAGCGTTTCTCCTTGCTAGTGTTGTGGTTCACCGCCTCCTTTTTCTCTTTTTAAAGGGTTTGCCAGACAGTAGGTGTGAAGGGAGAAGGATCCCAGGAAGAATATGTCTGCAGAGATAACGTTACTCAGATTTACGCTACGCTCCTTAGGGGTGTGACTGACTACACCACCGACAGCCGAGGAGATGTCGGAGGATGGTAAGATGCCTTGCAAACTGAGACTTAAACCGAGCTGCCGTGTTTGATGTTGAATTCAAAACTGATGTCTGTTCAAAACCTGTGAGAAATAGATTTCTCCAAGCTTTTGGAGAGTAGAGTATAGGTAGAGGTAGACTGCGAAAGAGAAGCAGAAGGTGAAAGGAAAGGCTGACAAAAATCTGTTTGTCCCTTGCCTTGGAAGTCAGGAAAATGGGGGCTGTTGTGGTTTGAGCTGAAGTGCAGCCCTGTTCTGGTTTTGTGGTTGAGATTATTTTCTTTCAGTGAATATCAGCAATGTATGTAGTTGTAATAAGTACAGAGATTTAGAACATCACTTCTGTTACTTCGAAATAACACGTTTACTCCTGCTTGGTGAACTCTCCTGTTGTACGTTGGTGTTGTGGGGTTTTTTGCCAGGAGAGGGCGCAGTTGCACAACGTGTTGGTGACCAAATTTCAAGGCGTATCCGAGATGGATAAAAACCTTATAAATTATGCTGTGGTATTCCTGACTCTTTTGTAAGGTTAGGGTTTCAATGATTTCAGCTATGAGACTGCAAGAATAATTAAATCATGTCTGTAGGAAGGTAGCTACAAATGTGAAGTCTATAGAATGGGTGGAAGACTAAGTCTGTAGCAGTCATATTTTTGTGATGTTCTTCAGTCTTCACAGTTCCCTTGATATCTAAAGAAGATTCAGTATGTAATATTGCATTTATCTGGATGTCCCCTATTCCTTCCATGACGGTGATCTGAAAAGGCAGTGTCTAAACGGAGGAACCAAAGCACTCTGAAGGCTTGTGTCCTCCTTTGGGTTTGTGTTTGGTTTCAGAAGAAGCTGTAACTGGGGATGTAACATTGCTTACTGATTGGAAGTTCCTGCAGCCTTTAGATGTGGTAGGCAGAGGGGAAATGAAGATTTTGTGTTACTCACTCCATCCTGTAGAATTCCACAAGGTAGTTACAGGGTGAGAAAACCATGTGAAATGCAGATCTTAGAGATCAAATGAGTGCTAAGGAAACACAGAGGCTCTCTTGTCAGGGTACTTCTCTGTGTGTATTTATCAGCACAAATGTGCCCAGCCTGAAATAGTACTTGTTATTAAAAAGTATTTAATTATCAGAATTCAGGAATAAATCCAGTATCTGTAGATTTAAAGTATATGACAATTTTGATACTGTGTAGAAGACTCAGAGCAGTGGCACTTAATCCTTGTATAGAGAAGCCATAACCTAAGTAAATGTGATAAATTAATTTTAGTTGTTTGTTAGTTGTTGGAAATTTGAGTAAAATGCTGATTTTGACAAAGACATATTGATTTTATTGTCTTAATTTTAATTTGAAAATATGCACATATAGGTTGTTTTTAAGTATGTTTCTATACATAAAGCATCATCCCTATTTAACAGTACGGGTAATCCTGTTTGTGTTGGTAATGACGTGGTAACATACATTTGACCTGTACGAAGCATCTCAGGGTACAGAGATGCGTGTTCAGGGTTGTGAGTTACCAGCCTGTTGATTGTTCAGATCTAGTATCTGGCTGTGGTTTTATTACATTTCCGTGCCTGAAAAGTACTGGTGTGAAGCCATTTGGTTTGTTGAAAAGATTTCCTTATTTTCCCAGTTTATTAAAGAAACTCTTGTCTGACAGTGTGGAGTCACATGAAGGGCTTTGGTGTTCAGTTTCAGTCGTATCCTTGCAGAGTGTTTGTGTGAAATAACTGGTTCAGACGTTATTTCAGTCACTATCTTTGAAGGGTGTTTTCAACAGTAGTATATGAACGTGAAACATAATTTGCTTTTAATTTAATCGAGTGGCATCTGCTATCTTGTACCTGGCAGCTGCGACTCAGCAGGTGAGGAGCGACAGAGGAGGCACAGAGGACCTGAACTGCAGCCGAGCCGTGCTGTGGCTCTGGCGAAGCTGGCAGAGCTCACAGGTGCTGGCTGGGACCTGTGGTGGTACCCGCGGCCTCGGGAAGGCTGCGAGGGGAGGGGACTCGGCTGTACCTCACCGGGGAGGGTGCGCCTTGCTGGTCGTACTCCCTTCTGTGGCCGGCACAGCCTCAGTCGCTCGCTCCCCCGTCCCTGGTGCCAGCGGAGCAGCCCGGTTCTGCAGCGCTGGCTGCGCTCAGCGCCGGCGGCCGTGCTGGTGCCGTGTCCGATCGGCGCGGTGATGCACGAGGCCAAGTGTGCGTTGTGTGAGCCCGGGAACTGTTTGTTTAGGCTCAAATTTCTGGTTATGTCTGTTTTGGAGTTCTGTCTTACTCACTCTTGACTTGGTGTCATTGTTCTATTTGGTAGCCCCAGGTTTGCTTGAAAAAAAAGAAAGAAGTTAATTACAGTGGCATTCTCCTCTTTAGGATTGCTTATACCAGGGCAGGAGCTGTGAAGTACATTTGTGATTACCACGAGGAATGGGAGCAACTAGAACACACCTTATGACCAACTCTTGTGCCTTAGGCAGAAAGAAGAGTTGTGATTGTGGGGATTTTCGTGCAATATGTAGCATGCTAGAGTCTTTCCTTGCCAGCAATCCTTGGGTAGTTTATACTGCTGCCAAACGTTGATGCTTGTGCTCTGCCGAGTGATGGTCGGTCACTGAGCTCTCACCAGCTCCAGCGTGAGTTGCAGTAGTTATTTATAACCACTCTGAGCAGAAAGTGAGGTGTTGGTTCTGCAGCGCAGCGTTGAAGAAGGTTATTTTGTGCCGTGTTAGTCGTGGGCACGTGTTTAATGGAGTCGCCTTGTTCCTGTAGGGTACTTCGCTACAATATTTACAGAAGTGTTGGGAAAGTACACAGGGCAGATAATCTAGATTACTCTTATCAGCCTGAGTTAATATTTGTGTGTTTGTATTTTTCTTGTTTTGTGTAGTGACCCCCACCTCCTCAGCCTTCAGTTCTGGTTGTTAAAATTGTCGTATGACAGGCAAATAGTAACACAGGACAAGAAACCAGAGAACAGTGGGCGTGTTTGACAGCTCCACCTTAGAAGCAGCCGCCAGGATGCAAACTAGTCGGGATCAAGATCAGGTCATTCCAGCTTGCACAGGGGCAGCAGGAGCTTGGCTTTGCCTCTGCTGCTGCCTCGGCCGTCAGAGCAGCGGGAGGGAGGTGGATGGGTCTCTGGCTCGGGGCATGCACTGACACAGGGTTGGTGCAGCTGAAAAAAAAAGTCAGAGCAACTGCATAGGGTGTGGGGTCAGAGAAAGGGAAGATACACTAAGCTTTTTGCTTTCAAAATTGGGCGAGATACTGAAGTAGGTAAGGACCTGGCTAGGTATAGTCAAGTGTTGAAGTGAACTCGCACAGCTGGCAGCTCTTGGTGAAGTTCCCCGTACCTGTTGTTTGTCCTTCTGTCTGTGTCTGCATTTAAAAGCAAAACTCTTACAAAGTGAAAATTTTCAAAGAAATCCCAAGGAAATTAAATTCTCAACACCCATTAAAATTCAAAATGCTTTGAGCACCAGATTCTTTCAAAGCTGCTTTGGCAATGCCAGCCAAAATCAAGCCAAGAAACCTGTAAATTAGAGGGGAGGGGGAATCCTTTCTCACAACAATCTGTTGGCTGCTAAATATTTTTGTGGCCTCCAAATACGGGTGTTTGCTCGTTCTGTTTCTTTTAAACCACTGACTAAGATGGAAAGATATGGGGAGAATTGCCACTTCTCCAAAGAGACCTTCTCTTTGGTGTGTAATTTTTGTCTTTATTTAATGGAATCGTGGGAAAGTTTAACCAACTTCACTTTCCATATGCAAACTTTACCTTGCTTTTGACAGGTTGTTTGCTGGGACTTGTCCAATCTGTCTGCAGGTGTTAGACATGAATATCTAATAGTCAGATCTGTATGAAAAAAGTAGGAAAACATCCTTTGATGAAAGATTGCCAAACTTCTATTAAATTACTTAGGAAAAAATGATGTAATTTACCTTTTCACCGTTACAACAAATGTCCCACCCAGTTTTAGGTTGCGTTGGCAACTATTTTCTGCTTGTTTTGGATATCAAAAACCGGAGTATGTCTTTTCACAGTAAGCAGGTACCTTTTCAAATACTTCGTTATTTATGTATTTTTAATTGTTGTGGAGAAGGGGTGACATTACACCATGAGTGACTGATGCGATGAATGCGTTGGTCCTGGTCTTCTGCAGGGTCAGGTAAGCAGCTGAGGATCTGCCACGGTGCTGCCCGTATCTTAAGAAAGAAATTACTTTTAACAACTCAAATATTGACAAGGCATGTGGTTTAAAACAAGTGTGTGGATTTGGGGTTTTGGTTGAAATTACATTCTTGTTTCTTTTGTATTGATAATATATTTAGACATTTTGAAGGCAGAAAATCTTTGTCATATAGATAATATGCACTTCAAGCACAAACTAGTGTTACTTTAGCTAAGCTATTTTTGTAAAACTAATTATTATTTAGCCATTAAAGCCACTCGGAATCACTTCTGTTAATATTGGAAGTGTCAAGCTTGAAAATTTACAAGAATATGACACTTTTAACAGTGCTTAAATGTCTTGTCAAAATGTGGCTTGGCCTTTTTAGAAGATGGTGTGAAGCAGACAGAGCACTGAGGTTTAAATACATCCACTTGCACACTAAATATTGCTAATAGTTGTCAATTTTAACCTTCTTAAAATAAAGAATAAACCTGATGACATCTGGTTGGAATGAAATTGAGACGGTGAGGCAGGGGCCTTGCCTGGAAGGGAGGATGACTGTGGTACCCTCTGTGCAAATGTGGGCTTCGCTTCACAGAACGGGGCTCGGGGGTACAGCTGTACACACTCCTCTTCGCCCCTAGAAAACATCGACCGCTGCTGTCAGTGGTGAATGTTCTCACTACTTGGAACTCCTTGCCAGTGTCTCTCTTAACTGCTGATGTTTTTATTAAAATAAATACTGAGGTAACTGCTTTAATGTATCTCTGTTTCAACAGGGTACGTGAAGCTGCTATGACAAGTTTAATGGAGGTGACGCTTCTGTTGGTTCAGAGTGAAGCGGAGTTAATCAATGCCAACATGTATGCTGCTTGTACTGGCTTTGTGTCTTATCTCTCACAACTGTATTCCAGTCCATAGAAGAAAGCATTGCTTACATCTTGTGTACCTACTGCCTTGTTGTGACAGAACTTTTGACAGAAGTGCGTCAGGCTTACACCCACAGAGATGCTGAGCGTGTTGTATGTGTTTTTCAGAGAGACTAAGCTTGTTGAGAGAAACTGGGTGGCAGTCCCACCCTTGAAACACAGCGCATCTGTGAGATTTGGGCTATGCTTGCTGCCTCTGTGGAGCTGCCAGGATCGTGCGCTTAAATAGAAAGCAAACTTGGCTGCTTATCCAGAGCATCACATCATTAATTTGTAATGCAATAAAATGTGGAGATGAGTTTTTATTCATTTCTGTCATCTTTGCAGAATTATTAGTAAGGAAATACAGAAAAACTTACTTTACACTGAGCTTCAGATTTTTAATTTCGTGATACAATACTCCTAATAGTAAAAAAAAAAAAAAAAGAATACTTACCAATTTTGAAGCATAGCTTGTGCTGCATGAAAACTGTCCTAATAGTTCTAAAACAAATGGTGTTGGTTTATGGACAGAGCATGTCCAATGATTAGCTGAATATATACATGATTTCTTTTTTAATTAAAAAAAAAAAAAAAACCAAAACAAAAAACCAAACAAATTTTGAAGTACACTGTGAGGGGAAACACTGGATTCTGGACGAATATGCTACTTAACCAGTGCCTCTTGTCCAGAGGCTTCCTCCTGCGGTCCTGTTGCAGACATAGATTATTCACATGAAACTTAGAAAACCATTCCTGCCAGCTGGACCCCATTTTGTAAATATTCTGGGTCTTGCTGTGACTGAAGGAGTTGTAGCTGCTGTTGCTATCATTAGTTGTCATTTCTGAAGGTGTAAAGGACCTTGTGGAACAGAAGATTGTAGCTGGGAGTTTAGTTATGAATGTCAGCAAAATAGGATACGGTTAAAAACTAGCCACAGTTGAAGAGCTGTTTAATTTGGGATATGTGGGATTTGGGACAGACCTTCTTCTCTGGTACATGTGCAGTTTTCTACTTGAAGGTGTGCTTTTCTCAAGGTTCCTGCACTGTTTCTATCTGAAATGTAGCAGTTCATCCAAACCTTAAAGCACCTTTGTATCTTTTTGGTGGTGTGCAAATACCAAATACCGTGTGATATTAACATCATGATGTTTTTTGATTCATCTGTGGATGACAAAGCTTTAAAGATTCTGTCACCATGTTGATGTCTTAAATCCCTTGTATGTTCAGTACGTGGAGTTAAACCAGAATACTCCATAGCAGGACCGTTTTTACGTAGTTGAAACAAATTTAAATACAGATTCTACTGATCAAATTATGCGATTAATTGTTTTCTTCTTTGCAGCTGCAAACAGATTATGTGCTGGCTGGCTCAACAGTCAGCTGAAAAAATAGATAAATTTCGAGCTCATGCAGGATCTGTGTTCCTTACTCTTTTACATTTTGACCGTCCTCCAGTTCCACACATACCACATCGAGAAGAGCTGGAGAGGATATTTCCAAGGTAATACATTGAAGAAGGTATCCGAAAGCACTGAAAGTAAAAAGAGACATGCACACAGTTACGCCTAACACAACCAACCTGACGTACTGTCTGTGCCCAAATGCCTGCTGTGAGTCTTGAGGAATATTTGGTGCTGTTTGTTGGCGTTTCATTGAGGTGCACAATGAATATGCGTAACCATATAAAATAGAACTTCTTACAGTATGAGTGCGTGTTAAAACCGTAGTTTCTACAGGAGAGAAGTCTTACATGGTCCTGCTGCCCTAAGTGCTTCTCTAGATCAACCCCAGTTAATTTCTGAACCCGTCAGCCTGTTTCTTGGTGGATTGTAGTGATCATGTCAGTCGTTGATAGTTGGGCGACCATCTGCTGGGAGCTGTGGTTTGGTAGTCCTGCTGTTTATGAGATGCCTGGTTTATCATCTCATTTTGTGAGAGCTGGATTTCGCTGGCAGTCCCCCTTCCTGAATTTTGTTTTTTCCCAACTGGAAAACGCTAATTGATCATAATGATAATTTTTAATGAATTTTTAACCCTGCTGTAGTTGCAGTAGTTTTCCAAGATGGGATTTCTAATTAAAGTAAGAGTGAGAGCACCATTCCTGAGTAGTGATTATAATACCTGATTGGGATGAGGAAGATCTGGCTTTGTGTCCCCATTCTGTTTGTTCCGCAGAATCTCCCCCTCCCGTAGCCCAAAGCGCTCTGTCTGCTGGGCTGCGCGTTGATCTGTGGTGGGGTGCAGGGGTGTCAGCCTTCCCTGGGGCAGGTCTGTCTTCGTATCAGGTGTTGACTAGATGTTGGTGGGAGAGAACTCGGAATGGAACACAAGAAGGAGAACTTTTTTTCTTAGTGTAGAGAAAAGTGTCTGTGAAAAGGAAACTGCGGTTCAGATGCCTTACCCATGTCAGAAGATTGCTTGGCTTCACTGGCAGTGGCTGAAGTTTTGATATGTATTTTCCCCATATGCTTAAAGAGCAATGATTAATTTGATTTTTACGTAATTCAGAGACTTTCTTCCCTGATGTGCTGTTTGAGGATGAGGAGCTATCGTAGGAGTGTATGGAGAAGAAAGGCAGTGCACACATACGAGATTATTTTTTTTCCTTCCCCTTTCCCCAGGTCGGAGAAAGAGACTCTAAACTGGAATGCTGCCTCGGAAGCTTTCCCTCGGATCACCCAGCTCCTGGGTTTGCCAACATACCAGTACTATGTGCTTTTGGGTCTCTCGGTGTCTGTTGGTGGATTAACGGAGACAACGGTAAGAAAGCAAAGTGGCTTTGCTGTCTGGTGGGAGGATGCATTTACCTGGTGAAATTGCTGACTGCTTAGTCTGTTACAATGGATATTGCACAGTTATTTCTGTTTTAGAATTTTAAAGAATTTTAGAGGAAATCAAGCCAGGCTCACAAACCTGATGCGCTTTAGAGTTTTCATATTTAGAATTATTTTCTTGAGTTACTGAGCGTGCAGGAAACAAGGTGTAAGGACACTGTTTCTGATTTCGTGGCCGGGTGGAAGCTGAGTGTTCAGCCTCCTGGCTCAGTCAGCTCTTCCGTTTATTTGCTCGCCTTTCCAAGCTGTTAGCGGAGGAAGAGCCGTTCAGCTTGCTAAACGTTGGGGCTAAATGCAGCGTGAGTGCTCTTTTTAGATGAGTTGAATCCCTGCTTTCATTCTTTCATTTGTAACCTGTGTTCTCTCTTATTTTTTGTTTTTAAATTGGAAATGATACAAGGTATTAATTATTAGTTGTCAATATGTGTTAACAGTATGTTCAGTTATTTTTTTGTTGTTGTCAATTTGACACGCTTTCTGAAAACGTACCACAGAGTACCAACATTACATTGCAAAGAAATGCCGTTCAGATGTATGAATCCTCTGAGCTTCGCAGTCTCTATTTCATCCTTCTGTGTGTGAACGGTGTCTTTATCACTATTTTTGGTAGTCTGCTGTGCTGCAAAAATCTTCTAGACTTTATTATAATTTTAGAGCAGCCTTTCAGTACTTAAAGGGAGCCTATAGGAAAGATGGGGACAATCTGTTTAGTAGAGACAGCAGTGACAGGACGAGGGGTAATGGTTTTAAACTAAAACAGGGTCGGTTTAGGCTGGATATAAGGAAGAAATTCTTTACAATGAGGGTGGTGAAACACTGGAACGGGTTGCCCAGAGAGGCAGTGGAGGCCCCATGCCTGGAAACATTC
>Ga0065711_1038929_pt1 | contig 18280 bp, 8 predicted proteins | sample Hoacrofraction12_FD_59098 | JGI IMG/M metagenome (GOLD analysis project Ga0065711, IMG submission 59098) | Hoatzin crop microbial communities from Cojedes, Venezuela - Epithelial fraction 12 v2 (version 2) | ecosystem: Host-associated > Birds > Digestive system > Esophagus > Crop | place... | reverse complement strand
GAGAGTCCAGCGGAGGGCTACAAGGATGATGAGGGGACTGGAACATCTGCCCTACGAGGAGAGGCTGAGGGAGCTGGGCTTGTTCAGCCTGAAGAAGAGAAGGCTGCGAGGGGACCTAAGAAATGGTTATAAATATCTGAAGGGTGGGTGTCAGGAGGATGGGGCCAAGCTCTTTTCAGCGGTGCCCAGTGACAGGACAAGGGGCAATGGGCACAAACTGAGGCACAGGAAGTTCCGTCTGAACATGAGGAAGAATTTCTTCACTCTGAGGGTGAAGGAGCACTAGAACAGGCTGCCCAGGGAGGTTGTGGAGTCTCCTTCTCTGAAGATATTCAAGACCCTTCTGGACAAGATCCTGTGCAGCCTGCTGTAGGTGACCCTGCTTCGGCAGGAGGGTTGGACTAGATGACCCACAGAGGTTCCTTCCAGACCCTACCATTCTGTGATTCTGTGATTCCCTGTAGTAAAGACTTCATCATTTAACAAAAGTAACAGTAAGGGCTCTGATTCTAGGGCAGCATCTTCTTTTATAGTGAAAGCACATATTGTTTGATAGCCAAAGACAGATGAGTGTAAGAATGAGTGCTCACTTTCAAAATATGTCCAGAATGGGTGATACACAATATTGCAGAGAACATACAATGTGCCAAGAAGTAGTGTTTTGTTTTTTTTTTTCTGGAGAGCTTGAAATTTTCAACCCCTGAATTTGGTCTCATGTGAATAAAAATACCTGACATGAATATACTACCTGGAGGACATTAACAATAAACCTTTGTAGGCTAATATCAGTGTCACTAATACTATTAGAGTATTTTTACTGACTTGCGCAGTTAAAGCAGTACAGAAGTTTAACTGTCTTGATGAGAGGTTGGATTAGGTGTATTCCTTAATTTTAAAAATCCTTGACACATAAACCTCTTCGTGATTAGAAGTGAAAAGCATGGTTGATTACTCGCATCCCAATAATGGAAGGACTAAAAAAAAAAAAAAAATTTAAGGAAAATCTTATTAAGATACTTAATTTTTAACTGTAACATTCAGAAAAGTCTTCAGATTTCATGTTACGAAGATTAAGAGGAAATGAGAACGACACCATCCTTTTGCTATCCTAACACAGGAAATTTCACAAGAAATGTCACTACTATTCCAGTGGGTGATGAAATGAAAGTCTTCCAACATTATACAGTGGAGTAAGAAGATCACTGAGTTAGTAGAAGTTTGTCTGCTAGACAACTGTTTGATTTAAATTCTGTGTTTTAAATGCATTGAAGAGGAACTTAAAATAAAAAAAAAAATTGTCTTATCACAAGAGATTATTTTTGAATACTTTTTAAACAATAAACCAACCCTTTAACTGATCTTAAAACACAACTATTTTTTATTAACTTCTGAGAAACAGATTTTTGATGGTGATAGAAGGACACTCTTCTCACTTCTTGACACAAATGTATCTAGTTTAAGTGATCTGATGAAAATCCTGTCGCTACATTAAAAATTCGGGCTGCAACAGTGCAAATAGTGTGACAGACCTGATAAACAAGTGTCATCTTATTCAACAAGGCATTAAACAGATAGCATAAATATCACTTCCTCTACACAAAGCCTATGACAAGTTGTGAGTTTTGGCCCTGGTGTATCATTTGTCTAGTTAGAATGTTATCCGTTCACCTTTAAATTAATTGTTGAATTTATATAGAAATACTGTGTCCTTTACTCTCACTGAATAGACCCTGAAAATTAACTAAGACAATGCAAAAATTCCTCCAGGTTCATTACTTAGTTGTATGTAATTAATACGGAGAGCATGGCACATTTATCTGAAGATTGTTTTCTATCTGAAGAGTGTTAGGTTATGTGAGAAGAGCTTTTCTGCACACCACACAGTAGCAGAGAGAGACAATGCCAGGTGGAGGACCCCAAATAGTACCCCACTGGGCTACTTCCAAGTCCATTACAGGAACCATTATGCCATTAAAGGTCCATCTCCACAAGCCAAAATAGCACAGGCACCCAAAAGCAGGCAGGAACAGAAATTAAGGACTCAGAGGAATGGACACCTTGTTCAGGCCCTTCCCAGGGTTGTCCCAGGATTCCCTCCACCCCAATATCCAGGCCTGAAACCCATCAAGAAGACAAGCAGCTTTCCAGAGCAGTTTTGGGACTGGGGGCGTTCCCTGCCCAGGGAGGTAAGGAAAGAGCATTTTTGGGATTGCACAAGACTTACTATGGGATGTTTAGAGGAAGAATAAAAGATTGAGAAAGGGAAGGACACAGATGATTTCAATGAGAAGGAACAAGTGCGGGGATAAACAGAGGGATAAGGTCATAAAAAGGGTCGGTCATGTATAAACAGTTGGCTGGCCAGTATGCACTCCTGGCCCATGCACTGCGTGATCTTACGGACAAACCATTAAACTTAGAGCTATGTTTAGATGAGTATGTTACTGAGTTTTTAGTGCTATTCTCAGATTCAGTCACGGGAGGTAAACTTGCAAAATGCGTATTGCTTTTCAGTATTTTCATAAGTACTAAATCCATCCATAGGCCCTCTGTCTCAGTTTGGAGTTAGCATTAACAACAGAGTAGGTTAGAAAGCTATTGTCTACCAGCTGCTAGCTATGGTGAGCATCTAGTAATTAACTGTGCCAGCTCATTAAGTCTGAGAAAACATGAAATGGAGGCATTAACAACTTTTTGTGGCAACCCTCCACCTCTCTAACTGAGGAACACTGGGGTCATCCTGCTTGGGACCCCTACAAACTTTAGAAGAGTGAGTATAGCACCAAAGAAAAGGGTAAATACTAGTTTTACTCTATTCCAGAGTAATATTTTAGTCTAAGTGTTAATTTTCTCTTTTAAGTTAGACCGTAAGTGTTAGTATTATTGATAACTCATGATAACTGGTACAATTGTATTAGGTTTCCAAATTTTTGCTGAACTAACAATAAATTGCCTCCATGTACAAGGTGTGTTAAATTGTTACCTATATAAAGGTTATAAGTATACAATGTACGTTGATTTTCGTTGTGAGAGGGCAATAAAAGTAGGTAGTTCCACGAACACCTTAGCTTCCACCAGTGAGCATCAAGGTTGAAAAGGTCTAAACTAGAAATTGTAAACCCTCTGGAATCAAGATTAGTCAGACTGTTTCCATTAAGAGTCCTCAAGAGTTTTCTTCCTTTGAGTTGATCCTGATCTTCTTGTTTATTGTTCACTTCCTAGCAGATGTAGTAAATTCATTACTCAGAGATAGCTGCTGCAATCACAGCTATTCTCCATTTCTCACAGTATGTTTAAAGCAGAAGTTTGGAGTCTTTTCTTAGTAATCTGATTTTCTACAGAAAGAGTTTATGACACCCCCTGTTTGTCTGTGTGTCTTTGTAATAATTTCCCTCGTGAACAGACTTTAAATCTCCATGAACTTTCAACCACATTTGAGAAAGCAGTAAAGATCTCAAAGTCAAAAAAGATGGTGCAAGTTTCCTAAAAGTTGAGGAAATTATGCAAAATTCTGTTACCTGGCCTAGTCAGCATGGGTTATTTTTTAAGACTGTCTTTGTAATACATAGTAATAAGCTGTAACTTGTTTCTTACAATTTACAGATTTGAGCAGAGACAATCTGAGCAGATCCTGCCCAGGCCAGTATCAAGGCTTCTTCAGTGTCTGTTTCTAATGTTTGACACCACTCCTGTTTAGAGTTCTTAATTTTTTCATATTCATTTTCTCTTCTTTAATATGGTGAAAATCTAAGATTTCTTAAAGGACATAGTCTTATTATTACAAAGATATTCTGTGCCATCTGACACCCAGTGAATATTACATTTTTTTTACTTTGGCTTTTAATATGTGTCAGATTGAAGAAAGTGTTGCATCTTAAGATATGTGTAACACAGCATTAATCAAAATAATTAATTGTACAATATATTCTAAGAAAATGCTAAAAGTGTACTTAAAAAGCAAAGATCCATACAAAACTATTATTACTATTTCTGAAAAAAGTCAACTCTGCAGATAAGTGACAGAAACCAGACCTTCAGCTTGGATTCTTTCCTTCTCCATAACACCCAGTCATCAGAAAGACATTTAGTTTTGAGGGTGGGAATATCTCAGTCTTTAAATGCTTTCTCTTGATCTTACATCACTGAAGTAAATGAGAATTTAGTCATTGATTTTAATGGGCACAGATGTGCACCAACTGCAGAGAAATAAATTAGCAGTTTTCCAGCTAAAGGAGAAGTGTCACCTTCCTAATTCTGTCACCACAACATCTGTCCACTTTGTATATATCAAAAATAGAAAGAATAAGATTTTAGAAGCTGACTGTTTCTGAAGTATTGAGATCTGCAGAACTGACTTATGGCTTTTTCCCAGCATGTCATGGCAATGTTCTTTTTATATGCGGTATGAATTTTGGCATAAACTCAAAACAAACAGAAGTATGAATATAAACAAGAATACCAACACTATTTTATAACTGGATACATATATGCACTATGTAATTGAGAATTCATTATATGCTAGTGGTGATAAAACAACCAAAAGTTAGCCTTGCATGTCCTCTAAAGCATGAGTCATTAAAACATTATTCCACCTTCTCTTCATTATAGGCAATATTGTGATAACTTAGCACAGTGCTTTCTAGTACCTTATTCAGGCAATCATCTGAAGATGTTCATCAGAGCTATTTCTGTTTCAAAGGGGACAATGAACTGAGGGTTAACCCTGACCTTGTTGTTCCACAGTTGAGAGAAAAAATACTAAATTTTTGAAGCAAGTGTATGAAAATAAGATCACTGAGTTTGTTTAGATGCAGTTACGATCAGGAGACTTTATTTTTCTTGTCTATCTGCACTGTCATCTTTATTTTATGTATTTTGTGTTAAATATACTTTCATTAAATTAATTGCAAAATCTCAGAATTATTGACTGATTTATGGTGAATTCATATGGAAAAGGAAGCCTGTCTCGGTACTGGTATAATAGAAAACAGTATGTGCAATTTGATTATCATTTTATGTCTTCAGTGTGTTCGTTTAGAACCATTTTACTACTCAGTATTCCTTCTATTTTCAGCACTGACAGCCAGTCACAGAATTTGTCCTCTCACTTCTGCCTCCTAATTAGATTAGTTAAATCTCTCTGAAAAACTGGCAATATGCCATACCCTGTGACTTTAATATGAGTTCACTGTTGGGTGTCCTGCTTTATCTGCAGCACCACTGATCTGTGCATCTCATCTCTTCATTACACCTTCAGCCATCACCAGAGGCAGCTACTGCAATTTCTTTAAAACCCTCCATCATGCCAATGTAATTTATTTGAAAACCACTGAACAATTTGATGCCTGAATCTTTCTCTAAGTGTGAAGTCTTAGACTGCTGATATAATTAACTTTCTATAAGCCTGTTTGAAAAGATCTGCCTTTCTGGAAGTATCTGTGTTTTAAAGAACAGTCCCACATCTTAATGGATGACTCTTCCATGACAGCCAAATGTAGACAGTTATCATTCTTAGATTTTTTATTGCCTTTTGTAAAATGTGGGACACATTTCTTTAAAAGTGCAGTACTACTTGAAATATTACTGTATTACTTGTAGGAAAACCCACAAATCTGACCTTCCAGGGAACATACGCTACTAGAATTTTTGTTCCCTGTTCATTAAATGTGAAGTTTATTATGAGATGTATTAGAAACACTACTGTATTGAGTTTATTTAGCAAGGTTTGGGAGCGGGTTGTAGCAGAGGAGACTGTAGAGGTGTCCTCTTTGGGAAGAGGCCAGGGGCTGCCTAGTGCTAGACACAGCCAGTTCCAGCTGGCTTTAACCAACCCACCACAGAGCACAGCTGAGCCCCTAGGCCACCATGGTGGCACCTCGGGGAAAGCATATTTAAGAAAGAGCAGAAAACACCACACAGACAGAGGAGGAGGGAAAACAAGAGTAAGAAATAGGCCTGTGAACACCAAGGTCAGGGACGAAGGAGTAGGAGGTGCTTCAGGCACTGGAGCAAAGGTTCCCCTGCAGCCCGCGGAGAGAAACCACAGTGGGCCTGGTATTTCCCTGCAGCCTGTGGAGAGGACCTCCGTGGAGGAGATGTTTCCCTTCACACTGTAAAGAACACTATGGCAGAGCAGGTATTCCCTTGGAAGAGCCCACAGTGGAGAAGATAACCACTGCACCCTGTGGAGGACTCCACAGAGGAGTAGTTGGATATTTCCTAAAGGAAATGTGACCTATGGAAAGTCTACACTTTCTCCTGAAGAAACTGGATCCCATGAAGAGAGCCCACACGACAGTGGGAAAGCAGCAGTAAGAAAATGCTACATACTAACCATACCTCTCCCCATCCCTCCCTATGCTGCTCAGAGTGGGGAGGGGATTTGGCAGTGATAGAGTGAAGTTGAACCTGGGAGAGGAAAGGTGTTTTTGACATTTTTTTTGTTTCTCACTGCCTAAATCTATCTTAATTGGCAGTAAATTAAATAAACTTTGCGAAGTTGAGACTGGTTTTCCCACAACAGTGACTTAAGGGATCTTGCTACCTTTATCTCAACCCATGAGGTTTCTCATAATATTTTCTCTCCCTGTCCTCCTGAAGGGGTGGGGTGAGCGAGTGGCTGGGTGGGGAGTTTGACCCTTAACCAAGTTTAAATCTCCGCAGCTGCTTTTTGGTAATCATGTAATTATTTGAGTCAAATACTATCGGCATTAAAGAGCAGAGCCTTAATATGTGATTTATCTCCATTGGCTATTTCCAGATATCTACAACATAGAAGTCTACATCTGAGTAGGTAATCTTAGGTGTCCTTCAAAATCCTTAAAGAAAAATGGTCATATTAGGATGTGCTTTCTCTCATTTATTATAGTTATCTATTTTATGGTAAGATAAAACACACTATCATTTGTTTCTTTTTCATCTGATTTCTTACTTCAACTAATTTGCCATAAGGTATTTTTAATAAACATAAAATAATTCTGAATTTTCACAAAGTTCTCCAGACATGAACTCCAGCAGAGACTTGCACTTCTGGGTTACCAATGTCTGGATTTTCTCTACTGTGAGGTGCCGTAAATGATTGCTAGATGAAGTATGTCTGAAATATGTATGAAGCTGAAAATGCTGACTTATTCTCTATTTGTGGAGGAAAGACCATGTAAGTATTACTGGTGTCTAATGTATGTCATATCAAAGCAGGTCTAGAGTAAAAGAAGGTTAGTATTTAAGCACATTAGATAACATAAAAAGTGACAAAGAGTTCTTATGACAACAATTCTGATCTATGCAGACTTGGCTTATGACATTATCCCATCAGTTGTACTGGTAGCTATAGGGATATCATAGAGAAAAAATAATCAACAGACTGAAATAGTTTTTAATTTTGAGGAGCTTTAAGCTCCACAGTCGACTAAAGCCTTATGACTGAGGAGGTCATGTTAGAGTAGAACAACTATTGAGTAAGAGGTGATGCATAATATATCCACAGAGAAATGCAACAGAAGCAGTCACAACAGACACCTGTGTCCCAGCTGGAGTGTGCATTTTCAGACCCACGAACACCATGAGAGACCATTCTGCAGTTGAAGACAAACCTGACATCAAATTCACTGGATGTCTGTCATCCTGTAGTTTCTTGAAAGGACTTTGTCACGGTTTTCAAGGCAGAGCTGTAATCAGACATGCTGTCATACAGGACACAAGCCCACCCCTCCCAGATGTTGCCTTGAACTGTCTTCGCTGGGATCTTTTTTTGCCAGTGCAATAAATCTGTCCTTCCTCTGCTTAGATAACAGCATTGCCATTTAGTAGCATGGGGAGGTTTCTTTCAGGTGGTGGAATTTCACCCCTAGGTGTAAGTTGTAAAGATATTATGGCTACCACTTTATGGCAGCTGACACTCTGCCATCTAAAATGAGGAACCTCAGGAAATTCTTATTCAAACACTTTTTTTCAGAACTGAAACAATGTTTATGATATGACTTTTCAGATACATCTTTCAGAAGCATAAGTTAATGCCAGCATTTACAACCAACCTTTTGACAGGTTACTAAACAGAGTGCTCTTAACTGAACATAAAAACAAATTGAACTGAACAAAATTATAAAATATGTCAATCTCCATTCCTCAAGTCCTTAACAAATTGCTGTCTCCAAAGTAATTCAGAATTCTCTGCATTATCAAAGAGTATTCTTCTATAACACATGGAATTACTTCTACTATTGATCTTTTTTCACATTAAGTTACTATGAACGTGAAAATTGGAAGTATCATCTCTCTCTTCCTTATGTGTGCCTTTAAAATGCTTTCTTCATTCATCCAAAGGTCAAAGACTGGAATCAACACTTCAGTTAAGTCATTCTGTTTGGACAGTTTTTCAACTCTTCTAGCTTCTCAGAGAAGTTGAAGCAAACTTTTTTCCCCATAGCTTCTGTCAAGTCATGGTCCCAAAACATTACAAATGACATAATTTTCACTCTTTTTGAAGGCTTGTACTACATGAACAAACATGGATATGCTGACTGCCCAGCAGTAAGTTCACGTCACAGTTCTTCTCAGTTTCCTAATAGATGTTGCATATCTTGAATTCATATATTTCATAAAATTCCCACATGGTTAAGAGACTTCCATACTATCTGCGTGCCTATTCCACAGTCTCGGAGAAACTGGAGGAGAAAAAGAATGCCTTTTTTTACACTACTTGAATTGCTCAAGCTAATTAATCTACTTTTATATGTTACTTAAAACATAAACCGGACTGAGAAATGTTTATAAGCCTCTTATGTGGTCATGACCAACACAGTGGTTTCCCGTGAAATAAACATGCAAAGTATTTTTTTTCCCTACATTAAGGAAAATTTAATTTCAGTATAAAAAGTGTGTGAGAGGGGAAAAAAAAAAAAAAAGAAAAAAGAAAAAAACTTTGCAAAAGAAACACTTAGTAGAGAAAACACAGTCCTGAAATAAGAAGTAGGCCGAGGTTAAGGGTTTGAAGTTGGAAGTTTGGTTCAGTATATTATAGCAATAATGGCTAGAGATTATTTAGGTTCATAAACTCACTTCCAAAATCCCAAAGTTGATTTTACCTTATGGTAAGGCTTAATCTATATAACAGCAATAACAACAATTATATATACGTATATTCTTTGCAGCATAACGAACTCAAATTACAGCAACTTCAGATCAAATGATAGACTGAATGGAATTTAGTTCTGTACCTAAAATTATTAGTGTTCAATTATTAGTATTTCTCTACAGGTAATGGCTTAAATAATCAGAAGTATAAATATTGCACTAGATAGATGTATCCAAGAACTACCACTGTGGTTAAATAATTACTGATAATTAAATAAAAACCCTAAAAATCACTGAATTCAGATCAGTTACAATTTTATCATTTCAGATGACAGTCTTTTTGAGCCATACTTTTTGCAGTACAATTCAAATGTCTTCGTTTAGCAGTGTAATTATATACTGGTGATTAATTCTGTTTGCTTATGAAAACTATGTAAGATTGTGACTGGAGGGTATGTCTTTACTGCATTGTGTTAATTGAATATAATGAAGCTGACATAAACTATGATCAGGAAGGAGAAAAAAAAAGAAAAAAGACAGTTTATTATCAACATCGATAATATTAGGAGTTGGAACTGAAGTATTTATACCTGATATACTCTCAGGCTACAATTTCTGGCAACGCTTTTGTCAGAAGATAACAGCAGAGTGCAAAATTCTGTAGTAATATGAAAAAAAGGGCACGAAACTGTAACATTAGGAACAGAGTAAATAATATATCCTTTAGACTCTGTCTGGTCTCTTTTGCCACAGTAACGTCAGGAGTCACTTACACCTGTCCTCTCATATTTCAGAACTCTTTATTTCCTGCTTTGGACATAAAGAAAAAATACATATACCTACAGAATTAATTCTGGTTGTCATAGATCTCTATGTCTTTGTGATGTGTGACTGAGTTGTGAGTCTCCTCCTTACTGATGTAGCCAATATTAGAAAATGCATAGCTAGGCAAGCTCCTTTTTCTATGTGCTGAAAGACTCAGACAAAGGTAAAATAAATATTTCCATTACCACACCCACATTGTGCAACTCACTTTCTATAGTTCCAAGGCACTATTGAAATAACAAACATGTTATGTATTGACCCTGGATAGGATTGCAGCTGAGTGAATTCCATTAGAAAGCTAATTAGCTGACTCATATCCTTAATGTACAATTCCTCTCCTGTACAGTATTTGCAAAAATTATCTGTTATGATGATGACTGGTGCTAACTAACTTATGCTTTAAATGAAAAATTTAGTCATTCAAGAATTTGAGGAATTCAAGCCACTACTCTTTACAACGTGTCACTATTTGTGCTTTTGATAGTAAAGACTAAAATACATTTGGAAAAAAAAAGGTTACTATTTCTTTATATTTCAGGAGTGGAAAAGGGCTGCATGTGTACACAGCAAGTAGAAGTAAATAAGATGAGTTTTGTTCTATATAGAGAACACAGAAAATAGATGAGAAAATGAATACTACATGAATGTAAATAACTGGAAACTGCAATAGTGGTATGTTTCTTACCAAAACACAGTTCTTGCCTTTTGGTTCTTTCTTTTGTGGAAAGTAAAGTCGTTTGCATGAGCAAGATCAAATCTCGTGGTAAGGCTTTACTGGTATGGTTAAACACAGTCTAATGATATGAGATTAAGCAATGATGACAAAAAAGGGACTTGCAGGAAGTTTTCTTTTAAGAAATTGAAGTACTAATACTTAATCTCAGATGAGAAATTTTAAAACACATAAAGATAAAAAACCAGAATGACTTACCTTCCAATTACAAATTTGTTTCTAAAGAAAACAGGTTAATCAGCAGCAATGACTGTAATGCTAAATGATGGCTTTTAGACTCTAATGCAGACGTCTTAAAAATTTTCTAGATTTCCTAAACGTAAAGATTACTATTGTTATTTTTATAAGAAAAAGCCAGGAATTCTAACAGAACTCCTCCTCAGAACTGTTCCTGACCACATGAAGAATGCCCTGTTTTGTAAGAAAGACATGGACTTGCGGTCTCAAGTTTTTCAAGCTGTATAGCCCTTAGCAAGTTTCAACTACAGCAGGAAATAACATTTTAATTGTGGGAAAAGAATGCCTTGTCTTTTGGCCAATACTACAATAGTCAGTCAGCCCCCACATTATGACTGCCCCTGTTAAGGAGGAAAGGAAGCAGATTGTTGTAGGTGGTTCCCTTCTGAGGGGAACAGAGGGCCCAATATGACAACCAGACCCATTCCACAGGGAATTCTGCTGCCTCCCTGGGGCCCAGGATAGAGACATTTCTAGGAATGCTAGATTACTTGAATTTTCTGAAATGCTGAAGTGCATTAGGAAGCAAAAAGCTATATTTCTGGGGGGTTTTGGTTATTAATTTTTTTAAAGTATGGTCAGAGTTCAGGTGACAGATTGCAAGCTTGAAAATATTGTAAATATTCAGTGATATGACTGACAAGGAATGTAATGTAACGGGCATTATAATTGTAGGAAATACCAGCTGCTGGAGAAGAGGCAACCACACAAACAGGATTATCTCCTGATACGTGACAGTTTCCAGCACAATTTTCGTGCCATATGGAAAGTGTTCTCCAAAAGCTGGAGCTGATAGCAGACTTAGCAGAATGCATCTACTAGAAAAACTGAGGAATGGAATGTAGTCTTTGTTGCGGCAAGAGAATCATGTTTTCCCTTGTCCCTTACCTCTCATAATGTACTATGTCCACGGGGTCCTAGACTGATTTATGAGTCCAGCTAGGATTTTGTGGGGATGTAATGGTGGTTACAGAGAACTGTATTTTCTAGGTACATAATTTTTGGTGTAGAATTTGGTTGTCCAGTAAATATTCACAATTCCCAGATGCATTAAAGAAAGATCTAGTTATAAAACATCTTTTGTATCTCATCTGGTGTGATATAACTGAGACAAAAGCAGATGATTGCATTATTCAACTGTTAAGTAACTTTGTTTTGTACTTTTAGGAATCACAGAATCACAGAACGGTATGATCTGAAGAGAAACCAGAATAAAATTGCATTGTAAAATTATCTTACCAGTACGATTTAAACAGAGATTTTTTGGCGCAAGAAAAAATGAAGAGAATTTTATTAAGAAAGAGAAAGGGGCAACTTGGGAGTGGCAAAACTAACACTATAAGTTTCATTGTATAAGATCTATCAAACTAAAAAATAACAAATTCTGAAAGATGAATGATGTCTAGAGAAACTCCAAAGGCATTTTTCAAGAATAAAAGCAGCAATGTACAAATTCAGAAAGTTCTTTTAGAAAATAAAGGGAAGAGTATTTTCCCTTCTTAATTATTAATGACAGAAAACAGAGTCTCTTTTCATATGGATGAAAATTTCATAATGCATTTTTCCTGAAGTGACTGAAACTGCATTCAAACCTCATTACAACTCCACCGTCAGTGCACATTAGTGATGTCATTTACATAAAACTGTTCCAGGAAAAATAATTTCTGGAAGTAAGTTGGTGGTGATGCATACAACCTTGGTCTGATATAGCCTGATACACACTGGGTTGTGTCCTGTGATGGCAAATAATCAAAGTGGCAGTCCTTGAAAAAAAGGCAATATGTCAGTCTCAAGATTTCTGACAGGCAATGAGCAATACAATAACATGGGCCTCATTTTGATTAGTGTGCTAACTATTTGTCATGGTGCGGATCATGAACTTTCTGCTAAGGCTGGTAAAATTATAACACATTAGGCCACGTTCTCCTAAGGTGTCACAAACATTTTTTTATTGTTTTTACTTATTTCAAATACAGTCTTGTAAGTTATATATGGCATTAGAATAAAGCAGAAACCTTTCATTATCAGCAAGTGGAAGTTAAAAAAAATACATACATCAGGCTACAGGTAAACATGCTTGAATATCTTTACCTTGATCAACTCCTTTACAGAGTGTTGTAGTAAACTGTGGAATTCAGAATAATGCATAACATTATTTTTTTTTAATTAAGAGCAAGTAATCATAAAATTCAAACTTGGTCTATAGGAAATTTAATCCACTACAATTGGAAAGAACTAAAGAAAGGTCCAAGGTAGGAAAGGTAGGAAAGAAGTCCAGAAATATACCAGTTACAACTTTAAATAAAAATATACTAATAAAAGGAGTTAGATGACTTATTATTTTTGAGGTTTCAACTGTATTTCTACTGATCTTAATAGCCAGATACACTGTTCCTCCGGCTGTTGCTGCCAGCAGTAAGAAGTGACCAGAGATTGTTTCTCTATGGAAATAAAACATCCAGTCATCCAGCTTGTGTATGTCTATTATTATTCTGAAAGCTGTCTGAAACAGAAAGATAGCTCTGTGAAAAGCAGTGAAAAGAATAATTTTCCAACTTTGTATTTATATGAACACTAGGGTGGTTTGACTGGGTTATATTGAGACCATATTTTCTGATCTATAATGGATGTAGTCCTGTTTTTTTCAGAGAACGGGCCTCAAAATGTGCTTCAGGAGGTATATATTACTTCATGCCTGTCCTGCACTGGAGGAGGTGCAGGGTTCTTTCTGGATCTCAGTAAGAGAGGTACAGAGGGAAATAGCACAGTAAAATGGCTTTCATAATAACATAGAAAAAGGAAGAAAAATATAGATAGCAAGTAAATTTTACCTCCCTTCAGATACTGGTAACTTGCTTTTGTGCAGCATCAGATGGACCCCAGATGAATCCTCCTACAGCACACTACATACCCCATCTGTGAAGAAGTTCCCCCTCACCCCTATACCGGGACTCCTTACATGTGATGTAACACACAAAATTACACCTCTTGTCTTTACAGGCAGGAATGTTATCTCTTTCATAATGCCCATCAGAGCACATCTAGGTACACATATTTAGGAACTGTACACAGAAATAACAGTTATCCAGAATATTCCAGCATATTCCCTTACAATGTTATATTTAGGGGACTGTGCTGTAGTCAGTCACTATCATGCAGGCTTTTCAAATCCTAAGTACAAGCCCTAGTAGAGCAGATATGTCTTGCTCAAGACCACTAACTCCTCAAACATCACATATTTCTCAAGATTTTCAATGCAATCTCATTGCTCGCATTGATAGTTTTGTAATCAGAACAAGACTAGTAGGTTAATATTCAAAATATTAACTCCACTGTTTTTTGAGATGTGTAGCTCTTTTTCTCCAATTGAAACAAAGAACTGTTTGTCTTAATTCTAGATTTAGAGAATGAACAAGTGGCCTAATGTAAATTCTTGGTTAGTAAAGACAGCCATTCTCTCAGAAAGGTGGAACTGTCTTCCTTCATTTATAAGTCTCCTGAAATGCCTGTCTGAAATTCATCCACTTAGAGTTCATTGTTCCTTTGTACACCCTGTCCACCCATACTATACAGCATCTAGGGAAATAAAAAAAAAAAAAAGAAAATCTCTTAAATAAAGTAATGACTAATGAAATTAACAGATCCATGCACTAAGTTAATGCATCATCAATTACCCATAAAAAGAATATGTTTCATCCAAAAAACTTCCCTTTGTGCAAGAACAAACTTAAGCCTTTGGAAAATTTTTGACTAAAAAAAATGGAGAATCTTTGATGCCCAGTTCTGTCCATGTATCTCTCTGCTTAATAATCTAATAACTGTTCTTGTTCTTCTATGAACAATTAAATAATGAAATTGTCCCAGGAATGAAATCCAGACTAACAAATTTCTCTTCATAGAAGTGTTAAGTCTTTATTAACTTCAGACAGTTTTCAAGCATTTGCTCATTGTTTGTGATTCTCTCACTGATATGAGGAAAACTGGTTGAAGTCTGAGTGTCTTTTTTTTAAAAGAATCATAGAAATGTTGGTAATCTATTCCAACCTGCCAGTCATGTAGGGACTACTGTCATCACAGGACCAGTTGAGTTTTGACTTGGTCTATTTTACTCCTTGAAAGCTTCAACGATGTCTATTCTGCAACCTCTTTGGGCAATATCTTCAGATTTCATCAAATCTCCTAGCGCAAAAGATTCTTCCTAATGTGTAAACTGTCCAAGCTGGAATCTGTGGCTATTATCCTTTGTTATATCATCTGCCACTACCAAGAAGAGTTTGTTGTAGCTTTTTCAAATAGTGGTAGGAAACTATTAGATAATCCTAAACCTCCAGTTGAAGAGGTGAAAATGGTGCAACTCTTTCAAACCTGCTTTATATGTCATGTATTCAAGGTCCCTGGTAATCTGCATGATCTACTGATGATATTCATCCAAATGTAGTCCGATCTGTGGTTTGCCTTATTCCCAATTAGATTGCTTTTTAGCTTTACATTAAGCATAGCATGCAATGTAATCCTTGGTCCTTTCCAGCAGAGTTGCTATTCAGCCAGTCACTTTTTATCCTGTAAAGATGCCTAATAATAAATGAAGAAATCTGCCATTAGTGTACAGTCTTTCACTTGCCCTCACTGAACTTCATGAGTTTTCTGCTGGCTCAGTCCTCAAGTTCATCAAGGTCCTTCTGACTTTGATGTGTTAAAAGTTGTTCGTTGCTGCACTTGCACTGCTTATTTTGAGGTCAGTCCTCTACTGAGGCAGATAGATCCAGCTATAATAACTCTTACATCATGTGACTTAAATCTTGTGTTACAACACTTTAAAAGTATATCCATTACAGCCTTCACCCTTGGTCACTTTGGACCGGGTTATCGCATTCAACTCCTCCCCTTGCCCCTGCTCCAGTATGGACTCATCCATGAGCCACAGTCCCTTCAGCGGTGTACCTGCATACATCACAGAAGTTTTGAGGTGCACCTGCTGTGGCATGGTCTTATCCATGGCCGTAGTCTCTTCAGGTATGTACCTGCTGCAGTGTGGACTTATCCATGGGCACAGACACTTTGAAGTATACCTGCTCTGGTATGGACCTATCCACATCCACAGATGCTTCAGGGTGTACCTACTCCCATGTGGATTTATCCGCAGGTCACAGTCCCTTTGATCTATGTTCACACCGGAGTCCAGTCTGTTCAGTACATCAGCAGAGGAAGAGCAATAATGCCGTGGACATCTGCCAGGCAAAATGGTCAAAAAATGGTCCCAGGCACAGCAGAGTACGATAATAAATGGTACAGCAATCAGCAAAACCAAAAAGCAATCACTGATAAGCACTGGACTCAATATAAAGTGAGGAAAGCAAGACCTATGGCAAGCACGGGAGTCTGACAACTAGTAACCAAACAACTATAACAGATATAAATTCCAACTAGCACACTCCAATCAAATCTGTGTTTTTCTTGGGCTCTGCAAAGCCCACGTTGGTCTCCAGAAAGAACCTTTGTGGGTTAGAACCGGCAGGCATCTAAGTGTCAAACAGCTGCTTACTCAGTCCTCCTCAGTGGGACAGGGGAGAGAACTGGAAGGGTGAAAGCAAGAAAACTGATGATATGAGTTTAATACATAAAGCAAAACTGCAACTGCATGGGCAAGGAAAGCAAAATAAGGAATTAATTCAAAGCTTCCCGGTGGCAAGCAGGTGTTCAACCATCTCCAGCAAATCAGGGCTCCATCAAGCATAACAGTTACTTGGGAATATAAATGCTTAAACTCTTCCCCTTCCTTCTTCTTCCTCCAGCTTTTATTGCCAAGCACAATGTCATCTGGTATGGAATATACTTTTGGTCAGCTGGGGTCAGCTGTCTGAGCTGTGGCCTCTCCCAACTTTTTGTACACCCCCAGCCTACTCACTGGTGGCGCAGAGTGAAAAACAGAGAATGCCTGGAGGATGTTCAGCAATAAATAAAACATGGGTGTGCTATCAACACTGTTTTCATCACAAATCCAAAACATAGCACTATACAAGTTACTGCAAAGAAAATCAATTCCGTCCCAGCCAAAACCAGTGCAAGCATGCAAAACATTTTTTCTCCATTCCAGACTTTATCTGGTGTATTTTCAAATTTGCTAAAGGTTTATTCTGACTGTTACTATTGCCAGATGATCATTAAGTGGTTGATTTTGGTGTATCACCCCACCTAAATATTCATTCATCTAGCTCATATTTTATCAGCTTAAATAACAATACTGTGGAAGCTTTACTATACAATGTAGATTGAATCTGTCAGTCTCCCCACAACCACATAGTCAATCATTTATAGGTTTGATCAAACATGGCATGCCCTTGGTAAATCCTGCTTGCCTTCTTTTGTGTGTTTGGAAATGGGTTCCAAAAGCACTTACCTTGGAACATCATAGGTGAATTTGACTGTTTTGTAGTTCCCCAGGTTCTCCTTCCTGCCTTTGTTAAAGATAAACATAACATTTTCCTTAAACCATTTGTCAGGGAACTCCCTATAGCAATTTTGCGATTCTGCTAGGCAGCTCTTTAAGCATTTTTTTCTTGTGTGTCCTGTTTTCGCTTTCTTCTATGTACAGTTTTTGGTTTTTAGTTGAAGAAGTTCCCCACTTAGCTAAGAGAACCTTTGCAAAAACCCCTAGTTTTCCTTTACAACAGCATGATTTTATCCTGTTCTTCCAACAAATATGCTTCAAAAAATGACCACTAATTAACTGCTTAACTTTCCGACTACCTTCTGGGCCATGTACGCGATCACTTCATGATTGCTTCAGTGTTGTCCTTTGAGCTTCATTCACCACCACTTCTGCTTGTGAACAGCAGATTGAGCAGGCATTACCCCTGGCTGGTCCTTCTATCAAACAAACAAGGATACCACTACTAGCAGGGTTTAGAAACCTTCTAGATACCCAACATCATGTTGCCCTCCAAGAAAATGTCAGAGTTCAAAGAATCACAGAATGGTGGGGGTTGGAAGGAACCTCTGTGGAAGGAATAAACTTATTTATCAATGAGCTCGATGAAGAGTTAGAATGTACCCTCAGCAATTTTGTTGATGACACAAAACTGGGAAGAGTGGCTGGTACACCAGAAGGCTGTGATGCTGGTCAGCAAGACCTGGACAGGCTGGAGTGTTAGGCAGAGAGGAAACTGATGAAATTCAACAAGGGAGAAGTGCAGGTTCCTGCACCTAGGGAGGAACATCCCAATGCACCAGTATAGGCTTGGGGTGGACCTGCCGGAAAGAAGCTCTGTGGAGAGGGACCTGCGTGTCCTGGTGGATGACAAGTTGACCATGAGCCAGCAGTGTGCCCTGGCTGCCAAGAAGGCTAATGGGATCCTGGGGTGCATTAGGAGGAGTGTGGCCAGTAGGTCGAGGGAGGTTCTCCTTCCCCTCTAC
>Ga0065711_1038928_pt1 | contig 18280 bp, 9 predicted proteins | sample Hoacrofraction12_FD_59098 | JGI IMG/M metagenome (GOLD analysis project Ga0065711, IMG submission 59098) | Hoatzin crop microbial communities from Cojedes, Venezuela - Epithelial fraction 12 v2 (version 2) | ecosystem: Host-associated > Birds > Digestive system > Esophagus > Crop | place... | reverse complement strand
CTCTTCTGTTTATGCATTCCTGTCTCTCACTTCCCCTCTGCCATCTCTAGCACATGGAGCAGCAATCTACCACTCATCTGCTATGAGCAATAAGCTATTATTTTCCATATGTTCAGCACCCTGTACTGCTGAACTTCAGGTATCCTGGACTACATTGGTACAGAGCAGCTCCATCTCGCCATTACCTGTGGCATAGATTTTATTTATGCATGGGTTCAGCAAAAATCAGAATTAAAAGCTACCTTTGTACTAACAGTGGAAAGACATAAGCTATAGGCAAGCCATGTACGTGAGGGCAGATCTGAAACTCTTAGTAAATGGTTGGTTTCAGGGTAACACAGAAGCACCTTTTCCCTCGGGACTGCCTGCAGAGCCCCGGCAGCCCTGGGGGATTTTTTGTGGCGGTGAGAGAGGGAATTTATTGGAGATTTCCTCTGTTGCAATATTTTTTCTTCAGAGCCTGCCCTGTCCACCAAACTCTGGGAGGTTTTGGGTAGGTCCCTTGACAGGGTAGCCCCGGGGGTGCAGGAGTGAGTCGAGAGCGTCCGAGAGGCACCCAACCTCCACACTCAGTTAATCCTCTGAGATTATGGGAGTCCGAAGGCTGAATTTCCCAACTGCTTCATCCGTGCTCCCCTGTCCCGGCTGCTGCTCCTGCAGGACGCAGCTCACAGGCTGTTCTCGGTGGGGGTGAGTGAACTAGCAGGAGGGATCATCATTGTGTTTTATCATCAAAGATGGAGTTGCTAACTTTAGGCAAACAGTGGTTAATCTTTCCAAGAGGGCAGATTTATAGTCTGGCTTCTAAGCATTTGAATTCATTGTTACAGCTAATGGACATCTCATATTGTCTTAAATCACTGGCTCCTTAGTGTGCCAAATAGTAATAGAAACCTTAGAGCTACCCTAATTTGGCACCTATGTTTCAAATCAGTTGCCAAAGGAACTTAGATGGGGAAAAAAAGATAAATTGAAATGTTTTTCTGAGTGCTTTCCTTGTGAAATCTTTTTCAGGGTTTGAACTCCTGAATATCATATGCAGCGTATGGTACTTCAGCAAGTTCATGCTACATGCTAGCCACATGGTTACTTTTCCATGTGAAATGAATTCATCAAATTTACCTTAGAGGGAGATAAATATTGATTTGGTAAGCAAATGAAAGTTATAGACAGTCTGAATTTTTTTCAGTATGACACCGCTGTTGTTATATCTATTGAAAAGTTGACTTTGTTAATGAATGATCTCCTGTAGAACTTATCACTGTGTAAAGAAAGGTCAGTGATTTTACATGGTGTGATGTATGGATGCATCTTTTCCTTTACGTAAGCAACCTCCTACTGTATGTGCTGGTAACATATCACATTGTATCTCATTTCTTGTTATGTGAGAAATTAATATGGAGGCTTGTGAGTGCTGAGCAAAGGACCTCTGTGCCTGGCTCTCCCCTGGGCATGGCACACACATCTGGGTGGAACCAAGTGAGAAAATCCTCTGACGCTTGGTTTCCAACTGCTAAAACTTGAAGATTTCTGATCTGGGAAGACCACCTTGCTTTGAGGTAGCTGCTTTGGAGAAGTGTGGAAGGGGCTCTGTCCTTCCTCTGTGAGACTCATTCATTCAACCATTGCATCTCCCTTCACACCCGTACAGCTTACGTGCTATAAAAACACAAGTCTTGGCTGATTTCATGATAACAGACACAAGGATTTTAATGCTAAAAGAAAAGTCTGGAGAGTTTAGCATTTAATGAGATAACCTGAGAAATTCTGCAGGAAACCCATGATTTATCTTGCCTAGCACTCACTCTTTGATGGCATAGACTTTTTCCTATTTAAGAAAGACCTTTTCTTTGTTCTAGGAAAATACCAAGGTGATCGCTGCACTGTATAGCAGATTTTTCTCGTGAAAAACTGTCTTGCACATGATTAACTTTATGGTGTATAATAGAGAGAAAGCTGCAAGGTGATGGTTAATGACATCTGAAAAGCCATTGTTAACCTCAGCTGATAGTTTTACAAGGATTGCTTAACATAATCAATATGCTGGTTACATTGTTATAAATAAATGTTTATGAATATCAGTTCTTCAGTAGAACAGAGAAATATTTAATATATGTATCTCAAAAACTTCCAGCTCCCTCTTCCGTGTTGATAAAAATGGGTACATTTAGCAAGTAATTTTTCTACTGAAAAGTAGTTTTTTGTTTTTGAATAGAAGTTTTCCCAGTGTAGTTTGTTTATGTATATATATATATATACACACACACAGGCGTATGTGTGTTTGTATATACCTATATATTTTTATATATATAGTTCATTTCCTATACCATTTTGATTATTGTGCGGGTGGCTGAATAGAGCAAAGATGAATGATAAAGTATGTGGGAAAATGCAAATGTAACCCACTGGGGAAAACAATGAAAAGACACGAACACTGGAAAAAAAAAAAAGAGCAAGAAGTGCCAGGAGTGAAGTGGTTAAGGAGGCTGCCGCAGCAGGAAGCGGGTATAGCTCTGTTTTCAGTGTGCTCATGGGAACCGAATTGGAAAGTGTTGTGGTAAAAGTGTGTGGAAAAAAAAAAGAGAAAGAAACAAACATGAATTGAGCTATAAATATCTGTTTTTCTTTGAAGTTTTGTGACCAACAATTAATGTTACTGGAAATCTCATAAAGAGTTGTTGTTTTATAAACTCTGGTTTGGCTGAATGGTGCGAAGTAAAGAGAACATTAGTGCATCTTCAAAGGCAGCTTCTATACACTGATTTTTGAGCTCCTATGGCAGTTATAGACCAAGTGTAGAAAAAAGCCTTGTATTCCTTTCCTCTGCTAGTGATACTGGCTACAAAAGTGCCTTTAAAATCACAGGTCCTGACATGGAGGTAAAAAGGTGTATTTGTAAGGACAATGTCTGTATGTTACATGTCCTGTTAGTGAAAACGATATAGGAACTTTTATTTTCAGTGTTTATCCACACTTGGAAAATCAAGCCTGCTTGAAGAAATTAACTCTAAAACAGCAGGTAGTTGTCTAACCTGTTTTTCTCAGATTAAAAATCCAATAGCTTCTAAACGTGCATAGTCCAGTAAATGGACTTGAAGGTCACAAATTGTTTTTTGGGATTTATCTGGAAAAAAAGCCTGTTCTCTTCTCTAAATAAGGCCAATTTAGTGTTAAGGATTCCGCCCCCCCCCCAAATACATACTGAGCTGTTATATTCCAGTTAGGTGCCACAATCCCCCTGTAAGGGGGAGATGTCATTGCCGGTGAATATGATCATATTAAAAGTCTGTTTAAAGCTGGTAATGATGTTGGAAAGCTGGAGATTGTAAAGAAATAGTCTCTGTCATCTCCACATCAAGCGGTTTAGGTGGGTCTGTTATAACAGTTATAGTTGGTAATTGTAGTGGCTTCCATTTATTTAGCAGGTTTTGTCTTGGAGTTGTTCACAAACTAATGGATGCCAATTCTAAAACTGTATGTAGGGATGTGTGAGTTTAACTTATGAGCGTAATCAGCACAGTGTAGTTGTCAAGATTATTACCTCAAACACATCTTTCCTACCTGTGGTAGTGTATTTCCATGGTGTCTTCACTTGGTACCTGTCCATCCTAAGTTTGCTGGAACACGGGGACAGATTGTACTATGTGATGTTGTGTAGCATCATGGTCTTGGTCACTCCTGGGGGTTTTCCACACCTCTGGATACTCATGTGTAAGGAGATACAGGTAGACTGGCATGGAGGATAAGCACATCTTGGTAGCCCTCGATCAGGTTAGACCAGCATCCCTGGGAGAAATAGTGGCCAAAAGTTCAGCTCCTTTACTGCTTCCTGGGCCCAGGGTAAAGCTGGAAAATACTCAGGTTTACGAAGTCTTCATAGGCTGGACACATCCTCTACAGATCCCTTGCAGGCCTACAGAGCAGGAAGGACTTGCAGACTAGGTATCTTCTCATCCCTTGATGGAAGGATGCAATAGAAACTTGGCTTAGAAAACCTCACCAAATAGCCCACCTCCTCTGCCCTTGAAGAAAGACTTAAGGCCTTGCCTTATGCTATGTAACATACTTATTTTGCCAAGGTAAGTTGTAGTTCAGAAGGTGGAACTCATTAAATCAAGCTTTATCTATTTATTACTGGTGTGGTGTGCAGCTACTATGGCAGAGGACACGGTTGCTGGGGTTCTTGTTTTGCAATTTTTTTGAATTGGCTGCACAACTGTCAGCATCGTGTCCGGGTGAGTTTCTTCCTCCAGTGCTCGTATTATTTGCTCTGGGGGCCCTTGTCAGCTCGCATTCAGCTTGTTTGCAGACAAAAACTACCAGCAGGGAATGAACTGTGATTGAAATTGAGATGCTGAGCTACTGTACAGGCTCTCGGTGAGACATGGCTGCTTTGTATACAAGTCGCTGAGCTCTCTGGGACTGACTTCACTGTTGTTTAAATAAAATCCAGTTCTGATTGGTTTACTGAAAAGCTTTGCCAACCCTCAAGGCCCTGTATTGCACTCAGATTATTAAAAAATTAGCTGGAGGCTGTGTTTGGAGTTTAATTCACTCCATCGCTTTTCTTCATATATAGACATATTTCCCCCTACAGCTGCAATCTGCAAAAAGTAGCTTTAGTGCTAGACATGCCGTGGTCTAGCCGAATCAGCCTAAAATATGTGAAGACAGTAGATTTGAATCAAAACTTCAGAAGAGACAGAGAACTTCTTGAGTAAATTTTTAGATTCAGTTTCACCAGGGTATAGTTCAGTGCTGAAAAACAGAATTGAGGGAAGGAAAATCAGCCTGGGCCTTTCTTCTAAACACAGCTGTCCTGTGGCATGTCATTAAGTATAATAATCCTTCCATTGCTCTCTGCTTTTAGCAAAAGAAATCTTTAGAAGTGTTTGAGAAGAGAGGAGTTGGTATGGATGAAGCAGTGCAGGTGAAAGTCTCACTGTATTAAAGCCACTGGGACCATCACAGTTGCCTTCCCTGCGCCCAGATTTCTACCCGCTGTTACTGTTTTTTCTTGTGTTTTATTGTGCATGGCTTCTACCACAATATTGCACTGCTGACTTGTAACTGAAATGTATATGAGAATGAATAATCAGGACAGAAAAGTCCTAGGCTTTTTTGAATGCACTGCTAAGCATCTTATCTGCATCTAAATATCTTTACAAATCTGAGTCTTAGGAAGAAACTTAATACTGCTTCACTCAGGCAAGCCCAGGATATAAATGCCCACCACTCAAATTTTACTTTTGACTGAGTTTGCACACTCATGCAAATGTCTTACACTGCCTTTAGGAAAGTGCTAATTTGATTTTCAACATAAAGATTGTTCGGGTTCAGTATTTGTTTGAGAAACAGCGCAGTAAATGAGGAAGAGTGCTTCGGTGCAACACCAGGGTTTCATTAAAGCCACACGGAACAGCATAGTTTACATTAAATGAAATTTATTGGGTTTTTTAAATCAATAAAATGAAGCCTTATTAGTAGGAAGAAGTTTTGGGGGGGGTTATTTAGTTGTTTACTTCTTTGCAGTGTTTTGCATGTTATGATATGTCATTGACAAAAATATATTCCTTAGAACTTTGTAAAGCTTCAGACATTGTCTCGGAAAAAAATACAGACATTTCTTCCCAGAAATCCTGTGGTACAATGACTGCAAATTTCGTACGAAATAATATTTGCATCAAGGAAATTTTGCTGTTTTTTCTGTCCACATCACTGATATTATCATGCTGAAAACATCATTGTAGAAGTTAATCCAGATTATGATAAGCTTGACACGTTTGTGAAAAGAAGTGTATGATGTGGTGTCTGCAATAACACACATAGAAGACTTGGTGGTCTAGGAAGTGTCCTTCGCTCCACACTTCCGTGTCTTCAGGGCAAAAAGAGGTGTTTGTTTTGTTAATCGTATGGTAGCTAATCCAATTTGGCTATCTTGATTTTTAATTCTGTCACAGACAAGGCTCTCTTTACCCTGGAAAACAAATCTCAACAGAAAATACACTTCATTTGGCACCGAAAACAAAGCTTCGGACTAATTGAATTCCAAGAAATGTTAATACTGTTTTTCTTTTATTCTTGCAGAACAGTAGCAAAATCCTTGATGCTTATCTTCAGTTATACTCTTTGTCGCTAATGCTGAGCTAATGGGAGATTTGATCGATTAGCGACAGCATTCCTTGATGACAGATCTTATTTATATCTAGCCCTGAAGCTGGTCTTTCTCTGCATGTGTCACTACAACTGAAGGCAGAAGGGCCCAGCAATTACTATGATTCCTAAGTAATAAGTTAATTCATCCAGTTCGGTACATAATATAGTCATTATGTGGTGGAAAATTAAATCCATACTTTTGTTTCTGGTGGGCTGCAGTGGTATAATGTGCACTACAGGCTTTGTCTGCATTTGGAAAAACATAACACTCTCCCACTGAGAACCAGAAACTCCCTTGTGTTCTTGTGAACATGGCATTCAAAAATGCAGCATGAAAGGATTTTGATGTTGGTGAGGAGCATGGAAGAAGCATTTCACAATGTGCCACCGCTATCCTGAGAAGAAATGCAGTGCTAATCCTGGAAACTTGCTCAGAAGTGTTTAAAACTATTTGAAGGCATTTTCTGAGTACAAGGTAATCAATATATGGCTTACCTTTTAAAAGATTTGAGCAAATTAACTAGTTATAAATGCCAGTTGGTTTATTTGCCCATAGTGCAAGGGAATAAGTCGCATTCAGACTTGTGCTCTGATAAATGGAGAGTGATCGGACTCTCCCAGACGTGTTTGCATGACTGGGACCATGAAGGCTTAGGGTGCAGTTCCGATATCTCTTTTATCTCATGTTCTTCACATATCCAAGTTAGTGACAGGCCATGGAATTGTAGTAAACTGCACACCAGGAAAATAACAAAGTGGCTTAATGATTAACTCTGGTGAAACTACAGAGGTAGATAGTTGGACGTGGACTGCTGTCTTCAGAGGCATGAGCCATCACTCTACCTTCCTCCTTCATGTGTGGTGCAGTATGCTAACTCTGTGGACCGAGGGAACAGAGCCATTGGAAATGCTTTGGGGAAATGCGTGGGTTGAGCTGCTTAATATACACTTGAATTGTCACCCTCGTCTGAAAGGAAGCAACGTCTTTAATTAAAGTTAATGAAGATTGTTCTTTAATTCCCAGATGGCAAGAAGGGAATACGAGTTCATGATTGTGCACCTTTGCATGGCCAACAAACACATCTTAGAAACAGCATTTGTAACTTGGCATGAACTGTAATGCCTGCGGTCTGGTGTACTGCATTATGTACCAGGAGTAGCATGTATTTTGTTCCAAAGGAACTACAGAAATGAACCCTTAAGCTCAAACACCATTGCAATTGTAAAGACCTTATAACAGCAAAGGTTTCAGTTTCATCAAGAGATCATTTCACAGCTTTAATTGTTTAGAAATATAGTTAATAACTACATATCATGTCTGGGAGAAATTAACTACTGAAGAATTCTTGTATAATCCATATGATATCTCACATAATTTAGTCAGCTGAATATAGTGAGCTGGTTTTAATAAAATAAATACAGGCTATTCAATATGTAAATGAGTTAGTTAAAAATATACACTAATGGATCATTAACCTCTCTTGAACTTATATTCTTAGTGAAAATCACATTAAATGCATATAGGATTATGGCAATATAGACCTGTTCAGAAAGAATCCCAGTAAGTATGCTGAGCTGGGAGATAGTGCAGTAGGGAAACCAGTGGGACATGTAGCACTTCTACAGAGCTTTGAGACTGAGCAGGAAGCTGGGATGCTGCTCCCGCTGGGCAGAGAGCTGGCTGGCTGGTTGTTGACAGGGACAAGCAGCTACAGGAAATGAGAAAAGGCTCATTTTGTCTATCTCTGCTTCCCTGGCAGACTAAAAACGGGGGTTTGGCAATCACACGGATACTTCTAATTTCTCCTTTTCTGTGTACTGTTCATACTTTGCCGACTCTAGGTGGGCTGTGCTCAGCTCCTCAAAAATGGAAGGGCGAAGAAGTTAGATAGGTTTTTCACTAGCTTTTTAAAAAGCCTGCAGATGGGTGTAGTAGGCCTTTAGCCAGCTTAACAAGCATAAAAAATTTATCACTTTCATTTAGGTTACAGCTCTCTGCAGGCCCCTCTGCAGAAGCTAGCACCCATCCCAAAAATCGACCTGTTTTGTCTGCCCCAAAAAGACCCAACTTCATGGGGGACCGAAAAAATGGGAGCCAATGCACATGCATTGAGCTGCGAGGTATTTGCATGACACCTGCCCACACGCTGACTCTAACCATTGTTATCTGCCTTTCAATTTCACAAGCGCAGGATTTTACTTCTAAAAATAGCGCCATGTAGAGCCACAGCAAATAGGACTTCTTTAAATCGCTTTGATCGCTATCTGCAGTTGCGTGGGTTTAGAAGTTACAAAGTAGATTTTGGTATCAAACATACCTTTGGCTTTGGTAAGTGTCTCTGGAAAGAAGCTGCCATGTGCGAAGAAGAGACGATGCTAAACCTGGGCCATGTGGTCAACTGTATGCCAGTTCTTTGCAGCTAAGACATATCTGAATTCAAAATCATCTGGGTAAGGCATCCAAAATGTCGTTATTTTCAACTCGAGCAGTATATTGTAAAACTGTAGCCCACTCTGCATTTAATTTTTCATATTTTAAATACCCAATTCTTTTTATAATTCTTTCTCTGTTGAAACTGGAGCTAGACATGGAATAGTGCCCCCTCAGCCATTTAGAAATAAAGCAGTGGGGACTGCGAACTGTGGCTGGCTTTGCAGCTTTAACTGGCTTTTATTACCATAGCCATAAATAGCAAACCGCCCCAAATATTACAGGAGTTTTGTTGGCTTTAACCAATGAAGTAGAACAAGACCTCTGAATACCCCATTAGTTCCAGTGCTGTGCTTTGACGACTTTGCATTGGCAGCTCTTTTTCTATACAAGTCACTAGCCTCACCCGTGTCTCTTAACAAATACCGTTGACAGGCACCATTGCAATTTTTCTGCATGTTCTGACAGTTTAATTCAGTACCTCCTGGCTAAGCAGCCAGAGCCTGAGGGGGTAATTCAGCACCTTGGCATCACACTGCTGCAATTAAAATAATTAAGGGAGTTGGGATGGGCTTACAGAGCTTTCCTTCTTCTGCAGCCTTGTACAGAGAGTGCACTTTCCTGTTCCCTCATGGAATGAGTACAGGAGCTTCCCTTACACTATGCTGCAGTGAAATTTTTTAAGAAGATGCTTATTTCAAGCCTCTATTTGCAAAGCTCTTTGTGTTTATGGCTAACAACTTATTTCTTTCTCTATTTGCTTGTGTACAAGCTGATTTCCTTTTCTTTCTTTATCCCTTAAATACAAGGGGACAAACATTTTATATTCCAGCTGTGATTTCTTTTGATTGAGAGGTGAATAACCCCTTGGCTGCATAATCTTAGTCCAATCATTCACTTTAGTGCTTAGTAAGTAGAACTAAGCATAGCTGTCTAAATTGGTAGGTCTCATTTACTGAGAAGGCAAGACAAATACTGAAAAAGAAAGCTGCTTTACTATAGCATTATTATTAAAGACAAAGCCAGGCAGAGTTTTGTGTGTTTGTGCATATATGTTTAGAAAATCCTAATATATATACACGTGTGTGTGTATATATAACGAAAAAGGTTTTCTGTTTTCCTTTGTTTGTATATCTCATACTGGGTGTATTTATACTACTTGCACATATAAGAATCCTACAGAAACACATCTTGCTGCAGGTGTGTATCCCCTATCTCTCTAAACCAAACGATATCCTGGTTTTACTGAATGGAGACCTCCCCTGACACCTCTGGGCCTGCGTTCCACCTGGGAGTTCACCTTGTTCGCTGTGCAAGTGAACTCTAAAGGATGGAGATAAGCATTTGAAAGGAGCTGTGATAAATATCAGCTGTGTGAAGTGAGCAGAAATTCTCTGTGTCATGTTCAGCTCATCTAAAGTACGCAGCACGCGCAGGTGTATCACACGCTGATCTGAGCTGCCTTATCTGCACGTAGTGTTTGTGTGCCTGATGCAGCCTTTCCCTGGATAACTCATATCAAGCTCAAAAAATGCTGCCCCTGTATTTTGTCAGACCCTGAAACATTAATCACGAGGAGGAAAAATAGTCTCAGTCAACAGTATTGCGAGAGATTTGTTCTGCGGGTTCAGGTCACAGGTTTTCCACAGCTCAGGAGACCTGTGCTATATCAACAGAATAAAATCCAAGGTGGTAACCTGTTAACATCAGGGCTGATAATCAGAGCCAGGCTCTAGCCTTGAAGCTTACCACCTTTAGCTGTTCCTAAGCCCTCCCCTCAGAGACACAGACTGTCACTGACATATACTGCTGTTCCTCTACCTGCTCACCCTTGATTGCGGTGACTACTTTTTTCTCTTAGTTGTCTCGGCTTTCTCCCTGCCCAGCTCAGCACCGTTCCGTAAGGCTGGGAAGCCAAGGCTGGTGGACACCAGTTCGGGCTGTTGGGGGGGGAAGAGGGGTTGTTTCCACAGACTGGCTGGCAGGTTGGCCAGCAGAAGTCTTGATGCCAATGAAGATTTGCCCTGACCGCATCCGTGTCCCTCATGGGTTCCTGAGATAACGAGGGGGAGCAGGTTGTGGCTGCATGGGGAGATGGCCTCTTGTTAGGTGACGTTGCAAGAAGAGGCGTTCCTCAGTGCTCTCGCTTGGGTAGGGAGGAGCAAACTGACGGATCCTCCCTTGGGTCTTTTCTGTTTCAGCTTGTAGGCTGGAGTTTAATATTTTTCTGCTTTTGGCAACACTGCTTTCTTGGGTTTAAAATGTGTTTGTTCTGCCAAGGAGGGTGCACTGCTGGCTGCGCGCTGTTTGACTGGGCAGTGCCGGACACGTCTGCACAGCTGGGGTAGCACACAGCTCCGGCTCCACTCTGAAATCCCCGCTCCTGACTCTGCTATAATGATGATAGGGGATTGGTGTCTTTAGAAGTGCTCGAATTCCTTCGAGCAACAACAAAAAAAAAAGCAATCCTTTAATATAAATTGCTGCACCGGTTAAAGATTTTCTTTGGGTCACTCACATTGCAGTCTGCTACCAAAAATAAAACCTGTCAAAAACAACTTCTTTTTTTGTTGTTTACCCGATATATTAAACTAAGAGATACTGCAGTGTGAAATCTTATTTTGAGGGACAAGATGTATCCTCATTGTGCGCTGGCGTAGGTGTGTTCACTCAGGGCGGCAGCTCAGCAGCACCCTGCTTCGCTAGACCAAACCTGAGCGTTCAGGTGGGACCGGCAGGTTTCAGCTTTGCTGCTGTCCTGGGTTTCACAACTGTCAAGTAAATCTTTCAGGAGTGAGGGGGAAGGAAGTGGGTTTTAAAGTTTTTATTTTTGATTGAAGTTCTTGATTACACATACAAATAGGTTGTGCATTTCTGCCAAAGCACTTTAGATTATTTGGGATTACAAGTGTCAGTACAGTATGTTAGGTGTTGTGTGTGTATGTGGGGATATTCATTGTTTTGCCCTTAACTGATGCTTAAGGATATTAAAGGGTTGTGTCCTGATTCCAGTGCATCTACTCCACCCACAGAGCACCCTCACTGTTACCAGGTCTGCACGTATGGTGAAATGTGTAGCCGCTTTAGTTAGATATTCCTTTTCCCTTCACAAAGGTGTGCTTAGAAAACGATATGTCTGTGTCTCACCTATTTTTACTAGTAAGATCTTTTGCCCATTTCCTGCATACTGAGAAGCCTCCCTGGTGTCAGCTAGTGATGCAGTGGAAAGAGCAAGAGTCACCTACCGTGTTCAGGCTGGGCCTTTCCTGTGCCCGCTCTCCCTTGCTTCCAGGAAGGCTGCTGTAACTTTAAAAAAGATTTTGTAAAACGTCTACCTCCCGTAGCTAAGCTGAAATAAGAGTGTCTCATGAGTTTAATGGATCAAACAGCGGTGATGGGTTTTATGGCTCTTTTTCACTTTAGGGCTAAGGGAAGAGAGAGCAGGGCAGGTTGGTTTTAAATTCAAGGATTTATGTTGTTAATCCTCCTGGCTAATTATAATTTATGGGATCCTGATAAATTAATATGCAGCTGCTATTCAAACGCAGAGAATAGTGTAAGGCAGGCATAAACAAGTCTTGTTCATTTTTAATTTATTTTCACCAATGGAGAATATTAAATAAAATGAACACTGGGGCATATCATGGGAAGTTTCATTTTCATTATTTATCTTCAGATTTATGGACTTTATATAACAATTTTACAAACATTTCTCCCTGTAATGAAAATCACATTGTGACTTTGAATGCCACGCCGAAACACTAGTTGTAATCTTCTTTTTTAACACAGATTTCAGCATCACTGTAAGAGTGGGGATGGCAAAGAAAAACCCTTGATTGGTTATTTTTAATGCTGTGAATTTAAGCATTTATTAAAGTGAGAGGATGACATCAATAGCATTGTGTGCATTTCTCTTTGAAGCTCTTGAGTATGTTTAAGCCCTGCTTGGCACTTTACCAGCCCTGGGCTCTCTCTGGCAGAAATTGTGGTAATCATGAAGAGGGTGAGTGAGCATTTGTAAAAATTATTTTTGCAGAGTAAAAAAATCACGGAGTTATGCGATGGCTCTGGAGCACAGGTTACTAGACATCCAGGAACATGAGCATTGTACAAAATTTGTCCTAATCATAAGTAGCATCCATACTTTCAAGAATTACAAGGTCAGACAAAGTCAGTAGAATCTAAAGCAGTGACAAATATCTCAGCCAGACTGGATAAATAACAGCTATTGTATAAGGGGAAAATTATGATGAATCAGCATCTTCCATTTAGGATACAGAGAGAAATACCTGAGTCAGGACTGAACACATGCTCCTGCAAAGCTTGCTTCTCTCCTTACCGCCTTACCTCCCCCTGTTTTATTCAGTGCAGAAAGCTTTTGGGAGATCCCACTGGTAACGTGTAACAAGGACTTATTGTACGGAAATGTGTTGACAAATGAATAGCGCATAGGGCCCAGGGCTCTGCCACTCTGGCTTTAAACCACAGGTAAATTCCTCACACTGTCAGTCTTTTTCAGCCTTCTTTTGCTTTTTCTGCTTCCATAAACCTGACTTTAAGCAGCATCTTGGTTAATATCGAATAAATCTGACCATGTCTAGTCCCAGAATACATATGGTTGCCTATCAAGAGTGACTCCATCTTCTGCCAAACAGAAAATGGAGGCTGCTGGACAATTAATCAAAATTGTTATTACTTGAAAGTAGTAAAATATGTAATTAATGCCTGGGAGATTAGGCTGAAGACTGGGGAAAAATAGTGGTTTAGCCTTTTGAAAACTTTTACTTCTCTTAGGTGATGTATAGTTTGCCTGGTCCTGCCATGTCTTCGGCCACCTGAGGTCCTGCAGACTGTGCTGTTTGGGATTTTTAGGAGATCTATTCTAAGGAGTGGAATAAACTTTTTCTAAACAAATTTGATCTTTTAGATCAAAATTTAGTCACAAGATTTTCATAAATGAAAATAGAGTATCTCCTTTCCCCGGAGGGAAACAAATCATGTGGGTATTCCTGGATCTTTATTTTTTTTTTTTTTAAGTATTTTATTAAGTAATCTGTACTGATCTCGCTCTTTGTTAAAATTTCTTGATCCAACAAAATGCCTAAATTCAAGTGTGACTTAGCTTAAATATTAGGCTGTACAAAAGGGCCTGCTGCAATAATTTACAGGTATGGCTGAGATAGCAGTCCTTTTGCTTTAGATACAGCTTCTAATGATAAAGAAAAAAGGACTTTTAGGAGTTCCTTGACTAGTAGAAGCACTTTTCCCCAGGATGTTTATACATACTGGAATTTTTGATGGCAGATAAATGCTGAAAGACTCATATCCAAAGACAATTTTGTTACACTGGCATAATTTCATAGTGCAGAGCTACTCTTAGGCCTTGAGGCCCAAGGTCCTTATTATTTGTAGCAAGGTATGGGCTCCTACAGCACTTTAGTACTTGTGCAAACATTGATTCTCGCCGAATGTTGTAATCTATTCTTGTAGTTCTGAGATTTACCATCTAATTACTGATATTTTTTTTTTTTAATGTTTTTTAAATTCATAACCTGACTTCCAGCTTGGCAGATTTACCAGTTCCCAAGATCTCTGCAATTTTATTTTCCATAGGGAAAAGCTGGCAGCGCAGCAAATAGTGTTTTGAAATTAGTCCGCTCCATCCAACATTTTTCAGGCAGCAAAGGCTTTTGTCCAAGTATTAGATGACCATATAATGGCATCAGAGGGTTCTGGTTTACAAATGTCTTGGTAATCAGTTCTAATTTTACGTTTCCTGGATATGTTTGGCATCGCCAGATTCAGCATCTCTTGAGGGTTTTGATTAGAGTCATAGAAAAATTTCGACTGGAGGGGACCTCTGGAGGTCACCTAGTCCACCCTTCTACTCGGAGTTCGGCCAGCTTGCTCCCTGTGCATCTGAACAGTGGTGAGGAAAGCATTTAAAGAAAAAAACACAACACACCCACTCCCAAACCTCAGTAGAATTTGGGAAAAAGAGGAATGCTTAATTTGCGCTTCTGTTTACCCCCTTGTCTCCATCTCCAGTCATCCATACTTAAAATTTTACTCAGCCTGTCCCAACCTCTGCCCCTCTGGTTTTGTTTTCCGATAACGGATAGGAAATCACCGTTCATGACAGGCAGAGTACTACGTCTCCAAAACTAAAATTGTGCAAGTGTGCATTTGCCGTACTGATTTAATTGAGTCTCTTCCTCTTTTTTTCTCCACTAACTTGGCTTGTATGGGCAACTATACATTCATTTGTTTCCATTTTTCTCGAGTCTTGACTGCAGGTTCAGTGAGAGCTGTGGATTAGCCCATTGTGTAAATCAACCTGCTTATGACTTCTCAATGAGTTAGATAGTGGTGTATGAACTTGTTGAGCTCCATTAAAATAAGGGTGACAGGAACTAGCTAAGGCTCAAATTAACACACGTCTGTCATGCCCTCATAACAAAGCCGTGATAGAATATTAAAGAAATACCAAGTAAATATAAAAACACATTCACCACCTCCATTAAAAGGGATAAGTCCCAACAAAAGGTGCCGTGGGATTCTGTGGACTTGAGTGGATTTTTCCTGGGAGCTGTTCCCGAGGTGAAGGGGAGTGAGAAATTCAGTGAGTCAGGAAGGCTTCTCTGCCAGCATGGGCTGGAGCAGCAAGGTTTCCCCCTCTTCCCTCTTCCTTGTTAAAATATGTAACATGCATAATATTCAAGCAGGGTATGGTAACTCTCAAAATAGATCTGCACGTACTTAATTAAGTACTTGGATTTTTAGGCTAGAGTCACTATAAATATACTGTGCACTATGACAGAAATAGGGAAATCTGCTCAGAAGGGAGAACAGCTGGGCAAAATCAGTAAAGACATTGGACATAGAGAGCCAAAGAACCAATTAGTCTTGCGCTGCAGTCTGCCTCAAGAAGAGGGTACCTGACATAGAGAAACGGAACTAGAAGAAGGCTCCTGAGGTTGGCCAGTTCTCAGTTACAAGAAGAATTAGCTGTAGGAGTGGCCATGACCAATATGGCTTTGGCTTAAGAGTTATTTTGCTGCTGAACAATTCCAGTTTAGTAGAACAAAGTTAAGCAACTGAGATATGGAATGCAAAAGGACTATGTTGTAGCTACCCTGGGAAAATAAATCCTACGGCAAAATGTTTGCACTGGTTTCAGATGTTGTACTTCTTTACTTAATTTTCAGAATATTTCATGCCATAAATACTTTCGCATACTAAATTTTCAAATTAAGTAAACACATATTGAGAAACCTCAGATGATATTTACCCAAAGGTTTTGGGGGATGAATATTTCTATTCCAATTCTTGGATAAACAGTGGGTTTTTAAGACAAAGACCTTTCATACTGACCAACCAAAACATTCTTAGTGTGAAATGTTGCAAGACAGGGTTTAACACTATGCCTTTCTGGCTCTGTAGAACAGTGCAGAAAGTATCAACATTGTATTTTTCTGTTGCTTGTGGATTTTGATGCATCAGATTTTGGGATAAACTTGATTCAGGGGAATTATGAAAACTGAATTCTAGTGCACTCCCAAATAGTGGCAAATCTTTGTGGCTTTGCCTCGAAAGTGTTCACTCGGGTGTCTGACTTTTGGGAAACTTGTTGGGTTTTAATGAATTAATAACAGAGCTGGTTCCCCTCTTCCTCTTTTCAGCTTGCCTCTCTAGTCCCCAGCATTGTAATGAGCAGAACTCAAGCTGCTGAATTCCATTAGAAGTTACACAAAACGGACAAATCTAATATGATTCCTCCCCTGTAGAATTCACATGAAAATCTATCGTAAATGGTTAATGTGGCATAACTCATGCATGAATAGAGTTCTGTGCTGTCTAAACTATGCAAGCCAATACCGCTGTTGGAACTGAATGACCTTTGAATAATATCACATTTTTAAAGGACTTTTTTTTGAACCTCACAACGTGAATAGAGTGGACTGAGCAAATGATGGGTGGGGGGAGGAATTATGGGGGCTTATTTCCAGCAAATCTTGAAACTGTAAGAGTTCAGTGGGGAAAAGGAGGCTAAAGCATGAGAAAGCCAGTTACTCACCAAAGCAGCGCTCAACTTTAATAATAAATAATATTGAATGTTGGGATATTAAAACAATTCATTCTTGGCAAAGCACAGGGAGGTTTTATTCCCCCCAGTAACTCTGGCTTGAACAAAATACTACTTTTAAGCTGCGGATTTTAATATAGCATCATGTTCCTACAGGTATAATAAAATAAAAACGTTAAGAGTATTAATTCCTTTAAAAGGGGTGATTAATCCCAGATGCGGAGTGTGCGTGGAGAGGTGGGGGCGGCGGGATGCTAAGCGGGTGCAGGTGCTGACGGGGCTGCTGCACTGTGCTGCACATGTTCCCGGAACACAGCTGTTCTGCAAATCCTCTGCCAGTTGCTCCAAACCCTCTCTGAAGTTGTACTGCCTCTGGGCACAATTAAAAGCTGTATACTACATTTCATAAGGTAGTGTTAGAAATTTAGGCAGCGCCAAAAAGGAGAGGGGGGAGGAAGAGGGGGGGAGAGCCCCTTGTTAAAGAGGAATTAACCTCTTTACCTTTGCTATTGAAACAATAAAGCTTCTAAACACCACATAAAAACTCCAGTATTAAGAGAAAAGATGCCACATGGAGCTACAAGAAAAATACTATTTTTATTTAATATTGATTTTCAGTAATTCCTTAACTAATATTAATTTTTAATACTGAGGTGAAATCTGCCTAGCCTCTTCTGTCTCCTGTTTCTTATGTTTTCTTCAGAAATGTATTTGCTGGTGTGTGTGAAAAATAGCTACTCTGACACAGATTTACATGTATTTCAAAAATGTTTGAAGTGCAAAATATTCTGAAGCTATGATTTAGAGTAAAATAGTTTGAATTTTTCTGCCTTGGCCACTTTCACCTTTGAATCTTTATGGCCACTTTTACCATGCAAAAAAATTTTGAGGAAAAAACAAATTTTGCCAGCATTAGAAGTGTGGAGGTTTCCTGTGACCGTCAGACAGAGCTGGGTGTGTTGGCAGGTCTGGAAACTCTTGCTAGCGATGGTTGAGTTGCTTGTGCAGGTTGAGTCTCTGCTTATGCGCTGTGGCCATCTGCCCTCCAACCACACGCTGCCCCCTGTGACTGACTACGCTTAGAAGTAGTGTTTTACCACCAACATCAGTAGAGTTGTTAAGTCCTTAGGGTGTCAAAATCTATGTCCTTCTAGTGCGAGGAAAAGATAAAAATCATAGTACGATCGTGTCCAAGCAGGTATGTAGGGTTGGCAGAGCCCCATTAGACGGTTGGGTGTGTGAACCAGAAGGACACTGAAACATTTAATTTATTTATTTTTGGGGTACAAAATATTAGCATCTGATTTAGCAGTCCATTAGTCTTACCGAGCCCAACTTGGGAACTGCTTTTGGCATTAGTCTGATGGATGCTGATAGGCAGCTCTCCCACACTGCGCATTTGGAGAGGATTCACGGGTCAAAGGACAGCACCGCTGCGTGTCTCAATTCTAGTGTCTCCTGCTCAGTGCATGGCAAGTTCTCACACTGAGCCGGGATCACAGAATCACAGAATAGTAGGGGTTGGAAGGGACCTCTGTGGGTCATCTAGTCCAACCCCCCTGCCGAAGCAGGGTCACCTACAGTAGGCTGCACAGGATCTTGTCCAG
>Ga0065711_1038927_pt1 | contig 18282 bp, 13 predicted proteins | sample Hoacrofraction12_FD_59098 | JGI IMG/M metagenome (GOLD analysis project Ga0065711, IMG submission 59098) | Hoatzin crop microbial communities from Cojedes, Venezuela - Epithelial fraction 12 v2 (version 2) | ecosystem: Host-associated > Birds > Digestive system > Esophagus > Crop | place... | reverse complement strand
CTCCGCAGAGCTGCTCTCCAGCAGGTCCACCCCAAGCCTGTACTGGTGCATGAGGTTGTTCCTCCCCAGGTGCAGGACCCTGCATTTGCCTTTGTTGAACCTCATCAGGTTCCTCTCTGCCCAGCTTTCCGTCCCTGGGTAGGCTGTTCCAGTGATTGAGTGTTCTCACTGTGAAAAATTTCTCTCTTATATCAAGATGAAACTTCTCCTGGTGCAACTTGTACCCATCTCCCATTGTTGTCTCTGTGTGGCTCTGTCCTTTCTGTAGCTGCCATTTAAGTACTGGAAAACTGTGATGAGGTGCCCTCTGAGCCTCCTCCAGGGTGAAGAGACTGAACTCACTCAGTCTCCCCTCAGAGGGCAGAGGAATTTTTGTCATTTTCCAGACATGACATGAGAAAGACCGTAAATAGTAATTAAAATAAATAATCCAAGTTCTGTAAGAAAAAGTTGTGTAAGCATATTGCCAAAAAAGAGGTGTTGCTTGTGTAGGTGATCTTGTATTGTGTCCGTCTTGCATTTCTGTATGTTTCAGTCTGATTCTCACAGTAGCTCCAAGTGGAAAAAAAAAATGCAGTGCTTTCACTGGATGTTCTCAGTATAAAACTAGAATTCTAAACCTTAAAAAACCCCCAAAATCTCAAAAAAAAATCCAGCTGCCTGCATTCAAGTACTGGAACAGGAATTGGTTTCAGCATAAAGACTCTGTGGAAACCCTGTAGTACCTGCTTCCATGGGGCTTAATGCCATTTGACATCATAAGGCAGTTTGTCCCACGCTGTTACAAACTTCATAGAAATGTCTACAAAGAAGAGCTTGTTTTCATAGAAGGTACCTGAAAGAGAAAAGCTGAGATTCTAAACAAGATTAGGCTAGAAGCCAATGTCGTACCTTGAGTTAGGTGATTATTAGATAAAACAGTCAGAACTAAACTAACAGGATTTATTTTGTCATGACTCAATCAATATTTCAAAGTTCATGGCAGTAATTCAAGCTTGATTTGAAGGAGAAAGTGTTAGTAAAATTTCTGGTTGCTATTTTCATATCACATGAGGCATTATAGCAGTTGATACGAATTGAAGAAGTAGAAAATGAGCAGCTATATTTAGTTATCGGCTTTCAATATGGACATAAGGTGTATAAAGGCAGTGGTTGAAGAGCGCGTATGGTATTAGTACATTTATCAAAATGTCTAAAGGCTTTTACAGTACAGTATTTACTTATTTTTAAAAACAATGAATTAATGTTTGGACTTTCTTCTAACTTCAGTGAACTGTTTTTGTGCATTACATCTGCTTGTGAGTTCTAGTAATGGGAACTATAAAATGCTGCAGTAGTGTCATGATCCTGGATGTACACAGTATTTCTGACAAAGTGGTGATGCTGTGTTGTGGTAGCTGTGATGTACAATCTTCTCTTGCCTTGAATGCTCCTTGTCCTGCTGGGCCTGGAGGAATGGAAGAAAAGACCTTTCCAGTGTACTCGTTGCTATAGCTGACTGTGGGGAGATAGGATAGTGAGGGAAGAAATCCTGCTGCCTGCCCAGCCTGGCTTTTCTAAATGTCAGTCAGCAAAATACTGTGGTTTAACAAACATTGTGCTACTGTTACTGCACTTTTTTCCCTGCTATCAGTATTACAAAAGATTCAGAGGGCATTAATGATAAAGAATGGACACAAGTGCCTTTTTTTTTTTTCTTTTACAGACATTGTGCAGACTGAATGTTGTCATGCAATATTTTAACTTCTTAAGGCAAAAATGATGTGGTAATGATGCACAAAAGCAAATCTACATTGTGGTGGCTAGCAGGATTCTTTAAGCCATTTAGGCTTGGTGTATACACAGTTTGCTCCTATTTGTCTAAAGATAGGATGTTGTAGTCTAAAACAATATAAACCAGGTTTACAGAGAGCGTGAGCATGCGTATATATGCATTTCTACTAGCTTTGTTGACCTGGAGTAATAGCATTGCTTTAGTTAAGCTAGTATTCTTCTGTATAGATAAATCTTTGCTGAACACTGCTGCTCCATGAAAAATCTTGAGGACAAACGTAACAAATGTAAGGACAAATGTAATGTCTGTATTTACACTTTTTATGCTAAGAATATTTATATGGAAAATACTTTGTTTTGCTTGCAGACTTACAGCTGCTCGTTACTTGCCTTTAGTCACAGTCCTGCTTCTCAGGGTGACAGAGTGATTTGAGGTGAAAGGTGAATAGAGCAGATAGGGATGACTACAGAATATAATTCTATTTTCTTAGTATCTTATGATTTAGGAAGAATTGCTGTTTATTTTTTTGAGGTGATGGAATATTTTAGCAGGTAGAACTCTAAAGGGGAGATTCTTGTTTTTCAAGAGGTCAGCTTTGCTCTTCAAGGACATCAAGAACGCACATTGTTATTGAGTATATCTTGTTTGGCATGCCTGAAATATGCATTAGTAATCTGTAGGCACTATTTTTTTTTTCTAAATAAATACTGTGGGATCTACTCTGTAGCACTTTGTTTGCAAATACATTCGTAAATCCTTATCAATGTAATATAAAGAAAATTCACTAAAATAAGTGGTTTCGGAATTTGATATTCTTAGATCTTGACATGTTCTGTGTTTACTTGAAAGTTAGGTCTATAGTAAATGATCTAGTAATTTGCTTTGAGATTAACAGATGTCAGGGAGATAATTTGTATCATCCTGGAAAGAAAGTATGTATAAAAAGATAAACTCACATCAGAAATAGCAGATCTCTAAACACTCTGTTTATGTTGCACCACACACTTGTCTGGTGCTGCATGGAATATCTGTATTCTGAGGAATTAATATGGAAAAGGAAATCTCTGACAGTTTAATCTTTCGTATTCACACTTAAGTTCAGTGGAGGGATGAAGTGGTGGTTTGTTACCATTGCAGAGCAACTTTGGTTCACTTGGAATATGATTTCAGGATCATGGGCTTAAAAATTACTTGAATAGTAATTCAATAATTACTATTTCTTGTTGAAACAGCAATAAGAAATGAGTAGTTAATTTCAGTGAATTAATGTGGACAAGCAGTTAATTCTCAACATATATTAGCAGCTTGAGGAGGATTTAAATGTTACTGTGTTTTTTCACAGTAGTCATAAATGTGCTCAGCACACTTATCAGAACTGGGAAGCTGTTGCTTCACAATTTTTCAGAATGCAGCAAAGACATCAATCTTGGTCTTGCTGTCCAACTTAGGTATAACTTTTGAAGGTCTCCCAGTGTGGAGGTAGATCTAAGCTGTTTGTGCCTTTTGCTCAAGAAGACTTTTCCCTGGTAACTGTTTAGGATGGTTTCTGGCTACTTTCTTGACAGCACAGGAAATAAAATGTTTAATAGGAAAATTGTTCAGCAGAATTAAGAAAGCACCTGATTTACTTGCTTATGTACAGTATCTTGTGAAATTTAACCAAGTAGAGAAACCACAGTATTTTCCCTGTGCAACATAGGAACACTTTTTTCATAAAAAGTGCATCTCAAACTTCACAAAATCAGCTATATAGCAGAGGAATTGTTACTCTAGCATTTTATTTAGATATTTCATCACTGGTATTTGGAATACCCTTAGATTTTCGAATAGTTTCTTATAAGTAAGTTACTACTATGGAAACATGCAATGTATCACCCTCAAATTTAAAATTCATCATAACACTAATTGACTCCAAAGCTGAAAGATCTCAAAATGTAAATCTGAAAGGACAGCTGTGACTGAACAGATTTTTACTGAGTTCACAAAGGATTTGGCTTTTGACTGTGAGTTTGTTAAGAACATGGAAGGAGATACAAGAATTACTGCTCAAAACTATGGATGCCACAAAACTTAAATACTAAGGAGCCACTGAAGAAGAGTAAGAGGAATTACTTGGTTGAGAGCTTTAAGCAATCTGCATTTCACTGTGGCTTAAAGTAGACCTGTGTCTCTAGGAGCAGAGGGTTGAGGACATAGTTACCAAATAGAACAATTTGCTGTAGGAAATAGAGACTCTGAACAGTGTCTGGAGGTGATGGGCGTGATCAACTGAACACAAATTTTCAGCGCGTCTTATGTCCAAAAGGACCAGTGAGATCCTTAGGTTCAGAAATCGGAATAATGTCAGGGAACTAATATTGCTGTCTATGTTTGACTTCGGTGTAACCTTCTGGAAGAATGCTATGCCCAACTCCAGGAGTCACAATTTCCAGTAATGCTGGAAAATCGGACAGAAAACCGTCATGAGAGCAATAAAAGGATTAAAAAGAAGCACTGAGATGGGAGTCTCAATAAGCAGAATCTATTTAGTTTAATGAAAGGAGAGTTAGCCTAGAACCATCTTTGGAGCAAAAAATTGATAATAAAATAAAAGTCTATTCCGTCTAGCAGAGCAAGAGTGATCCAGTGATTGTAAGTAGAAGTTGGCTACATTACAAGAAGAGATAAAGGCACGTAACAGAACAGTAAGGTTTTCTCTAGTCTGGACATGTTCGATGATTTCCTGAAAAGATGTGGTTTGGTAGAAAGAGGACTCATTCAGGCAGGTCAGATCCGTGTTATGCAAGAGGTCAAACTAAACAGTCAATGGCAGTCCTATTTGGCTGCCCCAGGTGTAATTTGCGTGCTAACAAAAGTATGAACAGTATTTCACAGAGGTTTGACTGCTAGCGATTGTGAACTCATTTCAGTTCTGCTATGGTGTTAGCAGTACACAGAACAAGTTGCTTGCTAAATAGGCTACTGGATATCTTTAGATGTGTTCTTTGTGTCTCTCAAGAATTGCAAATGGACTACTAATGCACACGCTGGCTTGACTCATGGCTATTAGGATGTGGCTCATTAGTTTTAAATTTCATTATACAGTATGTGTTGTGGTGGTTTGGACAATACATCTTTCATTATGAAAATGAGGTGAACATACACAGTAGGAAAGTGCCTATGCAAATGTCAGCTGTATTGAATGTAGATAATTATTATTCATTTTTCTAAGCTTTTAAAAGTTAGAGATATTTTCAAGTTTATTAAATGCTTTTGGACCCCTTCTTTGCATTCTTGTTTACCTGGCATTTCTCTCTGCTTTCTTGAGCAAGTTGCGATCCAATGGCCATTTTCAGTTCATTTTCAGAGTATAATAACATCTATATAAGACAAATTGAAAAATCCAGTGTTTCCTTTGTATAGTTAAACTTGACCTTTTATGTGCCAACCAAGGATGCTCTATAAAGCTTAGAGAAGGTGAAGTGTGCTCACAGGGTTCTGCTCTAGAAACATATATTGAGAAAAATATATTTTCTATGCATTTTAGACTAATTCACTAAATTATGTCCAAATAGAGTGGGCATTTAGTGGACTTTTTTACTAAGTACATGTGGCAATCTGGTTCTGTTTAAAATGCTAATAAATGCGTCCCATCTCCTAATGAAACTAGTGCTCCCTGCATAATTAATTAGGATTGTATACAGATGAGGACAGGAAAGCCATATTTGTAGTTGTTTTCATCCAGAATGGTTAATAGAAGAATACTATACGTTTCTGAAAGGTCATACATGAATAGTTCATTTCTGCAAAAACAGTATTTTGCAAGTAAAAATGTAGTTAAAATTACCTCAAATCGTTATATACAGCTTTTAACCACAAGATGGCATTCCTAACAGAAGTTTGCAGTTTTTGAAGGGCTCTAAATGAAAGGCTATCATAAGCATTTGTAATGTTATATGAGCTTATTATATTTTAATTTTTATAAAATGTAATTGACAGAAATCTAAGTAAGAAACCGTAATGATAATTAGGTTAATACTCATTGCTATATGGAGTACCCAGAAATATGTGATGGTTCCAGGTCAGAGAAACACCACGTTAATTCATGGCATTATAGGCTGCTAGAGACTTTTCAACTGCAGATCTTGAATCAATTTTGCTTTAATATAAGAATCTAAAATAAAAAAAACACCTGAATTCTTTAATATTAAAATCGAGAGCACAAATAATGCCATGGTCTTATATGTAAAACCCAAGTGTTTGGGGTTTTGAATATGATGCAGCATATGGGGCTTGTAGTGAGTTTTGGGATAAAGAAAAGCAGATAACAGTATTCACAGGAAAAAACAGCATAAAGAATATGTCTTGCTGTGCAGGGGAGGATTTTTCATAGCTTAATGTTGAAGTGACCAAGCAACATGTTTTCAAACGCTTATCATCCAGCTTGATAACAGAGACCACAGTCAGCCCTGCTTTCTTTCAGGTTTATATCTTTTTCAGTTTCTTGTGATCTTTGCATGCTAAAATCAAATACCTTGTTATTCTTTTTCTCTTAGATACGTGCATGAAGGGAGCATAATACAGCCTACTGAAACAAGTGCACTAGATTTTATATAACAGAGACACACGTATTATACTTGCTTTTTTTACCCCATAGTTAAGGTCCTGATCTTACATCTTATTTTTGCTGACTCTGTAAGATCAGACCTGTGCTAAGTAATCATTTATGTTTCCGTTCTAGCTAGTGCCCTAGTTGCATTTTGGTTTGGAAAAAAGATATTACCTTAAGTCTGTCCAATGTAAGTTGTGGTATTTTTTCAAGTCTATTTCAGGTCAACAGAAAGGATTATGATAGATTCATTTGCGCTTTTTTTTTCAATAGTTTTGTGGTAGTGAAACTTTGATGGCATCTCTTCTAAAGCATGTGTAGATTTCCTGCTAATCCTTCTGCTCCCTGTGCCACCCCCCGCCTGTGTCTCAGCCCACTGGTTTTGGTTCCCATCATTTAACACAGCTGAGAGGACAGAGTAGCGGCTGCATCCACTGCTGACACTAATGACAGTCTTTGCCGAGTGAGCGGGTGCTACTTTGACATTAAGCAGATGTTCTTTTTCCTAACATGCTGTTGTACCTCTGTCATCTCTCAAAGGTGGCTGTGCAAAACAGAATATGAATTTTTGTTCACTGAAAACAATTGTCAGTCAAAAAAATCACTTTCAGAATGATCAGGCTGGTAGAACCTACCTGCTGGGTGAATCTGGCACAAGGGCTGCAGAGGCAAACCTGAGTTAGTAGGTCATGTTGACTGCCAGTAAAATCACGGAGGAGACTTAAAAAAAGGAAAAGCTGAGGAAAGAAACGTTCTCTGCTCTCAAGGGCTGACGGCTGGCATGTGGGAGGGCTTATCCTGAAGGACAGTCTGTAAGTAGAAATATACACAGCTGAACAAGTGAAACAGGTTAGTCAAAGCCACAGCAGGGTTCAGGGTTCCCCAAAATGCCATGAATAGGGTGTGATGGACACCACCAATGGAAATCAGTGATCTCAACCATTGCTAATGTTGCATCTGAGACATCTCATGATGTCAAATCAGATGGATATGTACTCCAGCTCCCAGAAATGAAGGAAATAAATGGCACTGAATTTGTCCTTTTGCCTGAGGGTCTCTCAATTACATGGCAGCCACTGTAAGTTCACATAACCGAGCCCTTGCAGGTAGCACTGTCAGACAAAATGGCCATACTGACTGCTGACAGATAATAGTACTGATACTTCATGACAAATCTGCAAAGTGCTTTGCTAATATAAAGCATGTCAGGGGCTAATTTGATGCAGCTTATTGTTTGCAAGAAGTGGATTGTAAATGTTTGGACTTACATCTTACGTAACTGCTGCTGGATAAGCATTGCTGTGAGAGTGAATTGGGAAAGGAAAATGTGGTACTGGGAACTGTAACCACAAGTGATATCGCTTCCCATATGTAACAAACTTATGCCTAGGGCAAGCAAGCATAATTACTGACAGAAGCTGTGTTTGTTCATGCAAGTGATTTTATTGTTCTAAATTATTTATCACTCTGGATGACATTTTTGGATGAAAGATTTTTCTGGCATAATTGTACTCCAAAGGAAATGAGTTGTTTACCTTCAATAGATGACCAGGTTTGCCTATTGAAAAGAAGATAGATTTATAAAGCACTTCCATGAGGTTTTTAAATAGGTGGGATACAAAGGGTCATTGTGCAATGTGGAGATTTATTTCCCCAATCTAGTAACATAATATTGTTCACTCTCTCACTTCCTCGTTCTCAGAAATCTAGAAATATGCATTTTGGAAAATTATCAGATACTTAACTGTTTAATATACTTCCAAACTGTATCATTGTACTTTATCTGTCATCAGAACAATATGTTTGGTTCTCTGAATTGATGTTGGGTGCTGAAGATCCACTGATAATTACTGAAAACAGAAAGACAGCCATCATCTTCCTTTACAAAAATCAAAAATGTTACATTTTCAAACTGGTAAAATTAGCTTTTAAGTCTGGATTTGAGGAAGTTTGCAGCACCTCAATTGCCAACATCTCTATTCTTTGTGCTCCTACGTCACTGATGGTAAAGCTGTTACTTTCTTATTCATTGTATTATTGTGAAAACAGATGGTTATAAGTACAGGTCTCTTCCTGCTCAAAGGTATCTGAATATAAAACAGACACAATTATTTATACTTTTGCCTGACACTGGAATTACTTTACTAAAGACAAATCAAACCTAATACACAGTCAACCCCTTTTTGAGATGCAGAGTGGCAAAGCTGAGCTGGAAGATCTTGAGCGTAAAGTGAACTTTCCTACGCTGTATAGAGCCGGTGTAAAAGCTGGCTGAAAACTACTTCACAAACTACTAAGATCTCTGTAGTGCCCAATATCACAAATCGTTACTCATTTTCGCAAGGCACAGCTGACAGCTGACGGGGGAAATGAGGAAATATAAACTACATTTCTTTTTTTAAAAAAAATCTATCCAAAATAAAATTTGCCTTCTGAGAGCACTTAGCTTGTTGTGCTAAGCCTATGGGGTGAAGAGTGGGTCTCCCACCTCCCATGGTGGTGGCTGTTCAGTCAGTTCAGGGACAGCAGAAACATCATATGATTTAGTGATGAGTTTTTGTTCCTTGTATAAATTGCATGATCTGCTTCATAAATCAAATTACATATAAATAGAGCAGCTTAAAAGTATTTGTGCAGCTGAGAAGCTGACGAGGTATTGTGCCTTATGGCTACTGTGGCTCTATGGGTGAGGACTAAAAAGAAAAAAAAATGGTCTCTTTAACCTCCAATGTCCCTTAACTTTCCCCCAATGAGTTTCTTGTCACTTTAATTTAAAGTGGTTTTTGATCAACTTCTGAAAGAAATTTTATTATGCAGTTGCCTCCAATTCCCCAGAAACAATTGCCCAGTCCTATGTTCCTAAATTCCCTTCTGTATGCACCATGTTTCCTTTGCCTTTCCTTGTTTTTCCTTTTCTGACAGCTGCAATAGATGCTGTTAGTGATGATGCAGTTTGTAAATCTGTTTTTACAGGGTAGACAGAAGAAATGAGCCACATAACATTAGCATTTGGAGTGTCATTGAGACCACCTTGGTAATTTTTTTTTGTTTGCAAAGCAGATGTGTGTGTAATGCACTCAAATTCTTCACCATCACCCATTATCATAAAGTCATTTTAACATAACTATTTTTTTATTTTCTAATCCTTTTCAGAGAAGAATTTAAAATCAATCTTTGTAGAGTTAACTTAACTCTATATTACAACTCAAAATACCAGAATCGTAAAATTAAAAAAAATAATAATCTTGTAATAAGCATTTTGTAGTTAATGTAATTAAGTTCCTTTCAGGCTTATGCTTGGACTGCAAATCAAGAGTTTTATTTCCCTTCTGGAATTAGGCACCCTTTGAAATGTTCATTCTTAAATTCTGTGAACTGTGTTGTCATTAACTCTACTTCTGATGGCTATCAGACAGAAGGATTTTACAAATTGCCATGAGTTCTGAACGGAAGGAAAAGTGTATGTTCGCAACAATTTTCAGTGGAGAAGAAAACCAGAATACGTTATTTTGTTATTGTAACTTAACCTAGGAGGAGAAGAGGTGTATATGCATGAGTCTGCTGATATTTGATAAGCTGAGAACTTTCTCAGAAAGCTTGAAAGTGGTGATTTTTGCAATATTTCTTATTGTTCAAATTGATTAGGGGATGTTGGGGTTTTTTTCCTGCCTGCCTCCTCCCCAGATTCATAAATGAATGACACAAAAATGAAGAGCTATTTTTAAAATCAGACCTCATTATGTAGAAAATAAAAAAGGGGGAAAACCAGCAGCAAAAATCATATCCATTGAATAGTCAGAAGCCGGACACAGTTCTGCCGAGTGGCTCTGAATTAATGCCCAAGATTGAAGTTCTGACACCTTAAACAATTCCTTTAAAGATGTCCATGATGAAAGCAGGACACTTCTAGCCTTAAAATCTTACTATAAAAGTGGAGATGTGGCTTTCTTGAGAGATTTGTGTAAATTCCTGCTGTAGTGAGGCTAGATACCAGGGAAACAGCTTTTTTGGGGTGGGGGGTGTTGGCTCTGTTTTTTGTCTGGCAATAATTCTGAGAATTAAAGTAAAGGTAGAAGGAAGTATTGATTTTTATTTTTTTTTAAAGCTGAAAAATTGTGTTTAACATTAATTCTGAGAATTAAAGGAAGAAGGAAGTATAGATTTTTTTTTTTTTTTTTTAAGCTGAAAAATTGTGTTTAACATGGGATGAGCATTGATGGTTGGACTTGATGATCTTAGAGGTCTTTTCAAACCTTAAAGATTCTATGATTTGTACTTTAGCAGTCTTTTTAACTGAAGCTGGATGGCTTCTTCCTGATTATGAAGGTTCCCAGGGTACCTTGTTCAGTTTACTGAATGTTTTGAGAGACAGAAAAAGTGAGAGAATTTATGTATATGCACATGTATATATAAAGTATATGCATGTAGATTGTGTATGTATTTCAGTTTATTGTATGCACAGAATATCTTGCTCATAGGATCGTTGTGAAAGTCATCTTGACTGATGCATCTCAGATCATGTGTAGAAACAGATGTGTGTCCCTGTGGCTACTGGTCTGCTGCATCAGCAGGTCCAGGTGGGATCTGGCCTATGCCGTTTTTCCTACGCAGTGCAGGTGAGATGTCGCAGAGGGACCACACCAGCTTCCTGAGGCATGCGGTCAGGCTGAGGAGCGCAGCGTGGTCTGCAGCCCAGGGCTCCGGCTGGCCTTGACGCTTGGCTGATTTTGTGCAGCGCCGTTGCCTGACCTTGGTTCATGGTCGCTGAGAAGGCTGTCGCTGAGCTGTGAGAGTATGTGAACTGAAACCGTGCAAGATAAGAAAGGTAAAACCAGGCAGAACTGAAAGTGCTGAGCTGGCAAGAGTGTCTCAGGGGCTGGGAACAAAATACTGACCTGGAATCTATAAAACCTGAGGGAGAAAGCAGAGGCTTAGAAGATGGCATCTCTGCGTCTGTGAGGACATGTACAGATTTACTGGCGTATTGTAACATGACTGAGATACTTTTCTTATGAAATACAAAGTCTGCAACACTAATAAAAAGCAACAGAAACCACCTCATATGCTTTTCTCTTCTTTTCCCCTCTTCCTTTTCCACATTTTTTTCTGCACTGTTCCTCATTTCCTCTTGTGTGCTCCCTTCTGACCTGTTTGAGCAATGCTTCTCCAATCAGCCTCTGGTCAAAAGTACCTCTTCATCCACCTTTACCACTTTGCTCTCATTTCACTCAGTGAAATCTCTTGAATCGTATAACCCCCAAGGCACACTTGGCATGTGGTACTGTGCTCTCACTGCTTTTGACCCCACTTTCCACGCTGGCATGGTGTGGTGGCCCTGGAGTGCTGCAGTGACCAGCTACCCTGCTGGCCACCCATGCAGGTGTCCAGCTTTGTATCAGGGCTGGAGGAGCAACAACAGCATTCCCAGCCCTGATGTGGACATCCTGGGTCAGGGTAGGGACTAAGAGCAATAAAGACTCTACACTATTACTTACGCAAGAGCCTAAATGAAAATAACCTAATTTTCTGATCACAGGGGTCACTTGGCTGCTGGACCCTTGCATAGGTCCCCCCTTGCTGCCACAGCCAAAGCCAGCAGCTGTCCCCAGAAGCACATCATGTTTCCTACATGGCAGAAGTAGACTCTCAGCTGTCTTTGGATCCCTCTGATTAAAGAAATCGTCTCATTTTGGGAGTGTATATAGCCTTCATAGGCTTAATGTTTGGATGTACTATACATAGAAATAGATGGCATTCAGATGCAGCAAAGCCTTATTGAACTTGTGTTGGTTGTCACTTGGTTTGAACATGGAAGAAATGTGTTGTGCTGTCTGGCACATGGTCTGCAGCTCCTCAAACCAAACTGAAGATGCTGTGTCTCCTTCTCTCTGCATGTCTTTTGTAACAGGCTCGTTCCTGCCAGCACCTTATTATTTCTTGTCAATCTCTTCATCACACTTCCCAATCCAAGCAAGCAAAAGGGCATTGGACTAAAAGGGACTACCTGGATAATTTGAGCTGGACTGCAAATATACATTGGTTCCATCCATTTTAATTTTTTTTTGTTTTTTGTTTGTTGTCTTGCTTGTTTGTGTTTTTTTTTAAATGAAGATACAAACACAAAATGGTTGGCAATGTAACTGCCCCTGAAATGTCAGTCCTGAAGACCAGGTTTGAAATGGGATTTATCTCTGATTTTTCTTAGAGTATCCATTTTGGCATATAGTGGAAGTTACATTTGATTCACTAGTTTCAATCAGACCAATCGATACATTTTTATCATAGTATTTAATGATATTTTGTGGATTTTAGCTACGACTTCAAATGCATGAATGATGCTTGCTACTTGCCAACTGATATTTAAAGAAAAATTTTAAATGTTGGAAAATAGAAACATTCAGGGAAATTAGAGGTATGAATTGGTACTTGAAGTGGTTGAGAAATTCCTTCAGCGTGTTCTTAACTAAAGAGAGGAATAAACAAGTGATGGAAAACCAACTAAGAAGCAGGGGCCAAAGATAGGGAAAGTGTTTGTAGTGTTAGGAAGAAAGGTCGTAACTCATTAATGTAGAGGAATTGTTAATGTTTTGGTGTACAAGGGGAGTGCAATAGCTTTTTAGAGTATTTGGCAAAATTTCAGATCAGAGTACAATGTCTGTGATGCAGAGAAATGGAGTAAGTGGAAAGTTGGCTCATTAGGTTGATAATTGGGCAAAAAGCAGGAAACAAAAGTTAGCTGTAAAAAGGAGCTTTTTTTTTATCTGGGAAGAAATCAGGCAGCCGTGTTGGAAGGCTGTTTATTACAGAGAAAGATGTGACCTCAATTTGGCCTATAAACTTTGATCTTGGATGGTTTTCCCTCTGCAGCCGTACAATGAAACCCCATGAATGTTAACTGCAAAGTGGCAGTGAGACATTATATTGGCAAGAGGTCTTCAGAGCTACAAGGTGTGAACTAGATTTAGGCAAAAGACAGGAAAATATATCCCATGAACTAACCTGCTGACTTGATTAAATCACTCAGAAACCTGAAGAAGTGGGACTTAAGAGATGAAGGTGCTTAGGAGGAAAGACTTCCTAGTTGTCCTGTCAGCTCCTGCTCTGTAGCAGCTGCTGCTGCCCAAGCTCCTCTAAGCAAATCAGTCTGCGTTTGGTGCACGCTGAAGCTGGAAAGGTTGTTGCTCAGTGCACAATAGCGTTTACTTTGAGGCATTTGCTAAACAGGCAAAAGGCACATTTTGGAGAGAGACTCACAGCAATCTAGCGAATGGAAAATAAATAATCCTCTTCTGCAGGCAACTCCATTTCACCCCACTGTCCTTAGCTGCCTCCTCTGAACTTGGATTCACTGAATTTCCAGCCGCATCTGGGCTTGGAAAAACATTTTATGTAGCCCAAGGGAGAGCAGGTGGTCCTGCGCAGCCCTGTTTGCCTTCAGCCTAGTCGAAGAGATTGGCTTTTGGAGGAGGGGCAGAGATCTGGGGGCATATATGCCATTCATCATCAGTATTTTCAACTGGCTGTGAGAAACTGCTATGCCTGCTGCTCTGCTTCAGGTGGGCTTTGAAATGTAGACAGGCCGAAGGACGTATGAGTTTTGCTTTCATGAGAAGAGAAAATAAGCACTTTGCTCTGGTATCTGTAAAGTTAAGGCAGTTTCCTACAAGCAGTGATAATTCAAGAGCAGTTTCTGCCTTGTGATTGATACATAAATGAGAAGAGTATTTTCTGAAATGCTGGTTGTTTTTATTATTAAAGAAAAAAAGAAAATCACTGCTAATTTTCAGTGTACTGAGCCTTTTAATGCATAATTTCCAACAGAAACCCTTAGAGTTGTCAGACAGAAGGAAAATAACTCATTGCTGTGAGTCAAAATCAGAAGTCACTACTATGAAGTAACTACCAGAAATCTGCATCTTGCTCTTGGAAGGAGTCCTGGGTGCCTTTATGCCCCAGGAAGTCCAAACAGTGTTCAGCTGGGAACCGGGACCCAGAATAATGACGTGAAGCAAATGCCCATTGCTTTATACAGCCTGTGCACGGGGAACAACAGTGTGTTAGAGGGCTGGGAAGATGCCTCAACCCAAACTGCTGGTACGGGTGCCCTGATGGGAGGAAGACCCAAGGAACAGTAGCTTGGAGGCAGTGTTGGAAGGTGCAGCTGTGAATGCACTTTCTGTGTTTGCTAGGCACTTTTAGAGAAAACTGGGAAGATTCACTCCTGATTCATCAAGGCTTTCACAAACGTGCAGGTGCCAAGCCAAGGTTTAGGAGAGGCCACGTGCTGCCCATAGAGACTGTTGCAGCAGCAGAACTCATGCAGTTTCCCCAGAGCATTGCCGATGCGGGAATTGGGGAACTGCGCTGCCCTGCCATGGGGAGCAGGTGGGTATCACGCCCGGGGCGGGTGCAGGGCTGGGTCCTGCTTCCCAGCACTGCCAGTACCGGCTGCCCCATCCCCTCCCGGCCCCCTTCCCCCTCTCCCCTTGCTGCTGTACAACAGCTGCCTGGCACCACTTTCCCTCCCCACAGCGAGTGATTTTACCTGCGCTACTGAGAGCCTTTCGGCTAATTTGGGTATAACAGATATCTTCACAGTTAATAGAGATGATCATATTTTATTCTGGAATAAATATTTGGAGTACAGATTCCAAATGGCATTTAAAAATGGATCACAATAATTAGCTGAACTTCCCTTGTAATTAATAAAAATGAGAAGTTATCCATTGGATATAAAATCTGTAGCTTCGTTGAAGCTCATTTATTTAAGCAGGCTATGAATTATTCTTTTCTTGTCCATCATCTGACCAGCTGGGTGACTCTGTGTAACATCAGCATCTACATCTGTATAATAGGAGAGGCACTCTAGATGGTGACAGGGAGTAACAGTACTATGCATCTTTGAAGAAGACCCTGGAATTTCAGAATAAAGGGGTTATTTAAGTGCTGGATTTTATTTTATGATAGCTCTGCAACCTGATTCCTTTCAAGTGAATCTCAAAACTACCATGGAGTTCAGTGGCAGCAGGATTGGATTATTGCAAAATGTATACTGGAAGTTAATTATATATTTATTAACTTTAAAATAATTATCCATGACATTCCCTTTTAACCCTTTCATTGTTGTTTTACACAGGCTAAAAGCCAGCTACCCCAACCAATGACTCCATATCAATTTGAACATGAACAGAACATCATTCTTTCCAAAGCAATTAAAATTCTCATTCACTCTTTCCATCTCCCTCGTGCTTGCTGTGTGTAATGAAGCTGAAAGACAACAAGGGACGTGGTCACTGGAGATACTTGTCAAGTCTGTGACTGAAGCTACTGAAGTTCCCTATTAATATGACATGTGAAAAGTTGGGTAAAGAAATGCTACAGTTCCAAGGTCAAAAATTCAGCTGCTAGGAAATAACCAAGTCATAACTCCCCAGGCAGCCTTAGCTCAGTTTCCACATATATAACGTTTATAATGTAGTATTTAATTACATCGTCACAGATCATTTCCTCCTCATACCTACTCTGAGCATACATGTATTTATGTAGTGCTATAAGCTGGGTCTTTGTGTCTCACAGAGAGTATTATGTTAGAAAGCAGCAGAGAAAGAGTTGATCTAAACTCTTGATTCCTAAAGTTTCAAAGGCAAAGTCAACCTGGGATGACAGCCCTGGGTAAGGATAGCCGTGGGGGGCCCACAGAGGACAGAGTGGAGCCATGTGTCTGTTTGTCACTTAAATTCTGCTGGAAATACAGTGACCAAAGTGACGGCCCAGTGCATCCCCAGCAATACTGCCCCATTGCTTGCTGATTGACCAGAAAGCCCCAAGCCAGGTCAGAAGAGCTCATCCTTGCTGCTTGAGGGTTGAGGATTTCATTTTGTTCCAGACACAGGAAAAATGCAGTGTGGTTTTAAATCCTGTCACAGAGGAAGGGTATGGAGCAGGTGGCCAAACATGCTAAGGAGGGTTCTGGACTTGGGCAGTGGCTGGTCTGAGACCGGGGGGGTATAAGGAAACACCTTGCAAATCGCTGGGAACGAGAGCAGCCACACAGCTCTGCAAGTCTCACTCTTCCTTTTGGCGGTAGCTAATTAGTCTCTGCGTAGGGAATAGGTTCATGGCAAAAATCAAAACCCTGCACTGTCTGTTACCAAGCAGTTACTCATGTCTGCCTCTGGGACAGCACCTACTTTCTTATTTGAGAAACGCAGGAGATGACTTTCCATTAAGCTGTCGGTCTTGTTTACAGGAAAATCCACAAATAAATAATAGAAATAATCTACGGAGGTAAAATTGTAGCTTTTTGACTTGTAAGTGAAAAACCTGAGGGAATACATGGATGTGGAAAACACTGAAGATTTTTGGGTCTACCTAGGGAAAAAGAAAACCCCTAACAGTTTAAAGCCTTTTCTGTAAAAGACTTATGTTTTCAAAAGTAATGATAATCTCTCCAAACAGGTAGAAGAATGTCACTACTCACAAGTTTGTGGGGGAACAAAGAGTTTGCATATCTTTCCTTTCAAACATTTAACTACTTTCAAGTGTTCCAGGTCCCAATTATTTCAAAGGGAAGGTTTGAAAGGATGAATGTGTCTGTCTGATGTCCAGGTGACACGCAGGGTGGTCCTGGCTGCGTGCGCTGGATCAGGATTGCTGAAGACCTATATTTGAAGCCATGTCAATAGCAGCAAGGTTGCACATTCAGCATCACACAGAGCCATCTGCAGTTTAACTGATATTTCTTTATCTGGATATAAGCACCATATGTGCCTAGGTCTCCGTTATGCTCAATTTTGGGGGTTCTTGCAGGACAGTGATTTACAAAAAGCTGGTTAGAAATAATGAACAGGATCAAATGGAAATGAACAGTACGGCGGTGAGAGGATCTATCCTTTTAACAAGCTGTGGCAGTAACAGATGAAGCAAACTGGCCTTCCCTGGCTCCGCAGCTCAGTTGGGAAATTGCTCTCACGAGGGGGCCGAGCCCACAATAGCGTGGCAGCATAATTGCTCGAAAAAATAAAAATGGAGGGCTTGCATGGCATGTCATGGTCTAGAGCTGGGGAAATAACATGCATGTTGCTCTTTCAGCCTTACAACGGTATCAGCAGGGTTTTTCATGAGTTTTGCTGACTGATCGTATCAGACTTTGGTAGCCTAAAGCAGGATCAAGGCCATGAAGATGCCGCGGCCGCCTGCATTCTGCTCAGGAGAGCAAAGACACTCTGGTGCTGACGCTGCCTGGGGTGGGAGAGCTCCCGCAGCACACCGGGCTTGGGGACGAGCAGCGAGGAGCCTGTCGTTGAGCGATCAGCTGTGCTCAGGGGCACACTCTTTTCATTCCCAGTTTTCCGGACAGAAAAGCATCCCCAGCAGCCATCTGCTAGTCCCCTGCCCCCGGCCCGGGCGGGTGTAATGGCTCCTGGGGGAAGCATCTGACTCATTTACCCTGGGCTAATAACATATTGCAGATATTTTGCAGACGCAGCTGAGCTTCTTGATGCCCCCTGATGCCTGAAGAGCATTTTGTTCCTTTTGCCTTCACTGTACACACCGGTTCCTCCATTGTGTTTTTGAGGGCAGAACCTGTCATCCCACAATGTATTGCTTGCTTTTGTACATCTGCCTCATCTGAGAGAACTGGGATGTTGGTCCTTCTGAAGACATCAGAAAATAGTCTTTTAAGGGGGTACTATTGGTTAAATAAGTTACTGGTCACCTAAGAGTGCATGACCTGCTATAGGTGTTTGTAAAACTTTGGATTAATGCCTTAAAATCAGTGAACATGTTTTTATTATGTGTTTTTTATTTTATTTATTTTATTTTATTTTATTTTATTTTATTTTATTTTATTCTTCAGCTTGCACTTTTTGCTCCAACATAGCTCATATAGACATATGTCACCATTAGTATATCAGGA
>Ga0065711_1008477_pt1 | contig 18283 bp, 24 predicted proteins | sample Hoacrofraction12_FD_59098 | JGI IMG/M metagenome (GOLD analysis project Ga0065711, IMG submission 59098) | Hoatzin crop microbial communities from Cojedes, Venezuela - Epithelial fraction 12 v2 (version 2) | ecosystem: Host-associated > Birds > Digestive system > Esophagus > Crop | place... | reverse complement strand
GTGCTGCCTCCCTCTACTTCCCTCTCCCCCTTCCAGAAGGACTTACTCGCCGTTGGCCTCCAGCTCACAGATCTCAAAGAAGACCATCAGGTCATACTTGCACTGGCATGGCCCGGCGCTGGGTCGAGTCATGGTGCTCAGCTTCGTCGCAGGCACTGTGGTGGGTCAGAAAGACAGCTTAAAGGGTGAGCTTGCTGCTGGCGTTTGGAGTGAGGCGCGTGGCGGCAGGCAGGGCAAGGGCAGAGCAGGCGGGGACCGCAGGGTGACACAGCGAGGCGGCAGCCAGGCAGGAGAGAGCACATAGAGGGGGACAGAAGGCACCACCAGCGTGCCTTCTCCCACGCCCAACACAGAGCAGCGAGGGTCTCCAGATGTGGCCGGCCTCACCTGTCCCTGAGATGCACACCCTGAGCCTGCAGCCCCAGGCACGGACACATCCCAAACCACACAGCACCACTCCAGCGACCACTCGGGGCAGCTGCTTGGGGACAGCTTGGTGAAGGGGACCCTGCACCCAGCACGGGGACCACGGGAGGGCAGAGGAGCAGGAGGCCACATGCCCTACCTGGTTTGGAGAGCGGCATCACACGGGGAAAGTGGCGCCGGGATGGCCTCAGAGGGCTGCAGAGAGAACCAGCTCGGGTAAAGCATCCACAGTGACCCCCGAACCCGGCCAACCCCACCTACACCCCTCCTGCCACCTGCCCCCCCACTTTTCTCTGTGTCCCCAACAAGTCAGCTGCACTGGGTGCCCCTGTGGCACCCAGGGGCCGGGGGTGGCCCAGGGTGTGCCCACCTCAGGACATCCTTGCAGAGGGGTGGGAAAGGGTGCTGCTGGTAGTGCCCAAAGACTTCAAATACAATCGGCTGGCTCTTGATATATTCAATGAAGGACTTGGTCACCTCCACCGCAATCTGGGAAAGAGACGTCAATGGCGCAGTTTAGCTGGGAAAGGGATACAGCCAGCAACAGCACCCAGGAGGTGGGAGGGTGCAAGCCTGTTTGATCCCCTGCATCCCTCACCCATTCCCTTCCCCGTGGTCTGGAGATGCTCTCACTACAAAGACCACTGCTATGAAATCCCAGCCATTTTGGGTGGAGGGCAGTGGCTTTTGGCCTTTCCCTCACACATCCACCTTGTTTAAGGTTGGCTTAGCTGGGAGCTGTGACAGGCTGAGGAAGCCAGGAGGAAGATGCTCCCCTGGGAAGTACCAGCCAATGGCCCCGGGGAGACCACGGCAGCCATGGGCGTAAGGGGCTGTGGGCAGGAAAGGGGTACGCACATTTTGGACGTGATAGAAGCCCAGTGGTGGACCCCGTCCCGTGTTCTTCAAGGGCTCTGTCGAAAAGGCCTCATCGTGGCGATGGATGAAGCTGCAGAGGGAAGGAAGGTGGCTCGGAGGCTATGGGACAGGGACATGCCGGAGAAGGGAGGGGAGAGAGGGCAGGGACCAAGAGAAGAGCCCGCTTCCCCCAGGGCTGATGCCCACCCCCTGGGCGCCAGGTGTCAGGACACCCCTGACACTGATGGGAGCCTCTCCCTGCCTTTCGCCAGTGACCAAACAAGGTACCAGACAAGGACATGGGCTCATCCCGCAGCCCTTGGTTTTGCCTCCCCATCCATGAAGGGCTCAGAGTTCGGGAGGCTGGGTCTCCCCGATGTTCACCACCAGCCCTGAGGCAATGGCCGGAGCACAGTGGGAGCTGCGGAGCCAAGGGGCACCGGGGGCTTACTTGAACTGGCAGAAGATGTCTGCATATTCTGCAGAGATGCTGGAGGCTTGCAGAACCGTTACGCGGAACGTGAAGATACTGCCCAGCTTCAGGTGGTCCAGAGCCGTCTCCAGTGGCCCATCTGGTGCAGGCTTCTCCGGGCTGTCCAGGAGAAGGTCCTCTGGGGTCACTGCAGGGAGGGGAGAGTCCTCAGCAAGGCAGGGGGGTGTGGGGGGTCACCCCCCTCCATGTCCGCCAGCAGTCCTGCAGCAGGGCAGCGGGCTTTCGATGCTTGGGCGGGCGCAGGAGGTTGGGTGTCAGGACAAGGGGGCTGCTCCCCAGCCACTTGTCAGCACCCCCTCACCTGCACAGGTGTTGTTGTTGACTTCGTCAGCGGAGGGACCCACATCGCTGACCTGCCCCTGGCCTTCAACGATGCGCAGCTCCTCCTGGGAGGTCCCAGAGCGAGACATCCCCACAGCTGGGCACGATTCTGACTGGAACTGTGACAGGAGTGGGGCTCAGGGATGCTGGTGGGTCCCCAAGGTGGTCCTGCTTTCACTGCCACCACCACCCGAGCACCTGGACACATCCAGCTCTCCCCTCCCACCCCACAGCAGCCCCCTGCCAGGACACGGTTAAGAGCAGGGTGCACCAGTGGGTAATGGAGGGCTGGGGGCTGCTGGGTGGACTGGGAGCACAGTCCCTTCAGCTTGATGCCTGCACCTCTGGGAGCCCGGTGGTGCCCGTGGGGGAGCATTGCCATGGCAGGCAGGGGTCTGCGGTCCCCAGGCACCCACCAAGAGCTTGCCACTGCCGTACCTTCTCAAAGTGCTGGTCATCGAAGGATATCTTGGCCATCCCCGACTGCCGCACGCCGGAGCCATAGTCGGGGGCTTCCTCATCCGCTAGAGGAGAGATGGGGGTGAGCCGGAGCGGCAGGCGCAGGGCACGCAAAGGGCACATTTGGGAAGGGGGTCCCTCTCCTACCTGAGATGGCCTGGACAGCCACGCGCAGGAAGCCCTTCACCTCGCCCTTCTCGCTGACGATGGCCACGCGGTGGACCAGAGGCACGGGGTAGAGGAGGTTGCTCAGGTAGACGAAGGCCCTGCCGGAGAGGGGGGGGACACACACACAACACGGAGGGGAACGGTCACTGCTCCCACCCGCGGGTCCTCAGGCGCGGGTGGCGCGGCCGGCAGCGGCCAGGATCCCAGGTCACCGCTCACGGCACGACCGCAGCGCTGCAAAGCAAAACTAAAGAGAAGGCAGCCAGGGCCAGCCGAGAGGGGTGGGGAGCGGGCAGCGGGTGGGCAGCGCACCGCGGGCAGCACCACGAAGCAGATGGGGCTCGCGTACCTCTCCGGCTGTCACCTCTGTGGCGGGTGGGGAGGGGGGCTGCGCTGGTGCCACCGTGAAGCTGGGAGGGAAGAGGACCTTCTCTGCGGTGGAGAGACGGAGGACTAGGGCAGGAGGTGCTGCGACACAACTCGGGGGTGGCTGTGGAGCCACGGTGGGGGGGACGGGGACAAGGCAGGGGGGGATGGGAGAGTGATGAGGGAGGTAGAGACCGGTGGGAGCGAAGGAGGGAGAGGAGGAGGTTCTGGCCAGAGGGCAGAAGCCTCCAGAGATGAACCTGCCAGGGTTCCTGGCCCCAGCTCTGCCTGCAGTGTCACAGGACTGCTGGAGGCTGCAGGTGGCCTCCGCTCAGCTGGGAGGGAGGCTGCACAGCGTGGCTGGTGGCATCGGAGACGTGTCCCTGTCCCATCCCTTCGCTCGTGTGGCTTCGAGGTCCTGGGGCGCCCGCCAGCACATCACAGGGGTGGCAGAGCTGGCTTCTCCCTGTGGGTGAGGAAGGAGCTGCCCGTGCGGCAGGTCTGAGCCTCCCTGCCATCTTCCACGGCATTCAGGTTGCCGATGCTACCACAGCACGGTGCCACTCTGGGCTTCAATGTGATGGCCGCACCACGTCTCTGCCAGCACCTCCCACCAGCCTGCAACTCTCTCTTTCTCAAGCAGTTTGCCTCCTTTTTCTGCCTTCCTCAACCGTGCCGCCGGCCGGCTCGCCATTCAGTGGTCTTCCTGGCACTCTGGCGATGGCGTCGCGCTGTGCCCTCGGCAGTGACAAGCCATCTCTGCAGCCTCTCGCGCCGAGCTCCCTCCCAAGTGGTGCGAACCGCCGTGGCCTGCATGGTGGCACCATTCCCAGCAACAGCAGGTGCAGAGGGCCTGGCCCCCCTCCCAGGGGTGCCCACCGGCATCTTGACACGCAGCATCTTCGGGTGTCGTGGGGCAGGAGGGTGCTGGGGCCAGCCAGGACAATTCTGCTTCGGGAGGCTGCCATGAGGGTTGCACCCCCAAGCAGCTGGCAGTGCTGCTTGCGGCGTCCCAACCTCGCAGGCATCTTTGCAGACATCCAACAGCACCCAAAAGCGCCCAAGGGGCTCTTGCAGGACACCCCAGCCCCGCACTTGCAGCCCGATCCCCAAAGTCCAGAGGTTCCCCCTGCTCTGGTGATTCCCATTGACCTGCAACTGCTGCTTGAGGCTTTTTCCACCCAAAGCATGTCCAAGGACTCAAGTTGTGGAAGCAAAGGTGATGCCCCATCCCCATCTCCTGCCGGGCCCATCTCACCCCATCTCTTCTCAGAGGCCACCACAGACAGGGGCTGGACTGTGCCAGGGCTTCCAGGTGTGACTGCGTGCCCGGGGCAGAGCCCTGTGACCACGGGGAGGGCTCACAAGTGCGGAGAGCTGGGTGCGCCCACCTGCCCGAAATCGCAGGGCAGCTGGTGATGAAGCCAAGGGGGTGGAGAGGGGAGGAAAGAGGGGGAGGAAGGAGGGGGTGGGCAGGGAGGAGGGGGACAAGTGTGTCACTAGAGGAAGGAGGGCAGGGACACTAACCACAAGATTGGTGAGGTGCAAAGATGGCATGCTCAGACCAAAGAAAAGCCTTTCCAAAGGAAGACGAAAGTGAAATAACCCCAATTTTTGCTAAAGCTTTGGAGAGATAGAGCCAGCAGCTAAAAAAAACACCCCAAAAAACTAAAAAAAAGAAAAACCAAAAAAAAAACACCTAAAAGAAAAAAAAAGAAAGAAAGGAAAAAAAATCAAAGACAAGGATCCAATCATAAACCAATCCAAGCACACTTCACAAGAAATGTGGCTGGCAGAGCTGCTGCGCGGGGAGCCAAACCCAGGCAGACTCAAAAGAAGTTGAAAGGTGCCGAGCTCCGGGGAACGTGCCCCCGGCATGGAGTGGGGCCGCTGCCGCAGGGCCTTGTTTGTTTTTTTGAGGTGCCCCCAAGAATTTTGGGGTTTTTTTGATGTTTGAGTTTTCTTATTGTTTTTTTTTTTAAATAAAGAAAAAAGGAAAAAAAAGGGGGAAGAACCCAGCTCTTTCGGTCTGAGGCTGCAGGACTCTCACCCCACCTCCGCCCTCTCTGCCTGCGCTGGTCCCCCTCCTCCCCACCTCACTGCCTGCACCCTGCCTGGCAGGGACAAGCCTGGCTTTAGCACACCGAGGTAGAGGAGCTGCAGCTCCACCCCGGTCAGGGCAGCCACAGCGAGGAGAGGTTCACCATCATGAGCCCCTCTGCCTCTTGCCTGGGCCAGAGGCTCTGGGACCAGTGCTGGGTGCGCATTCCCTTGGGAAAACCCTGAAGCAGAGCTGGCAGCACCGTATCCCATTTCAGGGATGGGCAGATTGTGACCAGGTTTGGCAGCACAGCCAGCTTTGCGGCTTGTGGGCTTCTCCAGGTCAACTCTGATGGAGCCCAGGGGGGTCTTCTGGCCAACAGGTATGCAAAATCAAAGCTCTTGTCCTTGGCCGGAGCCAAGGAAGAGTTGGAGCCTGCACCCAGTTCCCCACTACCTCCCTCAACATCTCCTGTGGCAAGCCAGCACGGATGGCCCCAAGCCAAGCACTGGGTACAGGCGGCAGAGAAAACGCCGCTTTTTGCAGAGCCCTCCTCTCCCTCCTGTGCCCGTCTCTCCCCTCGCTCCCCTCGGCCGCCTGGGGACATCCAAGCCTCTGTGTCCAGGGAGGCTCATGTTGACCGACACAGCCGGGACTGCCAAGCTGATGCCAGAGGCACGCACAGCTTCGAAGTGCCTGCGTGTCCCCAGCCAGCGGCACCAATGGTCACCCCGAGCTGGGTGGGAGGTGACTCTCCCTGGGACAGAAATACCCAGGGCTGACACTCCCACGTGGCTCCCCCGGCTCTTTCAGTGCTGGAGACGTGGCAGAGCTCCCCTCCTTGAGGGCTGCCCCAAAGGACCTGCTTAAAGGGTGTCCAGCGGAGCTGGCACCATCTGCCTTCGTCTGCTACCCTCTGCCACCACTGCGCTTGTCACAGCCCTACCTCGGTGGGCACCTCGGAGGCAATCCCAGCTGGCCGGCCACCCCCTGCGCCTCCGGGACACCCCAGAGGTGGGAGTCGTGTCCGAAAGCAGTTCCCTCATGCGAAAGAGCTAGTTCCTTCCCGGCATGCTCTCCTAAAACCTCACCAACCTTCCTACTAAACTGAACAGGGGGGAGCGGTCGTAAAACGGATCCCGGCCATCACACAGCGGGCACTCCGGAAAGATGTCTTCCTCCAGGTCCTCCGCCTCCTCCTCCTCCTCCTCCTCCTCCTCATCCTCCTCCTCCTCATCCTCCTCCTCCTCCTCCTCCTGCCCCTGGTGCTGCTCCTCAGCAGGCTCGGTGATGTCGGAGTCGGGGTTCGAGAAGGTAGGGGAGGGGGTGAGATCAGCCATGCGCTCGCTCATGCATGTGTTGAAAAGAGGAGAGCTGTTGCAGCCAGAGATATCTGAACTAAGGTTAGTACAACAAGATAGAAGACAGGTTAACACCAGCTGTTCCAAACAGAGAGAGCAAGAATAGGAATTTTGCTTTTATGGGTTTTTTTTTTTCTCAGTTGGGTTTTGGGGTGGGGGTTTTTTTCTGCTTAAACCAAGGGACGCTGGGGAATAAAGACCTGCCCGTCCAGTGTGTCTCTAAAGGAAGCCACCAGTGGCCATCAGCTATAAAGGGCAGAGAAAAGAGTCACCCAAGGCACCGGTGCAAATAGTGGGGATTCCCCTCGCTGGCTTTGCAGGCAACGTGGTGACAGAGCAGGTGGCACAAGGCTTGCCACTGCGCCACCACCAAAGGAAATCACTCCATGTGCTGTGGCACGGGCAGGATGCCTCCGTAGCGGATGCGGTGGGTTGGGCCTTGTGGCTCAGCCCCCTGCTCCCCCTGCCCGCCGGGGCAGACCCCTTCTCCAGGGTGGCCCGTCCTCGTTGCTCACACCACACCCTTCCAACCAGCGTGCCGAAAGCGCACGGAGACGCGCGGCACATACCACACAGGCGGATGCTCGGACACCAACGCGTGCACATGGACGCATGCCCGCCGGGGTGGAGGTCGCGACGGCGTGGGCTCTCGGCCTGACGGACAGCCGCAGCCCCCCGCCTCTCACCAGCAGCAAGCCAGGAGCCTGTGCCTCGCAGCGCTGTGTTACGGCAGACAGCAGGAGCATCGCCAGCGGCTTGCGGGTCCCTCGGGGTCCCGGCAGCCAATGTGGAGGCCAGACCCACCCTGTCCGGCACCAGGGGGGCAACGCGTGGTCCCACGGCATGGCCCCAGGGAGATGAACGCCCCGTGCACGGCAGAGCCGGCGGCGCTTCCTCCTGCAGGGCTGCCTGCAGATACCAGCTGCGCTTCAAAGGAGCCAAAGCACTCACCTGCCGACGAGCCTGAACCAGGGGAAGCGGTCATAGAAAGGATCTCCACCGGTCACCACGTTGTCACAGTCCTCAATGACGCTAGAAGGCACTTCTGCTGCACGGTCATACATCTCACGCATCAGGTCCAGGCGTTGCCTGCAGGCAGAGCGGGACACAGCGGGCAGCAGTGAGAAACAGGGCTGAGGCTGGCCAAGCCCTCCCTGGTGCTGGCAACATTCACCCACCTCAGCTTCTCCAGGGTCCAGTAATGCGTCGCCCCGTTCTTCTGGTCCTGCACCTCTACAGCCACAATAGTGCGGGGGAATGGCCGCTTCTCCCGGTCCTTGGCAGCATCAGGAGGCAGCAGGTCAGGAGGGAGAGGCGAGTAAAGCGTGTCCGTAAGGAGCACGAACTGGAACTGGACCTGGAGAGGGGCAGAGGGAGATGATGAGCCACCCAGGAAGGCAGCAGGCTCCATGCAGTGCCTTCAGTGATCCCCTCCTCGGCACTTTCCTGGCTGCCCACACTTGTGGCTTCTGCTGTGGGTGCCATGGCAAGCCAGAGCGAAGCCCTGAGCACCCACCTTCTTCTTCAGCTCCACACTAATGGCGTTGGCTTCCTTGAGGAAGATGGCGTTGCCCCAGAGCAGGTCACGGAGGGAGGTGAACTGGTACCATTTCCACTTCCTAAAGGCCCAGAGGGCCAGCTCGAACTCCCGCTCCGTCCACTGCACTGTGGGGACACAGAGGGACTGTCACCCTGCTGCCAGGTGGGAGGACATCAGCGCAGAGGTGCCCAGTGGACCTGTGGTCCACTCTTCTTGCTCCCACAGAGAGCATCAAAACTCTGCAGTGGCATCCAGACCTCACCTTCATCCTCGGGTTCTTCCTCTTCCTCATTTGCCTCAGGGTAATATCTAGAGTCCATCTGCTTCTGCAAAGCCTCCAGTTTGCTCTCATAGTCCTGGGGGAAGCAGGGAGAGGGATGATGCAACCTACAAGGTGTGACCTTCCTCCATGGTGCCACACAGTGCTTCTCCCCCCCTGTAAAGGAACCCAACCTCCTCCCTCCTCTGGAGCTGTGTTTATGGGGACAACCCCAGGAACAACAAGTTTGCCGTTGTTTTTAGGACACACAGAGCCACCCCATGCAAACACCTGCCAGGACTCAGTCATCCCTGAGCAGCCTGAGAAAGAGCCAGGTCCTGGCTACCTACCAGCCTCTGCTGCTCGAGAAGGTAATTGGCCTCCTCCCGCTCCCTCCGGTACTGGTCCTCCAGCTCCTGGAGCCTGGGTGGAACGAGGAAGGAGAGGATGACCAACTGGGAGGTAGGCACCCAACTCCCTATCACCCCAGCCCCTGTGTCCTCACCGCTGCTCCATCTCCTGCTTCATGTCAATGCCCTGCTTCTCCAACAGCTCTCTTTGGGCAAAAGCCCAGTCCACGGGCTCGGCAGGGGTCTCAGCGCACGGGGTCCGCTCCCGCTCCTGCCGAGCCTGCTCAGGGTGGTTGAAACGGAAGACGTGGCTCTTCCCCATGATGATGCGGTTTCCTACAGGGATGCATGCAGGGTGGGGACAAAGGGCGTAGGTTTAATGTAGGACAACCTGCAGGGCCTCCATGGGATGGAGGGAGGTGGGTTAGAGAAGCGCTGGCGTGCCAGCTCTGGGGACCCACCTGAGCGCAGGATGCTGGGCTCCGTCACCTTTTTGCCGTTCACATAGGTGTCGGCGCCTTCACAGGGCTCCAGGGTCACTATTACTGCAGAGATGGCAGGAGGGGGAGAGAGGGAGCGAAGGTAAGGTGGAAGCAGAGGGATAAATCCTGATCTCCCGCTCTGCTGCCCCTGCAGCCTCGGAAAGGGAGAGCGTCCCCAGCCAGCACCCCAGGTGCAGAGTGGGGGTCACTAGGGTACCCACCGGCAGCACTCACACTCTGGGCAACCAAAGGGGCTGGGCCAGCCTCATGTTAACCAGAGCAGTCCCAAGGACTAAAAGCAGCTGGAGACTGGACGTGAGAGATCAGAGCCTCACCTCCAGCCTCCCCAGGCTCGTCTCCCAAAACCCATTCACCCCCAGGGTCCTGCTGGTTTGCAGGGAGGGCTCTGCTCCATGTCTTGGGCAGGAGAATCATCTACAGTCTGCTCTTCCCCCCCCACCCTGATGTCCCTGGCTTGCCTCACCATGGCAGCTTCCACGTACCTTGCACGAGCTTCCCTCCCAGCCAGGCGAGGGCTGTAGCTCGCTCTAGAAGCATGGAGAGGCCACAGCCATGTGGGAGAGCCCCACTAGCCTGAGGAGGGCAAGACTCCCGGCTGGGGGCAGGTGCTGGGGACACGCAGAGGGACTGGGGTCCCCAGAGATGTGGAGCCCCTCCAGACAAAAAATACCTTCACCGCCGGTTTTGGTGTCGCTGCGGAAAAGGCAGTGCTCTTCCTTAATGAAGTGCCCGCTGAGAACGATGTCCTGCCTCTTCTCTGCATCTTCCCGGCCAACCCTGCCACAGGGAAACCTGGCTCGATCCTTCCTCAAAGCGGCCCCTCCCTGGGCCTCCCCCAAAAACCATCCATGGGGTTGACAGGAGCAGCCCTTGGTGCACAGCAGGACCAACGTCACTAACAAGATCACCAGGCAAATACACTTTTCCAATGTGGCTATGGCACTTTGGAGATGCCCCCGGAACGGTGCCCAGCCCAGGGATGGCTGTCACTCTGCTGCCCACCCCGGGCAAGTCAGGCACTGAGATATGGGCTAGGCTCCCAGCGCTCCATGGGTCCTGGCGCTCACCTTGTTATCCCGTCCTTGATGTAGTAGAGAAGACACTCAGACATGAGTGGGTCCTCGTTCAGGTTGACCAAGTGGGGCGTCTGCGAGAGACGAACAAGGAGTCACCCCGGTGCACCCCATCTTCCCAGGCACTGAGGGATGCTCCTGTGGGAGGTGAAAACTCAACAGCACCTCAGACTGCCCTCTGCTCTCCTGCCCTCTGTAGCTCTGCGACAACAAGGCCAGGCAGGCACTTTTCCAGAGGACTGCAGAGAACCCAGCAGCCAGTATGATGCTGACCTGCCTCCACAAGCCTCCTTGCTTTCCTCCTCAGAGGGCTGAGCCCTGGGCACCCTTACCCTGGATGCCTTTGAAAATTCATGTTGCAAACAGGCCCAACACGGAGGCAAACACTTCCCACGGGGAGTCCCTGGTATGGCTTAGCGTCTCATAGGGTGGGACCCTGCTCACTTGCGCTGCATGGCCACGGGCCCTTGCCTCACCATAGGTCCCAGCTCCACTGCAGACAGTGTAGCTGAGGCAGAGACATGTCCCATGCAATGGCTGGTTTAGGATGAGAGGAATTAAATGTGCCCGTTTGCCTCCACTGACAGTACAAGGACAGATGAAGCACCCAAAAGAGCAGGTCCCAGACCACAGGTTCAACCAAAAGTAGTGGAGACTTGAAGCTGTATCTCTAGGCCAAATTTCATTCCCTGGTCTCCTTCCTAACAGTTCCCTCCCATCACTTTCTTCCCCTGGTTCACAAACTACTTTGCTGTTGATGAGAGGGAAGTTTCTTCCCTGGCCACCGACCTCTGGCTGCAGCTAGCTTATCTCACCCGACCACAAGTTGCTGTGATTGCACTGTCAGGCAACAGGGAAAAGTCCAGGGAGTATCAGTAGGTGAAGTTCTGAATTCCCCAGAAATAAAAATAGAAACCATAAGAAATGTCTTATCAGTCCATTGACACCTGGCATGCAAAGGTTTCCCCATCACGATAAGACTACAAGCCCTGGGTGATAGGAGAGACTCACTCCAAATAGTGCAGGAGAGCTGGAGGTCAAGGGAAACGCAGGTTCTTCTCCATGGTGGCTGGCGGGAATAAGTTGGCCATAACGTTTAACCTCAGGCCCCTCTAGGCAGACACGTAGCCCCAGTGTCTGAGACCCCTTCAGCTTGCAGTTTTTCTCCAGATTTGCAAGGCTGGCCAGTAGAAGGCAGATGCTCTACCTTCCGTGAGCTCCTTGGAGATGTAAACACCACAGCAATGGCATACAGCAGGACAATAAAGTCCTGAACGAAATGGGGTTTTGCACAGTATCAATGCTAACTTTCCTTGCCAGCCACTGGTGAAGTCAGAGGAGTTTCCACCTGCCAGAAAGCTGAAGAGTGAGGAGGCACCAAGACCACCACAGCAATGCCCCACCTCCAGGACCAACCTGCTTCGGGGAATAAACCCCCATGCTTTCTACACAAAGGTCCAGAGTCCTAACAGGCAGTGGCTGAGACAAGAATGAGAAACAAAGATGACGGTGTAGAAATTTGTCCTAAGAATTGGCCAAGACACGCAAGGGGAAGGTCCCGAAGCCTTCGTCACCGAGTGTCACCACCTCAGCTGAGGACACACACATCTACTAAGACATTTGGCCAGGCCAACCAGCATCAGCTGCTGGGGCAGCCTCAGAGCATTCCTTGGTGCAGCGGGAGAGCCCAGAGAGGGCACCCTAGTCCTACCAGCACGTGCCTGCACCTCAGCACCCCATGCTGCTCTGTGGGCTTCATGGGGTTGAGGCTGTGAACTGGACATCGCTACCGCTATGGTTATACAGACGAGCAAGCGGCAGCGATGTGCTGCAACTGGTGCTTGGCAGGGTTCGCTGGCACACAGACTCTTTGGGGCATGGTCAGTATTTGCTTAGAAAATACTTTCCAGGATACTACAAACAGTAAAGAGGGCAGCAATTTCAAATACCCCAAAGTATGGATTTTTATAGGCTGACACTGAAGTCCAACACTGAAGTCCAACACAGCGATCATCAGCAAAGCCCCAACTGAATGGGGAGAGCACGCAGGCAATTGGGGCTGGACGTTCAGCCCTGTGTTTCTACCGAAGTTTGTGCTCAGCAGGGTCAACACTGGGATTTCACCCATAGGTTTCAGAGCCAAGAAACAGCTAGTGAAATACCTGGGGCAGGCCAGTAGCGACAGGGCAGGTCAGAATGGAGCTGTGGGGGTACAAACCAGCCCTTGTTTGCCAGAAAGAAGAGAATAAGATGATCCTACCTTTTTAGGAGAGAAAACACCCAAGGTGCCTCCATCCTCCCTCATGGCCACCCCCATTTCAGCCAGCAATGCTTCCCTGAAGGAGCAAGGGAAAGAAGAGCCTGTCAAAGCCCCACAAGCCCCTGAAGCCAGCACTAGACAAGCCAGACAGGACTTCAGCCCATGGGTTTGCCACATGGATCACAGCTGTAGGGCTTGCTTCAGCTCTCTCTGTGCCTCAGGAGGGTTTCTCAGAGCAGATCACGTCCACACAGGCTAACGTGGTGGACACTGGNGTGCCCAGGGGGCAGCCAGGGTACAGCTAGACAAGCAGATTGCCCGGCTGCCCCCAGGAGTGCAGAGCACAGAGGAGGGGAGATGCCTGGGGAACCCTACTTCATCCCATCCCATCCCATCCCATCCCATCCCATCCCATCCCATCCCATCCCATCCCAACACCCACCTCTCCATCCGAATTGCTTCCGTCCTCCGCAGCTTCTCCTCCCACGTCTCATTCAGCTCTGCGATGATCTTCTCTGTTTCCTGGTGAGCGTGAGGTTAGCGGGGGGTTAGCACATCATACAAGCAGCAGACCTGCCCACCCTGCCAGGCTCTGCCCAGCATGCCACAGCGGGACACCAGTCCCAGTTTCAGGCTGGTTTAAATGAGCTGCAGCAGCATTTCACCCACGTCTTTCCATCGTCCCGGCCTTCAAAGAGCGAGGTATGAAGACCAGCCTCTCCACACCCTTGCTGCCAGCCCGCTCCTGCCCCATGCTGAGCCGCGAGCACTAATCCCAAGCCAGGAGCGCCCATCCCACAGCACAAAGGCAGCAGTCACCCCAAGGGGAGGAAGGCAGCACCAGGTGGACCCTACCACACCAAACCCTCCGCCGTCTGGCAGTCCAGCTCTGTTTGCAGTCTGGCAGCTCTGGCTCTGTTTGCTCTGGAAGAGCGCGCTCGAGCATCGCTTCCCACGAGCCTCACTCCTAATGGGTTTCCAGAAAATACCAAGTCCCCCCCGCAAGCCTCAGTGCAAGAGCCTTGAGCTGAGCCCTCCATCCTACCGGGTGCCGGCCTCATACCTTGAGCCTTTCGATAGCCTCTTCGCTGCCTGGAGCAAACATGATACGCTCGTGGAGGCTGGCGACAGAGGCGGCACGGCTGGACAAGGCCGACAGGGAGGAAGAGGGGCTGATCCCAGCGATGGCGTTGGTCACTGTGGAGAGATTGTCATGGCGGTGACTCAGCTCTGCCCCTCTAGCATCATTATTGTTCTCAAAGTCGGACACATCTACGGGCGGGGAAGGAGGGATGGGCCAGGGAAAGACACACGGACAGGAAGAGACAGAGAAAGACAGAGACAAGAAAAGCTGTTGGGAAAAAGAAAAGAGTGGTCGGGTGCAGCGAGAAGAAAGCTTGCAATTACAAGGAAAAGGCACAGGCGACAGCGCAGCGGCACAGGCAGCAGCAGGGCAAGGGCACGTGCATCTCTCCCCCAGCCTGAGCAGCTCTCCAGGAGCACGGGGCAGTTTTGGGAAGCAGCTGTGGGAATAGCCCTGGACCTTTCCCAGGCTCCAGGGGACGGTTTTTTGCAACACCAGATCTTGCAACCATCAGGTCTGGGATCAACCGTCCTCCCCAAGAGTGTGCCACTGCCCCTGCCATCCTCCCCTGCCGGCACAGCCTGGGGGGGTTTCCCTGCCCGGCTGTCCCAGATTAGCTGGATCTGGGGGCAGAGAATGAGAAGGGAAGGGGAGGAGAGGCAGTGGCCTGCCACCCTACAAACGGGTTGTGGGGATGGAGCAGGAGGAGCCATGGGATCCCCTTGCCAGCAGAGCCCAAGCACCTGCCCACTGGAGCAGCCAGAGAGACAGCAAAGTGAGGGTAGGGTGGCAACACACCCGTTACAGGCAGCGGCGCTTGCCTGCCAGCACCCCGAGCATCAGCTGCCACCAGACCCCATGGCAAAGGGACTCGGGTATCAGACGCTCCTCCAGCCCCAAGAAGTCACAGGGGCTCGGTGTGCTGTGCTGGAGGCAGGCAGGGCACAGGTTAGTGGGTACAGCGTTAGTCATCCATCTCCATTAGCCCATGTCCGGGGCAGCTGAGCCAGGAGCCAGGGGCCAGGTCCCCATCTCCTCAGCAGTCTCACCACTGCCTGGCTGCACTGCCTGGCCCAGGGCGGGATGGGGCAACAGTGCTTATCCACAGGCAAAAACCTCCTGGTTGTCACCACACACCCATCTGTCCGGACAGCACCGTGCCAGCCCGCCCAAGCACTGTGCCAGGCTCCAGTCCCGACGAGTCCCAGCACTAGCAGAAGCAGCAGCAGCAGCGACAGGAAACATCGTGACAGCATGGAGGAAGGACTCCCCATGCGGATGAGGCCCTCGGCGCAGTGGAGGGGAAGGACGCTGGTCCCTCTGAGCACTATCCTGAGCCCAGGCGCTAACCGCGAATCTGCCACCATCCCCTTTGCCAGCTCCATGGGGACGGCCAGCCTGCGGGCAAGCACCTCTCCATCAGCTGGGGCCGGCTACGGGAGCTCTTCCCCATGCTGCACAGGTGCCCCTGTGTGCAGCCTTACACCTCCCAAAAGCCATGAAGCAACAGAGAGTACCAGTGATGGGGAATACACACATTTGGATCCTCCCGCAGCAGGATGGGCTAAGAGAGAGAGAGAGGGCAGGGAGCGGGGGTAAGACAAAGAAAACAGAACAAGAGTGGGTTCATCTCAGCAGGATTTCTGACAGCACATGGAGGAGAGGCCACGGGTGGGCGCAGCCCCAGGAACATCTTCCTGGCATCTCTGCCGGGCGCGGGATGCTGAAGACAGGAGGCAGAGGGGGAGGTCTGCTGGGTGTAAAGCAGCTCCTCCTGCTTACGGGAGTGGGCTGGAGGTTGTGAACGCATGCTCAGGGGCTCGTTGGAGGCATCCCGATCACGCTTGGGCAGCGTGATGCTGCCACGCGGCTGACAGAGTGGGATGCAGGGCAGCTGCGGGGACGCCAGCCCCGCAGGCAGCGGGGACTCCAGCCCCCCTTTGCCTGGAGCCACTGCCAGAGAACACTGGGTGGTACCCACTGTCAATGATGTCCCCGAGGCCCTGGGCATAGAGAAGGTCGCGCAGACGTGCCACCTCGTCCTTCAGCTCCCGGATGAGCTTGTTGTTGGGGTCCTCGTTGATGACAGCATTGCAGCGGATCTGCTTGGCACGGTCGGCGTACCTAGGGAAGGGCAGAGCCCTGAGCAGTGCAGCGGGGGGGCAAACCCCCAGCTGCTGGGCAAGCGGGAGGGCCACCGAGCCCCTCCAGCAAGCAATCGTTTGGAGGATCCCAGCGCCGGGACAATCCTTTGGCCTCTTGTCTGAGGTTGCAGGAATCCCCGACAGCATCCCCCCCAGCCAGGGTTACCACAGAGGTGAGGAGAGCACATTGCAATGCCGGGGTTTCAGAGACCCCCCCTGCCCTCGCGCTCCTGGGGGACAAGGGTACTTCTTCCTACCTGAGGGTGCTGAGGGTCTCATCGTAATTGATGTCGGCAGGACTGAGAGCAGCAACCATGGCCGTCCTGGAGTTGCCCCCTGCCCGGAGAGACACACCCACATCAGGGAGATGCTGGTCCCTGTGCCAGCCGTCACCCTCTGCTTGGCAGCCATGCCTGTCACTGAGCCCATACCTCCCACCCGTGTCCTCACCCAGGTTCTCCCGCAGCAGCCAGGTCAGCACCGAGTCCCGGTAGGGGATGAAATCTGTCTTCTTCTTCTTTTTGTTCTGGGGGATGAGAGTGCAGGGAAGCGCTGTCAGGCTGTCTGCTCTCTTCAACGGGAAGGTGACAGCCAGCCCCCAGCCATGGGAACTTGGAGGAGGATGGCTCTGCTTGGCCACCTCGACTGCAGGCAACTCTGCTCAGCTCCACAGGTCCTGCCTGTGAAATGCCCTGCCAGGTGCCAAGACCCACAGGGTAAGGAGGGTGATGTCCTCATGCTGAGGGCTCTGCCAGCCCCCAGGAGAAGCATGGCTTGGGTCCAGGCAGAGCCTCACCTCCAAACCACCCTGTGACCCACTCCCACCTGCCTGTGCTAAAAACCAACNCCGCCTNCCCCAGCCCAGCCAGGACACCTACCTTGTTTGGCCCTGAATCCTGCAAAGAAAGTGGAGAGACTGTTTAAGTGAGCTGCTCCCCTCCTCGGCACCCACCACAGCTCCCCATCCCCCAAGCTGAGAGCAGCAGGCGCAGGTCCCCAGGGAGATGGCAGCTTTCACCAGCCCAGCTCATCCCAGCCCTGGGACAGCTTGGGATGTATCTGCCCGTGTCTCGGTGCAGGGATGCTCCATCCCTCAGAGCTGAGCCCATCTCCGCTGAGCTGAGCCCATTCCCCCATGGTGCTGTCACTCACCTGCACTTTGGCTACCTACCATTTCGGCCAGGGCAGAGATGACTTTCCCCAGTGTGGTCAAGGACTTGTTGATGTTTGCTCCTTCCTGGTGGAAAGAGGAAAAGCCCAGATGCTCAGGCCCCATTTCGGAGTGGCACTGAAGCCCGATGCACCAGGAGGATGGCGAAGTCCCAGTACAGGGTGGGAGAAGAGCAGCTGGTCTTACTGGGTAACTGGGAGCTCCCAGCTGGGACTCATACACCCCAGTGGAACTGGCACTGGGCAACTTTCATACAAAATCCCATAAAGGATTTTGAGAGCATAGTGGGCGAGGAACCAGGCAAGGAAAGAAGATGTCATAGGTAAGAACAAAGGGGCAGGATGCGACATCCCCGTTGGCAGAAGGGGACCTCGTGCCAGCTCTCACCTTTAGTCTTGTGCCCTTCGCGCCAGTGGAGTCAGCTCGCTCGCTCCCTGCCAGGTCCACCAAACTGATTTTGCTGACCTGCAGGCAGAGATGAGGCTGTCAGCCCCGGCAGGCACAGCAAAATGGGCCCTAACACGGAGCCAAGGTAGGAGCAAAGATCTCTTGCAAGGGGACACTGCTCTGAAGGCAGAGGTGGGCTCTGCGGGGTCATCCTTGCCGGGATTTGGCCAGGAGCAGGGCTAACATCCTAGCAGGCAGGGCTGGAGGGCACCAGCTGCCAAATATTCTATCCAGGGGCCAGCCCTCACAGGACTGTGAGGCCCGAGTGTGGCTGGGACTTATCTCCATCCAGCCGCATCACCTTGTCCCAGGTGCTGTCAATAGCACACAAAGCCCTTCCCAGGTCCCTGTTGGTTCCCCCAAGTGCCCCAAGCTCTGCTTTCACCTTCTCAGTAGTGATGTCCGTCTCAGCATCATGCCTCTTCTGTGTGAAGATGATGTTGAACACAGCGTGGGAGCGGCTGCTGGTCTCGTTCATGTTGGTGGCAGCCACTGTGCTGCAGGGACAGGAGGACAGAGAGGTATTACACTCTGCAGGGGACACTGGAGCAGCTGGTGATGGGGCCAGGGCTCACTTCAGGACAGAGTACATCATGGGAAGGCAAGTCTGGAGGACAGGAGAGGACTCTGGGAGGAGACATGCAAAAGTCCAGGCTCTCTCCTGCTGGCTCCAGGGCATTCGGAGAGCAGGAAGCACCAGTACAGGCTTGGGGCAGACCTGCTGGAGAGCAGCTCTGTGGAGAGGGACCTGGGTGTCCTGGTGGATGACAAGTTGACCATGAGGCAGCAGTGTGCCCTGGCTGCCAAGCAGGCCAATGGTATCCTGGGGTGCCTTAGGAGGAGTGTGGCCAGCAGGTCGAGGGAGGTCCTCCTCCCCCTCTACCCCCACCTGGAGTACTGTGTCCAGTTCTGGGCTCCCCAGTTCAAGAAAGATGAGGAGCTACTGGAGAGCGTCCAGC